>Ga0164243_10005420_pt1 | contig 19479 bp, 18 predicted proteins | sample OricompcompostOP_FD_108781 | JGI IMG/M metagenome (GOLD analysis project Ga0164243, IMG submission 108781) | Organic Plus compost microbial communities from Emeryville, California, USA - Original compost - Organic plus compost (OP) | ecosystem: Engineered > Solid waste > Mixed feedstock >... | reverse complement strand
GGCGATCTGCGAACGTCCGCAGGAGTTGGGGCAGCCGTTGATGTTCACCGTGATCGGGACGTCGAGCTTCGAGTTGATGTCGGCGAGACGCTCCTCGAGCTCGGGCGCGAGCACCTGCGAGCGCTTGCGGGTCTCGGTGAAGGACAGTTTGCAGAACTCGATTCCACTGCAGGCCAGCAGGTTTCGGCGCCACTGCGACGGCCGGGCGTGCAGGCCGAGCGGCTTGAGCTCGTCGATCAGCCACTCCACCTGGTCGTCGGGGACGTCGAGGACGATCAGCTTCTGGTACGGGGTGAAGCGCACGCGGTCGGAGCCGACCTTGGCGACGGCCTCGGCGGTCTTGGTCAGGATGGTGCCCGACACGCGACCGGCGATGGGGGAGAAGCCGACGGCGTTGAGGCCGTTGCGCAGCTTCTGCACGCCGATGTGGTCGATCGGGCGTTCGGGCTTCTCCGGGGCCGGGCCGTCGATCAGCTTGCGGCCGAGGTACTCGTCCTCGAGGACCTGGCGGAACTTCTCGATGCCCCAGTCCTTGACGAGGAACTTCAGGCGCGCCTTGGAGCGCAGGCGCCGGTAACCGTAGTCGCGGAAGAGCGCGACCACGCCCTCCCAGACGTCGGGCACCTCGTCGAGCGGGACCCACGCGCCGACGCGCTGGGCGAGCATCGGGTTGGTGGACAGGCCGCCGCCGACCCAGAGGTCGAGGCCGGGGCCGTGCTCGGGGTGCACGACGCCGATGAAGGCGACGTCGTTGATCTCGTGCACCACGTCCTGCTGGCCGGAGATCGCGGTCTTGAACTTGCGCGGCAGGTTCGAGTACTGCGGGTCGCCGATGAACCGGCGGACGATCTCGTCGATGGCCGGCGTCGGGTCGAGGACCTCGTCGAAGGACTCGCCGGCCAGCGGCGAGCCCAGCACGACGCGCGGGCAGTCGCCGCAGGCCTCGGTGGTGTGCAGGCCGACGGCCTCCAGGCGCTGCCAGATGGTGGGGACGTCCTCGATGCGAATCCAGTGGTACTGGACGTTCTCGCGATCGGAGAGGTCGGCGGTGTCGCGGGCGAACTCGGTCGAGATCTCGCCGAGGGTGCGCAGCTGCGCGACGGTGAGCGCCCCGGCATCGCACCGGACGCGCATCATGAAGTGGTTGTCCTCGAGGATGTCGATGTTCTCGTCGCCGGTCCAGGTGCCGTCATAGCCCTGGGCGCGCTGGGTGTAGAGGCCCCACCAGCGCATACGGCCGCGCAGGTCCTGCTTGTCGATCGAGTCGAAGCCCTGCTTGGAGTAGATGTTCTCGATGCGGGCGCGGACGTTGAGCGGGTTGTCGTCCTTCTTGACCTGCTCGTTGGGGTTCAGCGGCTCGCGGTAGCCGAGCTTCCACTGGCCTTCGGCGCGGCGCTTGGCCGGTCGGGCCTTGCGGGCCGGGCGGGCGCGCTTCTCGGCGGAGGTGTCGGCGGTCTGGTCGGCTGCCGGGGCGGCGGGAGCCGATGCGGACACGGGGGCATCAGTTGTGGACGTCATCAGAGAATCTCCTGTGCCGGCGCACGCGCTCGCCGGCGTTCTACGCACGAAAAAGTGGGCTGGAACGTGCCGGCATCCCCGCAGAAATGGGGACAGGTCGGGGCCGAGACGTCGCTAGAGGCGACAGAAAGCGCTGTTGACGCGCTTGAGATCAATGTGGCGTCGGGCAGCGAGCCACACCCCGGGGAAAATCACGGCTCGATAATGCCACGTCCGTCGTCGCCGCGTCTACTTGGGGTTATTTTCCATCACGATGATGGAAAGGCGGCAAGGTGAGCTGCCCGGCGTTGCCGCCCCGGTCTGCCGCGGGTGTTCGGCCGGCGACCGGCGGCTTCGGTTGAGGGCAAGAGGCGGCGACGCGTTTCCGGGCGGCATGATGGACGGGTGAAGGTCGACATCGAAACACCCGCTCCCGAGCTCGCCGCCGGGCTCATCTCGAGGGCGTGCGCCGACGTCGACCCCGAGGTCCCGTTCGGTCTGTATCTGCACGTCCCGTTCTGCGCGACGCGCTGCGGCTACTGCGACTTCAACACCTACACCGCGGGTGAGCTCGGCTCGTCGTCGTCCCCGGAATCCTGGCAGGAGGCGGTCGCGGCCGAACTCGAATCGGCGGCACGCCTGCTGCAGCCGAACCGCAAGGTGTCGACGATCTTCGTCGGCGGAGGAACCCCGTCGCTGCTCGGTGCCGCCGGACTCACCAGGCTCCTCGATGCCGTGCGCGCCGAGTTCGACCTGGCCGACGACGCGGAGGTGACGACCGAGTCGAATCCGGAGTCGACCTCGCCGGAGTTCTTCGCCGATCTGCGCGAGGCCGGGTACACGCGGATCTCGCTGGGCATGCAGTCCGCAGCGCAGCACGTCCTGCGCGTCCTCGACCGCGTGCACACCCCGGGACGTGCGGTCGCCGCCGCGCGCGAGGCCCGCGAGGCGGGCTTCGAGCACGTCAACCTCGACCTCATCTACGGCACCCCCGGCGAGACCGATGCCGACCTGCACGCCAGCCTCGACGCGGTGCTGTCGGCGGGCGTGGACCATGTCTCGGCCTATGCGCTCATCGTCGAGGACGGCACCGCGCTCGCGCGGCGAATCCGGCGCGGCGAGATGCCCGCCCCCGACGACGACGTCCTCGCCGACCGCTACCAGATCCTCGACGACCGGCTGAGCGCCGACGGATTCGGTTGGTACGAGGTGTCGAACTGGGCGCGCGACGACGCCGCGGCCTGCCGGCACAACCTCGCGTACTGGCACAGCCACGACTGGTGGGGGATCGGGCCGGGCGCCCATTCACACGTCAACGGCGTGCGCTGGTGGAACGTCAAACATCCCGCCCGGTATGCGAAGACGCTCGCCGAGGGGGCGCTGCCCGCGGCGTCTGCGGAGGAACTCGGCGCCGAGGACCGGCACGTCGAGGCGGTCATGCTCACCACGCGGTGTCGGACGGGGCTGCCCATGGGCATCCTCGACGACGCCGAACGTGCGAACGCCGAGAAGCTGTGCGCCGACGGCCTTCTCGAGCGAGCGGAGACGGCCTACGTCCTCACCGACGCCGGGCGCCTGCTCGCCGACGGTGTCATCCGCCGGGTTCTCTGGGGCTGAATCACCCTGCAAAACCACCGGTTTTCGGCACACACGCCACCGGATTCGGTGGTGCGTCTGCCGAAAAGTGGTGGAGCTGCGGAGGTCTAGGGGCTGGTCCACCCGGTCGACCGAGGGCCTCGACGGTGCGCGCCGCGACCCGAGGGAGACGGACGTGTCGCGGGGATGCCGGACGGCGATACGCCGGGGCCGGGCACGCGCGGGATCTCCCGGGTCTCGGGAGTGGCGCGCCGCGCCGGGGTCTCGGCGGTGTCGTCGAGCTGCTCCTCGAGCGGGCGGGCGCCCTCGGAGAGGTCGAGCGCGTCGAGGTCGAGGGTGCGGGCGTGGATGATGTGCCGGTTCCGCAGCGCGGAGCGGACCGCGCGATGCAGTCCGTCCTCGAGGTAGAGCTCGCCCTGCCACCGGACGACGTGTGCGAACAGGTCGCCGTAGAAGGTGGAGTCCTCGCTGAGGAGCTTGTCGAGGGCGAGGACCTTGGTGAGGGTGGTCAGCTCGTCGAGGCGTAGCTGCCGCGGCGGGATCTTGGCCCAGCCGCGTGCCGACAGACCGTGGTCGGGATAGGGCCTACCCTCCCGCACCCCTTTGAAGATCATGAGACTCCGCGCTCGTTTCGTACTATGGATTACATCCAGTATGAGGTCTGGGCCACTCTATGGCCCGGACCCGCGGCCAGGGACTCGAATCACAGGAGGTGTACCGGGTGTCAGCGACCGAGGAACGCCGGTTCGAGATCCTCCGTGCGATCGTCGAGGACTACGTCGCCACGCAGGAACCCATCGGCTCCAAGGCCCTCGTCGACCGCCACAAGCTGGGGGTGTCGAGTGCGACGGTCCGCAACGACATGGCCGTCCTGGAGGCCGAGGGGTACATCACGCAGCCCCACACCAGCTCCGGGCGGGTGCCCACCGACAAGGGCTACCGGCTGTTCGTCGACCGGATCAGCGAGATCAAGCCGCTCTCGGCGGCCGAACGGCGCGCGATCATCTCGGTCCTCGACGGCAGCGTCGACCTCGACGACGCCCTGCGGCGCTCGGTGAAGCTGCTGGCCAAGCTGACCCGCCAGGTCGCGGTCATCCAGTATCCGGTGCTCTCCGCGGCACGGGTCCGCCACCTCGAGATGGTCACCTTGTCCCCGTCGCGACTGCTGCTCGTGGTGATCGTCGACAACGGACGCGTCGAGCAGCGGATGGTGGTGCTCAACGAGGACCACACCGACGACGACATCGCGCGCATGCGCGACCTCTTCTCCGCGGCGCTCCACGGAAAGCGGCTCGCCGAGGCGTCGGCCGCGGTCGCGGAGTTGGCCAACGACGCACCCCAGGACCTGCGCGGCGCGATCATGAACATCGCGACGGTCCTCGTGGAGACCCTCGTCGAGCGCGGCGACGACCGCCTCTTGCTCGGCGGCACGTCGAATCTCGCGAAATCCGCCGCGGACTTCACACCCACGGTCGGTGGGATGGACACCGTCCTCGAGGCGCTCGAGGAGCAGGTCGTCGTCCTCAAGATCCTCGCCCACTCTCAGCAGATGGGGCAGGTCACGGTGCAGATCGGAGAGGAGACCAAGACCGAGAACCTGCGTGGGACCTCGGTGGTGTCGACAGGGTACGGTGCATCGGGAACCGTGTTCGGCGGCGTCGGAGTGCTCGGCCCCACACGGATGGACTATCCGGGAACCATCGCCTCGGTGGCGGCCGTTGCCAAGTACATCGGCGAGGTGCTCGCCGAGCGATGACCGCAGGCCCGGCGGGCGAGCGGGACGCCGCGCGAAGGCCGCCGGCGGGTTTTCGGCAGAATTGAGTGGTTCCCGTGTGAACCGTGCGGCGGGCTGCCCGCAGGCGCGGGGCGCACGACGCGTGGGTGCCGCAGAGAACGGCGCCAACAACAGACCGAAGGATCACTACGACCGTGGCACGTGACTATTACGCAACCCTGGGGGTGTCCAAGGACGCCAGTGACCAGGAGATCAAGCGGGCCTACCGCAAGAAGGCGCGCGAACTCCACCCCGACGTCGCCCCCGACCGGGAGGACGAGTTCAAGGAGGTCAAGACCGCCTACGAGGTGCTCAGCGATCCGGAGAAGCGTCGCATCGTAGACGCGGGCGGCGACCCGATGGCCGGGCCCGGCGCCGGCGGCTTCGGCGGCTTCGGGGGCGGCGGAGGCTTCGGCGACGTCTTCGAGGCCTTCTTCGGCAACGGCGGCGCCTTCGGCGGCGGAGGCTTCGGCTCGAGCCGCGGTCCGCGTTCGCGCGTCCAGCCGGGGGAGCCGGCCCTCGTCGGTGTGAAGCTCGATCTCGAGGAGTGCGCCAAGGGCGTCAACAAGGAGATCACCGTCGACACGGCCATCCTGTGCGACGCCTGCAAGGGCTCGGGTTCCAACGGCGACAGCAAGCCGGTGACCTGCGACACCTGTAAGGGTGCCGGTGAGATCCAGTCGGTGCAGCGCTCGTTCCTCGGCCAGGTCATGACCGTCCGCGAGTGCCCGACCTGCCACGGGGTCGGCGAGGTCATCCCCGACCCGTGCCACAAGTGCGGCGGCGACGGGCGGGTCCGTTCGCGGCGCACGCTGACCGTCCGCATCCCGGCGGGCGTCGAGAGCGGCATGCGCGTCCGGCTGAGCGGCCAGGGCGAGGTCGGGCCCGGCGGCGGTCCCGCCGGCGACCTCTACGTCGAGGTCACCGAGCGTCCGCACGACGTCTTCGTCCGCGACAAGGACGACCTGCACTGCACCGTCAAGGTGCCGATGGTCGACGCGGCGCTCGGCGCCGAGTTCGACGTCCAGACCATCCTGGGCGACGAGGTGACGGTCACGATCGCACCCGGCACCCAGCCCGGACAGGTCGTCAAGCTCCGCGGGCACGGCATGCCGCACGTCAGCTCCGGAGTGCGCGGCACGCTGCACGTGCACCTCGACGTGGTGGTCCCGACCCGTCTGGACAACGCCCAGACCGAGGCGCTCAAGCAGTACAAGAAGGTGGCGAACGAAGAGATCGAGGTGGTCAACTCGTCGGCCGCCGCGGCACCGGGCGGACTCTTCTCGCGGCTCCGTAACGCCTTCGCAGGCAAGTGAGCCCGCCGCTCTTCTGGGCGGATTCCGTCCCCGCACCGGGCGCCGATCTCACCCTCGGCGGCCCCGAGGGTCGCCACGCGGTGACCGTCGCCCGGCTCGGGGTGGGCGAACGCATACTCGTCGGCGACGGCGCCGGGTCCGTCGCGAACTGCGAGGTCCGCGAGATCGTCTCCAAGGACACCCTCGTCGCCTCGGTGCGCGAGCTCACGTTTCGGGCCCGCCCGACCCCGCAGGTGACCGTGGTGCAGGCGCTGCCGAAGTCCGACCGGTCCGAGCTGGCGGTGGACCTGGCGACCGAGGCCGGTGCCGACACGATCGTCCCGTGGCAGGCGATGCGCTGTGTCGCGCGCTGGAGCGGCAAGGCCGACAAGGGCGTCGCGAAGTGGCGGGCCGCGGCGTCGGCGGCCGCGAAGCAGAGCCGCCGGCCCTGGATTCCCGAGGTCACCGATCTCGCCACGACCACCGACGTCCGGGCGCGGTGCGCCGACGTGGTCGCCGCGGGCGGGGTGGTCGCGGTGCTGCACGAGGAGGCGGCTCGACCGCTCGCCGATCTCCCGCTCGCCGACGCCGGTGAGGTCGTGCTCGTGATCGGCCCCGAGGGCGGACTCGACGACTCCGAGGTCGCCGACCTGACGGCCCTCGGCGCCCATTCTGTGGTTCTGGGGCCCGAGGTGCTGCGCACGGCGGCCGCCGCCGCCGTGGCACTCGGCGCGATCGGCGTCCTCACCTCGCGGTGGTCCCGATGAGCCGGCGATGCCCGGTCCGGCGGGTGAAGATCGAGTACGGCGACGAGCCGTCGCAGTTCGGACATCTCTACTTCCCGCGCGAGGGCTTCGATCCCGAGCATGCCCGCGTCGTGGTACTCATCCACGGCGGGTCGTGGTCGGCCGAGTACTCCTCGACGATTCAGACCGCGGTCGCGCGGGAGATGTCCGGCCGCGGCGCCTTGGTGTGGAACATCGAGTACCGGCGCGTCGGCGAGCCCGGCGGCGGCTGGCCCGAGACCGGGCGCGACGTCCTCGATGCGATCCGTGCCCTCGACGGGCCGGTCCGCGACGCGTTGTCGGAGCAGGGGATCGATCCGGCCGGCGTCGACTTCTCGACGGTCGGGGTCGTCGGGCATTCTGCCGGCGGGCACCTCGCGGTGTGGGCGGCGGGGCAGCTCGGCGCGCGCACCGCGACCACCCGGATCACGACCGTGGTCGCCGAGGCCGCTGTGCTCGACACCGTCTCCGGCGCCGACAAACCCGCACTCCGGGCGTTGATGGGCCGCCCCTTCGGCGAGTCCCCGCGCCGTTACCGGGAGGCCTCGCCGATGCTGGCGCCGGTCTTCGACGCGCACGTCGTCGCGATCCACGGGGACGCCGACGACCTGGTGCCGCTGGAGTCGAGCCGTCGCTACGTGGAGGACGCGGTCGCCCGCGGCCAGTCGGCCGAACTGATCGTCGTGCCGGGGGAGGGGCACGAGGCATTCGTGGACCCGCGCAGCGCGTGTGCGCGGCAGACGGTGCGGGTCCTGGGGATCTGATTCCCGGAAACCTTCTCGATCACGGTCATGATGGATCGCCGCCGGTCCGGGTACCGGGTTCCAGAACCTCCATGCGGATGAGTCCGCCGTCGCCGGGTGGGACGTACTCCGGCGCAGGTTCGGGCGGCGGCCACGCTCGCTCGGCACGGCATCCGGGCTCGCTCGGCTCGGCATCCGGGCTCGCTCGGCTCGGCATCCGGGCTCGCTCGGCTCGGCGGCCAGGCCGGCGACTCGGTGGGGAACCGACGCAGCGGCGGGCGGCCCGTCGAAATATTGCCTGCTGATGCCGTGTTGCATAGCGATACACTGACCACAGGATGTGTCGGCTCGTGACGTGACGGCGCAACCTGCCATACCACCGCCGACCACCAGGAGTGATTTCATACGTGAGTGACGCCAACCCCGAACCGAGCGGGCAATCCAGCCGTACGCAGCCGCGCCGGTCTGGGGTCACATCCACCATCGAAGTCTCTCCGGGAGTGGTGTTCGGACTCCTCGGTGCCAGTGACATCAACCTGCGGACCCTCGAGCAGCTGCTGCCCGCCGACATCCACGTCCGCGGCAACCAGGTGACGCTGACCGGCGAACCCGCCGACGTCGCCGCCTCCGAGCGGGTCATCGCCGAGCTCACCGATCTCGTCGGCCGCGGCACCCCGCTCACCCCCGACCTGGTCCGGCACAGCGTGTCGATGCTCTCCGACGGCGGGAACGAGTCGCCGGCCGAGGTGTTGTCGCTCGACATCCTGTCCCGACGCGGCAAGACCATCCGGCCCAAGACGCTCAACCAGAAGCACTACGTCGACGCCATCGACGACAACACGATCGTCTTCGGCCTGGGGCCGGCCGGCACCGGCAAGACCTACCTGGCGATGGCCAAGGCCGTGCAGGCCCTGCACGCCAAGACGGTCAACCGCATCATCCTCACGCGTCCCGCCGTCGAGGCCGGCGAACGTCTCGGCTTCCTGCCGGGCACGCTGAGCGAGAAGATCGACCCCTACCTGCGTCCGTTGTACGACGCATTGCACGACATGATGGACCCCGAGGCGATCCCGAAGCTGATGGCCGCCGGCGTCATCGAGGTGGCGCCGCTGGCCTACATGCGCGGGCGCACCCTCAACGACGCCTTCATCATCCTCGACGAGGCGCAGAACACGACGGGCGAGCAGATGAAGATGTTCCTGACCCGCCTGGGCTTCGGGTCGAAGGTCGTGGTGACCGGCGACGTGACCCAGGTCGACCTCCCCGGCGGGGCAAAGAGCGGACTCATGACCGCGACCACGATCCTCGAGGGCATCGACGACATCCACTTCGCCCGGCTGACCAGCCAGGACGTCGTCCGGCATCGACTGGTCGCCGACATCGTCGACGCCTACGGCCGTGCGGAGGAAACCGAGCGGACCGGCGCGACGATCGGCGGCAACCGTGCGGCGCGTCGTGCCGCGGCCCATGGACGTCGCTCATGAGCATCGAACTGGCCAACGAGTCGGGCGTCGAGGTCCCGGCGGAACTGATCATCGACGCCGCGCGGTTCGCCGTGGGCGCGATGGACGTCAACCCCGGTGCGTTGCTCTCGGTCCTGTGCGTCGACGAGGACACCATGGCCGATCTGCACGTCCAGTGGATGGACCTGCCGGGCCCGACCGACGTGATGAGCTTCCCGATGGACGAACTGGTCCCGGGTGGGCGCCCCGACGCGCCCGAACCCGGTCCGGCGATCCTCGGCGACATCGTGTTGTGCCCGGAGTTCGCGCGCAAGCAGGCGCGTGAGGCACGACGTTCCTTCGAGCACGAACTCGCGATGCTCACCATCCACGGTGTGCTGCATCTCCTCGGCTACGACCATGCCGAGCCCGAGGAGGAGCGTGAGATGTTCGGCCTCCAGAACGAGATCCTCGAGGCGTTCTACGCCGACCGGCACCGCCGGGCGCAGGAACAACGACTGGCCGACAGGGATGCGCGGCTGCTCTCCAACATCGGTTTCACCGGCACCGAGAGCGGCCCCGAGGACACGGGGACCGCCCCGGGATTCACCGGACGGTCCGAGGAGGACTGAACGTGTCCTCCGACTACTGGTTCCTCGTGGCCGCAGTCGTCCTGATCGTGTTGGGCGGGTTCTTCGCCGCCGTCGACACCGCGGTGTCGACCGTGTCCATCGCCCGCGTCGACGACATGGTCCGCGAGAACCGGGCAGGCGCACGGCGCCTGGCGATCATCCTCGACTCGCGCGCCACCTACATCGGCCTCGCCGTACTGCTTCGCGTCATGTGCGAGTCGGCCGCCGCCGCGCTCATCGCGCTCGCGGTCACCCGCTGGATCGGCATCGGGTGGGGACTCGTCGTCGCGATCGCCGCGATGACCGTGATCTCCTACGTCGCCATCGGTGTGGGACCCCGCACGCTGGGGCGCCAGCACGCCTACTCGATCGCGCTGTCGACGTCGTACCTGCTCTCGGCGCTCGGCGTCCTGCTGAAGCCGCTGACCCGGCTGCTCATCCTCATCGGTAACGCGCTGACGCCCGGCAAGGGCTACCGCAACGGCCCCTTCGCCACGGAGATCGAGCTGCGCGAGGTCGTCGACCTGGCCGAGGCGAGCGGAGTGGTGGCCGCCGACGAGCGGCGGATGATCCACTCCGTGTTCGACCTCGGCGACACCAGCGCCCGCGAGGTGATGGTGCCGCGGCCGGAGATGGTGTGGATCGAGGCCGACAAGACGGTCCTGCAGGCCACGAATCTCGCCATGCGATCGGGTCATTCACGCATCCCGGTGATCGGAGAGAACACCGACGACGTCCTGGGCGTGGTGTACCTGAAGGACATGGTCGTGCGGACCATCGCGCAGCGCGTCGACCCCGCGACCCTGCGAGTCTCCGAGGTGATGCGCGAGGCGCAGTTCATGCCGGACTCCAAGCCGCTGGACAAGGTCCTCGCCGACATGCAGCGCACCCGCAACCACATGGCGCTGCTCGTCGACGAGTACGGCGGGATCGCCGGCCTGGTCACCATCGAGGACGTCCTCGAGGAGATCGTCGGCGAGATCACCGACGAGTACGACACCGATGAGCTCGCGCCGGTCGAGGATCTCGGGGACGGCTCCTACCGCGTGTCCGCGCGGCTGCCCGTCGAGGATCTCGGCGAGCTCTTCGACATCGAGATCGACGAGGAGGAGGTCGAGACCGTCGGCGGCCTCGTCGGACTCGAACTCGGCCGCGTCCCGCTGCCGGGGGCCAGGGTCGAGTCGCACGGACTGCAGCTGGTCGCCGAGGGCGGGCCGAACCGACAGGGCCGCCAGCGCATCATCACCGTCCTCGTGTCGCGCCTGGAGTCCGAGGACGAGGCCGAGGACCGGGATCACAAGGACCGGGATCACAAGGATCGAGACCACCGGGACCGCAAGGAGCGCAAGGACCGCGGCCAGAAGGATTCCGGCCGTAGGGACGCGGCCGAGAAGGACTCCCGCGACCGGAGGTCCGCCGACACCGACCACGACGCCCCGGATCAGCACCCACACCCAGACAACCCGGACCACGACGGTGCCGGACAACCGACAGCAAGGATGAACCAGTGACCGAGACCCTCGCGGACGAGGATCAGAAACTCGTGGTGCTCGCGCGCGGCGCCCTGGCACGCGCCGAGGCCCGTTCGGGCGCGGCCGTGCGCGACGGCGACGGGCGCACGTATGCCGGGGCCGAGGTCCGCGCGAAGACCCTCACGCTCAGCGGCCTGCAGGTCGCGGTGGCCTCCGCCCTCTCGAGCGGCGCGACCGCGTTCGAGGCCGCGGTGCTCGTCAACGGCCACGCCGACGATCCGGGCCTGGCCACCCTGCACGAGTTCAGCCCGCAGGCGTACGTCGTCATCACCGACGCCGCGGGCCGTCCCCAGCACCGACTCGGCGGTGACGATGCCTGAGTTCCGTTCCGGCTTCGTCTGTTTCGTCGGCCGGCCCAACACGGGCAAATCGACTCTCACCAACGCCCTCGTCGGCGAGAAGATCGCGATCACCTCGAATCGGCCGCAGACCACCCGACACACGATCCGCGGCATCGTCAACCGGCCCGACGCCCAGCTGATCCTCGTCGACACCCCGGGGCTGCACCGTCCGCGCACCCTGCTCGGGCAGCGACTCAACGACCTGGTGCGCGACACCTACTCCGAGGTCGACGTCATCGGCATCTGCATCCCGGCCGACGAGGCGATCGGCCCCGGCGACCGCTGGATCATCACGCAGGTGCGGGAGATGGCGCCGCGCACCAAGCTGCTCGGCATCGTCACCAAGATCGACCGGGTCTCGCCAGACAAGGTCGCCGAGCAGCTGCTGGCGCTGTCCGAACTGCTCGCGGACGACGCCGAACTCGTGCCGGTGTCGGCCAAGTCGGGCAAGCAGCTCGACGTCCTCACCGACGTGCTCGTCGGCATGATGGAGGAGGGGCCGGCGTTCTATCCCGACGGCGAGCTCACCGACGAGCCCGAGCAGGTCCTCATGGCCGAATTCATCCGCGAGGCCGCGCTCGAGGGCGTACGTGACGAACTTCCCCATTCCCTGGCGGTTGTGATCGAGGAGGTCATCGAACGCGAGGACCGACGCCCTGACCAGCCCCCGATGGTCGACGTGCACGCGGTCCTCTTCGTCGAACGCGACAGCCAGAAGGGCATCATCATCGGGCGCAAGGGCGCCCGGCTCAAGGAAGTGGGTACAGTTGCCCGCGCACAGATCGAGCGGCTGCTGGGCACCAAGGTGTACCTGGATCTGCACGTGAAGGTCGCCAAGGATTGGCAACGCGACCCCAAGCAGCTGCGCCGGCTGGGCTTCTAGACGAACGATTGCCGGTGCCCGTCCGACGACGGGCACTTCGCCTGCGGGGGAGAGATGTCGATGGGAACGCACGAGGCGCACGAGGACTCTGACGCCATTGGCCGGGGCGACCACGAGGCGCCCGAACCGGAGGAGCCGACCGGCCGGACGATCGCCGGGGTCCTCGGCTCCCCGCGGTTCTGGCTGGCGCCCTTGGTTATCGTCGCGGTGCTGTTCTCGCTCATGGCCGCGCTGTACATGTCCGCGGTCGTCGACCCGCAACGCCATCTGCACGACTTCCCGATCGCCCTGGTGAACGAGGACTCCGGCGGTGAGGTCACCGGCGCCGACGGCAAGCCGGTCGAGCAGAACATCGGTGCGCAGGTCGCCGACGGGATCGCCACCACCGCCGCCGAGAACGGCTTCGAGGTGCGTCGCACCGACCGGTCGACCGCGCTCGGCGAACTCAACAGCGGCAAGATCTACGGCGTCGTCGTCATCGGTGCGAACTTCACCAATCGCGCTGTCGCGCTGGGACGGTCGACGGTCCTGACGTCGGTGCCGGCACGCCCGGCGATCGACGTCTTCATCAACCGCGGCTCGGGCGCCTTCGCGTCGTCGATCACCCAGACCTTCGCCGAGCAGATGACCAAGCGCGTCAACGAGCAGGTCGGCGCGCAACTGACCGAGCAGGTGCGTCGGCAGCTCGACGCGAACGACGTGACGTTCACCGGCGCCGCGCAGCTCGCGGTGGGCAACCCGGTGCAGGTGACGGTGTCGGAGCCGACACCGCTGCCGCAGGGCGCGGGCAACGGACTCTCGGCGTTCTACCTCACGCTCCTGCTGGTCCTCGCCGGGTTCACCGGCGCGATGATGGTCAGCATCGTCGTCGACGGCATCCTCGGGCAGACGCCGATCGAGTACGGGCCGTTCTACCAGTGGCGCGACCGGCTGAACATCAGCCGGTGGGCGACCCTCGCCGCCAAGTGGGTCATCATGTTCCTCGTCGCGGTGGTGCTGTCGACGGTGTTCATCGGAGTGGGTGCGCTGGTCGGGACGTCGCTGCCGAACGCCTTCGTGCTGTGGGTGATCTCCGTCCTCGCGATCTTCGCGGTGGGCGTGAGCGCGAGCGCGATGATGGCGGTCTTCGGCAACGCGGGCCTGCTGTTCAACCTGATCTTCTTCGTGGTGTTCGGCCTGCCGTCCTCCGGCGGCACGCTCCCGCTCGAGGCCAGCCCGCGGTTCTTCGAGTGGGTGGCCGCGGTCGAGCCGATGCACGTCATCTACCTGGGGGTGCGGTCGGTGCTGTACTTCGACGCCGACCTCTCGGCCGGTCTGGCCCGCTCGGTGATCCAGTGCTTCGTCGGCCTGCTGCTCGGCGCCGCACTCGGCTTCCTCGGCACCAAGTTCTACGACCGCAAGGGCTGGCACCGGTACCCGGGAGGCATGACGCTCCCGCCGAGGCTCGACAAGATCGTCAATGCCGACTGAGTTCGGGGCGACCGGGTTCGGGCCGAGCGGGTTCGGACTGACCGGGCCCACCCGGTGTCCCTGCCCGCCGCTGTCGGGCCGTGGTGGGACAATCGCCGGGTGAGGTTCTACCGGGATGAGGCCGTCGTGGTCCGCCAGCACAAGCTGGGCGAGGCCGACCGCATCATCACCCTGCTGACCGCCGAGCACGGGCTCGTGCGCGCGGTCGCCAAGGGGGTGCGCCGCACCCGGTCGAAGTTCGGTGCCCGGCTCGAACCGTTCGCGCACGTCGACGTACATCTCTACCCGGGACGCAGCCTCGACGTCATCACCCAGGCCCACAGCCTGCACGCCTTCGCCGACGCGATCGTGGCCGACTACGGCCGGTACACCACGGCCTGCGCGGTCCTCGAGACCGCCGAGCGGCTCGCCGGTGAGGAGCGCGCGCCCAGCCGGCAGTTGCACCGTCTGACGGTCGGCGCGCTGCAGGCGCTCGCGGAGGATCGCCGGCCGCGCGAGCTGATCCTCGACGCGTACCTGTTGCGGGCGATGTACAGCGCCGGCTGGATGCCCGCACTGGAGGAGTGCGCGCGGTGTGCGACGCCCGGTCCGCATCGAGCCTTCCACGTCGCCGCCGGCGGCGCGGTGTGCCTGCACTGTCGCCCGCCCGGCTCGGCCACGCCGTCGCCCGGTGTGCTCGACCTGATGGACGCGATGTTCCGCGGCCAGTGGGAGCACGTCGAGGAGTCCACGTCCTCGCTTCGACGGCAGGCCAGCGGACTGATCGCGGCCCATCTGCAGTGGCATCTGGAACGTCAGCTCCGAACCCTGCCGCTCATCGAGCGCACCGCGCCTCATAGGCTGATAAAGACGGGTGCCGAAGCAGGCGCGGAAACCGCTGTGAGGAGTGTCGACGATGGCGTTGCGGCCGGGTAGTTCCTCCAAGGGACGCAAGCCGACGAGCACACGTACCGAGATCCGGCCCCCGGACCCGCACCCGAGCGGTGCGCGTCCGCCGGCGATCCCGGCGGAGTTCGTGCCCAAGCACGTCGCCCTGGTGATGGACGGCAACGGCCGCTGGGCCACCGAACGCGGCCTGCCCCGCACCGAGGGGCACAAGCGCGGCGAGGCCGTCCTCATGGACACCGTCTGCGGCTGCATCGAACTCGGCGTCGAATGGCTGTCGGCCTATGCCTTCTCGACCGAGAACTGGTCGCGCAGCCCCGAGGAGGTGCGCTTCCTGATGGGCTTCAACCGCGACGTCATCCGTCGTCGACGCGACGAGATGCACGAGATGGGTGTCCGTGTGCGGTGGGCGGGGCGTCGTCCGCGCCTGTGGCGCAGCGTGATCCGCGAACTCGAGATCGCCGAGGAGCTGACCAGGGACAACACCGTGATGACGCTGACGATGTGCGTCAACTACGGTGGCCGTGCTGAGATCGCCGATGCCGCACGGGAGATCGCGCGCCGGGCTGCGCGCGGCGAGATCGACCCGGAACGGATCACCGAGTCGAGCTTCGCGCGGTACCTCGACGAGCCCGACATGCCCGACGTCGACCTGTTCCTGCGGCCTTCCGGTGAGCAGCGGCTCTCCAACTTCCTGCTCTGGCAGTCCGCCTACGCAGAGATGGTCTACCAGGAGAAACTCTTCCCCGACTTCGACCGTCGCGATCTGTGGGACGCCTGCCTCGAGTACGCCAGGCGCGACCGCCGGTTCGGCGGGGTGAAGCCGTCATGACCGACGCCCTTGCGCTGCTCGAACGCGCCGCAGAGGTCGTGGCCGAGTTGGGTCCGGTCGAGCGTCCCGACGCGGAATCGGTTGTGGTCCAAGTGGGTCCGACCCGCGCTTCGATCCGCGTGGTCACGCTCGCCGACGGTCTCGACGTCCTCGCCGTGACCCAGATGGTCGCCATGGACCTGCCCAACACGCCGGACCTGCGCGACGACGTCGAGGCGTTCGGCGCGCGGATGAGCTTCGGCAGCCTGCGCCGGTCCGACCCCGCCGGGGTCACGACGGATGTGCTGCAGTACTACACGTTTCCCGCCGGGCGGCTCGAGGACCTGCCGCTGCTGATGGTGTTGCACATCGTGCTGGCCAACGGGGTCGACGCCGCCGAGCGGCTGACGGGCAAGAGCTAGGTTCCGGCGGGTCGCGCCGGATCACCGTGCGTGCGCCCGGTGGCCGGGACAAGAGCGCAATCGGATCTGTGCCGGACTCAGTTCGACTGCGTCTCAGCGCACTTCGAGCACCGGCCGAACACCTCGACGGTGTGGTTGATGTCGGTGAAGCCGTGTTCCGCGGCGACGGAGGCCGCCCACTTCTCGACCGGCTCGGCCTGGACCTCGACGGTGGTGCCGCACTCCCGGCACACGAGGTGATGGTGGTGGCCCGACGAGCAGTGGCGGTAGCGGGTCTCGCCCGATCCGTCCCACAGCACGTCGATCTGCCCGGCCTGGCTGAGTGCCTGCAGGTTGCGGTAGACGGTGGTCAGGCCGATGGACTCGCCGCGGGCCTTGAGGATCTCGTGGAGTTCCTGCGCCGAGCAGAAGTCGTCGGTGCCGGCGAGCGCGTCGGCGATCGCGGCACGCTGCCGGGTGGAACGGATTCCGGTGACCGGTTGGGGGCCCGAGGCCTGCACGCCGGTCATTCGGTCACCGCCTCGGTGGTGTGCATGTCAGCAGCCTGCTCATCCGACGCCGGCGCGTCGACGACGGCGTCCTCGGCGGACTCGTTGGCGTGGACCAGGGCGTCGACGACGATGTGTGCGACGTGGTCGTCGATGAGCTCGTAGGTGATCTCCCGGCCGTTGCGGTGACCGCGCACGACGCCGGCGTCCTTGAGGACCCGGAGGTGCTGGCTGACCAGCGGTTGGCTCAGCCCGAGGTGCCCGACGAGTTCGTGGACGCACTGCACGCGCTCCCGCAGCGACAACACGATCGCGAGCCGGGTGGGGGAGGCCAGCGCACGCAGCAGGTCGGCGGCCTTCTCGCGCGCGGCGAGGTCGGAGCCCTCGAACGGCTGGGTCGACATGTCACTCCTCCCGGCGGGTCGTGCGGCACTGCTGGCGCTCATTCTAACGGAAATGGTTTTCAATCCGAGGTGCCGCCGGGCGGAGATCACTCCGGGATCTCGACCTCGGTCCGCTCACGTGCGGCCACCGGCGGGACGCCATCGGGGCCGGTCGTCGACAACGCGTACGTGGCCAGCGCATAGGCGGCCGCGGCGGAGTTCACCGCGAGGATGTCGAAGTCGACGTTGTCGATGGTGTCGCTGTCGCGGTGGTAGTTCGGGTCGAACCGCACGCCGGCCTTCCCGCCCCACATGCGGGCCTGCTCCTCGGACTTCTCGCCGTCGGCGCCGGAGAACAGACCGCCGACCGGGACGCCGGCCGCGAGGAACGGGGCGTAGTCGGAGCGTCCGTCGAGATCCGTGTCCGCCACGGAGATGCCCCGCTCGTCGAAGAACCTCCGGAAGACCCGTTCGACGGCGTCCGATCCGGCCGGCCCGGCGCCGCCGCCCGCACGCGCGGAGTCGTCGCCGTCCAAGGTGAAGTATCCGCCGTTGGGGGAGCCGAGCATGTCGAAGTTGAGGTAGAGCGCGATGGCGCGGAGGTCCTCGGCCCTCAGGTTGCCGACGTAGTCCCAGGACCCGCGCAGGTACTCCTCCTCGGCGCCCCAGAAGCCGAACCGGACCCGTTGCGGGACGTCCGGCGACGAACCCAGGCGCAGTGCGGTCTCGAGGAGTGCGGCGGCGCCGGAGCCGTTGTCGTCGATGCCGGGGCCCGCGCTCACGCTGTCGAGGTGGGCGCCGGCCATCACCACGTCGTCGGGTGACCCGGTCCGGGTCTCGGCGATCACGTTGCGGGTGGTGATCTGCTCGGTGGCGGTCTCGGCGGCGAGCGTCAGCTCCCGGGCGCCGCCCACCCGGCCGGCGTCGGAGCGGGTCACGACGATCACCGGTATGTCCGGCACGTTCTCGGGCTCGAGGCGCAGGTTGGGCAGCCCCTCGTCTGCGTCGTCGACGATGACGACCCCGACGGCTCCCGCGGACTGCGCGTTGCGCGCCTTGTCGGAGAAGGTGCACTCGCCGCGGGCGATCACGGCGAACGCGCCGCGGACGTCGGCAGGGAAGTCCGCGGCCTCACACCCCCGGGCAGGGACGGACACGGGCCTGGCCGTCAGCGGGCCGCGTGTGCCCACCGAGTACTCGAGCATGCGCCCCTTCACGTCGGCGGCGCCGGCGGCGAACCGCACCGACCCGACGGTGAATCGCGTGTAGGAGAACTCGGGCGTCGACACCTCGAACCCCGCCTCCCGGAGCAGGCCCGCGACGTAGTGGATCGACGCGTCGTTGCCCGGGGTGCCCGCCGCGCGTGTTCCGTCGTTGTCGTCGGCGATCTGCTGCAGCGCGCGCAGGTGTGCGGTCACGCGGTCGATGTCGATCGCGTCGGCGAGGCCCTGCGGGGTCACCTCGGCGACCGGAGGAAGGGGCGAGGGGGCGACGACCGGCGCCGGTCGGCCGGTGTCGGTCCCGGCGCCCGCACACCCCCCGGCCAGCATCGTCGCCGCGGCCGCGACGGCCCACAGCTGCAGCATCGGGCGGCGTCGTCTCCGGGCGCAGGGGCGGGGGCTCATCCTGCCACTCTGACAGCCGGCCGCCCCACCTCCGGTGCGCCCCCGCGATCGGCCAGGTGAGGGCACTGCTTTAGGGGAACCCTCACCCTGCTCGGTAGTCTGTAGGGGTTGCCGTGCGCGCCGGACCTCATCATCGGTCGCCCCACGCATGAGCGCCGACAGAACAAGCCGAACACCGACCCGTGGAGAGCAGTTAACCGTGGCCGCCCAGTCCAAAGTGGAATCCGTCGTCAACCTCGCCAAGCGCCGGGGTCTGGTCTACCAGTGCGGTGAGATCTACGGCGGCACCAAGTCGGCCTGGGACTACGGCCCCCTCGGCGTCGAGCTGAAGGAGAACATCAAGCGGCAGTGGTGGCGGACCATGGTCACCAGCCGTGAGGACGTGGTCGGCCTCGATTCGTCGGTCATCCTGCCGCGTCAGGTCTGGGAGGCCTCCGGCCACGTCGAGGTGTTCAGCGACCCGCTCGTCGAGTCGCTCTACACCCACAAGCGCTACCGCGCCGACCACCTGATCGAGGCGTACGAGGCCAAGCACGGCCACCCGCCGGCCAACGGCCTCGCCGACATCAACGACCCGGAGACCGGCCAGCCCGGCAAGTGGACCGAGCCCAAGCCGTTCAGCGGCCTGATGAAGACCTACCTCGGTCCGGTCGACGACGAGGAGGGCCTGCACTACCTCCGCCCGGAGACCGCGCAGGGCATCTTCGTGAACTTCAAGAACGTGATGACCACCGCGCGCAAGAAGCCGCCGTTCGGCATCGCCCAGATCGGCAAGAGCTTCCGCAACGAGATCACCCCGGGCAACTTCATCTTCCGCACCCGCGAGTTCGAGCAGATGGAGATGGAGTTCTTCGTCAAGCCGGGTGAGGACGAAG
>Ga0164243_10005418_pt1 | contig 19487 bp, 19 predicted proteins | sample OricompcompostOP_FD_108781 | JGI IMG/M metagenome (GOLD analysis project Ga0164243, IMG submission 108781) | Organic Plus compost microbial communities from Emeryville, California, USA - Original compost - Organic plus compost (OP) | ecosystem: Engineered > Solid waste > Mixed feedstock >... | reverse complement strand
GCGCTTGCTGCGCACCGGACTGCTGGCGGCGCTGGTGTTGGCCGTGGCCTGGGCCGGCTTGCTGGCCCTCGCGGCGCTGGAGGGCGGGCGCGGCTTCGTCGCCGAAGTCGTGCGCATGCAGGTTTCCGGCCGTCTGGAATCCAAAACCGATCTCGATCGCTGGTATTACTTCATCAGTGGCTTCAGCAATTATGCGCTGGCTTGGCCCGCCGCCTTCGCGGTGCTGCTGCTGGCGGCGCGCCGCTTCCGCGAACGCCATCGGGACCCGGCCCTGGCCATGGTATTTTTCCTCGCCGGTTGGGTTTTGCTGGTGGTGGTCGGGCTGTCGATTCCCCATACCAAAAAGGCGCGCTACCTGCTGCCGGTGGTGCCGGCGTTATCGGCCATCGCCACTTATCCGTTCATCGCCGCCCATGGCGATCGCGCGCTGGCCGCGCTGCGGCGTCTGCTGCATGGGATTCTGGTGATGTTGCCGGGCATTGCCCTGGCCGCGCTCTGGTTCGGCGCGCAGATGGCGCAGAAAAAAGGCTTCGATCTGCATCTGCCGCTGCACAGTATCTTGATCGCGCTGTTCGTCTGCCAACTCGGCAGTCTCGTATTGCAGTTTCGGCGCGAGGCGCTCGGCTATCGTGAACTGGGCGCCGCGGGTTTCGCCGTGCTGGCGCTGTGGCTGGGTTATATCGCGCTGCTGGAGCCGGCGCTGCGCCAGATCCACGATACCCGCAGCTTCGTGTCATCGGTGGAACAACTGCGCGGCCGGGCGCTGGCGCCGCTGGCGTTCTACACCATGGGCAAGGATGCGGATGCGATCAAATACCTGGTCAATGTCGATTACGATCTGGCGCCGGCGTTTTATCAACGCGCCGCCGACCTGTCCCGCGCGCCGGCGCGGCTGTATATCGTGGCGCCGGCATCGCGCGATCGCGAGCTGTCGGCGGCGGGCGCCGGCGCGCCCATTTTCAGCGGCCGTTTCGATAACAAGCTGTATTCGGTTTTTTACCTGAACCGCTCCGCCACCGCCACTGCGCCGCCCGCCGAAAACACACGGCAGGCGTTGAACGCGCCGTAACGGTTCAGTCCTGCCCCACCACTTTCTCGATGATGAAACGCGGGCGCGCGCGCACATCGTAATAAATGCGGCCGATGTATTCGCCGAGCAGACCGATACCCATGAACTGCGCGCCGATGAAAATGAACAGCATCGCAAACAACGGGAACACGCCGTTCACGCCCCATTCCGGCCCGTAAATGATACGCAGCAGCAACATCACCACGCCGAACGAGACCCCGAGCCCGGCGATCACGATGCCGATGAAGGTCAACAGGCGCAGCGGCGCCGTGGTCATCGACGTCAGCAGATCGAATTGCAGATTGATCAGCTTCAGCAGGCTGTATTTGGAATCTCCCGCCGCGCGCTCCTCGTGGCGCACCTGGATTTCCGTGGTATAGCGCGCGAAGGTGTTGGCCAGCAGCGGTATGAAGGTGCTGCGTTCATTGCAGCGCAGCATGGTGTCGACGATGGAGCGGCGATAGGCGCGCAGCATGCAGCCGTAGTCGCTCATGTGAATGCCCGTGGCCTTGCGCACGATATTGTTCACGATCTTCGAGGCGCTTTTGCGGAACCAGGTGTCCTGGCGATTCTGCCGGATCGTGCCGACCACTTCGTAGCCCTTGGCCGCCTCCAGGATCAGCTTGGGAATTTCCTCCGGCGGATTTTGCAGGTCCGCGTCGAGGGTGATGACGAGATCGCCGCGCACCTGGGAAAAACCGGCCATGATCGCCGCGTGCTGGCCGTAGTTGCGATTGAGCGCAACCGCCACGAACGGGCTGTCGGGCGCCAGCGCGGCCGCTTCGATCAATTCCATGGAACGGTCGCGGCTGCCGTCGTCCACCAGAATGATTTCGGCGCGCATCGGCAGCGCCGCCACCACGGCGCGACAACGTTCGAGCAGCGCCGGCAGGTTGTCCTCCTCGTTGTAGACGGGGATGACGACGGAGAGGAATTTGACATCGTAAGGTTGCATCGAAAGTCCTGTCACACATCACACGCCCCGGCCGGTGGCCAGGGCGTGTGGTTCGAAAATTGGAATCGGAGTCGCGCGGCGGATGGGTTGTGGCAACTCCGCAAGAACCGCGAAAAGATACCACACCCCGCATGAATCAAATCTTAAGGCCGGCCGCTGCCAATCAGGGCCGGATTCGGCGCGCGATTCAACCGTGGCCGCCCAGCACTTTTTCGATCGCGCGCACCACCCGGTCCACGTCTTCGAAACGCATATCGGGGAACAGCGGCAGGGAACAGATGCGCGCCGAGTTCCACGCGGTGTTCGGCAGCGACGGCGGCTTGTCCGCCAACCTCTCGCGATAATATTTTTGTTCATGCACCGCGCGAAAATGAATGCCGCAACCGATGTTTTCCGCCTTCATTTTCTCGATGAAGACGTTGCGGAAATCCGCGTCGTCGGTATCGACCCGCACCACGAACAGGTGCCAGCTGTGGCTGTGTTCCCAGGCCGGCGGCAGCAATGGCTTGATCCGGGGAAGCGCCGCCAGCCGCTGCCGGTAATGCGCGGCGAGCGCGGCGCGCCGGGCGTTGATCGCGTCCAGCCGTTGCAACTGGCTCAGGCCCAGCGCCGCGCACAGGTCCGGCAGGTTGTACTTGAAGCCCGGCTCCACCACTTCCGCCTGCGGATTGCGGCCCTGGCTTTTGCGATCGTAGGCATCCACGCCGAGGCCGTGGAAACGCAGGCGCCGCAACTGTGCCGCCAGCTCGCCGTTATTGGTGACGAACACGCCGCCCTCCGCGCTGGTGACGTTCTTGATGGCCTGGAGGGAAAAGATCGCGTCGCCGTCGCGGCCGACCGGCACGCCCTTGCAGGTGCAGCCCAGGGCGTGGGCGGCGTCCTCGACCAGCGCGATGCCGCGCGAGCGCGCCAGCGCCCGGATCGGCTCCATATCGAGCGGCGCGCCGGCGAAGTGGACAGGAATGATAAGGCGCGTGCGCGGCGTGATCGCGCGTTCGATCTCCGCCGCGCCGACCATGAGATTGTCGCGATCGACATCGACGAACACCGGCGTGGCGCCCAGCAGGGTGATCAGGTTGACGGTGGAAACCCAGGTCAGCGACGGCGTGATGACCTCATCGCCGGGGCCGATGCCCAGGGCGTGCAGGTATAAATGCAGCGCCGCCGTCGCCGACACCATCGCCACCGCGTGCGCGGCGCCGGTGCGTTCACAGAAAGCGTTTTCGAGCGCGGCGCATTGCGGACCGGTGGTGATCCAACCGGAACGCAACACTTCGACAACAGCGGCAATATCTTCGTCACTTACCGAAGGACGACAAAACGGCAAAAACGCTTCAGACATCGAAGAAGAGCTCCTTCGTTAAGACTCTGCTAATGATTCCGCGCGGAGGACTGTGTATGATTCGGCACCGAACGGCGTGCTTTATCGGCTGCCAGATATTGACTACTCGGCCATGAAAAGTCCAGATTCCGCGCCTCGTCCCCTACCCACCCAGCTTGAGTGAATCAGCTATGAAAGCGGTTGTTTTTGCCTACCACGAGTTTGGCTGTATCGGTATTGAAGCGCTGTTGGCCGCCGGCTACGAAATCGCCGCCGTCTTCACTCACCGAGACAGCCCCGGCGAAACACTCTACTTCCGCTCCGTCGCAAAATTGTGCGCGCAGCACGGCATAGCGGCCTACGTGCCGGATCAGGTCGATCATCCCCTGTGGCGCCAACGCATCGCCGAACTCAAGCCGGATTACATTTTCTCCTTCTACTACCGCGACATGCTGCCCGCCTCCATTCTGGATCTGGCCGGCACCGCCGCATTCAATCTGCACGGTTCGCTGCTGCCGCGCTACCGCGGCCGCGCGCCGTTGAACTGGGTACTGGTGAACGGCGAGGAATACACCGGCGTCACGCTCCACCATATGACGGCCAAGGCGGACGCGGGCGATATCGTGGCGCAGCGCAAGGTGCCGATCGACGACGCCGACACCGCGCTCAGCCTGCAACGGAAAATGGCGGAGACGGCCCGCGGCCTGCTCGCCGAACAGCTGCCGCTGATCGCCGGCGGCAGCGCCGCGCGCACGCCGCAGGATGAAAGCAAGGCCAGTTATTTCGGCCGGCGCAGCCCGGCGGACGGCCTGATTCACTGGCAGCAGCCGGCCCGCAGCGTGCGCAACCTGGTGCGCGCGGTCACCCAGCCCTATCCCGGCGCGTTCACCTATGCCGGCGATCGCAAGGTCATCATCTGGGAAGCGCGGGCGGTATCGCAGCAGCACGACAAGGCGCCCGGCACCGTGCTGTCGGCGGCGCCGCTCAGCGTCGCCTGCGAAGACGGCGCCCTGGTGATCGACGCGGGCCAGACCGAAGACGGCATCTATGTGGCCGGCGAACAGCTGGCGCGCGAACTGAACCTGGTGCCCGGCCTCAAGCTCGGCCCGCGCGCCAGCGATGTGGCCAGGGCCCGCTACCGGCAGAAAGTGCTGATCCTCGGCGTCAACGGTTTCATCGGCAATCACCTGACCGAGCGCCTGCTGGCCAGCGGCAAGTTCGAAGTCTACGGCATGGACATGGCCAACAGCGCCATCCAGCGCCTGCTCGGCCATGAGGATTTCCACTTCGTCGAAGGCGACATCAGCATTCACAGCGAGTGGCTGCAATACCACATCAAGAAATGCGATATCGTGCTGCCGCTGGTGGCGATCGCCACGCCGCGTGAGTACACCAAGAATCCGCTGCGTGTGTTCGAACTCGATTTCGAGGAAAACCTGAAAATCGTGCGCGACTGCGTGCGCTACAGGAAACGCGTGATCTTCCCGTCGACCTCGGAAGTGTACGGCATGTGCGACGAGCCGGAATTCGACGAGGACAATTCCAATCTCGTGCTCGGTCCGATCAACAAGCAGCGTTGGATCTACTCCGCCAGCAAACAGTTGCTCGATCGCGTGATCTGGGCCTACGGCAGCCAGCAGGGATTGCGCTTCACCCTGTTCCGTCCGTTCAACTGGGTCGGCCCGCGCCTGGACAGCCTCAACTCCGCGCGCGTCGGCAGTTCGCGCGCCATCACCCAATTGATTCTCAACCTGGTCGAGGGCACGCCGATCCGGCTGATGGACGGCGGCGAGCAGAAGCGCTGCTTCACCGACATCCAGGACGGCATCGAGGCGCTGTACCGCATCGTCGAAAACAAAAACGGCCTGTGCGACGGCAAGATCATCAACATCGGCAACCCGAACAACGAGGCCAGCATTCGCCGGCTGGCGGAAATCCTGCTGGACAAGTTCGAGTCGCACCCGTTGCGCGGTCATTTCCCGCCGTTCGCCGGTTTCAACGTCCAGGAGAGCAGCGGCTTTTACGGCGCCGGCTACCAGGATGTGCAACACCGCAAGCCGAGCATCCGCAACGCGCGCCGCTACCTCGGCTGGGAGCCGGTGGTGCCGATGGAAAAAAGCGTGGAAACGACGCTCGATTTCTTCCTGCGCGCGGCCCTCGACGAGCAGAACGCGGACGCCTGACCGTGTTGCAGGTGGGGTTGCGCATCGACGTGGACACCTACCGGGGCACCCGCCTCGGGGTGCCCGCGCTGGTCGACCTGCTGGCGCGGTTCGACGTGCGCGCCAGCTTCTTCATGACCGTCGGCCCGGACAACATGGGCCGCCACCTCTGGCGCCTGCTGAAACCGCAATTCCTGTTGAAGATGCTGCGCTCCAACGCGGCCAGCCTGTACGGCTGGGACATCCTGCTGCGCGGCACGTTCTGGCCGGGGCCGTACATCGGCCGGCAGCTGGCCGACAACGTGCGCCTGCCGCAGCGCGCCGGCCACGAGGTCGGCCTGCACGCCTGGGATCACCACAGCTGGCAGGTCAATATCGACCGCTACGACCCGGCGCAGATGCGCGGACAACTGCAACGCGGCTTCGATGCCCTGAGCGAACTGCTGGGCGCCGCGCCGACCTGTTCCGCCGCCGCGGGCTGGCGCTGCAACGAGCAGGCGCTGCTGCTGAAGGAAACCTTCGGTTTTCGCTACAACAGCGATTGCCGCGGCAGCGACCTGTTCCGGCCGGTGATCGACGGCCGCCGGCTGACGCCGCAGGTTCCGGTCACCCTGCCCACCTACGATGAAGTGATCGGCAGCAACGGCATTACCGACCGCAACTACAACGATCACATTCTCAGCCTGTTGCGGCCCGATCGCCTGAACGTCTACACCATTCACGCGGAAGTCGAGGGCATCGCCCGCCGCGATCAATTCGCGCAGCTGTTGCGCACGGCGCGCGAACTCGGTGTCGTGTTCCTGCCGTTGGGCGATCTGCTGCGGCAACACGACGCGGCGCTGCCCGGCGCGGCGCTGTGCAAACAGGCGCTGCCCGGCCGCGAAGGCTGGCTGGCCTGGCAGGGCGAAGCGGCATGATGGTTTCCCAGGCAACCGCGTACGGCGCCCTGCTGATTTCCATTCTCTGCACCGTGGCCAGCCAGATCCTGCAGAAACAGGTGGCTGACAACGTCGCCATGGCGCCGCGGCGATCAGCGCTGCCGCCCTACCTGCACGAGCCGCGCTTCTGGTTGTCCCTGCTCTGCCTCGGCGGCGCCATGTTGAGCTGGCTGCTGGTGCTGACGACGCTGGAGGTCAGCAAGGCGTATTCCCTGCTGAGCGTCAACTACGTGCTGGTGCTGCTGGTATCGCGCTTCTGGTTTCGCGAAGCCGTTCCGTTCAACCGCTGGCTCGGCGTGTTCTGCCTGCTGGCCGGCGTCTTCCTGATCGTGCGGAGTTGACGTGGACCCGAGCGGCGCTTCCTTCAAACGAGGCTTGTCCCTGGCGCTGTGCAGCGTCGGCCTGGTGGCGACCGCGCAGCTGCTGCTCAAGTTCGGCGTATCCCGGCTGGCCATCGCCCAGCTCCCGGCGCTCGATCTCGCCTGGCTGGCCTCCGCACCGCCGGCCGCGCTGCTGGCGCTGGCCTGCGGCATCGTCTGTTACGGCTTTTCGGTACTGTGCTGGATCGGCGCTCTCGGCCGCTTGCCGCTCAGCCTCGCCTATCCTCTGCTCAGCCTGAGCTACCCCCTGGTTTATCTCGGCGCCACCTGGCTGCCCTGGTTCGGGGAGACGCTCAATGCGCAGCGCATCGCCGGCATCGCTCTGATCATGCTGGGCCTGGCTCTGCTGATGTGGAAAGCCAACTCCCGCGCCCACGCCGCCGCGACCTGAGCGCGGCCGGGAACGGTCCCGTTCTCACGCGGAAGGTTTCCGCATATCGCCGCGAAAAGACCGCTGTTTTTGAATTCAAGGCAGCGGCCCAGGTCCAACCGCTGAATCCCGAAGGCGGAGGTGTCGGCCATGAGCAACGTCCGTATAGGTATTTCCGGTTGGCGTTACGCGCCCTGGCGCGGCGTTTTTTATCCCAAGGGGTTGGCGCAGAAAAACGAACTGGCCTTCGCCTCCCGCGCGCTGCCCACCATTGAAATCAACGGTTCGTTTTACGCGACCCAGCGGCCGGCCAGCTACGAGCAGTGGTATGAGCAAACGCCGGATGATTTCGTGTTCAGCGTCAAGGCGCCGCGTTATGTCACGCACATATTGCGCCTGCGCAACATCGAAAAACCCATCGCCAATTTTTTCGCCTCGGGCGTGTTCCGGCTCAAACAAAAACTGGGGCCGATCCTCTGGCAGTTTCCCCCCACCTTCCGCTTCGACGAGGCCTTGTTCGACACCTTCCTGGCACTGCTGCCCCACGATACCGAACAGGCGCAATCAGTGGCGGAGCATTTCGACAAGCACATGCGCGGGCGCACCGATCTCGCCATCGACGCGCGGCGCCCGATCCGCCATGCGGTGGAAATACGCAACGCCAGTTTCGTCGAACCGGCCTTCGTCGAACTGCTGCGCAAGCACCGCGTCGCGCTGGTGGTGGCGGATACCGGCGGCAAATGGCCCTATCGCGAAGACGTCACCGCCGACTTCATGTACCTGCGCCTGCACGGCCCGGAGGAAATGTACGCCAGCGGTTACACCGGCGCGGCCCTGGACCGCTGGAGCGAGCGCATCACCGACTGGAGCGACGGCTCGCAGCCCGCGGACGCGCATCTCATCGTGGAACGCAAACCGACCAGACACAAACGCGATGTGTTCTGTTATTTCGACAACGATGTCAAAGTGAACGCGCCCTTCGACGCCTCGCAGCTATTGCAGCGACAGCATCTGCCGAGCCCGTTGTTGCAACAAGGCGGCGTGCAGTTGCCGCGCGAGGAGGCGCAGCCGGTCAGCGCAAAAAGCCGTCGTAAAACGTCTTCCCGATCAGCAGGGCCAGCACCAGCAAAAACAGGTTCCGCACGAAGCCGGAGCCACGCGCGATCGCCAGCCGGCTCCCGACCTGCGAACCCGCCACATTGAGCAGCGCCATCGCCAGGCCGATTTTCCACCAGACGAAACCTGCGGGGATGAAATAACCCAGCGCGGCGATATTGCACGCCACGTTCACCACCTTGGCGGCGGCGGATGCGCTGAGAAAGCTGTAGCCGAACAGACGCACGAACAAAAACACCAGAAAACTGCCGGTGCCGGGGCCGAACAGGCCGTCGTAGAAACCGATCAGGCCGCCGCCGGCCAGTGCCGCCGCGATTTCAGCGCGCCCCTGAAAACGCGGCGCGTGGCGCGCGCCGAGATCTTTTTTGACGAAGGTATAAGCGCCGATGGCGATCAGCAGAAACGGCAGCGTCCGCCGCAGCCATTCGCCCGGCACATGGGTCACCGCCCAGGCGCCGGCGATGGCGCAGCAGAACGCCGCCAGCGCCGCCGGCAGCACCGCGCTCCACTCGACGCGGATATGGCGCGCGTAGCGCAGCGTTGCCGATACGGTACCGGTTGCGCCGGTGAATTTATTGGTGGCCAGCAGGTAAACCGGAACCGCCTGCGGAAATACCGCGAACAGGGCGGGCAGGTTGATCAACCCGCCGCCGCCCACCGCCGCATCCAGAAAACCGGCGAAGAAGGTGGCGCCGAGCAGAAAAACCCAACTCAGGGGATCAACATCCGGGGCAGGTATCGACATCACTTACGACCATCCATTGCGGCAACAAACATCTCAGCTCAGCGGCACCCGTCTGCTGACACAGCCATGAAATTTTCCCTCTTCAAATATTATTTTTCGTTGCGCTATTTTTTCCGCGCCGCGTTGTGGCCTGTTTTCCATTGCCTTATTTGCAACGCCGCGGCTCAGAACAAGGCGCTGTTCGGCACGCGCGGAAACGGAATCACATCGCGGATGTTTTCCATGCCGGTGACATAGTTCAGCAGCCGCTCGAAACCCAAGCCGAAACCCGCGTGCGGCACCGTGCCGTAACGGCGCAGATCGCGGTACCAGCCCAGGTCGCCGGCAATGTTCAATTCCGCCAGGCGCGCATCGAGCCGGTCCAGGCGTTCCTCGCGCTGGCTGCCGCCGATGATCTCGCCGATGCCCGGCGCCAGCACATCCATCGCCGCCACGGTTTTGCCGTCGTCGTTCTGGCGCATGTAGAACGCCTTGATGTCCTTGGGATAATTCATCACTACCAGCGGCGCGCCGACGTACTCCTCGCACAGATAACGCTCGTGTTCGGATTGCAGGTCATGTCCCCATTGCACCGGAAACTGGAAAGAACGGCCGCTGTTTTGCAGGACGCGTATCGCCTCGGAATAATCCATGCGTTCGAAATCGCGCTCGACCACCTGTTGCAGGCGCTCGATCACCTGCTTGTCGACGAATTCAGCGAAAAACGCCAGATCCTCCCCACACTGATCGAGCAGCGTGCGGAACAGGGATTTGAGAAAATCCTCCGCCAGCGCGGCGTCGTCGTTCAGGTCGGCGAAGGCGATCTCCGGCTCCACCATCCAGAACTCGGCCAGATGGCGGCTGGTATTGGAGTTTTCCGCGCGGAACGTCGGGCCGAAGGTGTAAACCCGCGACAACGCCAGGCAATACGCCTCGGCATTGAGCTGGCCGGATACGGTGAGAAAACTTTCCCGCCCGAAAAAATCCTGATCGAAATCCACCCGCCCGCCCGCGGTGCGCGGCAGATTGGCGAGGTCCAGCGTGCTGACCCGGAACAACTCGCCGGCGCCCTCGCAATCGCTGGTGGTGATGATCGGCGTGTTGACCCACTGGAAACCCTGGTGAAAAAAATAATTGTGAATCGCATTGGCCAACACCGTGCGCACGCGCGTAATCGCGCCGAAGGTATTGGTGCGCGGGCGCAGATGCGCAACGGTGCGCAGATATTCGAAGCTGTGTCGTTTCTTGGCGATCGGATAACTTTCCGGGTCTTCGACCCAGCCCACCACGCTGACGCGATCGGCCTGGATCTCCAGCGCCTGTCCCTTGCCCTGGGACGCCACCAGCGTGCCGCTGACGATCACCGCGCAGCCGCTGGTCAACTGCGTTATTTCGCTCTGATAGTTGGGCAGCGTCGCCGGCGCCACCGCCTGGATCGACGCCATGCAGCTGCCGTCGTTGACGGCGAGAAAAGAGATGCCGGCCTTCGAGTCGCGGCGCGAACGCAACCAGCCGCGCACCGTGACGTTCTGCCCGATTTTCGAGGCGTCCGCGAGCGCGGCACGCACCGTCAGTGAATGAGTCATGAGCACATACACTCCTGTCGTTGGCAAGCTCGCCCGGGGTTTCACCGCGCTGCGCGCCTGCGGAAAACTTCATCGCCAATCGCCGCGTCGGCGCACGCACCGCAAACCGCGCGCTACGTCCGCGTCGGGCGTGCGGTCGCGCAGGTTGGATTGCGGGCGAAATCAGGCCGGGACGCGCCCCGTCAAGGATGCCTGATCATTGGACGCGAAAAGCGCCACGAAACAACAACGGCGCCTTTTCGTGGCGATTGGATCATCGGGGAAGAATATGCCAAAGCCCTGCTTTCGCAAAGTGCCGCCTGCGCCACCGTATCGGGCGGGAGAACCGCCCCCGCGTTCCCCGATCGGCTCGATCGAGAACACCAGGCAATCGGTTATCTGTTGGTGAACGCACGCACCGCCTCGAAAAATATTCGCGCTGACGGCGGCCGTATCGCGCGCAGTCGATGGGCGCGCGTTCGCATGGCGTCGGTCGCTGATTCGCGCGCGTCCCGGAGGCCGACCCGATCAAGTTCTGAGCATCGTTACCTCGGCGGGCGGCGCAACGGCTTGTTTTCCGGGATTGCGGCCGGTGGGTTCGAATTCTCACAATGACCGCTCCTATAACATTGCAGAGAGACACGTCATGTCGGAACACCACGCCAACATTCACTGGCAGCGCGATCGCGCGGAAGCCTTCGTCGACAGCCACTACCGCCGCGTGCACACCTGGAGCTTCGACGGCGGCGCCAGCGTGACGGCCTCCGCGTCGCCGGACGTGGTGCCGGTTCCCTGGTCCGATCCCGCCCACGTCGATCCGGAGGAAGCGTTCGTCGCGGCCATCTCCAGCTGCCACATGCTGTGGTTCCTGGCGCTGGCCGCCCAGCGCGGCCTGGTGGTCGACAGCTACACCGACCGGGCCGTGGGCGTGATGCGCAAAAATGCCGAGGGCCGGCTCGCCATCACCGATGTCACGCTGCGCCCGCACGTCGTGTTCAGCGGCGAGCACATCCCCGATGCCGCCCAGATCGACAATCTGCACGAAAAGTCGCACGCTCGCTGTTTCATCGCCAACTCGGTGAAAACCGTCATCCGCATCGAGACGACTGACAGCGCACAGAAATAAAACGCGCCACTTGCGCGGGCCGCTGCGCGATGGCGCAAGGCTCGCGTCGCGTGCGCAACGATGGCAAGATAGCCGCAACCCTTTTTGTTCCCGTCACCAGCAGAGTGATTTCGCGAGCGTGTCCGCCACCACCACCCCACAGTCACAGTCCGCGACTTTCACCACCCGCGCCGCCGGCGCGGAAGTGGCGACGCAGTTGCACGGCAACTGGTCGGATGGCGCGGCGCTGCCCGATTTCGAGGCGCTGCGCGCCAGCTTCGAGCAGCAGCCCGGCCAGCGCTGGCGGCTCAGCGCCGACGGCGATTTTCACTGGGACAGCCGCTTCATGTCGCGCCTGTTCCTGTGTGCGCGTTACTGCGATGAACACGCCATCGAACTCGACGTGACCGCGCTGCCCGAAGGCGTGCGCAAACTGCTCGCCGTGGCCACCGCCGTCAAACCGCAGCAGGCGCCGGCCGCGCGCCGCCCCAATGTCTGGCAACAGCTCGAGGCCGCCTGGTGCCGTCTGTGCACCAGTGCCAGCGACCTGCTCGAATTCGTCGGCAACGCCACCATCGCCCTGTTCAATCTGGCGCGCGGGCGCGCCAACACGCGCCTGCGCGATACGTTGTACTTCGTCGAACAATGCGGCCCGCAGGCGGTCGGCATCGTGGCGCTGATCAGCGTGCTGGTGGGCATGATCCTGGCCTATCTCGGCTCGGTGCAGTTGCGCCAGTTCGGCGCCGAGGTGTATGTGGCCAATCTCGTCGCCATCGGCATGGTGCGCGAAATGGGCGCGCTGATGACGGCGGTGATCATGGCCGGCCGCACCGGCGCCGCCTACGCCGCGCAGCTCGGCGCCATGCAGTCCAACGAGGAGATCGACGCGATCACCACGCTCGGCATCTCGCCCATGGAATATCTGGTGCTGCCGCGCCTGCTGGCGCTGATTTTCGTGATGCCGCTGCTGTGTATTTTTTCCGACGTGCTGGGCCTGGTGGGCGGCGGCATCGTCGCCGCCGGCATGGATATCAGCAGCGCCCAGTTCATCCATCAGGCGCAGGAGGCGGTATCGCTCGGCGATGTCCTGACCGGCCTGTTCAAGAGCCTGGTGTTCGCCGCGCTGATCGCCACCGCCGGCTGCCAGGCGGGTTTGCAGAGCGGCCGCAGCTCCGCCGCGGTGGGCAACGCCACCACGCGCGCGGTGGTCAATGCCATCGTTTACCTGGTGATCGCGGACGCGGCGCTGAATATCCTCTATGACAAACTCGGCATCTAGCGCGCAGCGCGAAGTTCATATCGAAGTGCGCGACGTCACCCTGCGCTACGGTGACCGCGTGATCCAGCACGACCTGAATTTTCCGATCTATCGCGGCGATGTGTTCGTCATCATGGGCGGCAGCGGCTGCGGCAAAAGCACGCTGCTCAAACACATGATCGGATTGCAGCGCCCCGCCTCCGGGCAGATTCTGGTGAAGGGCGAGGATTTTTTCACCGCCGCGCCCGACCGGCAGCTGGCGATGCGCCGCCAGTGGGGCATCACCTACCAGAGCGGCGGGCTGTTCAGCGACCTGACCCTGGCCGAGAACGTGGCCGTGCCGCTGCAACAGTACACCGCGCTGGCGAATGCGGAGATGCGCGAACTCATCGCCTACAAACTGGCGCTGGTGGGGTTGGCCGGCTTTGAGGATTATTATCCGTCCGAGATCAGCGGCGGCATGCAGAAACGCGCGGCGCTGGCCCGCGCCATCGCCCTCGACCCGGAACTGCTGTTCTTCGACGAACCCTCGGCCGGGCTCGATCCGCTCAGTTCGCAGCGGCTCGATGAACTGATCGCGCAGGTGCGCGAAAGCATGGGCAGCACCGTGGTGATCGTGACCCACGAACTCGCCAGCATCTTTTCCATCGCCACCAATTCCGTGTATCTCGATGCCGACAGCAAGACCCAGCTCGATTACGGCGACCCGCGCGAGCTGCGCGATCACAGCCGGCACGAGATCGTGCGCCGCTTCCTCGGCCGGGGCGAAATCAGCCCGGCCGAAACCGCAGGAGTGAATCATGAGTAGAACCGCCAACCCCGTCACCGTCGGCGCCTTCGTGCTGGGCATTCTGGTGCTGGCCTTTCTGATGGCGCTGTTCTTCAGCGGCGGCCACTTCTGGAGCAAGCGCGAACGCTTCGTGCTGATCTACGATTCGTCGATCAAGGGCCTCAACGTCGGCGCGCCGGTAACCATCAAGGGCGTGAAGATCGGCCAGGTGATCGCGATCAAGGCGCAGCTGTACAAGGATTCGCTGGCGGTGCTGAACAATGTGGTGATCGAAATCGAACCGAACGCGCTGGAAACCGAGGACGATCACGAGCGCGGCGGCGAGGTGGTGGACGAGCTGATCAAACGCGGCCTGCGCGCGCAGCTGAAATTGCAGAGCCTGCTCACCGGATTGTTGTACGTGGATGTGGATTTCCATCCGGACAAACTCGCGCAGTACAAGCAGGTGCCGACCACGTACAAGCAATTGCCCACCATCCCCACCGACCTGGAGCAGTTGACGCGCGATCTCGAATCCTTCGATATCAACAAGATCGGCGAAAACACCCAGCAGATCGTCAACGGCGTCAACCAGCTGATCAACGATCCCAACCTCCAGGGCCTGGGACACGATCTGGGGCAGACGCTCGCCTCGGTGCGCGCCGCCGCCGATACCCTGAGCACCGTGGCCACCGATTTCAAGGGACGCGTCGCGCCGCTGGCCGAACACAGCGATCAGGTGCTGGTGGAGCTGCGCGGCTCGCTGCCGGAGATGGTCAGGAAACTCGATCAGACCATGGCCTCGTTGCAGCAAACCACGGCGGCGTTGCAGCAGACCGCCGCCAACACGGCGTTCATCACCTCGGAGGATTCGCCGCTGTTGTACCGGATCGACAGCGCGGCGACCAATATCGACGCCGCCGCCAAACAGATGCGCAATCTCACCGAGATGTTGGAACAACAACCGGAAACCCTGCTGTACGGCAAAAAGAATGAGGAGAATTGAGTCGTGCGTTATTCACTGCTGCTGATATCGCTCGCCCTGGCGTTGTCCGGTTGCATCGGCGGGCGCAGCCCGACGCCGGACTACCACATGCTGACCGCGCGCGCGCAGGGCAACGCGCCGGTGTCCAGCGTCGCGATCGGCGTGGGCCCGGTGCAGGTGGCGCAATTTTTGACCCGGCCGCCGATCGTCACCCACGGCGGCGGCACTTCGTTGAAAGTGGCGGATGGGCAGCGCTGGGGTGAACCGCTGGACCAGGGTATTCAACGCGTCGTGCTGCAAAACATCGGCACGCTCACCGGCGCGCAGATGCGCAGTTTCCCCTGGCGCCAGAGCACCGTGCCGGACTACGCGGTGCGCCTGGAAATCCTCGATCTCGACCGGCTGCCGGACGGCAACGCGGTGCTCGAGGCCAGCTGGGTTCTGGAGGATGTGCGCCAGGGCAAGCTGCTGCTCACGCAACGGGAACGGCTTGCGCAACCGGTCGGCGACGGCTACGACGCCTTGACCGATGCCTACAGCCAATTGCTGGCGACATTGTCGCAGCACATCGTGGCGGCCCTGCCGCAGTGAAACGCGGCGGCGTCGTGGCAACTCCGGGTCAACCCGGCCCGACCGGGCATTTCATCTTGCGCCCGCCGGTGATTTCGAAACCGTTCTCGGCATAAAACGCCAGGGTGCGATCGAACTCCGGCAGCGGCGGCGTGCACAACTCCAGCCGCAGCCAGCCGCGCCGCCCGGCTTCGCGCCGCGCGCCGTCGAGCAGGGCGCGCCCCACCGAGCGGGAACGCCACGCGGGCTCGACGTAAAACTCCTGCACAATGCCGAAGGCGCCGCCGACATACAGCGCGTGGCTTTCGCACAGGGTCGCGAAACCCACGGTTGCATGCCCCGCCTGTGCCAGCAACACGCTATAAATGCCGGATTCAAGATAACGCGCGCATAGCGCCTCGATCCCGACCCGGTCGATATCGAAATGCGGCGTACCCGTGCGCGCCATGATCTCCTGCGTCAGCGCCAGGGCGAAATCGGTCACCAGCGCGTTATCAGCCGTTTCAGCGCGCCGAATCGTGATAGCCGACACCGCTCAGCCCGCCTGTTCGAGACGCCGCGCCAGCCAGTCGCGCAGCGCGGGCCCGGTGCCCACCGGCCAGGGTTTCACCTCGGCGTGATCGTACAACCGGTAATCGGCCAGTTCCGCATTGAGCGTGACCACACCGCTGGCGACGATGTGAAATACGATCAGCAGCTGGTTCTGCTCGTGGAAACTGTAATTGCCGACGAAACCGGCGATGCGTCCTTCCAGGCCCAATTCCTCCGCCACCTCGCGCAGCACGCATTGCTCCGGCGTTTCGCCGCGTTCGAGAAAACCGGTGATCAGCGCGTACCAACCCTCCGGCCATTGGGCGTTGCGCGCCAGCAACACCTTGCCTTCGTATTCGATGATGGCGGCCACCACCGGCGTGGGGTTGTTCCAGAACACAAAACCGCACTGCGCCGAACAGGCCAGACGCGTTTCGCCGTCGATGGGCATCTGCGCCAGATCGGCGCGGCATTGGGGACAGTAACGCATAGACTTCCTCCACCGTTTTCCGTTAATTATTTCGTTTTCGGCCTGCATCGGCGCCGCCGTTGCGCGGGCCCGGCGATACACCACGGCGACGGCGCGCGGATCGAGCCCGCCGCAGGCGTTTATAACACAGCCACGACCACCGCAAGCACGCGTTTTTTGGCCGCGCCGGCGGCGTGTTTTCCGAGGCGGCGGCTGCCGTTACACTGTGGCACTCCACCATGCGATGAGAATACGGAATGGATCGTCAATATCTGGTTGCCCACCGCGGCTGGCAACGCCGCTTTCCGGAAAACACATTGCCGGCGGTCGAAGGCGCGCTGCGCGCCGGCGGCCGCTACATCGAAGTCGACGTGCAATTGAGCGCGGATGGTGAACCGGTGCTGTTTCACGATCGCACCCTGCGCCGCATCTGCCGTCAGCGCGGCGCCATCCACCAGTACAGCTACGCGCAGCTGAGCACCTTTTCCGCCTACGAGCCGCAGCGTTTCGGCGAACAATTCGCGGGCACGCCGATTCCGCATCTGCGCGATCTGGTGGCGCTGTTGGCGCAACACGCGGATGCGCATCTGTTCCTGGAAATCAAACGCATCGCCGTCTTGAAATTCGGCGTGGCCGCCGTGTACGCGGCGGTGGCGCCGCTGCTGCAACCGATCGCGCAGCGCTGCACCTTCATCAGTTTTTCCTTCGAATTCCTGCAATACGCCGCCGCGCAGGGCTGGCCGGCGCTGGGCCCCGTGCTCAACAGCTGGGAGGAAATCGACAGCCCGACACTGGCCGCGCTGCATCCGGCGGTGGTGTTTTGCGACGCGGCGCTGCTGCCGGCAAAACGCGATCTCAGGACCATTCCGTTTCCGCTCGCGGTTTACGAAATAGACCAACCACACAGCGCGCAGGCGCTGGTGGAGCGCGGCGTGCGCTGGATCGAAACCTTCGCCATCGGCGATCTGCTGGCCGCCTGCGCATGACCTTGCCGGAGAACGGGCTGTTCGATATCGCCGTCATCGGCGGCGGCATCCAGGGCGCCGGCGTGGCCCAGGCAGCGAGCGCGGCCGGCTACAGCACACTGCTGGTGGAGCGCGACAGCTGGGCAGCGGCCACATCGCGCCATTCCAGCAAACTGGTGCACGGCGGTCTGCGCTATCTCGAAAGCGGCCAGATTTCGCTGGTATACCACAGCCTGCGCGAACGCCGCCTGTTGTTGCGCAACGCACCGGAACTGGTCAAGGCGGTGCCGTTTTTCATTCCCGTTTACCGCGACACACGCCGGCCGCCGTGGCTGTTGCGAATCGGCCTCAGTCTGTACGCGCTGTTGTCCGGGCTGACGCCGCTCAGCCGTTTCCGCACGCTGCCGCCACGCGTCTGGGGCGAACTGGACGGCCTGCGTCGATCCGATCTGCGCGCCGTGTTCAGCTACTGGGACGCCCAGACCGACGACGCGCGCCTGACCCGCGCCGTTATCGCCTCGGCGCGGGAACTGCAAGCGCTCTGCCTGGAACACACCGAATTGCTAAACGCGACGAGGGCCGGCGAGTTTTTCGAATTGTCACTGCAAACCGCGCAATCGGACGCAGCGGATGCGGGCGACTGGCAGTGTAGGGCGCGCTGCATCGTCAACACCGCCGGCCCCTGGGTCAACGAGGTGGCGCAGCGCTGCGGCGCGCCGACACGGCCATTGAGCTGGGTCAAGGGCAGCCACATCATCCTGCCCGCGGTCGAATTGCCCGGCATCTTTTACCTGGAGGCGCCGCGCGATGGGCGCGCGGTATTCCTGATGCCCTGGCGCAGCAAGACGCTGGTGGGAACCACCGAGGTGGAGATCGACGGGCCCGACGCACAGCCCGGCGCGGATGAAATTCAGTATCTGCTGGAAACGGTGCGCCATTATTTTCCCGAATTCCCGCAGCAGGTCGAGCACGCCTTCGCCGGTGTGCGGGTATTGCCCGCCGCCGATGCCGACCGTCCCTTCAACCGCGCCCGCGAAAGCATTCTGGCGCGCCACGATCGGCTGGTCAGCATCTACGGCGGCAAGCTGACGACCTATCGGCAAACCGCCGCGCAGGTCATCGCGCAGCTGCGGCCGCTGCTCGGCCGTCGCGAGCAACGCGCCGATACCCGCAGCCTGGCGCTGCCCGCGGTCGACGCGTGAACCCGCGCAAAAGCGCCGCGCGATGTCTCCGGTCTAACGGTTGCGCTCAGCCGATATCGAACCGCTGGCCGACGATGGTTTCGGATAAGTGCCACAGACGCCGCGCCGCTTCGGGGTCGAGCGCGTACGGCATGTAACCGCTGGCCGCCATCGGCGTGGTATCGACTTCGGCGATGCGGCAATCCTCCAGGTAGCGGCCGCTCACCTCGGCCAGCGCCTCGCTGGTCGCGGCCCAGACCTGGGTGGCGGCGCCCTGCTCCGGCGTTTTGAACTCGACGGCCGGGCCGTGTTTGGCCCACTCCGTCAATTGCCGGATATCCGCCTCGGTGAGATGGCGCCCCAGATCGGTGTGAATGGAGCCGGGATGAACCGCGTTGGCGGTGATGCCGAAGCCGCCGAGGCGCTCGGCGAGGGCCACGGCGAACAGGGCGTTGGCGGTTTTCGATTGACCGTAGGCCAGCCAGTTGTTGTAGGGTCGGCGCTCGAAGTGGGGATCTTCGAAATCGACGGGGCTGGTGCGATGGCCGCCCGAGGTCAGGCAGACGATGCGCGCGCGATCGGCTTGTTTCAACGCGTCCGCCAGCAGACAGGTCAGCAGGAAGTGACCGATGTGATTGGTGCCGAACTGCAACTCGCAGCCCTCGGCGGTGCGCCCCAGCGGGCACGCCATGATGCCGGCGTTATTGATGAGCAGGTCGATGCGCGCATGCGCGGCGAGAATATCGCGGGCGCAGGCGCGCACGCTCGCCAGATCGCCGAGATCCAGCGTCACCGGCGACAGCGCGGCGCCGGGAATCCGCTCACGCAGGGAAGCCGCCGCGGCGCTGTTCTTCTGCGGATCGCGCGCCGCCATCACCACGCGCACGCCGGCCTGCGCCAGGGCGCGTGTGGTCTGCAAGCCGAGCCCGCCGGAAGCGCCGGTCACCACCGCGGTTTTACCGCTCAGATCCAGCCCGCGCACGACATCGTCCACCGTGGAATGGGCGCCAAACTGTTGCGTCATTCTTATTCTCCTGCTCTACAACGGTTCATT
>Ga0164243_10005417_pt1 | contig 19490 bp, 14 predicted proteins | sample OricompcompostOP_FD_108781 | JGI IMG/M metagenome (GOLD analysis project Ga0164243, IMG submission 108781) | Organic Plus compost microbial communities from Emeryville, California, USA - Original compost - Organic plus compost (OP) | ecosystem: Engineered > Solid waste > Mixed feedstock >... | reverse complement strand
TCCTTCAGCGTCAGATCCGGCCAACGCGAGCTGTCGACCTGCCCCTCGTGCGTCGGATAGCTGTCCGATGGCGCGTGCGCATCGTGCGTGTGATCGCCACCGCTGACCGGGGCGAGACCGCCGTGCCCGTGATCGTGACCGTGCGAAGCGAGCCGCGCGACCTCGTCACGCTCGCTCGGCGTAAGCGCGTTGTCGGCGGGATCGGGCTCCTGCCCGGAGGCGCGCCCGAACACGACGCGTTGGAACATCCACATCATGTACCACGCCGCGAAGATCACGACCGCGAACGTCAGCGCCGCGACCCAGCGGTTGTAGTCCCACGCGCCGAGGGCGACGAGGAACTCGCCGACGAAGCCGGACATCCCCGGGAGTCCGATGCTCGCGAACATGAAGATTCCGAAGTAGATCGCCCAGCGTGGAATCCGCGACGCGAGGCCGCCGAAGGCCGAGATCTCGCGCGTGTGGGCACGCTCGTAGATGACACCGACCACGAGGAAGAGACCGCCCGTGTTGAAGCCGTGGGCGAGCATTACCATCATCGCGCCGTCGAGCCCCTGCAGGTTCCCGACGAAGAGGCCGAGCGTCACGAAGCCCATGTGGCTGACCGAGGAGTAGGCGATCAGCTTCTTCATGTCGGGTTGCACGAGGGCGACGAGCGCACCGTAGATGATCCCGACGACCGAGAGCCCGATGATGATCGGCGTCCAGTCCTTCGCGGCCTCGGGGAAGAGCGGCAGGTTGAAGCGCAGGAGACCGTAGCCACCCATCTTCAGCATCACGGAGGCGAGGATCACGGAGGCGGCGGTCGGTGCCTGGACGTGCGCATCCGGGAGCCACGTGTGGAACGGGAACATCGGGACCTTCACGGCGAACGCGATCAGGAAGGCCGCGAAGACCCAGAACTGGAAGTCGCGGCCGTAGTCGCCGTTCTGCAGATCGAGGATGTTCAGCGTGCGGATGTTCGTCTGCTGGTAGTAGTTCTGGTAGGTCGCGACGATGCCGACGAGCATCAGCAGCGAACCGAAGAGCGTGTAGATGAAGAACTTGATCGCGGCGTAGACGCGATTCGCGCTGCCCCAGATGCCGATCAGGAGCGCCATCGGGATCAGCATCAGCTCCCAGAAGATGTAGAAGATGAAGAGATCGAGCGCCATGAAGACGCCGAGCATCCCCGTCTCGAGCAGAAGCATCGCGATGTAGTACTCGCGGCGGCGCACGTTGATCGTGTCGTACGACCACACGATCGCGATCACCGAGAGCAGGGTCGTCAGTACGATCAGGAGCGTCGAGATGCCATCCACACCCATGAAGTAGCTGATGCCGAGATCATCCAGCCAGACATGATGTTCCGTGAACTGGAAGGTCGCGTCGTGCTTGAGACCGAACAGGATGATGAGCGAGAGCAGGAAGCTCACGATCGAGGCGCCGAGCGCGATCTGGCGCGGCGTCTCCTGCGAGGCCTTCGGTGCGAGGAAGATCGCGAGCGCACCGATGGCGGGGAGATAGGCGATCAGGCTGAGTATCGGAAAGCTATCCACGAGCGCCTCCGGTTTCTGTCGCGGAATCCATCATCGGCCATCTGCGGAGCGCGATGGATCTGCATGGGTCATTCGATCCGTAGCAGGTCAGCTTGTCTGACCTATCGGCCATCGGCCGATCCCCGTGACGAATCATCAGGGCGGTCATCTCGTGCGGGGGGAGCTTGCCGTCATCCTGAGCGACGTGAAGAGCCTGTCCTGAGCTTGTCGAAGGAACACCCGCTCGAAGCGTATCGGGCATCGCCCGAATCCGTGGGCCGTGTGGCGGGAGATGAACTCCCGCCCTGCGGAGCGCATCCGACCCTGGAGGGCCAGAGTTCATCTCTGGCCGCGCTGCCGCGCACGAACGCTGGCCGTCCATGTGTCGGAAGAGCGCATGTGTCGCCCCGCTGGGCGTTGGGTTGCATTGCATCATCCACCCCCTCATCGCAGCAGGTTCGAGAACGCCGCGAGGTATACCCCGACGATCACGACCATCCCGAGCGCGATCGCGAACGCGTAGTTCGCGACAAGACCCGTCTGCACGTGACGCAATCGCTGGCTGATCGCGCCGATGCCGGTCGCGACGCCGTTCACGGCCGCGTCGATGATGTTCACGTCGACCACCTTCCACAGGAAGGTCGCCAGTCGCTTGAGCGGATTCACGATCGCGAAGGCGTAGAGTTCGTCGATGTACCACTTGTTCAGCAGGAAGGTGTAGATGCCGTGGTAGCGCGTCGCGATCGCTTCCGCGCTGATCGTCTTGCGGATGTACGTCAGGTACGCGACGCCGATGCCGCTGAGCGCGACGAGCGTCGAGATGATCCCGAACGTCCAGGTCATTGCAGTGCTGACGTGGTGCGGTCCGGCATGCTCCGTCGCGGCTGCGGCCTCGGCATGATCGGCGGCCTCGTCCTGGAGGACGTAGAGCGCGTCGTCACCGGTCGCGGCGAGGAGCGCCGTCTCCTCGTGGGTCTCGGTGTCCGGATAGAAGACCGGTTCGAGGAAGTCGTGGAACCAGCCGTTCTCCGGCGGGAAGCCGACGAAGCCGATCAGCACCGATGGTACGGCGAGGATCACGAGCGGCAGGGCCATCGGCGCCTGCGACTCGTGCGGATGGACGTGGTGGGCATCGAAGCGCTCCTCGGTGAAGAAGACGAGGAAGACGAGCCGGAACATGTAGAGCGCGGTCATGAAGGCGGCGAGCAGCGCGACGATCGCGACGAGCTTGCCGACCGACGAATCGCTGACCCAGGCTCCGACGATGATCTCGTCCTTCGACCAGAAGCCGGCGAGCGGCACGACGCCGGCGTTCGCGAGCGAGCCGATCAGGAAGGTCCAGAACGTGAGCGGCATGTATTTCCGGAGATTGCCCATCTTCCGGATGTCCTGCTCGTCGTGCATGCCGTGGATCACGGAACCTGCGCCGAGGAAGAGCAGCGCCTTGAAGAAGGCGTGCGTCATCAGGTGGAAGATCGCGGCCGTCCACGCGCCGGTGCCGAGCGCGAGCGCCATGTAGCCGAGCTGACTGAGCGTCGAGAAGGCGACGACGCGCTTGATGTCGTTCTGCGTGATCGCGATGCTCGCGGCCATGAAGGCGGTGAACGCGCCGATCAGCGCGACGACCAGCATCGCGGTCTCGGAGTTCATGTAGATGACGTGCGTGCGGGCAACCATGTAGATGCCGGCCGTCACCATCGTCGCGGCGTGGATGAGCGCGGAGACCGGGGTTGGACCCTCCATCGCGTCCGGCAGCCAGACGTGCAGCGGGAACTGCGCGCTCTTGCCGCAGGCGCCGATGAAGAGCAGGATGCCGATCAGGGTGATCGTGCCGCCGGCGACACCGAGCGCCTGGTAGTTCTCGGCCTTCGCGAAGATGCCGTCATCCCCGTAGAGATTGACCGTGCCGAAGGTCCAGAACAGCAGCATGATGCCGAGGCCGAACCCGAGATCGCCGACGCGGTTGACGATGAAGGCCTTCTTCGCGGCATTTCCGGCGGAGCGGCGGCGGAAGTAGAAGCCGATCAGCAGGTAGGAGCAGAGACCGACCGCCTCCCAGAAGACGAAGAGGAGGAGCAGGTTGTCCGCCAGCAGGAGCATCAGCATCGAGAAGACGAAGAGCGGCAGGTAGGCGAAGAAGCGGGAGTAGCCGCCATCGCCGTGCATGTAGCCCGTCGAGTAGATGTGCACCAGCAGACCGACCGTCGTCACGACCACCAGCATGATCGCGGTGAGCTGATCGGCGTAGAGCGCGACATCGACGTGGAAGTCGCCCGCCGGGATCCACGTGAAGAGGCGCTGCGAGAGCGGATGCTCGTCGTTGTGGATCTCGATCAGCACGCCGATCGCGAGCAGCCACGAGAGGAAGACCGCCGGGATCGAGACCCAGTGGGCATTCGCGCGGATCGTGGAGCGCCCGAGGAGCGCGTTCACGATGAACGCGACCAGCGGGAGCAATGGGATCAGGAACAGAAGATCGGCCATGAATGCGTCCTTACGCTTTCTCCACGAAACCGCTCAATCCCGGAGCGTCCGGATGTCATCGACGTTGACGGACTTGCCGCGGCGGCTGAGCGCGACGATGATCGCGAGTCCGATTGCGGCTTCGGCGGCAGCGACCGCGAGCACGAAGAGCACGAAGACCTGCCCGTCGAGCGTCTGCGTCTCGTTCGCGAAGGCCGCGAGCGTGATGTTGACGGCGGTGACCATGAGCTCGACGCACATGAAGATGACGAGCACATTCCGCCGCGTGAGGAGACCCATCATCCCGATGATGAAGAGCGCTGCGCTCAGGAAGAGGAAGTGATTGACCGTCAATTCCGTCATCGTGAACTCCTGTCTGTCATGGTGCTTGGTGCCGCGCGTGGGATGCGTCGGGTGGTCGTGTCGCGTGGCGGGAGTTCATCTCCCGCCACGCGAGGGAGCGCGTTCGATGGAGGGCCAGCGTTTATCCCTGGCCGCTGGGAGCAACCCGACCGTGTCGTCCCGGTGGCCGCGTCCGTCATGCGAACGGAGATCACGTCATGCATCGTGATCCTCCGATCCACCCTGCCGCGCTCCGACGCGCGTGTACTCGTCCGGATCGCTCGCCATGATCAGGCGACGCCCGCCAACCGGCTCCGCGATCTCGCGCGTCGGGTCGACCACGATCGGCGTCTCGCCGCGCGGACCTTCCGGCAGCAGACCATCCGCCCCGCGTGCGTGCGCCAGCGAGATCGTGTCGCGCCGTCGCTGCACCTTCTCGCCAAGCCGCTCCGGCAGGGCGAGCACTACCGCGCCGATCACGCCGACCGTCAGGATCAGCGAGATGACCTCGAAGGCAAGCAGGTACTTCGAGTAGATGGTGATGCCGACTGCCTGCACGTTGCCGCCGACGGCCTCGATCGCCTCTGGCGAATCGTTGCCGACCGGACCGATCGATGTGCGCGTGATGATCGCGGCGCCGATCTCGAGCAGGAGCACCACGCCCAGCAGCAGGCTCAGGTTGCGCTGCAGTGGTCGCGCCGAGCTGAACGCCGGCAGCTCGTCCGGATCGACCAGCATCAGCACGAACAGCAGCAGGATCAGCACCGCGCCCGTGTAGACGATGATCTGGATCACCGCGAGGAACTCCGCCCCGAGCATCACGAAGATCCCGGCGACGTTCAGGAAGCAGAGCACCAGGAAGATGCCCGAGTGCACCGGGTTCGGCGAGAGCACCATCCCGAGTGCGGTCAGAATCGACGCGGCGGCGAGGAGAGCGAAGAAGACGAGATCCCAGGACATCAGAACACCTGCCCGTTCGCGAGGATGCGGAAGAAGGCCGTCACCACGATGTTGGCAAGCGCAAGCGGCAAGAGCACCTTCCAGGCGATGCCCATCAGCTGATCGAAGCGGAAGCGGGGAAGCGTTGCGCGCAACCAGACGTAGAAGAAGAGGAAGGCGATGGTCTTCAGGAAGAGCCAGAGCAGCCCGAGACCCCAGTACGTGTCGGAGCCCGGACCATCGGTTCCGCCAAGGAAGAGCGTGCTCGCGAAGAGCGAGGTCACGATCATGTTGATGTATTCGCCGAGGAAGTAGAGCGAGAAGCGGAAGCCGGAGTACTCGGTGTGGAACCCGGCGACGAGCTCCGTCTCGGCCTCGGGGAGGTCGAATGGGGCGCGGTTCGTCTCGGCGACCGCGGCGATCAGGAAGAGCACGAAGGCCAGTGGCTGCGAGAGGATGAACCAGTTGCTGATCTCGAGCGGGCCGATCGAGAAGGTTCGCTGCTGATGCTCCATGATCCCGCGCAGGCTGATCGTGCCCGAGAGGATGAAGATCCCGACCAGCGAGAAGCCGAGGATCAGTTCATAGGAGATCACCTGCGCGGCAGAGCGCAAGCCGCCGAGCAGCGAGTAGCGGTTCGCGGAGGCCCACGCGCCGAGGATGATGCCGTAGACGCCCGCCGATCCGACCGCGAGGATGAAGAGCGTCCCCACATTGAGGTCGGTCACGTACAGGTTGACGGATTGTCCCCAGAGATCGATCGTTCCGCCGAACGGGATGACGGCCGCGGCGGTCAGCGCGGCGACGAAGACGGCGACCGGCGCGAGCAGGAAGACGATCCGATCGGCCGCGGCGGGGACGAGGTCCTCCTTGCCGAGCAGCTTCACGGCATCCGCGAGTGGCTGGAAGAGGCCGTGCGGACCGGACCGCGTCGGGCCGAGACGGTCCTGCATGGCGGCGAGCACCTTGCGCTCGAACCACGTCATGTACGCCATGCTGATGAGCAGGACGTTCAGGACGATGAAGGCGACGATACACGAGATCCAGATGGGTTGATCTGCCATGGTTCGCTTTCAGCCTTCGGCGGGGAATGAGCCCGGGGGATCACACCGCGTCGCCGTCTCGATCCGATTCCTTCCGATGACCGGGACCCGTTTCCCGATCAGGTTTCTTGCCGGCGTTCCTGTCGACGTCGCTCCGTCGCGGCACTCGTCATGGGTGCCGGGGCGAGACCTCACGCCCAATGGATCAGCGATCGACCGATCCGAGGACGATGTCGATCGTCCCGATCAGCGCGACCATATCCGCGAGCATCGCGCCCTGCGCCATGTGCGGGAGTACGCTCAGATTCACGAAATCCGGCGTGCGAATCCGGAAGCGATAGGGGAGCGGCCCGCCGTCGGAGACGAGGTAGTAGCCCATCTCCCCCTTGGAATGTTCGATGCTGCACCACGCCTCGCCGACCGGGGGATTGAATCCCTTGATCGTCCAGACGAAGTGCCGCTGCATGTCCTCCGCGGTCGTCATCGTCCCCTTGTGCGGCGGGATGACATAGGCGGATTCGTAGGCCATCAGCGGCGTATCCATGTGTTCGACATGATCGAGCGCCTGCGTGATCAGCCGGATCGACTGCCGCATCTCCTCCTGCCGGACGAGATAGCGATCGTACGTATCTCCGTGCTGCCCGAGCGGTACCTCGAACTCGAGGCGGTCGTAGACGAGATACGGGGTCGCCTTGCGGACGTCGTAGTTGATGCCGGATCCGCGGAGGCAGGCGCCGGTCAGCGAGTACGAGATCGCGGCCTCCGGCGAGATGATGCCGACGCCCTTGGTGCGCGTCATCCAGATCGGATTCGCGTCGAGGAGCGTGGTGTATTCGCGCTGCCGCTGCGGGAAGATCCGCAGGAAATTGCGGATCTGCGCGACAAGCCCATCCGGGATCGGGCGCGAGAAGCCGCCGATCTCCATCATGTTCGTGGTGAGGCGCGCGCCGCAGAACGACTCGAAGATGTCGAGGATCAGCTCGCGCTCGCGGAAGCAGTAGAGCGACATCGAGAGAGCCCCGATGTCGAGCGCGTGCGTCCCCAGCCAGACCAGGTGCGAGGCGATGCGGCTCAGCTCCGCCATGATCACGCGCCAGTACTGCGCGCGCTCCGGCGCCTCGACATTGCAGAGCTTCTCGACCGTCAGGATGTAGGCGAGGTTGTTCAGCGGCGCGGCGACGTAGTCGGTGCGATCCGTCCACGGGGTGAGCTGCGCGTAGCGATGCGCTTCGCCGAGCTTCTCGGTGCCACGATGCAGGTAGCCGATCACCGGATCGCAGTCGACGACGATCTCGCCATCGAGCTTGAGCAGCACGCGCATCACGCCGTGGGTGCTCGGGTGCTGCGGACCCATGTTCAGCGTCATCAGGCGATCGCCGTTGTCCAGCATCCGCTCGTCGGAGACGGTAAGGGTGCCGGTCGGCGAGGCGTTCGGATTCACGAAGGGCGCGTCACTTGGCGCGGTGATGTCGGAGGATGTGGTGGCCATGATCAGACTCCTCGTCCCGTCCAGCGCGTGCGCGATCGTGGCACGGTGCGCTCGGTGTTGTAGACGGGGAACTCCTTCCAGCCACGCAGCGGATAGTCCTTGCGCAGCGGATGTCCCTCGTCCCAGTCGTCCGGGAGGAGCATGCGGCGGAGATTCGGGTGTCCCTCGAAGAGGATGCCGAACATGTCGAACGTCTCGCGCTCCAGCCAGTTCGCGCCGTTCCAGATGGGTACGAGCGACGGCACGCTCTGCCCGTCATTGACGCCGGCCTTGAGGCGCAGGCGCACGCGGTTCGGCAGCGAGTAGAGCTGCACGACGACATCGAAGCGCGGCGCGGTGCGGAGCTTCAGCATGTCGACGGCGGTGAGGTCGGTCAGGAAGTTGAAGGCGATCTCGCGATGGTCGCGCAGGAAGAAGCAGATCTCGCGCAGCTTCGCCGGCGTGACGTGGATGGTCGTCTCGTCACGGAAGCGGATCACCTCGAGGATGTCGTGCGGGAAGACGCGACGCAGCTCGCGGACGGCGGGATGCTTCGCGACATCGGGATCGGTGTAGAGCGTGCGCTCCCAGCCGAGCTCCTCGGGGGTCTCCACGAGCGAGTGCGTCTCATTCTCGGGTGTCTGGATAGTGTCGTCGTGATCGCTCATCGTGTCGTCTCCGTGATCCGGATCGGATCAGGCGCGCATGCCGGCCATCGTCTCGAGGCGATCCGCCTGGCGCTCGGCCTCGGCGGCCTCGATGCCATGCTTCTTCGCCATGGTCTCGTACTTGATGACCTTGTTCTGCAGCTGAAGGATGCCGTAGTAGAGCGACTCTGGCGTCGGCGGGCACCCCGGGACGTAGATATCGACCGGCACCACCTGATCGACGCCCTGGACGACGGCGTAGGTGTCATACGGGCCGCCGACGTTGGCGCACGATCCCATCGAGACGACCCACTTTGGCTCGGGCATCTGGTCGTAGAGCGTGCGCACGATGGGCGCCATCTTCTTGGTGACGGTGCCGGCGACGATCATGAGATCGGCCTGACGTGGGGAGGCGCGGTAGAGCATGCCGAAGCGCTCGGCGAGATCCCAGCGGGACATCGAGGCCCCGATCATCTCGATCGCGCAGCAGGCGAGGCCGAACTGCAGCCACCAGAGGGAGGAGCGACGTCCCCAGTTGAAGAGGAAATCGAGTGACGTGACGAAGACGTTCTTCTCGAAGCGATCGTCGATCAAACCCATTCGAGGGCCCCTTTCTTCCACGCGTAGATGTAGCCGATGAGGAGAAGTCCGAGGAAGATCAGCATGTCGGTGAAGCCGAAGAGTCCAAGCCGATCGAGCGTGACGGCCCACGGGTAGACGAAGACGGCTTCGAGGTCGAAGACGACGAAGAGCATGCCGATGACATAGAAGCGAGGGGAGAAGTGTGGCTTGACGGGGGTGACATCGGGGATGCCGCTCTCGTAGGGCATCGCCTTGATGGGATTCGGGCGGGATGGGGCGGCGATCCGATTCAGCGTCAGCAGGGCATTGCCCATCGCGAAGGCGGCGACGAGCATGAAAAGGATCACGATCCAGGTATCGCCAAAGGTGTGCACCGGTACCTACTCCTGCGTAGTGGTGGCTCCTGCTCACAATGTGCGCCGTTGCAGATTGTGCAGTCTCAGATGTCGATGCTCAGCGCGATGTGATCACGTCCGTACGCACCGGTTGGACCGTAAACGCGGGGGCGCGTGGTCGGGTCCGAGAACCGTGTGTATGGTATCACAATCCCTTCTGGGATCGATTCGCAACTGGGATCATCTGCCGCCTGAGACGCGATCGTTACGCAATTGACACGATCTGCGAGGAGGAGTTCCCGTTCTTGCCACTCGGGTGCGCGTGGTGACGCTGATGCTGTGTATCGTCGCGGTTGGGGCCGATGGCTGTCCCGACCTAACGGGCCTGAAACGCTATCCTATCGGACCACACAAGGGACGATGGTGAACCTAGAATGAAGTCAACACCATATGAACTGTGTTGCCAGCCACAGCACGGTTTCTCCCCTTCCCTCCAGTGGTGTTCGCAACCGCACGGGCCATCCCCCGTGCGGTTGTTTTCGTGTTGATGGAGTCAGGATACCCGGTTCTTCCATATGTGGATAGAGGGTGGGTGTTGTCTGCGGGGCACGTTTTGCGAGTCGCCTCCCGCACGACTGCGCCCTCGCCTGACGATATCGCTGCCGTCCGCCTGCATCTGTCGCAGGTCAGTCACGCTGACCTGTCGAGCGACGCGCGATCCTGCGCTTGCATTCGCCATGCTTCGCCAATCGGGGGTCCAGGCCAACCCCGTAGCGGCACCCTTCATGGGTGCAGTGCTTGATACCTTCGTTCCATTCCATATGCCAGCCGCGCCGACATCACCGCTCCGTCATGCTGAGCGGAGCGAAGCACCCCCGCACGAAGCGCATTCGCCGAAGGCGGATCATGGCGACACGTTGCCGGAGTTCGGGCTGCGCCCGAAAGCGCGTCGCGCGGGGGGCCTTCACGTCGTTCAGGATGACGTCTTTGGAAAAGCGTCGCGGGACAGAGGCACCTTGCGTGTGCGTGGTTGATCGGCGAGGGAGTCGGGAGGGCGCCTCGTCGCCTGGAGATGGTGCGCGGCGGGCGGCGGTAAACGTTTCCTTTCGCCGCGCGATGTCGCACAATTGTACGCATGTTCGAGCTCGGACATCTCCGCCGTTCCAGTGACTGAAATGAGACCATGCGCGCCATCTACTACGAGGACTTTGGAGTGCTCCCGCACGTCGCGGAGATCGCGCGACCGACCCCCAGCGATGCCGGGGTCGTCGTGCAGGTCGAGACGACCGGACTCTGCCGCAGCGACATCTTCGGCTGGCAGGGCAAGGACAAGGACATCGTCCTGCCGCACGTCCCCGGGCACGAGCTCGTCGGGACGATCGCCGAGGTCGGTCCGCTCGTTACGACCTTCCACGTCGGGCAGCGCGTGACGGTGCCGTTCGTCTGCGCGTGCGGTGACTGCGATGAGTGCGAGGCGGGTCACGCGCAGGTCTGCCGCAACCAGACGCAGCCGGGATTCACGCACTTCGGCTCGTACGCCGAGTTCGTCGCGATCCACAACGCCGACATCAACCTGATCGCCCTGCCGGACGCCGTCGAGTCGGGGGCGGCGGCACTGCTCGGCTGCCGCTTCTCGACCGCGTTCCACGGCCTCAAGAATCAGGGGCAGCTCCAGCCGGGCGAGACGCTGCTCGTTGTCGGGTGCGGAGGCGTCGGCATGAGCGCCGTCATGATCGCGCTTGCTCTCGGCGCGACGGTCATCGCGGTCGACATCAGTCAGGCGGCGCTCGATCGCGCGCTCGCGTTCGGCGCGACGGCCGCGATCAACTCGACTGGCCTCACGAAGGCGGAGATTCTCGCCGAGATCGCGAAGATTGCGCCGAAGGGCGTCGACGTTTCGGTCGAGGCGCTCGGGCGCGAGGAGACGGTCAGCACGGCGATCTCGGCGCTCGGCATCCGTGGACGTCACGTGCAGATCGGCCTGCTCGCGGACGATCCGCGCATTCCGATGCCGGCGGTCGTCGCGAAGGAGCTGACGGTCGTCGGCAGTCACGGGATGTCCGCGAAGGGATATCCGGCGCTGCTCGATCTCATCGCCTCCGGAGCACTGCGACCGCAGGATCTGATCGAGACGCGCATCTCGCTGGATGAGGCACCGGCCGCGATGCAGGCGGTGTACGACGGTACGTGGACGGGTGGCGTCACCGTCATCGACATCGCGGCGCGCGGATGATTTCCCCGCGCACGCAGGCGATGCTCCTGCTGACCTTGCGTCTCGATCCGGAGACGCCGCCCGCGCGCCGCCCGCTCGATGTGCGCGAGTGGAACCTCGTCGCGGAGTGGCTTGCCGCGCGCGGGGCGACGCCGGAGGCGCTGCTGCAGGGGGATGGTCGAGCGCTGCTCGATGACTGGGAGGAGCGACGCATCCCGCGCGATCGGCTGCTCGCATTGCTCGATCGGGGCGTGGTCGTCGATCAGACGGTTCAGCGCTGGCACGATGCCGGGATCTGGCTGCTCGGGCGCACCGACGAGGGGTATCCGGTGCGTCTGAAGGAGGCGCTGCGCGGCTCGACACCGCCGGTGATCTTCGGCTACGGGCCGCCGCATCTGGTGCGCGGCGGAGGCGTCGCGATCGTCGGTTCGCGCGACTCGACGTCGGAGGAGCTGGCGTTCGCGGAGACGCTCGGGCGGATGGTCAGCGAGGCGGGGCTGACGGTGATCAGCGGAGGCGCGCGCGGTATCGACGAGCGGGCGGCGCACGGGGCGTTCATCACCGAGGGGACGGTGGTGACGGTGCTCGGGGACGGGATGCTGCGCGCGATCGGCAAGAAGCAGTTCCGCGAGCATCTGGCGTCGAAGGCGCTGACGTTGCTGACGCCGTATTCGCCGGAAGCGGGATTCTCGTCGGGGAACGCGATGGGGCGCAATCGGCTCATCTACAGTCTCGCGCAGACGGCCGTCGCGGTGAGTTCGACGAATGGCTACGGCGGGACGTTCGGGGGCGCATCGGAGGCATTGCGACAGCAGTGGGTGCGTGTGTGGGCGGTGCGCTCGGACGATCCGACGTCGGGGAATCCGCGGCTGATCGAGGAGTTCGGCGCGGAGTCGCTCGATATGCACGATGATGCGGCGGTGCGGGCGTTCCTGCGGACTTCGGGCGGCACGATCCCGGAGCCCGTGATCCCGATCCGCGACGTTCCGGTGGCGGCGAGTGTGCCGGACGAGCTGTCACCGGTCGCGCGGATCGAGGCGGTGCGCCGGCGCGGGCATCTGCGCGCGCTCGATCTGGATGCGGCGCCGACGATCCCCACGTTCGGGGAGGATCTGCCGTCGCACTACGAGCTGTTTCTGGAACAGTGGCGACGCCTGCACACGGGACCGGTCGGTCTGGCGGCGTTGGCGGAGCACGTGGGTGTGCTGCGATCGCAGGTCTCTGTCTGGCTGACGCGCGCGATCGAGGAAGGCTATGCGCGACGATCGGCGCGTGCCGCGCTCTACGAACTGCTGGAGTCGGCTGATTCGGCCGATGATGGCCCGAGCCTGTGGACGGTCCGTCGGGTGGAGTAGGCCGTGTGCTCCCAACTTTGGAACATCGATTCACGAAAGCTTGTCGCGTCGTTTCCGACGCTCGATGTTGCTGTTTCCGAACGTCGGATGGCGTTTGCTGATGGCACGCCTGACTGGATCGGTGATGCGCTTCTTGTGGCGGTCGAGCTTGAGGGCGAGATGTCTGTTCGAGTCGCCGAGGGGGATGGTCTCCTTGCGTTCATTTCGTCCGAGACCATGTCGCCAGGTGACATCGATAGCGGGAGATGAGCTCCTGCCCTACTCGGGACTTCACACGCGCATGTAGGGCAGGAGCTTGTCTCCTGCCGCGGATAGCGCGCCATGCTGCCGCGGCGTCAGGCAAGGCGATGCATGGAACGGAACCGCTCACACACCTTCCTGCGGTTTCGTGCTCGCCAGCGCGAACGGATGCACCGGCCCACTCCCCGCCCGACGCAGCTGCAGCGCGAGGATCGTGAACGTCCAGCCCGAGTCGACCAGATCATCCACCAGCAACACCGGTCCCGTCGGGAAAGCGTCCTGAATCGCGAACGCCCCGTCCAGATTCCCGCTCTGCGCGCGATCGTTGCGCTGCGCCTTCTGCGGATCCGTGTCGCGGATCTTCGCGATCACGGGCAGGAACGGCAAGCCCAGCTCCCGCGCGAGCCGTCGCGCGAAGTCCGGTACCAGCTCCACGTGACGGCGCGATGGCACGCACGTCACCCACGTTGGCGCGGGATGGGGCTGCCACGTGGTGCGGATCGCGGCGGCGGCCTCTGTCACGAGACGGTCCTCGAAGTGACCGTTCGCCTTCCCCGCGCTCACCCGCGACCCCAGTCCGCGATCTCCCCACTTCGCCAGCACATGGCCCAGTTCCGCGCGCCAGGCCGGCGGGATCGTCCCGGTGATGCCCAGCGTCTGCAGCGAGTTCCTCGGCACCGACGTGCGTGGCGCGATCGTGCTGCCGGCGGGACGCAGCAGGAACTGCTCCGCCTCCGAGGCGACGGCCGGATCAACCGCGATCGCGAGCGGATCGTGGCCCAGGCAGACGGCACACCGTCCGCAGCGCTTCGTCGGATCGGGATCGTCAAGCGCGACGAGGAGCGATCGCATGAGGCACGTCTTCGTCTCGGTACGATAGGTGCGCATCGTCTCCCACTCCGCGACGCGCGTGGCGATCAGGGCCTCGCGATGCGCGCCGTAGTCGATGTCCCACGGGGCGATCGTCGTGATCCAGCCGTCGATCGTCTCGCGCACGAGCGGCTGCGGTTGCGCGGTCAGGAAGTCGAGAATGTGCGCGATCTCCCCCTCCGTCATGTTCAATGATCCGGTGAGCGTCGGGATCGTCGCGGGCTGCGCTTCACGGACGGCCGCGACCACCCACGCGATCTCGTCGACCGATGGCAGCAGGTGATCGCGCATCCCGGCATGGATCTCCTCGTCCTCCGGGCCGGACATCAGGATGCCGATCGCGTCGCTCGTGGCGCGACCCGCGCGGCCGACCTGCTGGTAGTAGGCGATCGGCGAGGCTGGTGTCTGCAGATGGATCACGAAACGGATATACGGATTGTCGTACCCCATGCCGAGCGCAGGCGTCGCGACGAGCACCCGAATCTCTCCTTGCGTGAAGCGCCGCTCGATCTCCGCGCGCGAGGGTGCGCTGTCGTCAGAGGGTGGCGTGATGATATCGCCGTGATAGGCATGCGTGTTGATGCCCTGCGCCAGCAGCCAGCGCGCCGTTAGTTCCGCGTCCTGCTGCGTCAGCGTGTAGACGATGCCTTGCCCGTCGAGCGTCGGGATGGCCGCCGTCAGCCAGGCGAGGCGATCGGGGAGCGTCATCAGCGGGATGTTCTGTAGCGCGAGGTTGTCGCGGATGAGTGGTCCGCGTACGACCGGGACGTCGCCGAGCTGCGTGCGGACATCGGTCACGACGCGCGCATTCGCGGTCGCGGTGGTCGCGAGCACGGGGATGTCGGCGGGGAGATCGCGGATGATCGGGGCGAGGCGCTGATAGTCGATGCGGAAGTCATGCCCCCAGTCGGAGATGCAGTGCGCCTCGTCGATCACGAGCATCCCGAGGTTCGGCAGCAGGTGCGGCAGGATCTCGTCGCGAAAGCGCGGATCGGCGAAACGCTCCGGTGCGATCAGGAGAGCGTCGATGCGATCGTCTCGCGCGAGATCGCGGAAGGTCTCCCAGCGATCGCGTGTGCCACTGTGCAGCGCACCAATCCGGAGCCCCATCGCCTTGCCCGCCTCGACCTGGTTCCGCATCAGACTCAGCAACGGCGAGACGATGATCGTCGGGCCGCGTCCCTGCGCGCGGAGCAGCGCCGTGCTCACGAAGTAGACGGCGGACTTGCCCCAGCCGGTGCGCTCGACGAGGAGCATCGATTGGCGGTGCGTCGCCAGTGCGTGGATCACCTGCCACTGATCGCCACGGAAGGTCGCCTCGGGATTGCCGGTCAGGCGGCGCAAGTGTGCGAGCGCATCGGGATCAGGTGGCGGCGCGGCCGGGAGTGCCGCGAGGGGCACGGTGGGGCGACGTCGGCGGCGGAGCGGACGGAGCCAGCGCATCTGCCGCTAACCCATGCGAATCGGGGATTCGGGGTAGCGGTAGCGCGTCACCTTCTCGCGGCGGATCAGCGCGTAGACGAGCGTGAGTGGACCGAGCCGCCCGAAGAACATCGCGAGGCAGAGCACACCCTTGCCGAGATCGGAGAGCTCCGGCGTGATCCCGGTGGTCAACCCGGCGGTCGCGGCGGCGCTCATCGCCTCCAGCATCAGGCCGAGGAAGGTGAGGTCGTTCGGGCCGAGCACGTCCTCCGTGAAGGCGAGGATCATCGTGAACGTGAAGTGGGTGGCGATATAGACCGCGATGATCGCCATCGCGCGGAACACCTGGTAGGTGGGGATGCGCCGTCCGAATGCCTGCGTCTGCGTCTGGCCGCGCAGGGTCGAGATCACCGCGATGAAGATCACGGCGGCGGTCGCGAGCTTGATGCCACCCGCCGTCGAGCCGGAGGCCCCACCGACCACCATCATCGCGATCCACAGGAACACGGTCGGGGAGTTTGCGTCGCCGAAGCTGACGGTGGTGAGGCCGGCGGTACGCACGGAGACGCTCTGGAAGATGGCGACCATCGGCTTGGCGATGTCTGGTGTGTGTCCGAGTGCGGCATGCCACTCGGTCATCAGGAAGAGGATCGCCCCGAGCGCGACGAGGATGAAGTTCGTGAGCAGGACGAGCTTCGTGTCGAGCGACCAGCGCGACCAGCGCTTTCGCGTCCACGCATCGTGGAGCACCATGTAGGAGAGCGCGCCCGCCTGGATGAGGACGATCAGTGTCGCGTTGATCCACGGCGAGGTTTCGTACGGGGCCATCGAGCGGAAGCCGCCCATCAGATCGAAACCCGCGTTGCAGAACGCGGAGACGGCATGGAAGATGCCCCACCAGAGGGCGACGGGGAAGGGCTCATCGCGCCAGAAGCGGAGCGTCAGCATCACCGCGCCGATGGTTTCGATCGAGAACGTGAAGATCAGGATGCGGCGCGAGAGACCGACCGCCTCGCGCAGGGAGAGGGTCGGCGAGCCATCCTGCAGGAGAAGCGCATCGCGCAGGCTGCCGCCGCGTCCGAGCGAGACGAGAATCAGCGAGGCGCCGACCATGAAGCCGAGCCCGCCGATCTGCATCAGGATGAGGATCACGAGCTCCCCGAAGAAGCTCCAGTGATCCTGCGTGTCGACCACGGTCAGGCCAGTCACCGCCGATGCCGACACCGCCGTGAAGAGCGCGTCGATCGGGCGCGTCTGCACATCATGCTCGGTGGCGAAGGGGAAGCCGAGGAGCGTTGCGCCCACGATCACGATCGCGATGTAGGCGAGGATGAAGCGCTTCGCATGCAGCTGTACGCTCGGCGCTTCGCGCGTGCCGTTCAGTTCCGGCGCCTCGATCACCTGCGTGGCATCGAGCCGTCGGCGGATGACGCGGTTACCCGGGAGGCGCTTCGGGCGGAGATCAGGACGGGAGGATGGCGGATGTTCCGACATTACTCGCTCTTCGCGCGCGGATCGACGAACGACTCGATGTCGCTGTCCGCCCCGACGATCACGATCTGATCGCGCGGCTGGATCACTTCCTGGAAGTGCGGCACCGTGATGATCTGCGTGCCGCGCTTGATCAGCAGCACGTTGATCTTCGTCTGCAGATTGCCCATGCATTCGGAGAGCGTCTTGCCGACGAGCGCCGCCGGCGCCTCCAGCTTCGCGACACCGGTCGTGGCGGAGAGCGAGATGTAGTCATTGATGTGCCGCACCCCGAGCGAGTGCGCGAGGCGGATGCCCGCGTCGAGCTCCGGGAAGATCACGCGATCCGCGCCGATCTTGCGGAGCAGCTCGCCGTGCAGCACGGTCTTCGCCTTGGAGACGACCCACGGGATCTCGAGCTTCTTGAGGAGCAGCGTGCTCAGCACGCTCGCTTCCAGATTCTCGCCCTGCGCCACCACGGCGACATCCGACTGTTCCACATTCAGCTGCTGCAGGAGATCCTGATCGGTGCCGTCACCCTGCGCGGCGAGCGTCACCAGATCGGCCATCTCCTGGATGCGCCGCTGATCGCGATCGATCGCCGTCACCTCGTAGCCGAGCTCATGCAGCGTGCGGGCGAGGCTGCTGCCGAAACGTCCGAGTCCGATCACGGTCACGCGTTCGGCCTGACCGCGCTTCCGGGTTCCGCCGCCAACCAATCCTGGCATCCACTTCTCCATAGATAACCCCCAACGGTGCGGCGAATCATCGCATCGTCATTCTACGCGAGCTGTCGAGCCGTGGGCGTGATGACGAGGTGAATCTCCTGCTTGACCAGGCGTATACCGATCGGTATACTGCACCGCGTCACCCACGCAACGAGGCGCTGGACGACCACCGAGTTCGGATTCACGCGCAACAGGACGTTTGTGAGCACATCTTCACCGTTGACGACCCGTCAGCTCATGCTTGAGCGCGCCCTGACCCTCTTCACCACCCGCGGATTCAACGGGGTGGGGGTGGAGGAGCTGGCCGCCGCTGCCGGCGTGACCAAGCCGACACTCTATCACTACTTCGGCAACAAGCAGGGATTGCTGGAGACGCTCATCGCCGAGCGCTACGATCCCTTTCTCGACGATCTGGAGCGTGCCGCGTTCTATCACCGACGCGATCTCACGCGCTCGCTGACGATGGTCGTGCGGACCTATCTCGACTTCGCGCAGCGGGAGGCTCAGCTCTTCCGGATGGTGATCGCCTCGGTGCTCACCGCCTGCGACGATCGCGCGAGTCAGATCATGGCGGAGCGGATGGCGCGTCAGGATGCGATTCTCCGCCGTCTCTTCCAGGAAGCGAGTCAGGACTACGGCAACATGGTGGGACGTCACCACCTCGCCGCTGCCTCGCTGCACGCCACGATGCTGGCCTATCTCCAGCTCGCCGAACAGGGCGAGATGACGCTGGACGATGCCGCGATCTGGCGATTGATCCAACAGTTCTCGTACGGGATCTACTCGTAGGGGATGGCGGTTGTCCGCTCGCAGCGGGCCAGCTGATCTGGCCGATCGGGCGAAGCCCGGTCCCCGGAGACACCTCTGCCCGGTCGACCTTCGGCCGATGCGCGAAGGCGGAACACGCACGTGCCGCCCGATCCCGTACCCACGTCACGATGCACAGGAGGCCTGCCCCATGACGTCATGGAGTTCAGATGCCGTCTTCTACCATATCTATCCGATCGGGCTGCTGAACGCGCCGCTGGAGAATCCGGTCGAGGCGCCGATCGAGTCGCGCCTGCCGGGTCTCGCGAGCTGGGCGCCCCACATCCGCGAGATCGGCGCGAACGCCGTCTATCTCGGACCGGTCTTCGAATCCGGGACGCACGGCTACGATACCGTCGACTACCGGCGCGTGGATCGTCGCCTCGGCACGAATCAGGACCTGACCGACCTCGTCGCGACGCTCCATGCGCAGGGGATCCGCGTGATCCTCGACGCCGTGCTGAATCACGTCGGGCGCGACTTCCCGCAGTTCCGCGATCTGCGCGAGCGTGGCGAGGAGTCGCCGTACCGTGACTGGTTTGCGAACCTGCGCTTCGGCGAGACGAACCCGTTCGGCGATCCCTTCGCCTACGAGGGATGGAGCGGACATCTGAACCTCGTGAAGCTGAATCTCCAGAACGAGGACGTTCGCGATGAACTCTTCGGGATCGTCCGCAGCTGGTTCGCGGAGTACGACATCGACGGGCTGCGTCTCGACGCGGCCGATGTGATGGACAAGGACTTCCTGCGCGATCTCGCGGCGGTCGTGCGCGAGGCGAAGCCGGATGCCTGGCTGATGGGCGAGGTTGTGCTGGGGGACTACAGCGAATGGGCTGGTCCCGGGATGCTCGACTCCGTCACGAACTACGAGGCCTTCGACGCGCTGTACAAGGGGCTGAACGCGCGCGATCTTGCCAAGATCGCGCACGCGCTGACGCGCCAGTTCGGGCCGGAGGGAGTCTATCGCGGGCTGCCGCTCTACAGCTTCGTGGACAACCACGATGTCGACCGGATCTCGGTGCTGCTCGATCGCATGGACGATCTCTTCCC
>Ga0164243_10005415_pt1 | contig 19495 bp, 15 predicted proteins | sample OricompcompostOP_FD_108781 | JGI IMG/M metagenome (GOLD analysis project Ga0164243, IMG submission 108781) | Organic Plus compost microbial communities from Emeryville, California, USA - Original compost - Organic plus compost (OP) | ecosystem: Engineered > Solid waste > Mixed feedstock >... | reverse complement strand
TGCACCATGGTCTATGGCGAGCGCGAAGGCGCCAAGGCCTGGCTGGTGGGGGCGCCGCACGAGGGCCTCGCCTGCATGTTCACCCTGATGAACCGCGCCCGCCTCGCCACGGGGATGCAGGGCGTGGCGGTGGGGGAGCGCGCCTTCCAACAGGCCCTGGCCTTCGCCCGCACCCGCCGCCAGGGCCGCAGTCCTCTCAGCAGCGAGCCGCCGCCCCACGCCATCGTCGAGCACCCGGACGTGCGCCGGATGCTGCTGACGATGCAGGGCTTGGTGGCAGGGGCGCGTGCCCTGGGCTACGCGGCCGGGGCGGCCATCGACGCCGCACAAACCGGCCCGACGGAAGGGCGCGCGGCCCAGGCGCGCCGCGCCGCCTTGCTCACGCCCCTCGTCAAGGCCTTCGCCAGCGAGGCTGGCTTCGAGGCCGCCTCCATCGGCGTGCAGGTGCACGGGGGCATGGGCTTCGTGGAGGAGACCGGCGCGGCCCAGCACCTGCGCGACGCCCGCGTCACGCCGATCTACGAAGGCGCCAACGGCATCCAAGCGATCGACCTCGTCACCCGCAAGATCCTGCGCGACGGCGGGGCGGCGGCGCGTGAGGAGATCGCCCTCTACGCCGCCGCCGCAGAAGAGGCAGGCGCAATGGCGGCGCTCGCCGGCGCAGGTCGTCGCCTGGCCGAAGGGGTGCGGGCGCTCCAGGTCGCAGTGGACTGGTGCCTGGTCCCGGACCGCGCCGGCGCCGAACTCCTCGCTTCCGCCACGCCGATGCTTCGCCTGTTCGGGCTCGTGGCGGCGGCTGGCTACCTCGCCCGCACGGCGGTGGGGGCCTTGGGCGAAGATCCCGACGCGCCGGCGGCGCAGGCGCTCGCCGCCACCCTGCGCTTCTTCGCCGAGCATCTGCTGGTCCAGGCGCCGGCGCTCGCCGAGACCGTCACGGCGGGCGCCGCGGCGGTGAACGACGCGGACATGTTCCGGGGCTGAGGCGCCTTCCCCTCCCCTTGTGGCGACTTCCGGGCGGGCCTTCGCGTCCCGCCCGGCTTCTTTTTTGCGCCTTCCGCCGACGCAGTATGCCGCACAAAGAGAAGGGCGCCCGGCCCCAAGGACCGGGCGCCGCGGCGCCCCCGTAAGGGCGGCGGGCCTTGTGGGAGCGCCCGCCGTCTCCGGAGCCTCAGAACCGATAGTTGGCCTGCACGCCCACCGTGCGCGGGCGCTGGTAGGATTGCGCCACGAAGGGCTGGAACAGCGAATAGGCCGTGCAGCCCACCCCGCCGGTCGCGGCGTTGCACCCGGTCTGGCCGTTGCCGGCGTTGCCGAGCTTGTCGCGGCTGTCCAGCACGTTGTTGGCGAAGACGTTGACGTCCACCGAGCCGACGGTCATCCCCGCGCGCAGGTTCACCACGTCGGTCGCGCCCACGTCCTGGCTGAACGGGTTGTAGTTGCCCGTGCCGTAGCCCGACCCGTTCACGTACTTGCCCTGGTACTGGTAGTCGGCCCGCACGTAGCCGGGCATGGCTCCGAGCTGGAAGTCGTAGCGCAGGCCGAGCGTGGCCTGCCACTTCGGCACGGCCAACGGATCGCCCTTGTTGAAGGTCACCGCCGGATTGCCGACCAGCGGCTTCGGCCCGAGCACGGGCTCGATGTACTTGGCGTCGGTGTAGCCGGCCGAGCCCGAGACCGTCAGGTGGCTCGTCGCGCGCCAGTCGGCCTGCACGTCGAAGCCGCGGCTGCGGGCCTTGCCTCCGTTCTGGTTCCAGTTCTGGCCGCACCCTTGCGCCGAGGTCGTGACCTGGATGTCCGTCCAGTCGATCTGGTAGGCCGCCACGTTGAGCTGAAGGGAGTTGTCCAGCATGCGGAACTTGCCGCCGGCCTCGTAGCTCCAGACCGTATCGGGGCCGTACTGCCGGGGAATGTCGTCGACGGTCAGGCCGAACAGCGCGAGCCCCGCCGTGCACACCTGCGGATTCAGCGGCACGTTGACGCCGCCGGCGCGGAAGCCCTTGGCTGCGTTCACATAGACCATGTCCGTCTCGGTGAACTGGTACTGCGCGCCCACCTTCGGCGTGATCGGCGACGCCTGGGCCTGGCCGGACACGAAGGCGAAGGGCGCGTCGATGTTCGGGCGGGCGCTGAGCTGGCCGTAATTGCCCTGCGTGAACTTCATCTCCACGCGCGAGGCGCGAATCCCGGCGATCAGCTTCAGCTTCTCGGTGACCCAGTAGTTGGCCTCGCCGAAGCCGGCGAACTCGATGTCGTTGATGTCGGCGTCGAGCACCGAGACGAAGGCCCCGGGGTTCGGCGTGCCGTAGCGCTGGGTGCTGTTCAGGCCGTAGAGCGCCAGGTCCGCCCGGTCGTAGTTGCCCGAGATCACGTAGTCGATGTGGGTGTGCAGGTTCGAGTAGTAGACCCCCGCGACCCAGCTGAACGGCCGCTGGCCGGCGGGGGACGACAACCGCAGCTCCTGCTGGATGCCGTAGCGGCGGTTGCGGCTCTGGAACCGGCCGGCGTAGTCCGGCATCGGGCGGAACAGCGGGAACTGGGTCCGGCCGGGATTCTCCAGGGTGGTCTGCACCCGGCCCGGATCGTGGCTTTCCGGAGAGTCGCTGGTGGTGCGGTCGTGGACGTAGGAGGTGATCGACTTGGCGGTCAGCGTGTCCCACTCGTAGTCGAGCGTCAGGCTGCCGACCTCGTTGAGCGTCCGCGACGGCCGGATCTTACCGTCGTAGGGAGCGATCGAGTCGTCCTCGCCGATGTAGCCGAACGGGCCGTAGGTCTGGGCCTCGCGGCGGAACCAGCCGGTCGGCAGCACCGCCGGGCAGGCGACGGCGGCCGGCGCGGTGGTGGCGGTCGGCGGGCGGGCGCTGTTGTTGTAGCAGGTCGCCGGGGTCGTATAGGTCTGGCCCGCTGCGGCGCGCTGGCCGTTGGGGGCGTAGACGTCGGTCACCGAGCTCGGCCCGCCCTCGGCCCAGAAATCGGACCGGTACCAGGCCAGCGTCGCCTTGCCCCGCTCGGTCAGCTGGGCGGCGACAGCGGCGCGGACCGCCCATTCCTTGGTCGTGTTGGCGTTCTTCTCGACCAGCGCGCCATTGTTGTACGGGTCGAGCACGTCGACCCAGCCGGCGGTCTTGCGCGCGATGCCGCTGACCCGGAAGCCCAGCTTGTCCTGGACGATCGGCCCGCCGACGGCGAGGCCCAAGTCATAGCCGGTCTCGCCGCCCTTCAACCGGTTCACTTCCAGCCGGCCAAGGCCGGAATAGGTGGTGAAGCTGGGCTGGGGGGTGATGAAGCGGATGGTGCCGCCCTGGGACGAGCCGCCGTAGAGCGTGCCCTGCGGCCCCTTCAGCACCTCGACCCGCTCGAGATCGAACAGGGTAGGCGTCGGCGCCCCGTTGTTCTGGGCCACCCCGGGGTTGTTGCGCTTGGTCAGCGCGGTGTCGTCCAGGTAGACGCCGGTGGTCGCCGCGCCGGTGGTGGCGACGATGCCGCGGATGGCGAAGGTGGCGACGCCCGCCGTCTGGTTCACGACGGCCAGGGCCGGTACGACCTGCTGCAGGTCGCGCGCGTCCTTCAGGCCCTGCTGGTCCAGGGTGCGCTGGGTGACCGCGGAAATCGACAGCGGGACGCGGTTGACCGTGTCGGCCTGGCGGGTCGCGGTGACCACCACCTCTTCCAGCTGATTGCCGCCATCCTGCGCCAAGGCGCAGGGCGCCGCCAGGGAGCCGGCCAGAGCGGTGGCGAGGGCCGTCGTGATGAACAGGCGCTTCTGCAAAGCTCGGATGTGCATGTTTCCCCCGTTGTCTTTATGGATGCTCGGAGCTGGGCGGCCGGTTTCGGCGGCCGAGGGCGGTCAGCGCTTGGGTTGCTTGTTCAGGGACTCGACCAGGGTCGGATCGAGCAGCCGCTCGGCGCAGACGTCCTCCTCCATCTGCACGCCCGGGGCGCGCTTGAAGGCTACGCGGGCGGTCCAAGGCCGCTCGTACGCCTGCGGATCGGTAATGGTGACCACGTCCTCGAGGGTGGAGCCCCCGTCGACCAGCCGCAGGCGCTCGACGACCTTCAGTTCGGTCGAGTGCGGCAGGCCCGCCTGGTCCAGTTGGGTGAGGTCGTTGAAGCCGGTGGTCTCGATCACCAGCGTGTCGCCCTCCCACCGGCCGACGGACGTGCCGCCGTAGGTCGGGTCGAGCTGGTCGGCGGGCGGCGACGCCTCATCCAGGGGGATGTGCCGGATGGTGTGCTGGTACTCGTGCAGCAGGGTGACCTTGGCTGGGGTCACCACCAGCATGAACGGCCGGTCCATCCACATGATCCGGGGCGTACCCGGCGGCAGGCAGATCTCCACGCCGTCGCCCGACTTGCCGGCGCGGCGGGCGGCGATGCGCTGCTGCAGCAGGCGGCGCGCCTCGGGCTTCAGCGGCGGCTCCTTGCCGTCCGCGGTCTTCATTTCGGGCTGGAACGGACCGTCCAGGCGCCAGAGGCCTGCCAGATCGGCGGGCGCGGCGGCGGCCGCTGCGGGCAGGGCCAAGACGGACAGAGCGAGCGCGGTCAGGCCGCCGATCTGGCGGGCCGGGATCTTGAAGGGCATGGGCAGACCTAGAACTTCCGCAGGACGCCGGTGGCGTCAGGCGCGTTGCGGTTGTTTTCTTCGCAGACGTATTCGATGAACCGGCCGCCGGGCTCGAACCGGTAGGTCCGGCGGGCGTCCCAGGGCCGGCTGAACGCCTTCGGGTCGTCGATGGTGAAGACGACCTCCAGCTCGTTGTCGCTGGTCTTGCGGAACCGCTCGACCAGGTGCAGCGCGTCCGAGTGGAGCGTCCCGGCCTCGTCGATCTGGGTGTGCGGCAGAAGGGCGACGGTGTCGACGACCAGGGTGTCGCCTTCCCAGCGGCCGACCGAGTGGCCGAGGTAGCTCGGCTTCAGGTTCTTCGGATGCTCCTGGTTCATGTAGATCAGCCGGAACAGGTGGTGCGTCTCGTGCATCAGCACGGTGACGTCCGGCGTCTGGATGATCTCGATCGGATAGGGCGAGGCGTTCAGGCGCGGCTGGCCGCTCGGCAGGCAGGCGGCGGTCGGGTCGAACAACGGCGAGCCCGCCTTCTCCGCGGCTTCGCGCGTGTCGAACGCCTCCTTGGTCCAAGGCAGCCACGGGGTCTCGGAACCGTCGGCCGGGCTGATCCGCCGGTTGTAGCGGCCGGGGAACCAGACGCCGGAGATGTTCGGGATCGCGGCCGGGACCCGGGGATCGCGCAGCTTCGAGCGATCGACCGGCTTGGCCGCCGCCGGCGGCGCCTGAGCGGCGGCGGGGGCCGTCGCCGCCAGGGCGAGGGCTAGTGCGGAGGCCGCACACAGACCCGAGGCGCCGTGCAGTCCACGAAATCTGGCGTCGCGATCCGGACGCGAAGCATCAGCCATCAGGCGCTCCCTACGGTCCCTCGGGGTCGACCCGGGGACATTCTGTTATGGGCAAGAACTTTTTCACGCTAGCCCAGACATCCATCTTGTCAATAAACATCTGGGCGGCGGCAGAGGCTTTTTCAGCGGGACGCAGAGAGGCGCACGGGCCAGACCGACCAGACTCCTGAGACGCGATAACTATTATGGCATATGGATGGCCGGCCGCGCGCCCGTCTCCCCGCGCTCCGCCGCCCGGCGCGCTCGGCCGAGCGCCTTCATCAGCTCGGCGATCGAGGTCGTGTCGTCGGCGACCTGGAAGATGGGCGCCGTTCGGGCGCACCTTGCGTCGCGTGGCCGGATCGATCTGGATGCGCGAAGGACGGGGTGACGCGCGATGTCGACCGCAGTTGCCGTTCTGGGCGGAATAGGCCTGTTCCTCCTCGGCATGGCGATCATGACCGACGGCCTCAAGGGACTGGCCGGCTCGTCGCTGCGCACGGTGTTGGGCAAGGCCGCCGCCACGCCGCTGTCGGGCGTCTTCTGGGGCGCGGTCGTCACCCTCATCGTGCAGTCGTCTAGCGCGACGACCATGACGACCATCGGCCTGGTCAGCGCGGGGCTGCTCACTTTCCTGCAGGGCCTGGGGCTGGTGTTCGGCGCCAATGTCGGCACCACCGGCACCGGCTGGCTGGTGGCCCTGATCGGGGTGCGTGTGTCGCTGTCCGCCTACGCCCTGCCGCTGATCTTCGTCGGCGCCATGGCCAAGCTGCTGGGACGGGGACGCGCGGCGGCGGGAGGCGGCGCGCTCGCGGGCTTCGCCCTGGTCCTCTACGGCCTGACCATCCTGCAGGAAGGCATGGGCGGTGTCGCCGAGCTGTTGCATCCCTCGGACCTCCCGGCGGTGCTCGGCGCGGCGGGCGTCGACTGGCTGTCCGGGACCGCCGGCCTCTTGTCGCTGGTCGTGGCGGGCCTGGTCATGACGGCGGTGATGCAATCCTCGACCGCGTCCATCGCGGTCACGCTCTCGGCCTTCCATGCCGGCGCCATAGGACTGGAACAAGGTTGCGCGCTGATCATCGGCCAGAACATCGGCACCGCGACCAGCTCGGCCCTGGCCGCCATCGGCGCCAGCACCACCGCCAAACGCCTCGCCCTGGCCTACGTCGTGTTCAAGCTCGTCGCCGCCGTGCTCGCGGTCGGCTTCTTTCCCCTCACCATGCCGTTGGTCGCGCGCGCCGAAGCCGGCGTGGACGGCGCGACCCTGCTGGCCGCCTATCACACGGCCTACAACGTCCTCGGCGTGGCGGTCCTTCTGCCGGTGATCGACGGCTTCACCCGTTTCGTCGAGCGGCTGCTGCCGGACACCCGCTCGCCCCTTACGCGCGGATTGGATCCCGCCGCGTTGGACAACCCCGTCGTGGCGGTGGAGGCCGTGCGCCGCACCATAGCCCTCTCCATCGAGGCGATCTGCGGGACGATCGCATCCGCCGTCTCGGGCGACCGCCAGCCCTCCGGCCGCTTTCGGGAGCCGGAATCGCTCGAAGCCCTGCGCCAGGCGCGGGCCTTCATCTCCGACATGAGGGGTCCGCCCGCCTCCAAGGCCGAGCAGCGCCGCCTCACCAGCACGGTGCATGCCCTCGACCACACCTCGCGGCTGGCGGAGATCGCCGGCGAAGCGCGCGGTCTGCAGACGCCTTCCGATGGAACGGACGAGGCCCGCGCCGCCGCCCTCTGCGGCCGGGCCATGCGCTCGGCCATGGCGGCGGTGAACGACATCGCGCGGGAAGCGCGTTGAGCGGTTGCGCCACCCCGATCGACGCGCTGGAGCCGCCCTCCGCCGGCGCTCCGCTCGAAACGCTCGAAGACTGCGCCCGACAACTCGGCCAACTGGCCCAGGACCATCGCGGCCCGACCCTGGACAAGGTCGGGACCGGGGAGATCACGGCGGATCAGGCGATGGCGCGGATCGAAACCGTCCGCCGTCTCGACGCCCTGTCACGCCACGCCTGGCGGGCGGTCGCTCATCTGCTGGGCAAGGGCGTCGGCTAGAACCCGCAGGACCGTCTCCAGCGGCGCAGGCGCGATCGACAGGTCCGGGAACCCGGGGGCCTGCCGCGAGGCCACCGTATCGATCCGCATCAGGTCCACCTGGCCTGTGGTCACCGGCGGGCTCGGCAAGACCTCGCAAACGCGGGCGAGCAGACTCCAGACCGCGAAGGGCGTGGGGATCAGCAGCGGGGACCGGCCGGCCTCGGCGGCCACCACCTTCAGAAGCTCGCGGTAGCGATAGACGCGCGGGCCGCCGAACTCGAACGTCTCGGCTTCGAGCTCCGGCCGCTGCAGGGCGCGGGCGATGGCCTCGGCCACGTCCTCCACATGACTCGGCTGCAGCCGCGTCTCCCCGCGCCCGAACAGCGGGATGACGGGCGCGCGGCGCACCAGCCCAAGGAGGACCGACAGGAAGGCGTCGTCCGCGCCGAACATCACGGTCGGACGGACGAGCAGGGCCTGCGGGAACGCATCGCGCACCGCAAGCTCGCCCTCGCCACGCTTGCGGATATAGCGGAACGGCGAGGCCGGATCGGAGCCGACGCCCGACAGCTGGACGAGCCGTGCGACGCCCGCGCGCTTGGCCTCGGCCGCGACCCGACGCGCCGCCGCCACATGGATGCTGTCGAAGGTGTCGCCGCCGCGTTCGACATACAGGCTGACGGCGTTGACCGCGCCGTGGGCCCCGGCGAGCGCCGCGCCGACGGACCGGCCGTCACGGATATCGGCGGCGACCAGGCTGACGCCATCGTCGCCCGGATCGAACAGCTCTCGCCCACGCTCCGGCCGCCGCACGGCCACGCGCACGGCGAACGCGTGGGCGCGTAGATGACGGACGACCCGGCGGCCGAGGAACCCCGTGCCGCCGAAGACAGTGACAACCGGAGGGGCCATTCCCCTCGAACGGCGGCCGCGGCGCGGCCGTTGCGTCGTCACGGCCGCCGCGCCGCATATCGGCCCGGCCGGTGCGCGCTCGACCGCATCGGCCCGCACCTAGACAACGATGTCATCTTCTGGCGCAATGCCTTTGGGAGGCAGTCCGACCGAGAACGGGCGCCAGGGCCGGGGAGGAAAGACGGTGGCGGGATCCCTTACGCGTGCGACCCTTTTGGGCGTGGCCGCGATCGCCTGCGGGGCCGTGGCGCTCCAATATGGCCCCGCCGGCGCGGGCGAGGCGGCGAGAGCCCGCCCGGCGCAGGCGCCGGCGACGCCTTCGGCCCAGGCGGTGGTGCAGCGGGCGGCCCAGGCGCTTGGCGGCGCCGAGAAGATCCGTGCGATCCGGAACATCAGCGCGTTCGGCTACGCCCAGCTCGTCTACATGTCCGGCGAGGGCCGCATCGACGGCTCGGCCGAGGCGCCCGAGAAGCTGATCGCCGCCAACGACCTCAGCCGCGTCTACGACCTGGAGCACAACCGCTTTCAGCAGCGGGAGCGGCGCAACAACCTGTTCCCGTTCCTGATCCCGCGCGGACACGACTGGGCGCTGCAGGACCTGCGGCTCGACGGCGACGTCGCCTTCAACATCAACGCCCAGGGCCAGGCCGCCCGCATCGCCCGCTGGTCGGACGCCGACGGGGTCCACATGCGCCGCATGTGGATGCTGAACAATCCGGTGGCGCTGGTCCGCACGATGATGGACCCGGCGACCAAGCTTTCGGCCCCGCGCCGGTTGGGCGGCCGCACCGTGATCGACGTGACGCTGAAGGAGGGCGACAAGCTCACCGCCGCCTTCGCCGCCGACGGCAAGCCCTATTCGGTCAGCTGGTCAAACCCGCAGACCAACCTGGGCCAGGCCAACTACACCACCACCTTTTCCGGCTGGGTCCACTGGGACGGCCAAGGCGGCGTCTTGATGCCGCTCGGCTACGACACCCGCCTCGATTGGCGGGGGATCGACTACCTGAAGATGTACGTCGACGCCTACAAGGTGGACAGCGCCATTCCGGACCTTGCCGCGCCGGCGAGCGTGGCCGCGGCCCCGGAGCCGCCCTCCTATCCGGTGCAGCCGGTGACCTCGGTGGTGGTCGCGCCCGGCATCTGGCGGATCAACCAGGGCGGCACCACCGTGGTCGAGTTCAAGGACCACCTGGTGCTGTTCGAGCTGGGCCAGAACGTGCGCCAGGCCAAGGCGGTGCTGGCCTACGCCCGCACCCTCGCCCCCGGCAAGCCGATCCGCTACCTGATCCCCAGCCATAACCACTTCGATCACACCTCGGGCCTGCGGCAGGCGGTGGCGGAAGGGATCACCATCATCGGGCGCCCGGCCAGCGGCGTGCAGTTCCGCGAAATGTCGGCCCACGCCGCCCCCGACTTCCCGGACGATCTGGCCAAGGCGCCGAAGCCGCTGAAGTTCGTCGTCGTGGACGAGCACATGCGGCTGCGGGACGAGACCCGCACCCTCGATGTCTACTGGGGCCGCAACAACGGGCACATGGCCGACGTGGTCTTCGCCTACGACCCCAACGCCAAGGTGATGATGGAGGGCGACATGGTGACCGCCGCCTACGAGTGGCAGCACTGGCCCGACACGTTCCGGGACGCGACCGCCTACTACAAGCTGGACGTGGAGAAGATCTCGCCCGTCCACTCCGTGTGGCCCGAGCACCCGGATGTGCTGACCCGCGCCCAGGGCGAGGAGTTGCTGAAGGGTGGCGTCGAGCGCGCGCGGAAGAACTGCGCGGATCAGCTGGCCAAGGGCGTCTACCACCCCGGTTGCCCGATCCAGAGCAAGTACTACTGAGGGCGGGGCGGCCGGGATGGTTTCGAGACGGGATTTCGCCCGGCTGCTTTTGGGCGGGGCGGCCCTGGCCGCAGGCGGCGCGAGCGCCTTCGCGCAGGGCCGCAAGATCGACTCCACCGTCGCGGGCGTGCGACTGGGCGTCTGCCTCTACAACTTCCGCGACCTTCCGCGGCCGGCGGACCAGCAGGCCTATATCGACCTCCTGATCGACGCCTGCGTGAGGTCGGGCGGCGGACTGGTCGAGGTGAACTCCAACTATCTCGAGCCGCGCAACGACCTGCCCTTCGCGGGCATCCCGCGCATCCAGGATTGGCAGCCGAAGCCGGCGCCCGGCGCGCCCACGCCGAAATGGATGACCATGCCGCGCGAGGAGCTGCTCGCCCAGCGCGAGGCGCTGCGCCGCTGGCGCATCGACACCCCCGCCAGCTACCACGAGGGCGTGCGCCGCAAGATCGAGGCGGCGGGGCTCGCCCCCTACTCCTTCGTCATCACCTTCACCCCCGACATGACCGACGAAGAGATCGACGCCGTGTTCCGCCAGGCGCGCTCGCTTGGGGTGAGCGTCTTCTCGACCAACCAGACCAAGGTGGAGTTGGGCCCGCGGCTGGTCCCCTTCGCCGACCGCTACGGCATGGAGATCGGCTTCCACAACCACACCCAGGTGCTGAACCCGAACGAGGTGGCCGCGCCCGACACTTTCGAGCGGCTGTTCGCCCTGTCGCCGCGGTTCAAGGCGAACCTGGACGTGGGCCACTACACGGCCGCCAACCTCGACGCGCTCGACTTCCTGAAGCGGTTCCCGGACCGCATCACCCACCTGCACATGAAGGACCGCAAGCGCAACGAGGGTCCGGGCACGGTCTGGGGCGAAGGCGACGCACCCTTGCGCGAGATGCTGCTGACGATCCGCGACCGGCGGCTGCCGATCCCCTGCATCGTCGAATACGAGTACCGCGGGGCCGGAACGAGCGTCGAAGAGACGATCCGCTGCCTGGACTACATGCGCCGGGTGCTGAGGAGCTGAGCGGCCGGCGCATTTGAGGCTTGCCAGGGGCATGCCTCGCTGGCAACGCTGTCAGAACAGAGGAGCGGCGCACGCTCCCAGTCTTCGGGAGGACCAGCCGTGGCGACCGAGATCGCGCCTGCCGGATCGCAACGCAGCAGCGTCTTCTGGGTCGGAGTCCTGGCCCTGTTCACCGCCGGCGTCAGCGCGGCCCTGCGCGCGGCGATCGCCGCCGACCTGAAGAGCCAATACCTGGACCCCGTCGACCTTGGACGGTCGGCGACCATGATCGGCGAGGCGCTCGGCTCGGCCTTCCTCGCCTTCTCCCTGATGCTGGTGGTCACCAGCACCCTGCTCGACAGGATCGGCATGAAGCGGATGCTGGTGTTCGCATCCGCCGCCTTCGTGGTCGCCACCGCCCTGATCGCCGGCTGCGGCGCGATCGCCAAAGGCGAGGCGGTCTACTACGTGATCTACGCGGGCATGTTCATCAACGGCCTCGCCTGGGGCGCGGTCGAGGGGGCCATCAACCCCATGGTGGCCTCGCTCTATCCCGAGGACACCACCCACCGCATGAACGTTCTGCACGCCTGGTGGCCGGCGGGGCTGATCGTCGGCGGCCTGCTCGGCGTGTTCGGCGCCCAGGCGGGGCTGGACTGGCGGCTCATCCTGGCGGTCGTGCCGGTCGCGGCCCTGACCTTCGGAATCCTGGCGCTTCGGCGCACCTTTCCGGTCACCACCAGCGTGGCGCTGGGCGTCGCGACCGTCGACCAGTTCAAGGAGGTGCTGCGCCGGCCGAGCTTCCTGATCTGGTTCGGACTGATGCTGTTCACCGCCGCCTCCGAGCTGGCCCCCGGCCAGTGGGTGGACGTGGCCCTGACCAATGTGGTGGGGATGCGCGGGGTGCTGCTGCTGGTCTATGTCGCCGGCATCCAGTTCGTCGGACGCCATTTCGCCGGTCCCCTCGCCCACCGCCTGTCGGCGGAGGGCCTGCTCTGCGGCTCCTGCGTGCTGGCGGCGATCGGCCTGTTCGGCCTGGGGGTCGCCAATTCCCCGGCCACGGCCATGGCGGCGGCGACCGCCTGGGGGCTAGGCGTCTGCTACCTGTGGCCGACCATGGTGGCGACGGCGGCGGAGCGCTACCCCCGCGGCGGCGCCCTGACCGTGGGGCTGATGGGCGTGGCCGGCTCGCTCTCCACCTATTTCGTACTGCCCCTGCTGGGCGCGATCTACGACCGCGCCAAGCTCCAGCAGGCGGGAAGCGCCGAGGCGCTGGCGTCCATGACCGCCGACCAACTGAAGCCGGTGCTGGTGTACGCCGCCGGCCAGTCGTTCAAGGCAGTGTCGATCATCCCGGCCCTGCTGGTGCTGGCCTTCGCGGCGCTATGGCTGTCCGGCGGCCGGGCCCGCAGCCCGGGCGCAGCCGGCGAGGCGCCCTCCGCGCTCTAGGATTCTCCTGGTCGGTTTACCTCTCTCCGGCAGGGAGAGGTCGAGTGCGCGTCGGCGCACCGGGTGAGGGGGAGCCCGCGAGGGCGGCTAGGATTCGATCTCCACCCACCTTCCGCCCGCCTTGGACGAGCGGACCGCGGCGTCGACGAAGCGCACTCCTTCCACGCCGTCCGCCGCGGTGGGCGTGAGGCCCGGGCGCCAAGGCTCGCCGCCCTGCCAGGCCAGCACCTGGTCGGCGAACTCCGAATAGAGGGTGGCGAAGGCCTCCAGGTATCCCTCCGGGTGCCCGCCCGGCAGCCGGGACGCCGCTCCCGAGCCCGCGGCCCCTCGCTGCAGCCGCTCGGTGGAGCGGCCGCGCCGCGTCAGGTCGAGGAATTCCGGCGCCTCCTGGCGCCACTGCAGGGCGCCGCGCTCGCCATAAACCCGCAGCGTCAGGCCGTTGGCGTGGCCGTAGGCGACCTGGCTGGTCCACAACAGGCCCCGCGCGCCGCCCTCGAAACGCAGCATCACATGGGCGTTGTCGTCCAGCACCCGGCCCGGCGCGAAGCTCATGAGGTCGGCGGCGACAGCGGCCAGGCCAAGCCCGGTGACGAACTTGGCCAGGTGCACGGCGTGGGTCCCGATGTCGCCCAGGCTGCCGCCGGGACCGGCGCGCGCCGGATCGGTGCGCCAGCTCGCCTGCCTTTGGCCCGCCTGCTCGACCGGCTCGGCCAGCCAGTCCTGGGCGTACTCGAGCTGGACGACCCGGACCCGCCCGATCTCGCCCGCGGCCACGATCTCGCGCGCGCGCCGCACCATCGGATAACCCGAGTAGTTGTAGGTCACCGCGAAAGGCGCGCCGCTGGACCGGACCAAGGCCGCCAGGGAGAGCGCGTCCTCCAGGCTGGCGGTGAGGGGCTTGTCGCAGAGGACAGGAATGCGCCGGGCGAGAAGGGCGCTGGCCGGCGCCGCGTGCAGGTGGTTGGGGGTGACCACGGCGACCGCCTCCACCCCATCCGGCCGCGCCGCTTCGGCTTCGGCCATGGCCTCGAAGCTGGCGTAGGCGCGGTCGGGCGCGACGTGTAGCGCCTCGGCCGAAGCGCGGCAGACCTCTTCGCTGGAGGAGAAGGCGCCGGCGACCAGCTCGTAGCGGTCGTCCAGGCGCGCGGCCGTCCGGTGGACCGCCCCGATGAAGGCGCCGCTGCCGCCGCCCACCATGCCGAGGCGGAGCCGCCGCGGCGTCACGCCCCGATCCCCAGCAGCCGGTCGAGCGCCGCCTGGTCGACGCCGGCGCCGGCGAAGTCGTCGAACGCCTTGTCGGTCACGCGGATGATGTGGTCGCGGATGAAGGCGGCCCCTTCGCGCGCGCCGTCTTCGGGGTGCTTGAGACAGCACTCCCATTCCAGCACCGCCCAACCGGGATAGCCCGCGGCGGCCAGCTTGGAGAACACCTGCCGGAAATCGACCTGGCCATCGCCCAGCGAACGGAACCGCCCGGCCCGGTCGAGCCAGCCGGCGTAGCCGCCGTAGACGCCCTGCCGTCCGGTCGGACGGAATTCGGCGTCCTTCACATGGAAGGCGCGGATGCGCTCGGCGTAGATGTCGACAAAGGCCAGGTAGTCGAGCTGCTGCAGCACGAAGTGGCTGGGATCGTAGAGGATGTTGCAGCGCGGATGGCCCCCGACCGCGGCGAGCAGGCGCTCGAAGGTGACGCCGTCGTGCAGGTCCTCGCCCGGGTGCAGCTCGAAGCAGACGTCCACCCCGGCCTCGTCGAAGGCGTCGAAGATCGGCCGCCAGCGGCGGGCGAGCTCGGCGAAGGCGGTCTCCACCAGCCCTGCCGGCCGCTGGGGCCAGGGATAGACGTAGGGCCAGGCCAGCGCGCCGGAGAAGGTCGCGTGCGCCGAAAGGCCCAGGCGCTGCGAGGCCCGCGCCGCGTCCATCAGCTGCTGCACCGCCCAGGCCTGCCGCCTGGCGGGCGCGCCGCGGACCTCGGCGGGGGCGAAGCCGTCGAACAGGCCGTCGTAGGCCGGGTGCACGGCGACGAGTTGGCCCTGCAGGTGCGTAGACAGCTCGGTGATCGCCAGACCCTTGTCGGCCAGCATGCCCTTGACGTCGTCGCAGTAGGCTTGGCTCTCCGCCCCCTTGGCGACGTCGAAGAGGGGCGGAGAGCAGGTCGGCAATTGCACGCCGACGAAGCCCAGCCCCGCCGCCCAGCCGGCCAGGTTCTCCAGGGTGTCGAAGGGCGGCGCGTCTCCGGCGAACTGCGCCAGGAACAGACCCGGGCCTTTCAGCGTGACGGGTTTCATCGCGCCTCCTCCGCCCCCCGCTACCGCCTGGCCGGCTGCGGCTTGGGCTGCTGCAGCGGCGGCGGCGTCTCGCACGGCGCCGGGCTCCACTTGGAGGCGTCGGCCTCCTTCTTGAAGTCGGTGCTCGTGATGAACTTCTGGTTCAGGTACTTCGGGTCCTCGACGATGGTCGTGACCGTGATCCAGGACTCGCCGTTCGGCTCGTCGTGGCGATTGAACTGCTCGGTGATCACGGCGTCCTCGCTGTAGGGGACGCCGTTCTTGCGCAGGTAGCCGGCAAGCATGTTGCGCGTGACCACCCGCAGCGCCGCCGGCCCAGGCGCGAAACCGCCGCCGAAGCCCAGGCCGCGGCTCTGCGGCTGCTTGAACCACTGGGCCTTCGATTCGCCTTGCCAGGTCCGCTGCGCCGGAGGGGGCGAGTAGGCGGTAAGGGCGGGAAGCACGGCGCCCACGCCGGGCGCGACGAAGCGCAGGAGCCGGGTCTGCTGGCCCGCGTCGGTCTCGACCTTCAGCGTGTTGGGGTCCTGCCACGAGATGCGGATCCGCGTCGGCATCCGCATGATCCCGCCCGCTCCGAAAGCGCGGCACTGTTGGCCGGCCGCGTTGTCGGCGGCGAGGTCCCAGCCGTCGGCGACGCGGCGGCCCTCGGCGTTGAGCGGCACGCTCGCGTAGTCGCCCTTCATCGGCGTGACCATGCGCCAGCGCCAGTCCTCGGTGACCACCGCCACCCACTGGCCGGTGAAATCCACGCCGGCGTCGGCCGCCTGGGCGTTGGCCGGCTGGGGGGAGCGCGGCGCCTGGGCCGCCACCGCCTGCCCGGCGAGGGCCAGCGCCGAGCAGGTCGCAAGGACGAATATCTTGGTCGTGTTCATCAGCGGTCCCGCGGTTTGGGCTGGGTCAGGCTGCGATGGACCTGCTCGACGAACGCTCGGCCGGCCTCTTCGCCGTAGCGGACGTCGTAATCGAGGGTCGGGCGCGCGGCCTGGATCTGCTGCAGGGTCATCTTCTTGGCGATCATCGCCTGGACGCGGTCGCGGACCATGGTGACCATGTCCCGGTACTCGGAGACGTCCGCCTCGTCGCTCAGCCGGCCGTGGCCGGGGATGACGAACGTCCCGCCCTCCTGGTTGAACTCCGGCACCGTCAGGCGAAGGATCATGTTCAACCCGGCGATGTAGCCGTTGATCGAGCCGCCGTGCTCCAGGTCGATCAGCGGATAGCGGTCGGGCGTGAACAGGTCGCCGACGGCGAGCACGTCCGAGCGGCGGAACATCACGATGGTGTCGCCGTCGGTGTGGGCGTTCGGCACATGGAAGAGCTGCACCGGCTCGCGGTTGTAGAACATGTCCTTCTGGTCGACGAAATAGGTGTCGCTCGGCCAGCCGACCGGCTCGCCCCCCGCGGCCGACAGGCGGTTGAGCACCCCCTCGTGCGCCCAGACCGGCGCGCCTCCGGTCCCGGAGACGGCGGCCTGGGGACGAGTGTTGCCGCCTTCGAGCTTCTCGCCGGCCTTGGCCACGGCGTCGTTGGCGCCCACGTGATCCGGATCGCCGTTGGTGTCGATGATCAGGCGCACCGGGCGCGGGGAGCGCCTGGCGATCTCCTCGAGCAGCGGCTTGGCGCCCTCGGCGGCGCCGGGATCGACGACGAGCACCCCGTCATAGCCGATGGACACCGCCGTGTTCCCGCCCGGGCCGGCGATCATGGAGATCGGCCCACGGACCGGATAGACGGCGATCGGCGAGCCGGGCGCGGGCTCGGCCGGGATCGGCGGCAGCTCCGGCGGCTGCGGCGGCAGGTCCGGCATCTGCTGGGCCGAAGCGGCGCCGGCCACCAGGGCGAAGGCGGCGCAGGCCGCCAGGAGAGAGGGGATGCGGCTCATTTGGAGGCGCCCTTCGGCGGCTGGTAGCCGCTCTTCAGCTTGCTCTGGAATTCCGGGTAGGCGGTGGCCGCGCCGCCCCGCACCGCCTCGAGCGGCAGGTTGTAGGTCTGCGCGAACTCGTCGAGGTCCGGGTTCTGGTCGACGTAGTGCGGGATCTCGCCTTCGGGGCGCGGGATCTCGACGTCGACCGAGCAGCCGTAGATGTCCATCTGGTAGCCCGGATCGAACTGGAAGTTGCGGCTGTGGACCAGGGGCTCGGTCAGGTAGACCGGATCGGTGACCACGCTGATCCAGGTGAGCACGTCGTCCACGCGGATGAAGTATTCGCGCAAGCTGGCGAGGTCGGAGCGCGGCACGCCGTTGCGGCGGACGTAGGCGGGCTTCAGGTGGGTGGTGTCGACCACCAGCATGTCGCCTTCCCAGCGGCCGGTTGAGAAGCCTTCCCAGGTGTGCAGGGCGTCCTTCGGCGGGTGCTTGCGGCCGTCCATCCAGATGGTCCGCACCGGCATGTTCCACGCCATCTGGGTGTGGTAGGCGACCACCCTCTGGGTCACCGGGTCCACGTCCTTCCAGATCTTCACCGGCGAGAAGTTGGGGCCGTAGTCGGCGGGGTGCGGCGGGCACTGGTGCTCGGGCACCGTCAGCAGCGACGGGCTCCAGGTTTCGGCATGGCGCCGCGCGGCCGCGTTCAGGGGAAGCCCCTGGTATTCGCCGATGTCGGGACCCCCGCCCCGCTCCGGCGCGTCCTCGTGCTGGCGCGCCGCCCACTCGCCGACGACGTCGGACAAGGCGAAGGCCGGGCTCGCCGAGAGGGCCACGAGCATCGCCGCGGCCAGACTGCGTTTGATCATGATCGCTATCCCGAAAGGTCTTCGGCCGGGTGATCGGGACAAGCCGCGGGCGCGCAACGGCGCCCGCGCCCCGTCTGTCAGTAGTACTTGGACTGGATCGGGCAGCCGGCGAGGTAGTAGCCCTTCGCCTTCTCCGCCTCGCAGCGCTCGCGGGCGCGCTTGACCCCGCCCGCCAGCAACTCTTCGGCCTGTTCGTGCGTGAGCAGGTCCGGATGCTCGCGCCAGACCGAGTGGACGGGCGAGATCTTCTGGACGTCGATCTTGTAGTAGGCGATCGCGTCGCGGAACCCGTCCGGCCAGTGCTGCCATTCGAAGGCGGCGGTGACCAGGTCGCCTTCCATCATCAACTTGTCGGCGGGGGCGTAGGCGAACAGGACGTCCGCCATGTGCCCGTTCTCGCGCCCCCAATAGATATCGAGGGTCTGGGTCTCGTCCTGCATGCGCAGGTGCTCGTCGACGGCGAGGAACTTGAACGGCTTGGGCGAGCGCGCCAGGTCGTCGGGGAACTCGGGCGCGGGATGGGTCGCCATCTCGCGGAACTGGCCTTCGCTGCCCTTGCGCTGGACGATGGTCAGGCCCTCGGCCACCGCCTCGCGCAGGCCCGCGGTGTGGTCGAAGTGGTTGTGGCTGGCGATCAGGTGGGTGATCGGCTTGCCGGGAGCGAGGGTGCGCGCGTAGTCCAGCACCGCCTTGGCGGCGCCTCGCGAATTCACGCCCAGTTCGAACAGCACCAAGTGGTCCTTGAAGGCCACCACGGTGGTGCCGTTGCTGATCCGCCAGATGCCCTTGCCCGCCTCGACCGACGTCAGCTGCGGCGCCGGATACGAGGGCGGTTCGGGCGCCTCGCGCACGGCGGCGGGCGCGGCCAGGTCGGGGATCGCGGTGTCGACCTGATAGCCGTCGACGTACATCTTGAAGTAGTCGACGTTGCGCCAGTCGATCCGGGTGTCGTAGCCCAGCGGCAGCATCAGGCCCGAGGGGAGCACCGCCCAGCCGGTGAAATAGGTGGTGTAGGTCACCTGGCCGAGGTTGGTGTGCGGGTGGGCCCAGCGCACCCACGACGGCAGGCCCGTGGCGGGATCGAAGCCGGCGGTCAGCTTGTCGCCCTGCTTCAGGGTCACGTCGATGGCGGTGGCGGCGCCCTCACGCCGGGGCGCGGAGAGCCGGGTGGCCGGGTCCATCATCGCGCGCACCAGCGCGACGGGATTGTTCAGCATCAGCATCCGCCGCTGGTGGACGCCGTCCACCCAGAGGGCGCCGTCGCTGGTGCGGGCCTGGCGCACGGCCTGGTCGCCCTGCACGTCGTAGGCTACGTCCCCGTCGAGGATCAGGTTGTTCAGCGCGAAGCTGTGGCCGAAGGGCGCCAGAAACGGGAACAGCATGTTGCGCCGCTCCAGCTGCTGGAAGCGGTCGTGCTCGAGGTCGTAGACCCGCTTCAGCTCGTTGGCGGCGATGTACTTCTCGGGGGCGTTGGGATCGCCGCTGATGCGGCCGCCGCCGAACATGTAGGCGATCTGGCCATAGCCGTTGAGGGTGATGTTCCGGACCGCGCGTATGCGGTCGATCCCGCCCAAGGCTTTAGCCGCCGCCTGCACCGTTGCTTGGGCCGACGGAGCCTGGGCCGCCGCCGCCATAGCGGTCCCGGCGATCACCGCCGGGAGGGCCGCCGCACTGACCGTCGCCGCCAGCAGGGCCGCGAGCCCCAGGCGCAATCCAAGCTTTCCCCTCACCGTTTCCTCCTCCTGTCGGGATTGGCCCGAGTCGATCTCCCCGGTTCGCCCGGGTTAGGCGGGGCGCAGCCCCGCTGACAACATTGTCATAACACACGTTCTTCGGTCGCCACAAACC
>Ga0164243_10005414_pt1 | contig 19496 bp, 16 predicted proteins | sample OricompcompostOP_FD_108781 | JGI IMG/M metagenome (GOLD analysis project Ga0164243, IMG submission 108781) | Organic Plus compost microbial communities from Emeryville, California, USA - Original compost - Organic plus compost (OP) | ecosystem: Engineered > Solid waste > Mixed feedstock >... | reverse complement strand
TGCGGGCCTATGCCAATCCCCTGGCCGCCCGCCACAAGCCCCGCCCCTCTCTCGGCTGCCTGTGCGTCCATGGGAGGACTATGAACCGATATGGATCATTGGGCAACAGATTGTAACACCGTTTTTGGGGACTATGGGCCAAGCTATCGTGGCGGCGGAAAGGTCAACGAGAAACGATCACTGGCAATCGTGCCGGCAAAGCGTTGATCGGACAGGCGAAGCATCGCACCGTGGCGCTCCACCACTGGCATGCGCGACCAGGAAAGGAAAGCGCGCGCGTTCGGATCGGACGCGATGAGAGGGTCAAGATCGACGGAACCGTAAAGGTTCCGCCGCGCAGGGCCGAGCTGCGTCCCCTGCCCCAGCATATAGTCGCCCGACCCGAAGGCCGCACCGTCCCGCCAGAGCATCTCGCGGCGCCAGAAGGCGACAGGCTGGACATTGGCGACCACGAGTTCCGGATCGCGGCCACGCTTGGCAGCCAGCATGCGTGAAGTCTGCGCTTCGGCATGGCCCGTGATCAGCCCATTGGCGAAGATATAGGCGCTGATCGCGCCGAATCCCGCCCAAGCGGGTCGACGCCAGTACGGATTGCCGCTCCGTTCCCGACGCAAGGAAAGCCCGAACGAAAGGATAAGCGCAACCCAGATCCAGACGTCGACGATGAACAGCGTGTCGCCGTAGAACCAGCGGTGCGAAAACGGCTCCAGCAAGCGAATGCCGTAATTGTTGAGCCAATCGAGCGCCGGATGACTGAGACAGCCGATATAGGCGAGCGCCAGCAGCCAGCCCGGCTTGACCGGCGGCCGCCCCAGCGGGCGCGTCCCCCGATGCACCTGCAGGCGGTCCCAGGCGAGCAGGATAACCGTTAGGAACAACGGCAGCAGCAAGAGCGCGAGAGGCCCATGGCTGATGCCTCGGCGCATCGCCAGCGACTGCATGCCGAAGATCGTGCACGTCGCGTCGATGTCGGGAATGTTCGCAGCGATCACCAAAGTCGGCATAGCCAGCCCGGTTCGCCGCTTGAGCCCCATCTGGCCGAACAATGCACCGACAAGGCTGTGGGTCAGATTGTCCATGTCGCAAGGGGTCGCAAGAAACCTGGTCGCGGGCAAGGGCGGGGAACTTTGCAATACCGGCTTTCTTCGGCCATGCCTGCCCTCATGATGCAGGACGCGGCAGGCGACCATCGGCCGCCGGAGACAATCCGGCTGCCCGCGCGGGGATGGCGAATCGAGCCTCGCCACGCGCTGATCGCGGCGGCGCTCTGCTGGGCAGGTTTCGCGCTGATGGCGATACTGGTCTTGAGCGGCCACGCCGCCGGCTTCGACGCTGCCGGACTGCGATTCTGGCGCAGCGGAGCGGAGGCCCAATCACCGCCGCCCCGCTGGCTGGTGGAAGGGATGCGCGATCTCACCGCATTGGGCGGCGTGCTGCTGCGGCATGTCTTCGCGCTGACTGCGATGGTGGCGCTGCTGTTCCTCAAGCTGCGGCGCGAAGCCGTCCTGCTGATCTGCACCGTCGTCAGCGGCTGGGGTGTCGGCGCGCTGCTCAAGGCGCTGGTCGGGCGCCCCCGCCCCGACATCGTGCCGCACCTCATGGACGCGGGCGGGAATAGCTTCCCGAGCGGGCACAGCTTCAATGCCGCAGTCGTCTATATCGCCGTCGGACTCGCCTTCGCGGCAATGAGCGCGCGCCGTGCGATCCGCTGGATGATCATCGGCAGCGCCGCCGTCCTGACCCTGCTGATCGGACTGAGCCGCGTCTGGCTTGGCGTCCACTTCCCCAGCGACGTCATTGCCGGCTGGCTGGGCGGCGCGGGCTGGGCCTTCCTCGCCTCAGCCTTGCTGTATCGCCCGGCCCGCGAAATGGCGCGATGAGGGGCGCTACGGACAGCAGCCCGTCACATACTTGAACCATTTTCGTCGCCCCCGCGAAAGCGGGGTTCCCGCTAGCCGACGCGCAACGAAGAAGCGGGATCCCCGCTTTCGCGGGGATGACGATGCAACGAGATCAATAGGTTGTATGAGGGCTCAACCTAAGCCTCGACCGTCCAGGTCTGGCCCTTGGCGAGCAGCTTGGCGAGATTGGCTTCCTTGCCCTCACGCATCGTGGCGTCCTGACCGAGAAGCGCTTCCTCGTATGTCGGCCGAGGATCGTCATAGAGCACGCCGAGCGCCATCGGGAACGGGCCGAAGGGCATTTCGACCAGCATGTGCGCGACGGCCCGGTTGGTGACGTCGTGCACGATCACGCCCGCCGCCTGCCAGTCACCATCGACGACATCGACCACTTTCAGCGTCAGCTTCTCGACATCGAGCGCGATACCCTTGACGCCGCCGCTCTTTTCGCTGCCGAACAACATCGGTTCGCCATTCTTCAGCCAGAGCTGGCTGCCTTCCGCGCCCTTGGGCGCGGCGAAATCCTCGAACCGGTCCTTGTTGTATACGATGCAGTTCTGGAAAATCTCGATGAAGGCCGCACCCTTGTGGTAATAGGCCGCCTTGAGCACGTTCGACAATTCCTTCGACACGTCGAAGCCGCGCGCTACGAAACGCGCGCCCGAACCCAGCGCGAAAGCGCAAGGTTGCGCGGGACGGTCGACCGAACCACCTGGCGTCGAGGGTGAAGAGGTGCCGACCCGGCTGGTCGGCGAATACTGCCCCTTGGTCAGGCCGTAGATCTCGTTGTTGAACAGCAACACCTGGCAATCGAGATTGCGGCGCAGCAGGTGCATAGTGTGATTGCCGCCGATCGACATGCCATCGCCGTCGCCCGTCACCAGCCAGATATCAAGCTCGGGATTGGCAAGCTTGACGCCCGTGGCAACGGCGGGCGCGCGGCCGTGGATCGTGTGGAAACCATAGCTTTCGACATAGTACGGGAAACGGCTGGAGCAGCCGATGCCCGAAACGAACACGGTCTTGGCCGGGTCGGCGCCGATCTCGGGCAGGGTGCGCTGCACCGCCTTGAGGATCGCGTAGTCGCCGCAGCCCGGGCACCAGCGGACTTCCTGATCCGTCTCCCAATCTTTGAGGGTCGTCTGGATGGGTGTCATGTCGTTCATGGATTCACTGCCTTGATGCTGGGAAGCTGGGTGGCGTCGGCATCGACCTCGCCACCTTCATTTCCCGGAATATTGTCGAAGAACGCACCGATGGCGGCTTCGATCTCCGCAATGGTAAAGGGCTGCCCGCTGGTCTTGTTGAGCGGCCTGGCATCGACCAGGAACTGGTCGCGCAGCACCGTCTTGAACTGGCCGGTGTTCATCTCGGGCACGAGGACGTTGTCGAAACCCTTGAGCAGCGGGCCGAGGTTGCCCGGCATCGGCCAGACGTGGCGGACGTGGATGTGGCTGACGTCCAGGCCCTTGGCCCGCGCTCGCCGCACCGCCTGATGGATCGGCCCGAAAGTCGACCCCCAACCGACGACGGCCAGTTTGCCGCTGGTATCGCCCAAACAGACTTCCTGATCCGGAATGCTGTTGGCGACGCCGTCGACCTTGGCCTTGCGAGCATCGGTCTGCGCCTGGTGGACTGCCGGCGAATAATCGATGTTGCCAGTGTCGATCGCCTTTTCGATCCCGCCGATGCGATGCATCAGGCCGGGCGTGCCGGGCTTGATCCAGGGGCGCACGCCGCGCTCGTCGCGCTTGTAGGGCAGCACACCGTCGGCACCGTTCCGTTCCTGCAGGAAGCTGACGGGGAACGGCGCGTAGCTGGCCGGGTCCGGCACCTTCCAGGGTTCGGAGGCGTTGCCGATGTAGCCATCGGTCAGAAGGATAACCGGGGTCATGTACTGCACGGCGATGCGGCAAGCCTCGATCGCGCAGTCGAACGCGTCGGCCGGGGAGCGTGCGGCGATCACCGGCAGCGAGGCGTCGCCATTGCGGCCATAGATCGCCTGGTAGAGGTCCGACTGCTCGGTCTTCGTGGGCAGGCCGGTCGACGGGCCGCCACGCTGCGAATTGACGATGACCAGCGGCAGCTCGGTCATGATCGCAAGGCCCATCGCCTCACCCTTGAGCGCAATGCCCGGGCCCGACGACGAGGTGATGCCAAGCTGTCCGGCGTAGGACGCACCGATCGCGGCGCAGATCGCAGCAATCTCGTCCTCGGCCTGGAAGGTGGTGACGCCGAACTCCTTCATTTTCACCAGATTGTGTAGGATCGCCGAAGCCGGAGTGATCGGATAGCCGCCGAAGAACATCGGCAGGTTGGCGAGCTGCGCCCCGGCGACAAGGCCAAGGCTGACCGCTTCCGCTCCAGTGATCGTACGATAGAGCCCGGCCGGCGACGGCACCGGATCGAGGTGCAGCTTCTTGAGCGGGCCGGCGATTTCCGCCGTCTCGCCATAGGCATGGCCGGCGTTCAGCGCCGCGATGTTGGCATCGGCAAGGACCGGGTTCTTCTTGAACTTGTCCTGCAGCCACTGGACGATCGGCGCGCGGTCACGGTCAAACATCCAGAGCGCCAGGCCCAGCGTCCACATGTTCTTGCAGCGCAGAGCTTCCTTGTTGCCAAGGCCGAAGGGCTTGACCGATTCCAACGTCAGTGCGCTGATGTCGAAGGCGAGCACGTCCCACTTGGCCAGGCTGTCGTCCTCGAGCGGGCTGGTCTCGTACTTCGCCTTCTCCAGGTTGCGCTTCGTGAATTCGCCGGTGTCGGCGATGATCAGGCCACCGGGCTTGAGCGCGGTGACGTTGGTCTTGAGGGCGGCCGGGTTCATCGCCACCAGCACGTCCGGCGCATCGCCGGCGGTGGTGATGTCGGTCGACCCGAAATTGATCTGGAAGGCCGAGACACCGAACAGCGTGCCCTGCGGCGCGCGGATCTCTGCCGGGAAATCGGGGAAAGTCGCAAGATCGTTGCCCGCGAGCGCGGTGGACAGGGTAAACTGCCCGCCGGTAAGCTGCATGCCATCGCCGGAATCGCCGGCAAAGCGAACGACCACTGCTTCGGGTGTTGTCTGTTCCCGCGAAACGGCCGCGGAATCGTCATCGGCCAGTACTGTTGCCATCATATCCTCTATCGGGCGGAATTCTTACCTTCGCCCCTACGTTCCCGAGGGGCGTGCGCAAACCAAGAAAAACTCTCAAGCGCCAAACCCTGACAATCGGCAAAGCGCCGGTGCAACACGCTAGTCAAGGGTCGATGCGCATCCTATGGCCAGCTTGCCCCTATTTTTAACCGGAATCCTTGCTCATGGCTGAATGTCAAAACTTCTTCTCCGCTGCGACAGGGAATTTGGGGCTATGACCGACTTTTCCAAGTTGCCCTATCGGCCCTGTGTCGGCGTGATGCTGGTCAATTCCGAAGGACTCGCCTTCGTCGGCCGGCGGATCGACAACAAGGAGGGTGACTGGTGGCAGATGCCGCAAGGCGGCGTCGACGATGGCGAGGACCTGCGCGCCAGCGCTCTGCGCGAGCTGCAGGAGGAAACCGGCGTAACCAGCGACCTCGTGACGCTGATCGCCCAGACGCGCGAAGAGCTGCTCTACGACTTGCCCGACGAGCTGATGGGCAAGCTATGGAAGGGCCGCTACCGCGGCCAGCGCCAGACCTGGTTCCTCGGCCGGTTCAGCGGCGGCGACAGCGACGTCCGGCTGGACGATCACGATCCGGCCGAATTCTGCGCGTGGAAATGGGTGGAACCGGAACTGCTTCCGGAACTCATCGTTCCCTTCAAGAAACGCGTCTATCGTGCTGTTCTGGAAGAGTTTCGCGATCTGATCTGATCAGTTTTCGGAAACCACCGGCTCGGGCTTCGCCGCTTCGGCGGTGAGGACCCGCGGTGCGGGGCCCTTGGCGATCGCCGCGGTAAGCTGGCGAGTGGCGTCGCAATCGTCCCCGCACATGCCCTTCAGCCGCACGAGGTTCCGCCGGGCCTTGTCGATCGCACCCTTTTCGACAAGGGCCGCCCCTTCGCCGGAGATCGCCAGCAGGTTCTTCGGATCGGTCTGCAAGGCATCGCGGTAGTAATGCAGCGCCTTGCCCTGCATGCCCTGTCGGCGCGTCGCATCGGCCAGGTTGAGCAGCACCGACACGCTGCCGGGTTGCACAACCAGAGCCGCCTCGAAAGCATCGATCGCCGCGTCGGTACGTCCCGCCGCCAATTCCGTCTTACCCTTCGTCACCAACATTTCGGCGCGCGGATCGAGTTGGTCCGACGGCGCGGAATAGCTGACGCTGGACGTCACCGCAGCCAGCAGAGAAAGGGCAACAGCAATGGAAGTGTAACGCATTAAAAGTTCCTTGGCCGAGAGCTCCGTCTTGGTCATCGCCGCGCCTGCTAACACATGCGTGTCAAATGCGCGATGAAAAAGCCGTCGGTCGCATCACGGGCCGGGTGAAGCCGCAATCCGGGGCCGCGCGGCGTGCCGGCCGCCAATGCCGGAGCATCGGACCGCCAGCCGGAGTGGCGCGAGAGAAAGCCTTCGGCCTGATCGGCCCCCTCCCGATCGAGCAGCGAGCACGTCACATAGACCACCCTGCCGCCTTCGCGCACCAGGTCCGCCGCGACGTCGAGCAGCCGGGCCTGCACCGCCACATAGCGGGCAAGCTGGGCTTCGGTCAGGCGCCAGCGCGCCTCGGGATTGCGCCGCCAGGTGCCGGTGCCGGAACAGGGCGCATCGACCAGCACTGCATCCACCCTACCCTGCCAATCCGCCAAAGCCTCAGCCTCGCGGTCGGGATCAAGCAACATCGCCTCGGCGATCGTCACACCCGCCCGCTGCGCGCGCGGGGCCAGGCGCGAAAGCCGCGACCGGTCGGTGTCGCAGGCTATCAGCGTGCCGCGGTTCGCCATGTCCGCCGCCAGCGCGAGCGTCTTGCCGCCCGCTCCGGCGCAAAGATCGATCACCGTCTCGCCCGGTCGTGCACCGACCGCCATGCAGGCGAGTTGCGAACCGGTGTCCTGCACCTCGATCGCGCCGTCGCGATAGACGTCCCATTGCTCGACCGGCGTTCCGAACGGAAAGCGCAAGCCCTCGGTGGCAACGGTCGGCTCTCCGGCGAGCGGCAAGCGGATCGTGTCACGGCTCGCTTTCAGCGCGTTGACGCGGATGTCGAGCGGCGCCCGCTCCAGCAAGGCCGCAGCGTCGACGCCCGCGATCCCGCTTTCCGCCAACGCCTCCGCCAGCCAGCGCGGCGCGATCCCGGCCTCTGCGACCGGCTCGTCCGGCGTAATCGGCTCGGGCGCGTGGCGAGAGCCATCGAACAGCGCGGCAAGCGCGGGATCGCCCTTTGCCGCCATCAGCATGGCCGCCCGGCCGCTCGTGGGAAGCTCGCCGCAAGCGCGGATGGCGCGATAGGCCAGTTCGCGCACCGCCCGCCGGTCACCGCTGCCGGCGAAGCGGCGGGGGCGGAACCAGTCGGCTATGATGCGATCGGCTGGCGGCCCGTTCTCGCGCGCAGCCGCTATGACGAGATCGAGCACCTCGATCGCCGCCTGGACGCGAGCAGCAGGTGTCATACGATTGCTGCGTCTCTGCGAAGGCCGGAAGGCAGCGCCTGGAACCTAGCGTGTGGGATAATTGGGAGCCTCGCGCGTGATCGTCACGTCATGGACATGGCTCTCCCGCAAGCCGGCATTGGTGATGCGCACGAACTGAGCCTTGGTGCGCAGATCGTCGATCGAGCGCGAGCCGGTATAGCCCATCGCCGCCTTGACGCCGCCCACGAGCTGATGAATCACGTCCTTGGCCGGCCCTTTGTAGGGCACCTGGCCTTCGATGCCTTCGGGCACCAGCTTCAGCGAATCCTTGATGTCCTGCTGGAAATAGCGGTCGGCCGAACCGCGCGCCATGGCGCCGACCGAACCCATGCCGCGATAGCTCTTGTAAGCCCGGCCCTGGTAAAGGAACGTCTCGCCAGGCGCTTCTTCGGTGCCGGCCAGCAGCGATCCGACCATGATCGTCGAAGCACCGGCGGCAAGTGCCTTGGCAGCGTCACCCGAAGTGCGCAGGCCACCATCGGCAATCACCGGAATGCCAGCCTTTTCCGCCTCTTCGGCCGATTCCATCACCGCCGTGAGCTGCGGCACGCCGACGCCGGCGACGATCCGCGTGGTGCAGATCGAACCGGGGCCGATGCCGACCTTGATCGCATCCGCACCGGCATCGATCAGCGCGCGGGTGGCTTCCGCCGTGGCGACATTGCCGGCGATGACTTGCGCCGAATTGGAAAGCTTCTTCACCCGCTCAACAGCGCGGGCGACATCCTTGTTGTGGCCATGCGCCGTGTCGATGATGACGACGTCGCACTCGGCGGCGAGCAACGCTTCTGTTCGTTCAAAGCCCTTGTCGCCCACCGTCGTGGCGGCGGCGACTCGCAGGCGGCCCGCGGCGTCCTTGGTCGCGTTGGGGAAAGTCACCGCCTTCTCGATGTCCTTAACGGTGATGAGGCCGATGCAATGAAAGGCGTCGTCGACCACCAGCAGCTTTTCGATCCGGCGTTGGTGCAGCAGGCGCCGCGCTTCGTCCTGGCCGACACCGAGCTTCGCCGTGGCGAGGTTCTCATGCGTCATGAGCTCGCGCACCGGCTGCGCCGGATTGTCGGCGAAGCGCACATCACGGTTGGTGAGAATGCCGACAAGCTTGCCGCTGCCCTCCACCACGGGAATGCCGCTGATGTTGTGCTGCTGCATGAGAAGCTGCGCATCCCCCAGCGTCGCTTCCGGCGCAATGGTAATGGGATTGACCACCATGCCACTTTCGAACCGCTTCACCTGACGGACCGCGGCGCATTGCTCCTCGATGGAAAGATTGCGGTGAAGCACGCCGATGCCGCCCATCTGAGCCATGACGATCGCCATGTCGGCTTCGGTCACGGTATCCATGGCAGAAGAGATCACCGGAATGTTCAGCCCGATCTCGCGCGTCAGGCGAGTCCTGGTGTCGGCTTCAGTGGGCAGGATATCCGACTCGGCAGGGCGCAGCAGTACGTCGTCAAAGGTCAGGCCGAGAGGTATTTCCATATGCGCCACATCGCCTCCTGGGCTAGAATCGTGGCGGCCCATGTAAACAAGCCGACGCGGAAGGGCTAGACCTTCTCTGAACCGTCATCGCATTGGCGAGCGTACCCGGCCGACATCGGCAAACCAGCGGACCAGCTCGACATGGAAGATAACGTCCTCCGCTGCCCCGCCGAGTTCGAGCGGGCGCTTCAGATCGTCGCTCGGCCGGTGGTAGTCGCTGTCGAAGAACGCTTCGATCTTCTTGAGGTCGGCATAGGCGCTGGTGACCATCACCGTCGGAATGTCGTGCTGCAAGAGGGCCCACCCGTCCTGCCGCTTGACGTAAGCATTGGCGGCGTCGCTGGAGACCAGCCGCCGCTTCTCGCGCTTGGCGACGAGGGCGATCTGCCCATCGAGCTTGGTCATCCCCTTGCCGACGATGACGAGCGGTGAGCCGCGCGGGGCGATAGCGACGCTGTCGATATTGAAGGCGGCGACGATCTGGTCGAGCGGCAAAGGCGGATTTTCGGCAAAAGCATGCGCGCCGAGCAGGCCCAGTTCTTCGGACGTCGTCGCCAGGAAATAGACGTCGCGGTCCATCTTCGAGCCGCGCGCCAGCCTGCGGGCGATCTCGGTTAGCGCGGCAAGTCCGCTCGCATTATCGATCGCGCCGTTGCAGATCATATCCTCGGTCGGTGGCGGGGCGCAGATCCCGAAGGCATCCCAATGGGCGACCAGCAGCACCGCTCCCGAATCGCGCCGCCTGCCCGGCAGCTTGCCGATGAGGTTGAAGGTCTGGATCGACGACTGGCGCGTGGTTGCCTCGAGCGAAGCAGTGATGTCGAGCAGGTTGGGCACGAAATTGCGATGTCTCGCCGTCTTCTCCAGCCGGGCCAGGCTATAGCCGCTGCCTTTCAGGAGAAGCTCCATCCCTTCGCGCGTGATGAAGCCTTCAAGATCCCCGCCGACGCTGTCGTCCGCCAGCGCATAGCCGGAGCGCTGGCGCCGCGCCGCGACGTTCTCCAGCGTGCGATCGCCGTCGAGCACCGTCAGCACCGCCGAAGCCCCGGCGGCGAGCAGCGCGTTCTGCCGTTCGCTGTCGACGATGCCCCCATCTAGCAGCAGCGCAACCCGCCCGGCAAGCTCGCTGCGCGCCGGAACCTCACCTTTACCATTGCCAACGAAGAGAATCGGCGCGTTGCGCACCAGGCTGCGGCTTCCCGAGGTCAGGACGAGGACCGAGTTCCTGGGCAGGAAAACGCGCCGTCCCCGGCGGCTGAACTGCGCGCCGGACGAGGCTGGCTCCCGCGCGAGCAGCGTTACGGGCGCGAACCATTCGTTGCCGGGATCGTTCGTGCCGGACACGAGGCCGATGTCGAACCATTCCTTGCCCAGATAGCGCAGCGTCTTGGCTTCGCCCGACGTACCCGGCTCGCGGCCTTCGAAGTCGTCGCTAGCGAGCCTCTCGATATGCACGCGCAGCCGCGCCTCCAGCGCCCGGTCACGCGGTGCGGCGTCGGCAGATCTTACAGGCAACAACAGGGCTGCGGCACAAGCCACCATAAAGCCACGAAATATCGCAACCGATCCCCTGTTCATTGCCCCAACCTACAACATGGAAAACTGTCGGCAAGATTAACACTGCACCCCGGGACAAAATCATTCCGCAGTCCAGCCGCCGTCCATGCTCATGTTCGCCCCGTTGATGTTCGCGGCCGCCTGCGTGCAAAGGAAAACCGCCATTGCGCCGATGTCTTCCGGCTGCACGAAGCTGCGCGTCGGCTGGCGGACCAGCAGCACTTCGTCGATCACTTGCTCGCGCGTCATTCCCCGCGCCTTCATCGTGTCGGGAATCTGGCTCTCGACCAGCGGTGTCCAGACATAGCCGGGGCTGATGCAATTCGCCGTCACGCCATGCGTCGCCACTTCCAGCGCAATGGTCTTGGTCAGGCCGGCAAGCCCGTGCTTGGCCGCGACGTACGCTGCCTTGAATGGCGAAGCGGTGAGCGAATGCGCGCTGGCGATGTTGATGATCCGGCCCCAGCCCGCCTGCTTCATGTGCAGCACCGCCAGCCTGCTGGAATCGAACGCGGCCGTCAGGTTCAGGGCGATGATCGCATCCCACTTTTCGACCGGAAACTCCTCGATCGGCGCGACATGCTGGACGCCGGCATTGTTCACCAGGATGTCGAGTGGCCCCGCGCCCGCCATCAGCGTTTCCACCCCTTCGCGCCGCGAAAGGTCCGCCGGCACATGCTGCGCCCCAAGCTCGGCGCAGAGCGCGGCGATCTCGTCCGCCTCGCCGAAGCCGGAAAGCACCACCTCGGCCCCTTCGGCATGCAAGGCTCGCGCAATGGCGAGGCCGATGCCGGAAGTGGAGCCGGTAACCAGCGCGCGCTTGCCGGTTAGGAACATCTTCTTCGACTCCTTGCGAGGACTGTGTCAGGGTTGAATAAGGGTTGGCGGCGAGGCTCGACGCGTTTTTCGCAAGCGCACAATAGCAGGGGAGGCACCGATGCGGCTAGACAGGTTCAATCCGGCTAATATCCGCGTTCGTGATCATGGTGGGGGCGGCGGATTTCCGGGCGGCGGAGGCGGAAAGATCGGCTGCGGCACGCTTGTCATCGCGCTGATCGCGGCAGTGGTCTTTGGGGTGGACCCAAGCCAGATGCTCGGCACGCTCGATCAGGTGCAACAGCAGCAGGCCCCCGCCCAGCCCGGAGCACGCCCCGGCGGCCAGAGCGCGGAACAGATCTGCGGCCAGAATCAGTACGCGCTCGAATCCTGCAACGCGCTCAGCTCGCTCAACCAGACCTGGGAACCGCGCTTCAGCGAGGCCAAGATCCCGTTCGAGCAGCCGACGCTCAATTTCTACGCCGGCGGCACGCGATCGGGCTGCGGCGCGGCGCAAAGCGCGATGGGGCCGTTCTACTGCCCTGCCGACCACGGCATTTACATCGACACCAGCTTCTACGACCAGCTTGCCCGGCAGCTCGGCGCGGAGGGCGATTTCGCGCGCTACTATGTGATGGCGCACGAATATGGCCACCACGTCCAGAAGATGACGGGCATGGCCGATCAGGTGCGCAGCTTGCAGCAGCAGAACCCATCGCGCGCCAACAACCTGCAGGTGCGGATGGAACTGCAGGCCGATTGCTATGCCGGCGTCTGGGCCGGGCGGAATCGCAATCTCATCGAAGCCGGCGACATGGAAGAAGGGATGACCGCCGCCAGCGCGATCGGCGACGACACGCTAATGAAAAACGCCGGCCAGCAGGTAAGCCCCGAAAGCTTCACGCACGGTTCAAGTGCGCAGCGCATGGAGTGGCTGCGCCGCGGCCTCGAGTCGGGGAACGAGGATGAGTGCGACACATTCTCCGACCTGAGAAGGTAACGTTTGAAAGGGGGCGGGCCTGGCATCGACTGCTCCGGAGGTTTTACAATGCGCTTTTCGATCCTTGCTCCCCTTTCGACGCTCGCGTTGACGGCAACGCCGGTCGCCGCCGAACCCGAGCAGCCGAGCAAGCCGATCACCCAGCGCGAAGTCGATGCCGTGGACGTCGCGACGACACCGATAACGGACCTCAACATCCGCAAGGACGAGATACCGCAGCTTTTGATAAGTGCGCAGAGCAGCCCCTATGACCTCACGGGCCTTGGCCGATGCAGCCAGCTCGCCGCCAAGATCGGCGAATTCGATGCCGTGCTGGGGGACGACATCGACCTGCCGCACACCCCTGGCCAGCGCGTCAGCGCCGGCCGCGTCGCGCAGTCGGTCGTCGGTTCGCTGATGCCGTTCCGCGGCATCGTACGCGAGATTTCGGGCGCGAACGATCAGCGCCGGCGCGTGCAACTGGCCATCGAAGCCGGGCTGGCACGGCGTGCCTTCCTCAAGGGCATCGGCCAGGAACGCGGCTGTCGTTACCCGGCCCGTGCCGCGACCCGCGAGGCCTGGGATCAGCGTGTGGCGGAGATCGAGGCTACCAAGAAGGACCGCAAGGATTCGGACCCCGCCAAGAAAGTCTCCGGCTAGGGCGAAGTAATCCCGATTGCGCGCCATGGCGCTGTGCCGCTAAGCGCATGGGATGCGCCTCAGCGACTGTCACAACATCGAAGATTTCCGCCGCCTGGCCAAGCAGCGCCTCCCCTGGCCGGTGTTCGACTATATCGACGGCGCCGCCGACGATGAGCTGACCAAGGGGCGCAATACGACGTCCTATGCCGATTGCGACCTAGTGCCCGATGTCCTTGCCGGCGTGCAGGAAGTCGACACTTCGGTCACGATCCTCGGCCTCAAGAGCGCATTGCCGCTGATCCTGTCCCCCACCGCCCTGCAGCGCGTGTTCCACTGGCAGGGTGAGCGGGCCGTGGCGCGAGCGGCACAGAAATTCGGCCTGTGGTTCGGCATTTCCAGCCTCGCCACCGTCAGCATCGAGGAAGTGGGCGCGATGGTCTCCACACCCAAGATGTTCCAGTTCTATTACCACAAGGACCGGGGCCTCAACCGATCGATGATCGAGCGTTGCAAGGCGGCGAAGTTCGATGCCATCGCCCTCACCGTCGATACGATCGTCTCCGGCAAGCGGGAGCGCTGCGCGCGCAGTGGTTTCACCTCGCCGCCGCGTTTCACGCCGTCATCGGCGCTGAGCTATGCTATCAAGCCGCGCTGGGCGCTCGACTACATGCTCCGCGAGAAGTTCAGCCTGCCCAACCTCGACACCCACGTCACCGAAGGCACAGGTGAAGCCGTCTCGATCGCCAGCTATTTCAACTCGATGCTCGATCAGACGATGGACTGGAAAGCGGCCGAGCAGATCCGCGACGACTGGGGCGGCACTTTCTGCCTCAAGGGCGTGATGAGCGTGGCCGACGCGAAGCGCGCCGTCGACATGGGCTTCGACGCGATCATGATCTCCAACCACGGCGGACGCCAGCTCGACGGCAGCCGATCGCCCTTCGACCAGCTTCCCGAGATCGTCGACGCCGTCGGTGGCCAGATCGAGATCATTTGCGACGGCGGCGTCAGGCGGGGCACGCATGTGCTGAAAGCGCTGGCGGCGGGCGCCAACTGCGCATCAGGCGGAAGGCTCTATCTCTATGCGCTGGCGGCGGCGGGGCAGCCGGGCGTCGAGCGAGCGATCGGCCTGCTCAAGGACGAGATCGAACGTGGCATGAAGCTGATGGGCGTCAGCAGCGTAGATCAGCTCACTCGCGATCGGCTACGCTGGCGATAGGATATGCGAGAGGCAAGATGTACAAGCTGATCTATCTCGCGCGCCGCGCCACTGGCGTCAGCCGCGAGGATTGGCCCCGGACCTGGCGATCGCACGCCGTCTTCGCCAGCAAGTTCCCGGCGCTCGAGGCGGAGATCGCCTATATGCGCTATTGCAACCGCATCGACGCGCCGACGCTGGACGGCAATCCCTGCGCGATCGAGGGGCTCTCGCCGGTTCACGACGGCGTCGCAATCGCTGCCGGAGATCGGCTCGACGGCCTGAACGGCACTGGGTTCGGCGAAGAGGATCGAGCAAAGATCGATCAGGACGAATTGCGGGTGTTCGACATGCCGACGCCCAACTTCACTTACTACTGCACCGAAGCTGTGCTGCGCGACGGCAAGCCGGGCGAAGCCGCCCTCTTCCGCTTCCTAGCCCGCAAGCCCGAAATGACGCGCGACCAGTTCGACTTACGCGTGGGCGAACGCCATGCCGAAGTCGCGGAGGCCGTCATCGCGAAACTCCCTACGATAACCCGCTACGTCAACAACCGCCCGGTGCATGAGCCGCTGCCGCGCTTTCCGTTCGACACGATTGCCGAATGCTGGTTCGCCAGCGCCGAAGACGCCGTGCGCGCGTTGTCCGACGACGCATTCGGCGCCGTCACCGACGATCTCGGCACCTTCTGCGACCTAGGCAACAGCGTCACGATACTGACCAGCGTCTGTCACCGCTGGCCCAAGGACTGAACCGCGCGCGGGGGCCGATCAGGTAGGCGGGGAAATCCCCGCCGCCTCGCGCCGTCCCACACTGTTCCAGTCGACATTGCGCGTCGCGTACATCACGCCGGCCAGCGCCAGGAACAGCAGCACCGCACCGATCAGCAGCGACCACGCTTCAAGGTTCAGCAGCACGAAGAGCAGCGCATAGAGCCCGATCAGCATCGCACCGATGAAATAGCCACGCTTCCAGCTTTTCAGCACCGCGGCGCTATAGGCTGAAAGCAATCCGATGATCGCCGCGCTTGCCAGTAGATAAGCGGCGGTGAAGCCGATTACTTCGGCAAAGGCCAGCAACAGCACGAAGAACAGGACCAGCCCGGCGCCGGTCAGCAGATATTCGGCCGCCGCCACCCGCGCGCCGCCGACGATGTCGAACAGTAGGAAGGCCAGGAACGTGAAGCCGATGAACAGGAAGCCGTATTTCACCGAACGGTCGACCTTGGAATAGAGGTTCACCGGCTCGACCAGCCCCACCGTTACCGCCAGCGCTTGACCACTGACCCGCTCGGCCGGAGCGGCCGCTACAGACACGGCGCTGGGCGCTGCATAGCCGTTGGCATCCTCTATCGACGGTGCGCCCAGATCTTCGGTCGCCACGGGCGGCTGGCCCAGCGCCAGCTTGTCGACGGTGTAGGCGGCCTCGAAACCGCCGTCCGAAATCTTCCGCCGTTCAGGCAGGAAGGCGCCGCTGAAGCTGGGGCTCGCCCAGGTTGACGAGACTTTCCACTGCGTCTGCCCGCCGCGCGGCACAAGGCTGAGCGAGCGGCTGCCGCGCAGGCCAAAGGCATAGTCGACGCGCAAGCTGCCCTCACCGTTCCACGACAGGAAGGCGAAGAACCCCTGCCCGCCCGTTGCGCCCGGCCCCTTGCCTGGCTGGACCGCCAGCGTCTGGCCATTCGCGGTCAAGCTGCCGCCACGGGTCAGCCCGCGCGCGTCGGACGCGCCCATTCGCAGCTCCGCCCGGTTCCAGATCAGCTCTTCGCGCGTGACGCCGAAACGCGCCAGATCGGCCGGAAGCTCGAACCTGGCGGTGCCTTTCACTTCCGCCTCGTAAAGCACGCTGCGATAGATCGACTTGCGCCGCTCCTCCGGGTTGACGCTGGTGTCCACGCGATTGTCGACGGGTGAGATGTAGAGCATTTGCTCTACCTCGACCGTGCGCGATACGGTCCTGCCGTTCACTTCCTCGTTCTGGACCTGCGTAGTCTTGAACGGCACGACGACGACTGGCCCGGCCACGACCTGCGGCCCGCCCCAGCCCGCGTTGATGGCATTCTGCGCGGTTTGCGACTGGGATTGGCGATCCCAGACAAGGGCATAGACCATCATCAGCGGGATTATCAGGGCCAGTCCGATCAGCGCTGCCAGCAGCAGCTTGATGCCCGGCGAACGTTCCTTATGCGGCTCTTCGGTCATCATCGTCTCCTTCGCGGCAGGGGCAACGATTTGGCGCGTACACGCCTCGATTCACCGACATCGGCGAAAACGCATTGCTCGCAAATGAATGCCGGATGCATCAGTGACGCCGCGCCATGTCGGCGGGCAGCATCATCGTTTCTGGATCGTCAAGACGGAACCAGGCCTCGGTAATGTCGGTCGGCGCGCCGGGCTCGCCGATCGCCCGCGCAAACTTCTGCCCCTCGTAAGTCGCCGCCGCCAGCATCCGCGCGGCAAGCGCGTCGCCTATGGTGAAAAGCTGCGGGACCTTGCCGGCCAAATCCCTGGCGATGCCATCGACAGGCTCTCGCGCCGTGGACAGGATCACTGCATCGACCGCTTCCCGGCTCTCTTCCTCGGTATGAACGTCGTAGAGCGTCACCGCGCCGTCCTCTATTCCACGCAGCCAAGTGGTGGGCCGCAACCGCACACCGTTGGCCTTGAGGCGCTGGACGATATAGCGCTCTTCCCAATTGTCGATATTGCGCGCCGAAACGGGTAAATAGCCGGCGGTGACGAAGTGGACCTCGGCCCCCGCGCTCGCCAGTATTTCGGCGATGCCGGTGCCGGTGTGATAGCCTTCCGCATCGAACACGAAGGTCCTGCCGGTGGGCCTGGCGCTGTCAAGCAGGATTTCCTCCGGTCGATAGACGAAGGACCGATCATAACCGGGAATGTCGGCATCCAGCGTGATGCTGCGCCCACCACGGCTATAGCGCGCGCCGGTCGCGACAATCACCGCGTCCGGCGCTTCGGCCAGCACCATTCCGGCGTCGGCCGCGATACCCAGGCGGATGTCGACGCCCAACCGCGCCAATTCGCGCTCCCACCAATCGATCGCGGCGCCATAGTGCTCGCGTCCTGGCAGGTCGGCCCAAAGCGCCAGCGCCCCGCCCAGATGCGCGCGCTGCTCGACCAGCGTTACGCGATGACCTTTGCGCGCCGCCACGCGCGCAGCTTCCATGCCGCCGGGTCCGCCGCCGACCACCACGACCTTGCGGACCCGCGCGGCCGGCGTGAAGCTTTTCTCGCCCCACAATCGCTCGCGATAGCTGGCCGGATTGATCGAGCAGCCTTGCGCGCCGTCACCGCCAGCGGCCGTGCACCAGTTGCAGGCGATGCAGGTGCGATTGAGCGCTTCCTTGCCTTCGCGCGCGTTCTGCACGAAGCGCGGCTCGGCGATAAGCTGTCGCGCCGATCCCGCAACGTCACAGACGCCCGCAGCGATCGCCGCCTCGGCATCGGCCATGTCGGTGATGTTGCCGAGCACGCTCAGCACGGGAACGTCGCCCGCGGCCGCCCGCACTTGCTCGACGAACGGGCGGTAATATTGCTTGCGCTCGAAGCCCGTCGGCATCCCATGGTGGAATTGCTGCGGCTCCAGCCCGACGTCGAGATCGATGTAGTCGAGCAAGCCCCGCTCGCAGAGCACCTTCACCACCTCGCGCGCGGTGTCGACGCCATAGCCGCCGGCGATCTGCTCATCGCAGTTGAACCGCATGCCCACCGCGAAATCGGGCCCGCCGCCGTCGCGCGCGGCCTGCAGCGCTTCGGCGACAAAGCGCATGCGGTTCTCCAGGCTGCCGCCATATTCGTCGGTCCGCTCGTTGAAATAGGGCGAAAGGAACTGCTCGATCAGCGCAGCATGGCTGGCGTGGAGCATGATGCCATCGAAGCCCGCCTCGCGCATATGGGCCGCGGTGTCGCGGATCGCGGCGATCATCGCGCTGATCTCCGCCTTGCTCATCGCATGGGTGGAAACCCCGCGCCCGCCATAGGCGAACTGCCGCACCGATGGCCCGAAAGCTGGACCGGGCGGGCTGAGCGGCTGCCACTGCCCGGCGCCGGTCCAGTGATAGAGCGTTTCGCCGAAGATCCTGCCACCGGCTTCGTGGATGGCGTCGGCCATGGCGCGAAAGGCAGCGACGTTCTCGACCGGATGCGGCGAAGGCTGACGCGTGCGCCCCCGCTCGTGGATCGCCAGCGCGACGACGACGAGGCCGCACCCCCCACCGCGCACGCGCTCGGCGCTATAGGCGACCAGATCGTCGAGCGGCTTCGACCCAGCGCTGAGCGCGCTGCCATGCGGCGCGAAGAAATAGCGCGTCGGAATTTCGACCGGACCAATCCGGATCGGCGAGAAAACGTTGGGATACCTGGGGTGCACGGCCTTGCCGCCCGCTTCCCCGACCATCGTTTCCTCCCCGCTTCGAATCAGATCAGCCGGAAGGCTAGAGCAACGAGCCTATTTCCGAAACACATCCGCATCCCCGCGCAGGCGGGGATCCATCTCCTGCCGTTGCATCAAGCGAAACGCTCGGGAGATGGGTTCCCGCCTTCGCGGGGAATAACCCTTCAATTGAAAACGCTCATGCCCCTAAAAGCGCGAGATCCCCGCCTCCGCGGGGACGCGAGGTATTCCCGCCCGCTCAGTACACCCGTTTCTTGGGCTTGATGTATTCTACATCGTCGGTGAGCGTGAACTCGTGCACCGGGCGGTAATCCAGCCGCACCGAGCCGCCCTTGCCGCCCCAGCCATCGAACCAGGCCGCGGTGTGCTTCATCCACTCGGCATCGTTGCGGTCGGGGAAATCCTCGTGCGCATGAGCGCCGCGGCTTTCCTTGCGATTGTGCGCGCCGTGAAGCGTCACTGTCGCCTGGCTGATGAGGTTGTCGAGCTCCATCGTCTCGACCAGGTCCGAGTTCCAGATCAGGCCCGTGTCGGAAACATGGATGTCCTGCATTCGCTCATAAGTCTTGGCGAGCTTCACCTTGCCTTCGGCCATCAGCTCGTCGGTGCGGAAGACGGCCGCGTGCTCGGACATCGCCCGCTGCATCTCGACGCGGATCTGCGCGGTGGGCGAACCGCCCTTGGCATTGCGGAAGTGGTCGAGCCGGCCAAGCGCAAGGTCCGCGCTGTCCTTGGGCAGCGAATCGTGCGCGGTGCCGGACTTGATCAGCTCCTTCAGGCGATGGCCGGTGGCGCGGCCGAAAACCACGAGGTCGATCAGCGAGTTCGAGCCCAGGCGATTGGCGCCGTGCACCGAAACGCAGGCTGCTTCGCCCACGGCAAAGAGGCCGGGCACCACGGTTTCCGGATTGCCAT
>Ga0164243_10005413_pt1 | contig 19499 bp, 16 predicted proteins | sample OricompcompostOP_FD_108781 | JGI IMG/M metagenome (GOLD analysis project Ga0164243, IMG submission 108781) | Organic Plus compost microbial communities from Emeryville, California, USA - Original compost - Organic plus compost (OP) | ecosystem: Engineered > Solid waste > Mixed feedstock >... | reverse complement strand
GTCCGTGCGCGAGGGCGTGCTTACGCTGCCGGGAACGCTGACGCTGCATTTCGGCGGGCAGCTCGAGGACGTGCGCATCGCATGGCGGCTCGTGGGCACGCAGGGGCCGGTCATCGCGGCACTCGGCGGCATCTCCGCGGGCCGTTATGTCACGGGCGCGGATCCCAAAGGCTGGTGGGCGGACGTCGTCGGTCCCGCCGGCGCGCTCGACACGAATCGCTTCCAGGTCCTCGGCTTCGACTTTCTCGGCGGCAGCGGCCAGACGAGCGGACCGAGCCGCGGCCAGCGCGATTTTCCTTCGATCAGCGCCTTCGATCAGGTAAAGGTGCTCGTCGCGCTGCTCGATCACCTGGACATCGCCCAGCTGCAGGCGATCGTCGGCGCTTCCTACGGTGCGATGGTCGCGCTCGCGTTCGGTGAGCGCGCTTCCGAGCGGGTCAAGCGAATCATCGCGATCAGCGGTGCGGATCGCACGCATCCGATGTCGACGGCATGGCGCAGCGTGCAGCGCGCGATCGTGCGCTATGCGCTCGAGAAGAACGACGGGCCGGAAGGATTGCGGCTCGCGCGTGCGCTTGCGATGGCGACCTATCGCAGCTCGGCGGAATTCGCGGCGCGCTTCGATGCTTTACCGCGGCAGCTCGACGGGCGCTTCGAATTCCCCGTCGAGAGCTATTTGCTGTCGCGCGGCGACGCATACGCCGCGTCCTATGTGCCCGAGGCATTCGTTTGCCTGTCGGAGTCGATCGATCTGCATCGGGTCGATGCGGAGAAGATCCGCGTGCCGGTGACGCTCGTTGCGGTTCGCGAAGATCAGATCGTGCCGGTCACCGACATGCAGGCATTGCAGCGTCGGCTCGGCGGGCCGGCGAAATTGATCGAGTTGTCGTCCTTGTACGGCCATGACGCATTCCTGAAGGAAGTCGCCGTGCTGGCCAAGGTGTTCGCAGACGATCTCGGCGAGGGTGCCTCATGAAGACGTACAAATCGCCTGCCACCTGTGCCGTTCGCGCCGCGTTGGAGACGGACACGCAGCACGGCGCCGTCGTTCCACCCATTCACCTGACCTCGACCTACGCCTTCAAGTCATTCGGCGTGAAGGGCGTGTACGACTACACGCGCTCGGGCAATCCCACGCGCGATGCGCTCGCCGAAGCGATCGCGGAATTGGAAGGAGGCCACGGGGCCGTCGTGACGGCGACGGGCATGTCCGCCGTGACGCTCGTGTCGCATTTGCTCACGGCGGAAGATCTCTTGATTGCGCCGCACGACTGCTACGGCGGTACGTATCGATTGTTCGACGCGCTCGCGAAGCGAGGCTCGCTGCGAGTGGAATTCGTCGATCAGACCGATCCAGCGGCCGTCGCTGCTGCGATCGCGAAACGGCCCAAGCTCGTGTGGGTCGAAACGCCGAGCAATCCGCTGTTGCGAATCGTCGATATCAAGGCGCTTGCCCAACAGGCGCATGCGTGCGGTGCGCTGCTGCTCGTGGACAACACCTTCTTATCGCCCGTGTGGCAGCGGCCGCTCGCGCTCGGTGCCGATCTCGTGTTGCATTCGACGACGAAATACTTGAACGGGCACAGCGATGTCGTCGGCGGCGCCGTCGTCGCGAGTACGCAGGAGCTCCACGACAAGCTCGTGTGGTGGGCGAACTGCATCGGCGTCACTGGCGCACCGTTCGACAGCTATCTCACCTTGCGCGGCTTGCGCACGCTGTTTCCGCGCCTGCGCGCACATGGTGAAAACGCCGAGCGCGTCGCGAGGCTCCTGTCCGAGCATGAAGCCGTCAAACGCGTCTATTACCCAGGGCTCGCGAGTCATCCGCAGCACGAGCTGGCCAAGCGTCAGCAGAGCGGCTTCGGCGCGATGGTGAGCTTCGAGCTGCGCGGCGGGATCGAGCATGTGCGTGAGTTCTTGAGCGGCCTGCGATGTTTTTCGCTCGCCGAATCGCTCGGGGGCGTCGAGAGCCTGGTCGCGCATCCGGCGAGCATGACGCACGCGGGCATGGCCGCGAGCGCGCGGGAGCGGGCGGGCATTTGCGATTCGCTCCTGCGCTTGTCGATCGGCATCGAAGCGAGCGACGACCTGATCTCTGATCTGCAGGGCGGGCTCGAACGCGCTGCCGCCGTGCGCTGATTCTTCATCCCTCTGTCGAGCCGCGCGTGCGTGTGGGACACTGCGCGCCCGTTTCTTTCTCGTTTGCGGGCGTGATGAAAACTCAAGTCACCGAGCTGCTCGGCATCAAGTATCCGATCGTTCAAGGCGGCATGCAGTGGGTCGGCACTGCGGAGCTCGCATCTGCAGTCTCGAATGCCGGCGGGCTCGGCATCCTGACGGCGCTCACGCAGCCGACGCCGGAAGACCTGCGCAAGGAAATCGCCCGCTGCCGCACGATGACCGACCAGCCGTTCGGCGTGAATCTCACGATTCTCCCGGCGATCACGCCGCCGCCGTACGCGGAATACGTGGATGCGATCATCGAGAGCGGCATCAAGATCGTCGAAACCGCGGGCAACAGCCCGCGCGACTTCATCGGCAAGTTCAAGGCGAACGGCATCAAGGTCGTGCACAAGTGCACGGCGGTCCGGCACGCGCTCTCGGCCGAGCGCCACGGCGTCGATATCGTGAGCATCGACGGCTTCGAATGCGCGGGACATCCGGGCGAGGACGACATCCCGAACATGATTCTGATCCCGGCAGCCGTGCAGGCGCTCAAGATTCCGGTGATCGCCTCCGGCGGCATCGGCGACGGACGCGGCATGGCCGCCGCGCTCGTGCTCGGTGCGCAAGGCATCAACATGGGCACGCGCTTCATGTGCACGAAAGAAGCGCCGATCCACGACAACGTGAAGCAGGCGCTCGTGAACGCGACCGAGCGCGACACCAATCTGATGTTCCGGACGATGCACAACACCGCGCGCGTGTTCAAGAACGCCATCTCGAACGAGGTCGTCGCGCTCGAGAAGCAAGGCGCGAAGTTCGAAGACATTCGTCATCTCGTCGCCGGCGCGCGCGGCAAGGTCGCGCTGCGCGAGGGCAAGGTCGACGACGGCGTCGTCAGCGCCGGCATGGTGATCGGCCTGATCAAGGACGTGCCGACCTGCGCCGAGCTCATCGAGCGCATCGTCGCCGACTGCCGCGAGCACCTGCGCCGGGCTGCCACGTTCTTCACGGCCTGAGCATTCGCATGAGCTACCAGACGATTCGCTACGAGATCAGCGCAGGCGTGCTGACGATCACGCTCGACCGTCCCGAGCAGCTGAATGCGTTCACGCCGCAGATGGCGGCCGAGTTGATCGATGCGTTCCAGCAGGCGAGCGCCGACGACGCAGTGCGCGCCGTCATCGTGACGGGCGCGGGCAAGGCCTTTTGCGCCGGCATGGATCTGTCGGCATCGGGCAACGTCTTTGGACTCGACGAGACGCAGCGTCCCACGCTTGAGGACATGAACGAGCGTCTCGACGATCCCGCGATCGTGCAGGGCGTGCGCGACACGGGCGGGCGGGTGACGCTCGCAATCTTCGAATGCACGAAGCCGGTCATCGCGGCGATCAACGGCGCCGCCGTCGGCATCGGCGCGACGATGACGCTGGCGATGGACATCCGCCTGGCGTCCTCCAAGGCGCGCATCGGGTTCGTCTTCGGCAAGATCGGCATCGTGCCCGAGGCGTGCTCCTCGTGGTTCCTGCCACGCATCGTCGGCATCTCGCAGGCGCTCGAATGGGTGTACAGCGCCGAGATCTTCGACGCGGCCGAGGCGCAGCGCGGCGGGCTCGTCAAAGCCGTCGTCGCGCCGGAGGAACTCATCGAGGAGGCGCGGCGGCTCGCGCATCGAATCGCCGACAACCGCTCGCCGGTCGCGATCGCACTCGCACGCCAGATGCTTTATCGCAATTCCGCGCAGCCGCATCCGCTGGAGGCGCATCGCGTCGATTCGCTCGCGATGTTCTATACGAGCATTGGAGACGGCAAGGAAGGCGTGCAGTCGTTCCTGGAGAAGCGGGCGCCTCGCTTCGAAGCGCGCGTCTCACGCGACATGCCGCCGTTCTACGAGGAGTGGCGGCAGGCGCCCACGAAATCGCGAGGCTGAAAAAAGAAAAGGCCGGCTCAAACGAGCCGGCCTGATGTGGCACTTAGAACCACGGTCGTGGCGATGTCGGTTGCCCGACACCGACCTTGGGGACTAACCCGACACGAGTCCCGTTTCCACCAAAGACACCTCGACCGTAGTGGTCGAGACATGGAGATTTGCCCGAAGGCGGAAGCAACGAAGAAGAAAAATCCCGTCGCGTGGCAAATCATAACCGCGTTGCCGCGGTTTTGGTGAAAATCTTTGGGCCCTTTTCGGTCGGGTATATCCCCCTAAGAATCAAAGACTTAGGTAATTATTGTAAGATTTTTCGGACGACCGCATCGCCGGCTTCCCGGGTCGTCGCGGCCCGCCCGCCGGCGGCGATATCGGCGGTCCGGACACCCTCGGAAACCGCCTCGGCCACCGCTTTTTCAACAACTTGGGCTTCCGCCGACAGCTCCAGGGAGTGCCGCAGCAGCATCGCGACGCTCAGGATCGTTCCGTAGGGGTTGGCCACCCCCTTGCCGGCGATGTCAGGGGCCGAACCGTGGATGGGCTCGTACAGACCGAGCTTTCCGGAGCCCAGGGACGCGGATGGCAGAAGCCCTAAGGATCCCGACAGGATCGACGCCTCATCCGTCAGGATGTCGCCGAACATGTTCTCCGTGAGCATCACGTCGAAGCTCGACGGCTTCTTGATGAGGTGCATCGCGGCGGAATCGACCAGCATGTGCTCGAGCTGCACGTCGGGAAATTCATTCGCAATCACTTGCTCGACGGTCGAGCGCCACAGCCGCGACGTCTCGAGCACGTTGGCCTTGTCGACGGAGACGATGGATTTGCGCCGGCCCAGCGCAAGCCGTGCCGCCACGCGCGTGACGCGTTGAATCTCTTCGACGGTGTAGGTGCACAAATCGCTCGCGCTGTCGGCCGTGCGGGATTTCTCGCCGAAATAGATGCCGCCCGTGAGCTCGCGCACGACCATGATGTCGGTGCCTTGCAGCACTTCGGGCTTCACGGGCGACGCATCGAGCAGGGCGGGGTGCAGCGAGACAGGGCGCAGATTCGCGAACACGCCGAGCGCCTTGCGCAGCGCGAGCAATCCTTGTTCAGGGCGCACCTTCGCTTTCGGATCCGACCACTTCGGTCCGCCGACCGCGCCGAGCAGCACCGCGTCGGCCGTGCCGCATGCCGAGATCGTCGCGCTGGGCAGGGCAGTCTGCGTCGCATCGATCGCGGCGCCGCCGATCAGGTGCGATTCGAACTTGAACTCGTGGCCGAAGCGGCTCGCGACCGCCTCGAGCACTCGCACGCCTTCGTGCGTGACTTCAGGGCCGATGCCGTCGCCGGGCAGGATGACGATCTGCGCTTTGATACCGCTCATGAGCAGGGAAATTTCCGTTGAGTTCGTTAGTGAGCTTGCTCGTACCGAGCGATCGCGTCGGCGCGCTGCAGCAAGAAGCCGAGCTCGTCCGTGCCGTTCAACAGGCAATAGCGTGCGAAGCCTTCGATCGGAAACGTAACGCTCACGCCCGTCGGCAGTTGCAAGGAGGACTGCTCCAGATCGACGCGCACTTGCGCGCCCGGATGGTCCATCAGCCAGCGATGCGTCGTTTCGTCGACGACGATCGGCAGGAAGCCGTTCTTGAGCGAATTGCTGCGGAAGATGTCCGCGATCTCGGTGCTGATGACCGCCTTGAAGCCGTAGTCGAGCAGCGCCCAGGGCGCGTGCTCGCGCGAGGAGCCGCAGCCGAAATTGCGTCCCGCGACGAGAATCTCGCAGCCGCTCGCCTCGGGCTTGTTCAAGATGAAATCCGGCCGCGGCGCACCGCTTGCGTCGTAGCGCCAGTCGGCGAAGGCTTGTTTGCCGAGGCCCTCTTTCGTCGTCGTCGTCAGGAAGCGCGCCGGAATGATCTGATCGGTGTCGATGTTCGTGAACGGCATCACGACCGTTCGCGATTCGATGCTGCGAATGGGTTGCATACGTTGGCTTATGAGTGAACGACGGACTCGAGCGCCGTCATGAAATCGCGGGGATCCGTGATCTTGCCGGTGATCGCAGCGGCGGCCGCCGTGGCGGGGCTTGCGAGCAGCGTGCGGGCGCCGGTGCCTTGGCGGCCCTCGAAATTACGGTTGCTCGTGCTGACCGAATACTGGCCTTTCTCGACGAGATCGCCGTTCATGCCGATGCACATCGAGCAGCCCGACTCGCGCCATTCGGCGCCGGCATCCGTGAAAATCTTCGCGAGCCCGCGAGCTTCGGCTTCTTTCTTGATCTGCTGCGAGCCGGGGACGACCAAGGCGCGCACGCCGCGCGCGACCTTGCGGCCCTGGAAGACCTTCGCCGCGAGCTCCAGATCCGACAGCCGTGCGTTCGTGCAGCTGCCGACGAACACGACTTGAATCGGCTTGCCGATCAGCCTCTCGCCGCCGTTCAGGCCCATGTAGGCGAGCGACTTCGCATGCACCGCATCATCGGGACGGTTCGGCACCGCGCCCGTGATCGGCACGACCATCGACGGATTCGTGCCATAGGAGATCATCGGCTCGAGCGCGTTCGCATCGATGTGCACGACCCGATCGAAGCGCGCGCCGGGATCGGTCTTGAGCGTACGCCAATCGGCGAGCGCCTTGTCCCATGCCGCGCCCTGCGGCGCGAAGCGGCGTCCCTTCAAGTACGCGAACGTCGTCTCGTCGGGCGCGATCATGCCCGCGCGAGCGCCGGCCTCGATCGACATGTTGCAGATCGTCATGCGCTCATCCATCGACAGCGCCTCGATCGCGCTGCCGCGATATTCGATGACATGCCCGGTGCCGCCGCCGACGCCGATCTTGCCGATGATCGCGAGGATCAAGTCCTTTGCGGTGACTGCGGGATTCAGTCGGCCGGACACTTCGATCGCGAGCGTCTTCGGCCGGCGCTGCAGCAAGCACTGCGTCGCGAGCACGTGACCGACTTCGGTCGTGCCGATGCCGAAGGCGAGGGCGCCGAAGGCGCCGTGCGTCGAGGTGTGGCTGTCGCCGCATACGATCGTCTTGCCGGGCTGCGTCGCGCCGAGCTCGGGACCGATGACGTGCACGATGCCGCGCTGCTCGCTGTCGAGTCCGAGCAGCTCGACGCCGAACTCGCGGCAATTCTTTTCCAGCTCCTTGACCTGGCGCGCCGCCGATTCCACTTTGATCGGCACGCGGCCGAACACTTCCGCCGGGTCGGTCGGCGTGGAATGGTCCATCGTCGCGAGCGTGCGATCCGTTCGGCGCACCTTGAGCCCTTGCGAGCGCAGCAGCGAGAACGCCTGCGGCGAGGTCACCTCATGAATGAGATGCAGATCGATGTACAGGACGGCCGGCGTATCCGGCGTTTCAGGCACGACTTCGTGCCGTTCCCAGACTTTCTCGAACAGTGTTTTAGCGTTCATCGAATGAATCAGCGCAAGTGTGCGCGAAAGGATGCCGCGAAGCGTGCCGTCGTGGTTTGATGATTTGTCAACGTTCCATCGTTCTTTTAGATGGCAGGCGCGCTCCCTTTACGCGCCCACGGCCGCCGCGCCCGCGACATCGCAGGGCTCGAGCCACCCCCACTTGTCCGCGGTCTTGCCCGTGAACAAGCCGAAGAATGCGGCCTGAATCGCTTCCGTCACCGGGCCGCGCTTGCCGGCGCCGATCGTGATGCGATCGACCGAGCGCACCGGCGTCACTTCGGCCGCGGTGCCGGTCAGGAACATCTCGTCGGCGAGATAGAGGAATTCGCGCGGAATCGATTGCTCGCGCACCTCGAAGCCATGCGCGCGCGCGAGCGTGATCACGGTGTCGCGGGTGATGCCTTGGAGAATCGAGCTTGCGAGGGCAGGGGTGTAGATCACGCCGTCGCGGATCACGAACAGATTTTCGCCCGCGCCTTCGCTCACGCTGCCGTCGACACCGAGCCCGATGCCTTCGGCGAAGCCGAGACGCTTCGCTTCCATGCTGATGAGCTGGCTCGAAAGATAATTGCCCGCGGCTTTGCCGAGCGCGGGAATCGTGTTCGGCGCAAGGCGCTGCCAGGACGACACGCACACGTCGATGCCGTTCTCGAGCCCTTCGGCCCCGAGATACGCGCCCCATTCGAACGCCGCAACGACCGTGTCGATCGGCGGCGGATTCTTCGGCGCGACGCCGATCTCGCCATAGCCGCGGAAGGCGAACGGCCGCAGGTACGCGCCCTTGTTCAGCCCGTTCGCGACGATGATTTCCTTGCACGCCGCATTGATCTGATCGGGCGTGTACGGAATCTCCATGCGGTAGATTTTCGCGGAGTCGAACAGCCGCCGCGTGTGATCACGCAGACGGAAGATCACGGGCCCGTTCGGGGTCGCGTACGCGCGCTCACCTTCGAACACGGTCGAGCCGTAATGCAGCGCGTGCGCGAGCACGTGCACCTGCGCCTTGTCCCAGGGCACGAGCTTGCCGTTGAACCAGATGTGCTTTGCCGCGGTGATGGGCATGTCTCGCTCCTATGCGACTGTCGCGCGCTAAATGGCTGTAACCGTCGAACGGTCGACGACGCGACGTTCGACGCCGGCGCGTTCGGCCGTGTTGCGAGTCGCTTCGATGCGATTGATGACTTCGAGATACGAACGCGCCGCCGCCTCGATGATGTTCGTACTGACGCCCGAGCCGCGATAGCTGCGTCCGCCGTGTTCGACGGTGAGCAGCGCCTCGCCCTGCGCGTCTTCGCCGACCGAAACGCTGTGCACTTCGAACTTGCGCAGTTCGACGCTCGTGCCGGTCGCGGCATCGATCGCCTTCACGACGGCGTCGACCGGGCCTTCCGCCGTCATTTGCTGCTCAACCTTCCGGCCGTCGGCATGCGTGAGCTCGAGCGTGACGCTCGCAAGGCCTGCGGTGTTCGTCTCGACGTGCAAGCGCTGCAGCTTCCAGGGGCCTTCGGCGCCCGTCTCGGCGCGCATGACGAGCGCCTCGATGTCGCCGTCGAACAGCTCTTTCTTCTTATCAGCGAGCGCTTTGAATTCCTCGAACAACCGATTGAGCTCGGCGTCATCGACCTCGAAGCCGAGCTCTTTGACGCGCTCGCGGAACGCGTGGCGGCCGCTGTGCTTGCCGAGCACGAGATTCGTGCGCGAGAGGCCGACGTCCTGCGGCCGCATGATTTCGTACGTGGCCGCGTTGCGCAGCATGCCGTGCTGGTGAATGCCCGATTCATGCGCGAATGCGTTCTCGCCGACGATCGCCTTGTTGCGCGGGATCGCCATGCCGGTGATCTGCGAGACGAGGCGGCTCGTCGGATACAGGCGGGTGGTGTTGATGTTCGTCTGCACGCCGAAGAAGCTCTCGCGCGTCTTCAGCGCCATCGCGATCTCTTCGAGCGAGCAATTGCCGGCACGCTCGCCGATGCCGTTGATCGTGCATTCGATCTGGCGCGCGCCGGCGCGGACGGCTGCGAGGCTGTTGGCGACGGCCATGCCGAGATCGTCATGGCAATGAACGGACAGCACGACCTTGTCGATGCCGCGCACGTTCTTTTTCAGATACGAGAATACTTCGTGGAATTCTTGCGGAACGGTGTAGCCGACCGTATCCGGGATGTTGACCGTCGATGCGCCGGCTTCGACGACCGCCTCGACGACCTGAGCGAGAAACTCCAGCTCGGTGCGTGATGCGTCCTCGGGGGAGAACTCGACGTCCTCGCACAGGCTGCGGGCGAACTTCACGCCCTCGACGGCCGTGCGAATGATCTCGTCCTTCGCCATGTTGAGCTTGAACTCGCGATGGATCGCGCTCGTCGCGAGAAAGACGTGAATGCGCGGCCTGGCCGCGTCCTTGAGCGCCTTCCACGCCGACTCGATGTCGGCGCGGTTGCAGCGCGCGAGGCCCGCGATGATCGGGCCTTGCACTTCCTTCGCAATCGTATTGACGGACTCCCAATCGCCTCGTGAGGCGATCGGGAAGCCCGCTTCGATGACGTCCACGCCCAGATCCGCCAGCGCCTTCGCCACCCGCAGCTTTTCCGGCTGCGTCATGCTGCAGCCGGGCGATTGCTCGCCGTCGCGCAGTGTGGTGTCGAAGATCAATACGCGATTCGGATCGGGCGTGACCATCGTGACTCCTTAGGCGCGTTCTTCCTGCAGCCAGGGCATGCGTTCACGCAGCTTCACGCCTACCTTCTCAATCTTATGCTTCAGGTCCTTGTTCATCATCTGGTCGTACTTCTTACGGCCGCGCTTGTTCTCGGCAATCCACTGACGCGCAAATTTACCCGTCTGGATCTCCTTGAGAATCTTGCGCATTTCACGCTTCGTCGCGGAGTTCACGACGCGCGGGCCGCGGGTGAGGTCGCCGTACTTCGCGGTTTCGGAGATGAACTTGTGCATCTTCGCGAGGCCGCCTTCGTGCAGCAGGTCGACGATGAGCTTCAGCTCGTGCAGGCACTCGTAATAGGCCACTTCCGGCTGATAGCCGGCCTCGACGAGCGTCTCGAAACCTTTCACGACGAGTTCCGTCGCGCCGCCGCAGAGCACCGCCTGCTCGCCGAACAGATCGGTTTCGGTTTCTTCCGCGAACGTCGTCGTCAACACGCCGCCGCGCGTGCCGCCGATGCCGTCGGCATAGGCGAGCGCCTTGTCTTTCGCCTTGCGGGTGGGATTTTGGTAAATGGCCATGAGGCTCGGCACGCCGCGGCCCTGCTGGTACTGACGGCGCACGAGGCCGCCCGGGCCTTTCGGCGCGATCAGCACGACGTCGAGATCCTTGCGGGGCTTGATCTGGCCGAAGTGCACATTGAAGCCGTGCGCGAACAGGAGCGTTGCGCCTTGCTTGATGTTGCCGACGACCTGCTTGTACAGGTCCTTCTGCGTCAGGTCCGGCGTCAGCATGGCGACGAGCTCGGCGCCTTTCACGGCTTCGGCCGGCTCGGCGACGGCGAGGCCGTCCTTCTTCGCCTTCGCCCAGCTGTCGCCGCTCTTGCGCACACCTACGATGACGTCATAGCCGCTGTCTTTGAGATTGAGTGCATGGGCGCGACCTTGGCTGCCGTAGCCGAGGATCGCGATGCGCGCGCCCTTCAGGGCTTTCTTGTTGACGTCCTTCTGAGAGTAGATCTGCATGTGCGCTCCTAACGCGTTTTGAAATGAAAGAACCCCGCGTCGGTCGGGCCGCTGCGGGGTTCGGTATCTGTTGAGTCGTTGTCTCGAGCCCGACGTCAGACGGCGATCCCGCAGCCGCGATTCACCACCAGGTTCGCGACCTGCTGCGCACGCAGCGCCACGACGACTGCGACACGCTTTACGACGGCGACGACGAGCATTGAATCGGAAACGAGTGCGGTGAGCGAGATGGTCTGAAAAATCAGGCGGATACCATCACACGGTGCGGAATCTTGTCAACCCCTGCAAGGCGCTCGCGGACGTGACGGATGGCGACGCGAGCATCGCGCCCCGCGAACTCATCGCAACAACTCATATGCACGCTTCATCGCGCCAGAGGATAAACGGCGCAGCTGCATCCGCACGTGCGCCGCGATACGCTGCGAAACGGCTGCCGCGACCGCTGCAGCGTTTTCCTGACACGAGCCGAGCCTCCATGTTCTTCACCGATGAAACCACTGCCGCGACGCCGATTCATCTCGTCTTCGAAGACGGCTTCGAGCCTTGGCTCGGCGCGCAGCCCGAAGCGGTGCGCAATTGGGCGGCGGCGAACGCGTTCAAGGGCGAGCGCAACAAAGTGCTCCTGATTCCGGATGCGAACGGCCGGGCACAGAGCGTCCTCGTCGGACTCGGCCGGCGCGGCCGGGATGAGGTCACCTGCTGGTCGAGCGCCGGGCTTGCCGATCGCTTGCCCGACGGGCGCTATTACATCGCAACGGAATTGCCCGCGGCGGCCGCGCAGCAAGCCGCGTTCGGTTGGCTCTACGGTCAATATCGGTTCGAGCGCTATCGCAAGCCGAGCCCGCCCCGCAAGCTCGAGCTGCGCCTGCCGCCAGGCGCGAACGCTGCGGAGCTGGAGCACCTGCGGGCCGCGACGAGTCTCGCGCGCGATCTCATCAACACGCCCGCGAACGACATGACGCCCGAATCACTCGCGAGCGCTGCGATCGACGTGGCGCGCCGCCACGGCTGCCGGCATCGGCAAATCATCGGCGATGCGCTCATCGCGGAACGCTTTCCCGCGATTCATGCGGTCGGTCGAGCGAGCGCGGTCGCGCCCAGGCTCGTCGATCTCGAATGGGGCGATGCCTCGCATCCGAAAGTAACGCTCGTCGGCAAGGGCGTGTGCTTCGACACCGGCGGTCTGGACGTGAAACCACCGGCTTCGATGCTGCTGATGAAGAAGGACATGGGCGGCGCGGCGGTCACGCTGGCGCTTGCCCAGGCCATCATGGATGCGAAGCTGCCTGTGCGCCTGCGCGTCATCATTCCGGCAGTCGAGAACGCCATCGCGGGCAACGCGTTCAGGCCGAGCGACGTGCTCGCGACACGCAAAGGCCTCTCCGTCGAAGTCGGCAACACGGATGCGGAAGGGCGCTTGATTCTGTGCGATGCGCTTGCGCTCGCCGATGAAGACAAGCCCGAGCTGCTGATCGATTTTGCGACGCTCACCGGCGCCGCGCGCGTCGCGCTCGGCCCCGAGCTGCCGGCACTCTTCAGCACCGACGATGCGCTCGCGCAGGCGATCGTCAAAAGCGGGCAGGCCGAAGCCGATCCGCTCTGGCAGCTGCCGATGTGGGCGCCCTATGAGGACGAGCTCTCGAGCAAGGTTGCCGATCTGAACAACGTCTCCGCATCGGGCTTTTCGGGCGCGATTTTCGGTGCATTGTTTCTGCGGCGCTTCGTCACCGAGGCGCGTGCATGGCTGCACTTCGATCTGTACGCCTGGAACAGCAAGGACCGCCCGGGGCGGCCGATCGGTGCGGAACCGCAATGCGTGCGCGCCGTTTACGCGTATCTCAAGGCACGCTACTCGCGTTGATGCCGCGGCGTTCAACACAAGCTCCTCACGCAATGGATCGCTATGGCCGGTGAAGCACCCGCGAGCGCGAGCGCGAGCGCGGGCGAGAACGAAGCAGGCGCGATCAGCGGTCGCGATCTCAGCCTGCTCATCGGCATGAACCTCATCTGGGGTTTGAATCTCATCGCCTCGAAGATCGGCGTCGCGCAGCTGCCGCCCGTGTTTTTCACGGCGCTGCGTTTCGGCGCCCTGGCGCTGCTGCTGATCCCGTTTCTGCGGCTGCACCGCGGCCAGATGCAGAACCTGCTCGCGGCGGCGATCTTCACCGGTCCGCTCGCGTTCGCGCTGTTATTCGTGGGGGTGTTCCTGGTCGAGGACGCCTCGATGGTCGCGATCGCAAGCCAGATGGGCGTCCCGTTCTCGACGCTGCTCTCCGTGTGGCTCCTGGGAGAGACGATCCGCTGGCGCCGTCGGCTGGGCATCGCGCTCGCTTTCGGCGGCATCGCCTTCATCGGCTTCGATCCACGCGCGCTCACGTATTGGGAAGGCCTGGTCTTCGTCGTGCTGTCCTGCTTCATCAGCTCGCTCGGCCTGATCTTCGTGAAGCGTCTGTACGGCATCAAACCGCTGGAACTACAGGCGTGGATCGGCGCGGTCGGCGGCCCGATGCTGCTCATCTTCAGCCTGCTCACGGAAACGAAGCAGATCGATGCGGCGCTCCATGCCGATCTTCGCGCCTGGGGCGCGCTGTTCTTCACGACCATCATGTCGAGCCTGATCGCACACACCGGCTGGTATTACCTCGTGAGCCGGTATCCGGTCACGAGCCTTTCGCCGCTGACGTTGCTGTCGCCGCTGTTCGGCGTGTTCTTTGGCGTGACGCTCCTGCACGATCACCTGACATGGCGGATGGTGCTCGGCGCTGCGATCACGCTCGTCGGCGTATTCATCGTGTTGATCCGCGAGAAGCGCCTGATCGACACGGGCACGTAACCTCAGTAGACGGTAGCCGCGGCGCGCGTGTAAAAAAGCCCCCCAAGAAAAAAACGGCCTCAACCAACTCCCCCTCCCCCGCGCAGCGGGGGAGGGCTAGGGGTGGGGGCCTCCCCATTACACCTCCTGCTACACCTCCTGCACCCACGACCCATGCCCAAACCAAAATCCACCAAACCCAATCCCCGCCGTTATTCGAGCGAGATCGTCGACGGCGTCGCGCAGGCGCCGAGCCGCGCGATGCTGCGCGCCGTCGGCTACAAGGACGCCGACTTCAAGAAGCCTGCGATCGGCATCGCATCGACCTGGAGCAATCTCACGCCGTGCAACATGCACATCGACAAGCTCGCGAAAGCGGCCGCGGAGGGTGTGGATAAGAACGGCGGCAAGAGCACGACCTTCGGCACGATCACCGTCTCGGACGGCATCTCGAACGGCACGCCTGGAATGCGCTATTCGCTCGTGTCGCGCGAGGTGATCGCGGACTCGATCGAAGCGGTGTCGGGCGCGCAAGGCTTCGATGGCGTCGTCGCGATCGGCGGCTGCGACAAGAACATGCCGGGCTGTCTCATGGCGCTCGCGCGATTGAATCGCCCGGCGATCTTCGTCTACGGCGGCTCGATTCAGATGGGTAAGAATCGGCGCGACGTCATTTCCGTGTTCGAGGCCGTCGGCGCGTATGCCGCGGGCACGATCTCGGAAGCGCAGCTCAAGGAGATCGAGCGCACCGCGATTCCCGGACCGGGAAGCTGCGGCGGGATGTACACCGCGAACACGATGGCCTCGGCGATCGAAGCGCTCGGCATGAGCCTGCCGAACAGCTCGGCGCAGGAAGCCGTGTCGAAACACAAGCTGCAGGATTGCAAGGAAGCGGGCAAGGCGGTGCTGAAGCTCGTGAAGGAGGGCATCCTGCCGTCGCACATTCTCACGCGCGAAGCGTTCGAAAACGCGATCACCGTCGTCATCGCGCTCGGCGGCTCGACGAATGCGGTGCTGCATCTGCTCGCGATCGCGCACGCGGCCGGCGTCGCGCTCGAGCTCGATGACTTCACGCGCATCGGCAAACGCGTGCCGGTGCTCGCCGATCTGCGTCCGAGCGGCAAGTATTCGATGTCCGAGCTGATCAAGATCGGCGGCATTCAACCGCTGATGAAAATGCTGCTGAACGAGGGCCTGTTGCACGGCGACTGTCTGACCGTGACCGGCAAGACGCTCGCGCAGAACTTGAAGTCCGTGAAGCCGTATCCCAAGAACCAGGACGTGGTGCACGCGTTCAAGAATCCGATCAAGCCGGACAGCCACCTCGTCGTGTTGTACGGCAATCTTGCGCCGGAGGGCTCGGTCGCGAAGATCACGGGCAAGGAGGGGTTGAGCTTCACCGGCCGGGCGCGCGTGTTCGACGGCGAAGAGAAGGCGCTGCAGGCGATCCTCGATGGCGTCGTCGTCGAAGGCGACGTCGTGGTAATTCGTTTCGAAGGCCCGAAAGGCGGGCCGGGCATGCGCGAAATGTTGAGCCCGACGAGCGCCATCGCGGGCCGCGGGCTTGCGGGCAAGGTCGCCTTGATCACCGACGGGCGCTTCTCCGGCGGCAGCCGCGGGTTCGTCGTCGGTCACATCGCGCCCGAAGCGGCGGTCGGTGGTCCGATCGGCCTCGTTGAAGACGGCGATACGATCACGATCGATGCGGTCGCACGCGAGATCCGCCTGAGCGTCGCCGAAGACGTGCTCGATCAGCGCCGGGCCGCTTGGAAGGCTCCCGAGCCGTTCACTCGGCGCGGCGTGCTCGCGAAGTACGCGCGCAGCGTCAGCAGCGCCTCCTTGGGCGCGGTGACCGATCTCGAGTAATGCAGGATGTAGGTGAACGTGTGATGCCGGCAGTGCTCGTTGGGACCATACTTGCGTTGCACGTCATGACCAGCACGGCACTCTCATGAAAGTCGAACTCGTCGAAGTCGGTCCGCGCGACGGCTTGCAAAGCGAGCCGGACGTCGTTGCGACCGACGTAAAGCTCGAGCTGATCGGGCGCCTCGTCGCTGCCGGCCTCAAGCGCATCGAGGTCGCGAGCTTCGTCAATCCGAAGCGCGTGCCGCAGATGGCGGATGCCGAAGCGGTGCTCGCGGGCCTGCCGCCGCGCGACGATGTGCACTACGTCGGCCTCGTGCTCAACCGAAAAGGCTTCGAGCGCGCGGCGGCAGCCGGCTGCAAAGAGATCGGCATGGTGACCGCGGCGACCGACAGCTTCGCGCAACGAAACCAGGGCGCGTCGATCGACGAAACGATCGCCGCCTGGGAAGACATCGCGCCGCTCGCGCATGCGGCGGGCATTCGCGCGCAGGTCACGATCTCCGTCGCCTTCGGCTGTCCGTTCGAAGGGGAGGTCGCGCCGGAGCGCGTCGTTGAGATCGCAAAGCGCCTCGCTCGATCCAATCCGCTGGAGATTGCCATTGCCGATACGATCGGCGTCGCAGTGCCGAGCCAGGTGACCGAACTCGTCGACCGGCTCAAACAATCCTTGCCGCAGGTGCCAGTGCGTTGTCATTTCCATAACACCCGGAACACCGCCGTGGCGAATGCTTATGCGGCGGTGCTGGCGGGCGTGTCGACGTTGGATTCGAGCGTCGGCGGCGTCGGCGGCTGTCCCTTCGCGCCGAATGCGACTGGCAATGTCGCGACGGAAGACCTGCTCTACATGCTGTCGCGCGCCGGGGTCGAAACCGGCGTCGATTTGACGAAACTGATCGACACCGCTCGCTGGCTGCAGGACCAGCGCGGCAGACCGGTCCCGAGCATGGTTGCGAAGGCGGGCGGTTTCCCCAAACCAATCAACGCACTTCAGTAGCGCAGGCGGCCGTGCCTCTGCACCTCGACGAAGCACGGCATGCCGCAACGTCGCCCCGATGAAAATCGGGGCCGTCCGCGGCACAAATCCTCCCATCCGCCCCCGATTGAGATCCCAACAGCACCCCGGGACGATTGTCGGACAATCCGGCCACAACGGCGCGGTCCGGGGTCTGTCCTCGGCTGTCTCCTGACGTATACACTTGCCGGCCTCGGGGGCCTCGGCCCTCCACAAAAATTCCGAAGGGTTCGTTTATGGCGAAAGCAGTGGATAAGGCATATCAGACTGTTCGCGAGCGTATTGTTCGGGGCGTATATCCCGCCGCTTCCCGCATCACCGAGCAGGAAGTCGCGGCGGCAGCAGGGGTGAGTCGGACGCCGGTGCGGGAGGCACTGCGCAAGCTTCATGCGGAGGGACTGCTCGAGTTCATTCCGCATCAAGGGGCGATCGTCACGGAATGGACGAGCGAGGATCGCGACGATGTCTTCGAGCTGCGGGCATTGTTGGAATCGTACGGCGCCGCCCGCGCCGCACGCCGGATGAGCGAAGCAGGGATCGCCGAGTTGCGGCAGCTTGCGGAAGATCAGTATCACGAAACGTTGGCCAAGGCGCCGGGCTATCTGCTGCGCATCGGCGACCTGAACAGTCACTTCCATCGTCGGATTCATGAGTTCGCGGGCAGCTCGCGCCTGGTCAGCGCGCTCGCTTCATTGATCGAAGCGCCGCTCATGATGAAGACATTCGAAACGTATCAGGACGAAGACCTCGTGCGCAGCGCGTCTCATCATCTCGAGATCGTGCATGCGCTCGAAGCGCGCGACGGCGACTTGAGCGCGGCGTTGATGCGCTCTCACATTCTCGCCGCACGCGGCGCGCTGCGAGTTCTGTAACCGGGAGCTCCTCGCCAGCGGGCGAGGCGAGCGGCGGGTGATTCGCAAGGATCACCCGCCGTTTTCGTTTAGGCGTCTGTCACGATTGCGAGCGGCCCGGGTGAGGGGCTTAGAATCGCGCACTCTTTTTCTCGCGCGAGCGATTTTCACGAGGATTCACATCATGGCGATCAAGGTCGGCGACAAGATGCCTGCGGGCACGCTTACGGTGGTGACGAAGGACGGTCCGCAGAAGGTCACTGCGGAGGAGTTCTTCAAGGGCAAGAAAGTCGTGTTGTTCTCGGTGCCCGGCGCATTCACGCCGACCTGCGATGCGAAGCACTTGCCGGGATTCGTCGAGCGGGCTGCGGATCTGAAGGCGAAGGGCGTCGATACGATCGCGTGCCTTGCGGTGAATGACGCGTTCGTGATGAAGGCGTGGGGCAAGGCGCAGGGCGTCGAGGGCAAGGTCGAGATGCTTGCCGATGGCAATGCCGAATACACGAAGGCGCTCGGGCTCGATTTCGACGCGAGCGGGTTTGGGATGGGAACGCGGGGGCAGCGCTTCGCGCTCGTCGTCGACGACGGGGTCGTGAAGCAGGTGAATGTCGAGGCGAAGGGCGAGTTCAAGGTGTCGAGCGCGGATTACGTGATCGAGCAGCTTTCTTAGCGAGCAATGGAGCGCAGCTGCTCCAAACCCCCCGGGGTGGGGCCCCTTCTACAGATTCTTTTGGAGCAAGGAAAAGGAAGGGGCGCCGAAGCGCCCCTTCCGATCTTCCGACTCGTAACGCGAAGGACGGTGCTACAGCGCCTTCTCCAGCTCCGGCAACACCGTAAACAAATCCCCCACCAACCCGATATCCGCCACCTCGAAGATCGGCGCTTCCGGGTCCTTGTTGATCGCGACGATCGTGCGCGCGTCCTTGATGCCCGTGAGGTGCTGGATCGCGCCCGAGATGCCGACCGCGACGTACAGCTCCGGTGCGATGATCTTGCCCGTCTGGCCGACTTGCAGATCGTTCGGCGCATAGCCCGAATCGACTGCCGCGCGCGAAGCACCGACGGCCGCGCCGATCTTGTCGGCGAGGCTGTAGATCACCTTGAAGTTGTCCGCGCTGCCGACCGCGCGGCCGCCCGAGACGACCTTCGCTGCAGTCTGCAGATCCGGACGTCCGCTCGTCGCGGCCGAGCGCGTGACGAACCGCGTATGCGTCGGCAGCTCGACGGACACGTTTGCGGCTTCGATCGTCGCATTGCCACCTTGGCCGGCTGCCTCGAACGATGCCGTACGGACCGTGGCCACGACCTTCTTATCCTGAGGCGCTTCGACCGTAATGATCGCGTTACCCGCGTAGATCGGGCGACGGAATTTGTACGCCGACTCGACGGCCATCACATCGCTCAGCTGATTGACGCCGAGGAGGGCGGCGACACGCGGCAGCAGGTCCTTGCCGAACGTCGTCGAAGGCGCGAACAGATGCGTGTAGTTCGCTGCGACAGCGGCGACTTGCGGCGCAAGCACCGCAGCGAGCGGTTCGGCGTTCGCGGAATTCTCGACAGTGAGCACGCGCTTCACGCCCTGCAGCGCGGCGGCTTGCTTCGCGACTTCGCCCGCAGAGGCGGCGAGCACGACGATATCGATTTCCGCGCCCGCAACCTTCGCGGCGCAGGTGACGGACTTCGCCGTCGACGGATTGAGCTTGCCGCCGGCGTGTTCGGCGACGATGAGAATCTTGGCCATTACACCAACCCCTTCTGTTTCAGTGCAGCGACGAGCTCG
>Ga0164243_10005408_pt1 | contig 19508 bp, 15 predicted proteins | sample OricompcompostOP_FD_108781 | JGI IMG/M metagenome (GOLD analysis project Ga0164243, IMG submission 108781) | Organic Plus compost microbial communities from Emeryville, California, USA - Original compost - Organic plus compost (OP) | ecosystem: Engineered > Solid waste > Mixed feedstock >... | reverse complement strand
GCTGTTCACGTCGGGCAGCTTCAACGGCAGCTTCATCGCCCGGCATTCTTCGATGAACACCACGATCTTGTCGGTGTTCTGCATTTCAGAACTCATCACCGCCGCCATGAACGGCGCCGGGTAATGCGTCTTCAGCCACGCGGTCTGGTAGGAGACCAGCGCGTACGCCGCCGAGTGCGACTTGTTGAAACCGTAGCCCGCGAATTTCTCCATCAGGTCGAAGATGTTCGACGACAACTCTTCGCTGAAACCGCTTTTGGTCGCGCCTTCGATGAACACCGCGCGCTGCTTGGCCATCTCCTCCGGTTTTTTCTTGCCCATCGCCCGGCGCAGCAGGTCGGCGCCACCGAGGGTGTAGCCGGCCATCACCTGCGGAATCTGCATCACCTGTTCCTGGTACAGGATGATGCCGTAGGTCGGCTCCAGGATCGGGATCAGGCACTTGTCCTGGTACTGCGGGTGCGGGTAGGCCAGCTCGGCGCGGCCGTGCTTGCGGTTGATGAAGTCATCCACCATGCCCGATTGCAGCGGGCCCGGGCGAAACAGCGCCACCAATGCCACGATGTCCTCGAACCGCGAGGGCAGCAGGCGCTTGATCAGATCCTTCATGCCGCGCGATTCGAGCTGGAACACGGCGGTGGTTTCCGCGCGCTGCAACAGCTTGAAGGTGGGCTCGTCCTCCAGCGAAATCGCCATGATGTCGAGCGGCGGCTCGCCGCGCTGGGCGCGCTGCCGGTCGATGATGTCTTTCGCCCAGTCGATGATGGTGAGGGTGCGCAGGCCCAGGAAGTCGAACTTGACCAGCCCCGCCTCCTCCACGTCGCCCTTGTCGAACTGGGTGACCAGGCCGCCGCCGCCCTCGTCGCAGTACAGCGGCGCGAAATCGGTGAGTTTCGACGGCGCGATCACCACGCCGCCGGCGTGTTTGCCGACGTTGCGGGTGATGCCCTCCAGCTGCCGGGCCATCTCCCAGATTTCCGCCGCCTGCTCATCGCTCTTGATGAAATCGCGCAGCACTTCTTCTTTCTCGAAGGCTTCGTCCAGCGTGATGCCGACTTCGAACGGAATCATCTTCGATAGCTTGTCGGCCAGGCCATAGGACTTGCCCTGCACCCGCGCCACATCGCGCACCACCGCCTTCGCCGCCATGGTGCCGAAGGTGATGATCTGCGATACCGCGTCGCGGCCGTAGCGCTCGGCCACGTATTGAATGACGCTGTCGCGGCCGTCCATGCAGAAGTCGATATCGAAGTCGGGCATCGACACCCGCTCCGGGTTGAGGAAGCGCTCGAACAGCAGGTCGTATTGGATCGGATCGAGGTCGGTGATCTTGAGCGCATAGGCCACCAGCGACCCCGCGCCCGAACCCCGCCCCGGCCCCACCGGCACGCCGTGGTCCTTGGCCCAGCCGATGAAGTCCATCACGATCAGGAAGTAACCGGGGAATCCCATCTGGATGATGACGTTCAGCTCGAAATCCAGACGCTCCCGGTAACTGCGCTGCTTGTCGGCGAAATCCGGCGCGTTGACATCGAACAGATAGGCCAGCCGCTGATCGAGCCCGTCGTGGGACAGCTTGCGGAAATATTCCTCCATGGTCAGCCCCTCCGGCACCGGGTAATCGGGCAGGAACGGCGTGCCGAGCTTGAGCTTGACGTTGCAGCGCTTGGCGATTTCGACGCTGTTGGCCAGCGCCTCGGGAATATCCGCGAACAACTCCGCCATTTCCTCGGGCGAGCGCAGGTATTGTTGCTCGCTGTAGCGGCGCTGCCGGCGCGGATCGTCCAGGGTACGGCCCTCGTGGATGCACACCCGCGCCTCGTGCGCCTCGAACTGATCGCGGCTGATGAAGCGCACATCGTTGGTGGCGACCACCGGGCACTGGTGCTGCAACGCCAGCGCCACCGCCGCGTGCAGATAATCCTCCTCGCCCTCGCGGCCGGTGCGGTGCAATTCCAGATAAAAACGATCGCCGAACAATTCCTGCCAGAACAGCAGCCGCTGCGCCGCCAGCTCCTGCTTGCCGTTGCGCAGCGCCAGGCCGACATCGCCCTCGCGACCGCCGGACAACGCGATCACACCCTCGGCGTATTCGCGCACCCAATCGCGGCAAATGGTGGCCACGCCCTGCTGCTGGCCCTCCTGCCAGGCGCGCGAAATCAGATTGGTGAGATTGCGATACCCCTGCTCGTTCTGCGCCAGCAGGCACAACAGCGTCTGCTGGGTGTCGTCGCCCTCCGGGCGCAGCAGGAAATCGGCGCCGAAAATCGGCTTCACGCCGGCGCCCTGCGCCGCCTTGTAGAACTTGATCAGCGCGAAGAAATTGGTGAGGTCGGTGAGGGCGCAGGCGGGCATGCCGAGCTTGGCCGCGCTCTTCACCAGATCGCCGATGCGCACCAGACTGTCGACCAGGGAATATTCGGAACGCACGCGCAAATGCACGAAGGACTGACTCATTGTTCACCCACTTTTTTCAACCAGCCGCCGATGCTGACATGACCGGCGCGATGACATTGGATCGCTGACCGCGAATGGTAGCGCCGCGACGCGTTCGACGCAGCGCAATCCCTTCTGAACACAACCGTTGTGGCGATTTGAAAAACCCCGGACTTGAAACCACAAAGCACATCAGGCCGCGGCGCCGCGCTCGAAGAGCCCCGGGCGCACAGTTTGCCGGGACCTTCGGCGACAGGAAGTCGCCGCAGAGCTACAGGAAGGTATTCATGCGTGTCCCGGCAAGCTGTGCGTCCGGGGCTCCCGCACGAAACCAACACATCCCACAACACCCGGCCCGGCGAAACACATGCCCACGCCCAAGGCCGCGGCACCGCGCTCGAAGAGTCCCGGGCGCACAGCTTGCCGGGACCTTCGGCGACAGGAAGTCGCCGCAGAGCTACAGGGAGGTATTCATGCGTGTCCCGGCGGGCTGTGCGCCCGGGGCTCCGCACGAAACCAACAGGCTCCAAACCCGCCGCGTCATCGCTCACTCGTCGGCGATGGCTTCGTTCTCCAATGCCGCCAGATCGACCGTCTGACCATTCAGCACCAACCGCACCGGCGCGAACGAACGCCGGTGGATCGGCGTGGCGCCCAGCGCCGCCAGCGCCTTCAGATGCGCAGGCGTGCCATAGCCCTTGTGATCGGCCAGCCCGTAGCCGGGATACAGGTCATCGAGCGCCACCATCTCGCGATCGCGCGTCACCTTGGCGATGATCGACGCCGCCGATATCGCCTTCACCTTGTCGTCCCCCGCCACGATCGCGGCGGAGGAATACGACCAGCGCGGCAGGCGGTTGCCGTCCACCAGCACGTGTTCCGGCTGGATGTGCAGCGCCTCGACCGCGCGGCGCATCGCCAGCAGGCTCGCCTGCAGGATATTGATGCTGTCGATTTCCTCCACCGAGGCCCGCGCCACCGCCCAGCTGGTCGCCTTCTCGCAGATCTCGACGTACAACTCCTCGCGCCGGCGCTCGGTCAGTTTCTTCGAATCGGCCAGCCCCTTGATGCGCTTGCGCGGATGCAGGATCACCGCCGCCGCCACCACATCGCCGGCCAGCGGCCCGCGCCCGACTTCATCGACGCCGGCGAGCAGATCGCCGCGATAAGCGTTTTCAAACAGATCGCGGATCACACAGGCTGCCTCGAAGCACGCTGGCGTTCGATCGCATCGAGCAGCGCCAGGGCCGCGCGCGCACTGGCGTCGCGGCGCAGGGTTTGATGAATGGCGAGGAATTCCGCCGCCAGATGGTCGCGCAGCGCCGCATCGTCGATGCGCTCCAGCAGCAGCGGCCCCAGCACCGGCGCGCGCACCTCGTCCTGCAAGCGCTCGGGCACCAGCTCGCGCTGCGCCAGCAGATTGGGCAGCGCGATATGGCTCACCTTCACCAGCCACTTGGCCAGGGCGAACGACCAGCGCCCCATGCGATACGCCACCACCATCGGCTTTTTCAGCAGCAGCGCCTCCAGCGTGGTGGTGCCGGACGCCATCAGCACCGCGTCGGCGGCGGTCATCGCCAGTTGCGACTGACCATCGAGCAGCGTCAGCGGCAGGCTTTGCCGCGTCTGCGCGATCAACGCTTCGAGCTGGCGCCGGCGCGCCGCGTTGGCGGCGGGCAGCAGGAACCAGATATCGTCGCGCTGCCGCGCCAGCCAGGCGGCGGTGTCGAGAAAATCGGCGCCCAGATGCGCCACTTCACTGCCGCGGCTGCCCGGCAACAGCGCCACGACGCGCTTGTCAGGGGCGATGCCGAGTTGCGCGCGCGCGCCCTCGGTATCCGGCGCCAGCGGCAGCCGGTCCGCCAGCGGATGGCCGACGCAAACCACCGGCACCGCGTGGTCGCGATAGAACTGTTCCTCGAAGGGAAACAGCGTCAGCATCAGATCGACCGCGCGTTTGATCTTGTGGATGCGGCCGCGCCGCCAGGCCCACACCGACGGGCTCACGTAATGCGCGGTCTTGATGCCGCGCCGGCGCAGCCACAGTTCCAGGCCGAGGTTGAAATCCGGCGCGTCGATGCCGAGCACGATGTCGGCGCGCCAGTCGAGAAAATGGCGGCGCAGGCGCGCGCGCATCGACAACAATTCCGGCAGGCGCTTGAGCGGCTCGACAAAGCCCATCACCGCCAGCCGCTCCATATCGAACAGGCTGTGAAAACCCTCGCCCTGCATGCGCGGCCCGCCCACCCCGACCAGCTCCAGCGGGCGCGGCGTGGCCGCGCGCAGGGCGCGGATCAGGTCGGCGCCGAGGATGTCGCCCGAGGTTTCGCCGGCAACCATGCCGATGCGTAATGGAGTTTGCTGGGAAAACACAAGCGGCCCGCAAGCAGATTATTGTTCCGTGTGTGGCCGGCGCTGCCGGCCGCCTGTCAGCGCACGATACCGCGCGTGGAGCTGCGCAGCGCGTCAGCCAGTTCCTGCACCGCCGGAAACGCGGCGGCCAGCTCGGCCAGTTGCACCAGCGCGTCGTCGACCGTGAGGCCCTGCCGATAAATGATTTTGTAGGCGCGTCGCAGCGCATTGATGGTGTCGCTGTCGAAACCGCGGCGCTTGAGCCCTTCTACGTTGATGCCCTTGGGTTCGGCGGGACTGCCGTGAATCAGCAGGAACGGCGGCACATCCTTGGCGATGAAGGTGGTGGCGCCGCTGAAGGCGTGCGCGCCGATATGGCAATACTGGTGCACCATGGTGTAGCCGGACAGGATCGCCCAGTCGCCCACATGCACATGCCCGGCCAGCGAGGCGTTGTTCACCAGAATGCAGTGGTTGCCGATCACGCAGTCGTGGCCGATGTGCGCGTAGGCCATGATCAGGTTGTGATCGCCGATGGTGGTTTCGCTGCGATCCTGCACCGTGCCGCGGTGGATGGTGACGCCCTCGCGGATGATGTTGTCATCGCCGATCACCAGCCGGGTCGGCTCGCCCTTGTACTTCATGTCGGGCGTGTCTTCACCGACGATCGCGAAGGAATAAATGCGGTTGTTGCGGCCGATGCGGGTCGGCCCCTTCACGATCGCGTGGGCGTCGATGCGGGTGCCGGCGCCGATCTCCACATTGGGACCGATATAGGTCCACGGACCGATCTCGACATCCTCCGCCAGTCGCGCGGAGGGATCGACCTTGGCGAGCGGATCGATCACCGTTCGACCTTCCGATCAGCGCACAGGATCGTGCCGCTGGCGACGAATTCCTCGCCGACGAACGAACTGCATTCGAATTTCCAGATACCGCGACGATCGGAAATATATTTCGCCTTCAGGATCAACTGGTCACCCGGCACCACCGGCCGCTTGAAGCGCAGTTCATCGACGCCGACGAAATAGTAGATCGAACCGTCCGCCGGGGTTTTGTTCTGGCTCTTGAAACCGAGAATACCGGCGGCCTGGGCCATCGCTTCCAGCACCAGCACGCCCGGCATCACCGGCAGTTCGGGAAAATGGCCGTTGAAAAACGGCTCGTTGATCGTGCAGTTTTTCACCGCCACGATCGAGTCGGGCAGATTCAGCTCCAGTACCCGGTCCACCAGCAGAAACGGATAACGATGCGGCAGATACTGGCGGATTTCATTCACTTCCATCATGGTTCACTCGCCCTTCATTCTTCTTGGGACAATGTTTTGATCTGTTTTTCCAGCTCGACCACACGCCGGTACAACTCATCCAACTGGCCGAACCGCACGGCGTTCTTGCGCCATTGGGCGGTTTCCATCATACCGGTGCCCGAGGTGTAGGAGCCCGGTTTGGTAATCGAACCGATGATGCGGGCGCGGCCCTGGACCTGCACGCCGTCGGTGATGGTGATGTGACCGGCGATGCCGGCGCCGCCGCCGATCATGCAGTGCGCGCCGATCACGGCGCTGCCGGCGATGCCGACACAGCCGGCGATGGCGGTGCCCTCGCCGATCTGCACGTTGTGGGCGACCTGGCACAGGTTATCGATGATGGCGCGATCGCCGATCACCGTATCCTCCAGCGCGCCGCGATCGACGGTGGTATTGGCGCCGATCTCGACGCAGCGGCCGATGCGCACCGAGCCGAGCTGCACGATCTTTTCCCAGCCCTTGCCGCTGGGAGCAAATCCGAAACCATCGGCGCCGATCACCGCGCCGCTGTGAATGATACATCCATCTCCGACTGTAATGTCGTGATACAGCACCACCCGCGGATGCAAAATGCAGTCGGCACCGATCACGCTGCCGTCGCCGATCGCGGTGCCGGCACCGATCGCGCTGCCGGCGCCGATGCGGACCCGCTCGCCGATCACCGCGAACGGGCCGATGGCGGCGCCCGGCTCGATGACGGCGGAAGCGGCCACCACCGCGCTCGGATGAATGCCGGGCGCGGGGCGCGGGGCGCGATCGAACAGATGCGTGGCGCGCGCGTAGCTGAGGTAGGGATTGTCCGCGATCAGGCAATCGGCGGCGCATTCGTCGGCCAGGTCACGCGTCAGAATGATCGCGCCGGCGCGGCTGCCGTTCAGGTATTTGCGGAATTTCGGATTGGCGAGAAAGGTGAGCTGTTGCTCATCGGCGAGCGCCAGCGTGGCCATGCCGGTCAGAGTGCGCGAGCGATCGCCGCGACACTCCAGACCGAGCCGGTCCGCCACCTCACCCAGCGTCAGCGAACCATTGGCCATGCTGTGTACCCGGTGATCGTTGTCTTAATTGGATTTGTTCAGTTGCTCGGTGACCTTCGACGACAGGTCGAAACTGTTGTCGACATGGATCGCCGCTTTTTTATCGAGCAGCAGCCCGATGCCTTCGGATTTGATCAGGTCGGTCACCACTTTCTGCAACTTGCCGCCCATGTCCTGCATCAGCGATTGCAACAGCTCCTGTTCGGATTCCTGCAGCTTGCGCTCGACATGTTCGATATCGGAGCGTTTGTCTTCCAGTTTCTTACCCTGGGCCTGACGCTGCTCCTGGTTCATCACCGCCATGTCCTTTTGCAGCTGCTGCACCATGTCCTGGTATTCCTTGATCAGCTTCTCGCGCTCCTTGCTGTTGGCGTCATAGGCCGGTTGCGCGCGCAGCGTTTTCAGACGCTTTTGCGCTTCATCGGTGCGCATGACCGCGCCGACTGCATCGAGCACCGCAATTTTTCCCTGCGGCGCTGCCTGCGCGGTGACCATCGAGGACGCCAGCAAAGCAAACATCAGCGCGGTGACTTTATACAGTTTGACCACGATTTCTCTCCACATGAAGATAACTGTTATGTTGATTCCAATGGTGATTTGAAACGGTCGCGGCAGCGCGGTGGGTCGGATATGACGCCGCCCGCCTGCCGAAACCGGTTGCCGTCATCAGAAACCCGTACCCAACGAGAACTGGAAGAACTCCGTCTTGGCGTAGTCGCCTTCTTTGAAGGGTTTGGCGATGCTGAAGGTCAGCGGGCCGAAACCGGTGATCCAGGTCAAACCGAAACCCGCGGAATACACCAGTTTGGACAGGTCGACGTTGGAGCAGTTTACCTGCCCGGTTGCGCAATTGGTACTGAAGACGTTGCCCGAGTCGATGAACAACGAGGTGCGCACGGAACGCTGATCCTTGATGAACGGCAGCGGGAACAGCAGTTCCATGCTGCCCTCCACCAATACGTTGCCGCCGATGGGGTCGGAGTCGCGCTGGCTTTCAACGTCGGTGACACGAATTTTTCCATCCGGTCCGACATAGTAGCCGTAGTGGCTGCCATCAGCGTAAGTCGCAGTATAAACCCTGGCCGGAGTTCCACGCGGGCCGAGGGTGCTGTTTTCGAAACCGCGCACCGAGCTGTAACCGCCCGAATAGAAGTTCAGATAGAACGGCAGTTCATTGACATTGCCGAAACCATCGCCGTATCCCAACTGCGTGCGGAACCGCAGGGTGAAGGTGTCGTTCAGCGGTACGAACAGCTGGCCGTTATAGGTCAGCTTGTAGTATTCGAGATCGCTACCCGGAATGGCGATTTCCAGGGACACGCTCTGCGCGTGGCCGCGCGTCGCCAGCTGACCACGGTTGAGAGTGGATTGGCTCCACGAGGTGGTGAAGGTAAATTCGTTGTAACTGTCGCCGTAGCGATCAAGGAAACCGTTTCTCGGCCTTTCCTGAAAAATACTTGGAATCAACGCATGTGGCGTGGTCGACAGCAAGTTGCCGTTGTCATCCACATCGTAATAATAATTGGCCTCTTTCAACGGGCGCGGGCTGCCGATGATTTCCTGTGGTGTCAGATAACCGGGATCAATGGTGGTGCGCGCCGCGCCGAAACTGAACGCCAGCCGCTCGGTTTCGCTGAGAGGATAACCGAAGGTCACCGAACCACCGGTGGTGCTGGAGGTGTAGTTGGCGATGTCGATCTTGCCCAGGTCGGTCTTGCGGTGGAATATCGAGAAACCGCGGCTGACGCCGTCCTCGGTGAAATACGGGTCGACGTAGCTGAAACGGATGTCGGTGAGGTATTTGCTGCGGTTCAGGCCGATGCCGATCTGCTTGCCGGTGCCGAGGAAGTTGTCCTGCTGCAGGTTGGCGCCGAGCACCAGACCCGTGCCCTGGGCGAAACCGATGCTGGCGCCGATCGAACCGGAGGGCTGCTCCTCGACGTTGTATTTCAGATCGATCAGATCATCGGTGCCGGGCACTTCCTGGGTATCGACCTTGGCCTCCTTGAAATAACCGAGCCGCTCCAGCCGCACCCGCGACTGTTCGATCTTGTCGGAGGAGGCCGGCGCGCCTTCCATCTGCCGCATTTCGCGGCGCAGTACTTCGTCGGCGGTGCGGTTGTTGCCGCTGAAGGCGATGCGGCGCACGTAGGTACGCTTGCCCGGATCGACGAAGAATTTGATGTCGACTTTCTTGGTGGCCTCGTCGATCTCCGGCACGCCCTTCACCTTGGCGAAGTTGTAACCCTCGTTGCCCAGGCGTTTGGTGAGCAGCTGTTCGGTGTTGGTGACCAGCGCCTGCGAAAAGGTCTGGTCGCCCTTGACCAGGATGAATTTGCGCAGCTCGCTTTCGGGCAGGATGATGTCGCCCGACAGGTCGACCTTGCCGACCTTGAATTCAGCGCCCTCGTCCATGTTGATGGTGATGTAGACCGCCTTGCGATCCGGCGTCACCGACACCTGGGTCGATTCGACGTGAAACTTGATGTAGCCGCGGTCCAGGTAGTAGGAGTTGAGCTTTTCCAGGTCGCCCTTGAATTTCTCGCGGGAGTATTTGTCGTTGTTGCTGAGCCAGGAAAACCAGCCGGTGGTTTTCAGCTCGAACAGATCGAGCAGGGTTGCGTCGTCGAACACATGGTTGCCGACGAAGGTGATGTCCTTGATGGCGGCGGTGCTGCCCTCGTCGACGTTGATGTGCACCGCCACCCGGTTGCGCGGCTGGGCGATGACTTCGGTCTGAATGTTGGCGTCGTAGCGGCCCTGGGAAACGTACTGGCGGGTCAGCTCCATCCGCATCTGTTCGAGGGTGGAGCGCTTGAACACCTGCCCCTCCGCCAGCCCTTCCTTCTTCAGGCCGTCGAGCAGCGCGTCGGTCTTGATCGCCTTGTTGCCCTCGATCTTGATCTCGCTGATCGAAGGCCGCTCCTGCACCGACACGACCAGGATGTTGCCCTCGCGCGCCAGCTTCACATCGTCGAAGTTGCCGGTGCGGAACAGGTTGCGGATGGTGCTGCTCATCACCTCCTGGCTGACCTGGTCGCCGACGTTGATCGGCATCGCCGCGAACACGGTCCCCGCGGAGATGCGTTGCAGACCTTCGACACGGATATCCGATACCACAAAGGGTTCCGCGGTCCAGACGGGAGTACTGCCGAGCAGCAGGCCGATGGCCGTAATCAAGCGACGTTTCATCAAAACCCTTTCATTATTGAACAGCCAACCGACCATAAAGCCGTGCAAATCCGCAAGCGGCTCTTTTCAAATCCTCTCGCATCGCCGCAGCGGCGAACGCATCAGGACACGCGCCATGGCTGGCCTGTTACGGGCAGAACCACGGCCGCCGACGATCCGGCCAGGCCGGTCGCCACGACAAAGAAACCATGGGAAATCAGGGCCGCACCAGATCGTTGTACAAGGCCAGCATCATGACGCCGACGATGATGAACAGACCGATCTGATACCCCACCGCCTGAATCCGTTCCGACAGTGGCCGCCCGGTGAACAGCTCCGGCAATGCGAACAAAATATGGCCGCCGTCGAGCACCGGGATCGGCAACAGGTTCAGCACGCCGAGGCTGACGCTGAAAAACGCGAGAAAGCCCAGGTACGGTTCCCAGCCGGACTTGGCGGAAGCGGTCGCCACTTTAGCAATGGTAATCGGGCCGCTCAAGTTTTTTGGGGAGATCATGCCAAGGATCATTTTCTTGATCGATTCCAGCGACACCACCGACATCGTCCAGGTGCGATCGAGAGACGCCACCAGCGCTTGCGCCGGGCTGTATTTGAAGTCGCGCAGCAGGTGTTCGGGCCACTGCACGGAGCCGGCCACGCCGACCTGGCCGATGGCCTTGCCGTCGGCGTCGAGCTTGCGCTCGGGGATCACGGTCATCTCGTGCTGCACGTCGCCGCGCAGCACGCTGATCTGGATCGGCTGCTGCGGGCGGGCGCGCACGTAATCGAGCCAGCTCTCCCAATCCTTGAGCGGCACGCCGTCGGCGGCGGTGATGCGATCGTGCGCCTTGAGCCCGGCCTTGGCGGCGGGGCTGTCCGGCAATACGCGATCGATCACGGTGTCGCCGCGCGGATGCCACAGGGTGATGCCGAGGCCGCCGATCATGTCCGGCGTCTCGGAACCGGACAACCAGCTGTCGAGATAGGCGGTGGAATCGTAGACCACGTCGGAATCGGGGTATTTGGCGGAAATGCGCAGCGGGCCGGTTTCGCCGATGCGGCGCACCAGCCGTTCGTACAGGGCCTGCCAGGTCGGCGTCGGCTCGCCGTCGATGGCGACGATCTCCTGTCCCGCGGACAGGCCGGCGCTGGCCGCCAGCGACCCGGGTTTGACGCTGTCGATGACCGGCGCGACGCCGCTGACGCCGCTGACGAAAATCACCCAGTAGACGGCGATGGCGAGCAGGAAATTGGCGATCGGACCGGCGGCGATGATGGCGATGCGCTTGCCCACGCTCTGGCGGGTGAAACTCTGCGGCAGCAGCTCGGGCGGCACATTGCCCTCGCGCTCGTCCAACATTTTCACATAGCCGCCGAGCGGGATCGCGGCCACCGCGAACTCGGTGCCGGTGCGGTCGCGCCAGCGCCACAGCGGCTTGCCGAAGCCGATGGAAAAACGCAGCACCTTCACGCCACAGCGGCGCGCCACCCAGAAATGGCCGAACTCATGGATGGTGACCAGCACGCCGAGGGTGGCGGCGGTCACCAGAATCATTTGCAGCAAGTCCATCATCGGCACCTTGTATCGGCTATCACGGCGTCCGCCAGCTGGCGGGCCGCGGTGTCGGCCAGTTGGACATCCGCCAGTGTGCGCGGTTCAACGATCGATGCGCGCGACAGCACATGCTCGATCACCAGCGGGATGTCGGTGAAACGAATGGCGCCGGCCAGGAACGCCGCCACCGCCGCTTCGTTGGCGGCATTGAGCACCGCCGGCGCGGTGCCGCCGCGGCGCAACGCCTGTTCGGCCAGCCCCAGGCAGGGAAAACGCTGGTAGTCCGGCGCCTGGAAATCCAGCCGCGCGGTGGCGATGAGGTCGAGCGAGGACACCCCGGATTCGATCCGCTGCGGCCAGGCCAGCGCGTGGGCGATGGGCGTGCGCATGTCGGGATTGCCCAGCTGGGCCAGCACCGAACCGTCGACATACTCCACCATGCTGTGGATCACCGATTGCGGATGCACCACGATCTGCACCTGCTCGGGCCGGGCGTCGAACAGCCAGCAGGCTTCGATGAACTCCAGCCCCTTGTTCATCATGGTGGCGGAATCCACCGAGATTTTCGGCCCCATCGACCAGTTCGGATGGGCGCAGGCCTGGGCCGGCGTGACATCGGCCAGGCTTTCCAGCGCCGCGTTGCGGAACGGGCCGCCGGAGCCGGTGAGCAGGATGCGGCGCACCCCGACCTGCGCCAGGCCGCCGCGAAAATGGCCCGGCAGGCATTGGAAAATCGCATTGTGTTCGCTGTCCACCGGCAACAGCACGGCGCCGGAGGCGGCCACCGCGTCCATGAACAGATGGCCGGCCATGACCAGCGCCTCCTTGTTCACCAGCAGCACCTGCTTGCCCGCCTGCACCGCCGCCATCGTCGGCGCCAGCCCCGCGGCGCCGACGATGGCGGCCACCACGGTATCGACCTCCGGATGGGCGGCGACGGTGAGCAATCCATCCTCGCCGGCCAGCACCTGGGTAGTGCTGCCCGCCTCGCGCAGGCGCCGGTGCAACTGCTCCGCCGCGGCCGCATCGCGCAGCACCGCGTATTGCGGCGCGAATTGCAGCGCGCGCTCGAACAGCTTGTCGACGCCGCCGTTGGCGGTGAGGGCGAATATCCGGTAGCGGTCGGGATGGCGCGCGATCACATCGAGGGTGCTGTCGCCGATGGAGCCGGTTGCGCCCAGCACGGTTACCGTTTTCATCGCAGCGCAACCTCCTCGCCCAACGCGACCACACTGACGGCGCGACACTGGCGCGCACCACCGAATCTCCAACCGAACCCGGGCGCCCGGCCACGCCGGAGGGCGGCGCACACCTTCAGAACAAAACCTACCATTTCGCCAACAGCAGCCCCAGGGCGAACACCGGCGCCGCGGCGCTGAGGCTGTCGAGCCGGTCCATGACGCCGCCGTGGCCCGGCAGCAGGTTGCTGCTGTCCTTCACGCCGCGCTCGCGCTTGACCATGCTTTCCAGCAGATCGCCGAGCACCGAGGCCAGCACCGTCAGCGCGGCGATGCTCACCAGCGCCGGCAGCGACATCGACTGCGGCCACAGCAGCGCCCAGGCCGCCACCGCCACCACCAGACTGCTGGCCAGCCCGCCCCAGAAACCCTCCCAGGACTTGCCCGGGCTCACCGCCGGCGCCAGCTTGTGGCGGCCGAAGCGGCGGCCGCTGAAATAGGCGCCGATATCGGCGGCGGCGACCAGCACCAGCAAAAACAGAATCAGCCATTCGCCGTGCGGCTGCAGACGCAGAAACGCGAACGCGAACCAGGCCGGCAGCAACGCGAACCAGCCCATCAGCGCGCGCACCCAGACCGGATTCCAGCGCCGCGCGCTGTCCGGGAAACGGCTGACCCAGGACAGGGCGATCAGCCACCACAACACCGCCAGCCCCAGCAGTTCGATCACCAGCCACAGACGCGGGCGCGCCTCGAGCAGCTGCGTACCCACCAGCACGCCGGCCATGGCCAGGGCGAACAGCGCACAGTACAGGCCGCGCACCAGCGCGCCGCGCAGCCCGGCCAGATCGGACCACTCCCACAACGCCGCCAGCGTCACCAGCGCCAGCACGCCGATCAGCGCGCGCGAGGGCAGCAGGGTTATGGCGAGGATGGCGGCGAGCGCCAGAGCCACGCCGGTGATCACGCGTTGTTTAAGCACTGCTGGACACCTCCGCTGCCGGGGAAGCCACCTCGCGGCCGCCGTAACGTCGCTCGCGCTGCGCGAAAGCCTGCAACGCGCGCTGCATTTCCAGTTCGCCGAAATCCGGCCAGAACGTGTCGGAAAAATACAATTCGGCGTAGGCGATCTGCCACAACATGAAATTGCTGATGCGCTGTTCGCCGGCGGTGCGGATCAACAGGTCCGGCTTGGGCAGGTCGGCCAGCGCCATGGCGCCGTCGAGCTGTTGCGCATCGATCTGCGCCGGCGCCAGTTCGCCGCGGGCGACGCGTTCGGCCAGCGTGCGCGCGGCGTTGGCGATGTCCCACTGCCCGCCGTAGTCGACGGCGATCACCAGCGTCGCGCCGCTGTTGTCCGCAGTCAGACGTTCGGCCTCCGCCATTTTTTTCTGCAATCCGGCGCGCAGGCGGCTGCGCTCGCCGATGAAACGCAGGCGCACGCCATCCTCGTGCAGTTTTTTCACTTCGCTGCCGAGGTAGGTGGAAAACAATTGCATGAGCGCCGCCACCTCGGTGGAGGGACGCTGCCAGTTCTCGCTGCTGAACGCGAACAGGGTGAGCACTTCGATGCCGTGGCGCCGGCAGGTGCGCAGCACCGCCCGGATCGCCTCGACGCCGGCCTTGTGACCGGCGGCGCCGGGCAGGCCGCGCCGCTTCGCCCAGCGGTTGTTGCCGTCCATGATGATCGCCACATGGCGCGGCAACGGCTGTAACGAGGGTTCCGCCTTCGAGCTGAACTCAGTCATAGCATCCTTTTTTATCGAAGCGCCGGCGCTGCCGTCAGATCGCCATCAGATCGGTTTCTTTGACTCCCAGCGCCTTGTCGATCTCGGCGATGTAGCGGTCGGTGAGTTTCTGGACATCGTCCTGCGCGCGGCGCTCCTCATCCTCGCTGATTTCCTTTTCCTTCAGCAATTCCTTGATGTCGGCCAGCACGTCGCGGCGGATGTTGCGCACCGATACGCGCGCGGCCTCGGCCTCGTGGCGCGCCTGCTTGATGTAGCCCTTGCGCGTCTCCTCGGTGAGCTGCGGCATCGGGATGCGGATCACCGTGCCGGCGGTGCTCGGGTTCAGGCCGAGGTCGGATTTCATGATGGCCTTTTCCACTTCCGGCACCATGTTGCGCTCCCACGGCGACACGGTCAGCGTGCGCGCGTCCTCGACCCCGATGTTGGCCACCTGGTTGAGCGGCATCTCGCTGCCGTAGTAGCTCACGCGGATGGTGTCGAGCAGGCTCGGGTGGGCGCGGCCGGTACGGATCTTGTTGAAGTTGTGGCCGAGCACCTCGACGGTTTTCTTCATGCGCTCTTCAGCGTCTTTTTTTAAATCGTTGATCACAGCGTATCTCCTATGGGTTCACCCCGGCGGCGCGGGCGCCGGCCGGTGCTTCCGGAATCAGCGGGCCCGCACCAGCGTGCCCTCGTTGCCGCCGACCACGATGTTGAGCAGAGCGCCGGCTTTTTCCATGGCGAACACCCGCACCGGCAGATTGTGATCGCGGCACAGGCAGATCGCGGTGAGGTCCATCACGCCCAGTTTCTGATCGAGCACGTCATCGTACGTCAGCGCGTCGTATTTGACCGCATCGGGATTGCGCATCGGATCGTCGTTGTAGATGCCGTCGACCTTGGTGGCCTTGAGCACCAGTTCGGCGTTGACTTCGATGCCGCGCAGGCAGGCGGCCGAGTCGGTGGTGAAGAACGGATTGCCGGTGCCGGCGGCGAAAATCACCACTTCGCCGCGCTCCAGGGCGCGCACCGCCTTGCGCCGGTCGTAGTGATCGACGACGCCGCTCATCGGGATCGCCGACATCACGCGCGAGGCGATATTGCTGCGCTCGAGCGCGTCGCGCATGGCCAGGGCGTTCATCACCGTGGCCAGCATGCCCATGTGATCGCCGGTGACGCGATCGAGGCCGGCGGCCTGCAGCGCGGCGCCGCGAAACAAATTGCCGCCGCCGACCACCAGCCCCACCTGCACGCCGATGCCGACCAGCTGGCCGACCTCCAGCGCCATGCGATCGAGGATTCTGGGGTCGATGCCGATGCCGTCCTGGCCGAGCTGTTCACCGCTGAGTTTGAGCAGAATGCGCTTGTATTTCTTGTCTCTGGAATGACTTGACATGGTGTGCTCCGCGCTCCGTTACCACAAACCCTGACACTGAAAAACCCTATACCCCGGCCGGCGAGGTCCGCGCGGCCCTGTCGATTGCCGCTCCACATCCGTGGGCCAAACCGCAAATACCTTCGCAAGGATCGCCCCGAAAACGAAGCCATACGAAAACGGGGCCCTGAGGCCCCGTCGTTCACGGGTGGGGATCGGGAATCAGCTCTTCTGCCCGACCGCCGCGGCGACTTCCGAGGCAAAATCCACCGATTCCTTCTCGATGCCTTCGCCCACTTCGAAACGCACGAACTCGACCACGTCGGCGCCGGCTTTTTTCACCAGCGCGCCCACGGTGACTTCGGGGTCCTTCACGAACGGCTGATCGACCAGGGCGTTTTCCGCCAGGAATTTCTTGACGCGGCCGGCGACCATCTTCTCGATGATGTCATCGGGCTTGCCGCTCTCGCGCGCCTGGGCCACGTAGATTTCCTTTTCCTTGGCGATCAGTTCGGCCGGCATGTCGTCCTGGCGCACCACCTGCGGGTTGACCGCGGCCACGTGCATGGCGACATCCTTGGCCAGTTCGGCATCACCGCCCTTCAGCGCCACCAGCACGGCGATCTTGCCGGTGGAGTGCACATAGGTGCCGATCGCGCCGGCGGTGGCGTCCACCAGGCGCAGGCGGCGCACGCTGATGTTCTCGCCGATTTTCTGCACCAGCGCCTGGCGCGCGTTTTCCAGCTCGCCTTCCATCAGCGCGGCCACATCGGTCTGCTTGCTGGCGAAAGCCTTGTCCATCACCTGGCCGACGAAGGCCAGGAAGTTGCCGTCGCGGGCCACGAAGTCGGTTTCGCTGTTCACTTCGAGCAGCAGGCCATAGCTGCCGTCGGCCGCCACGCGGGTGGTGACGACGCCGTCCGCGGCGGTGCGGCCGGCTTTTTTGGCCGCCTTCATGCCGCTGGATTTGCGCAGCTCTTCAATCGCTTTTTCGATATCGCCGTCGGCTTCGACCAGCGCTTTTTTACATTCCATCATGCCAAGGCCGGTGCGCTCGCGCAGCTCCTTGACCATCGACGCAGTGACTTCCGCCATTTGCTGAATCCTCCGTTTGCGCAGCACCCGGGCTGCGCATCGAAAATTGATCGTCGTCCCGGCACGCCGGTCGACCTGTTCGAAAAAGGGGCCGCGCCCCTTTCGTTGAAACCCGGCGCCCGTTGCAACCCGGCGCTGATCCGGGCCCGGCGGCGAGGCGCCGCACGGAGCCCGGGACGCGCCTGCGCACGAGAACGCCGTGCGGCTTGCGCGCGTCCGTTACACGCGTCCGTTACCCGGCCTCTTATTCCGCGCTGGCGCTGGCGTCCGCTTCTTCCGCCTTCTCTTCGGTGAATTCGCTCGGGGTGGCGCCGCCGTCGGTCTTGCCGGCGAGCACCGCCTCGGCCATCGAGGAGGCGTAGAGTTTGACGGCGCGGATCGCGTCGTCATTGCCCGGGATGACGTAATCGACGCCGTCCGGGTTGCTGTTGGTATCAACCACGCCGATCACGGGGATGCCCAGCTTGTTGGCTTCCTGGATGGCGATGCGCTCGTGGTCCACGTCGATGATGAACAGCGCGTCCGGCAGGCCGGCCATATCCTTGATACCGCCGATGGAGCGTTCCAGCTTCTCCATGTCGCGGGTGCGCATCAGCGCTTCTTTCTTGGTCAGCTTGGCGAAGGTGCCGTCCTGACTCTGGGTTTCCAGCTCGCGCAGGCGCTTGATCGACTGGCGAATGGTTTTGTAGTTGGTCAGCATGCCGCCCAGCCAGCGATGGCTGACATAGGGCATGCCGCAGCGGTCGGCCTGTTCCTTGATGACCTTGCTGGCGGAGCGCTTGGTACCGACGAACAGCACCTTGTTCTTGTTCGCGGCCAGCTTCCTGACGAAGCCCAGCGCGTCATTGAAGGCCGGAACGGTGTGCTCGAGGTTGATGATATGGATCTTGTTGCGGGCGCCGAAGATGAAGGGAGCCATCTTGGGGTTCCAGAAACGGGTCTGGTGGCCGAAGTGAACACCGGCCTGCAACATTTCACGCATCGTGACTTGGGACATGTCTGTTCCTTAAAACGTTGGGTTAGTCCTCCACGCACCCCATGAATCCACCCCGTGGGGCACCCAGATCCATGTGACGGTACGTGTGCGGCGTTGGGATTGCGGGCCTCGCCCGGAATCGTCGGTTTTCCCGGCCTGGCGCCGGGAGCGCGCTTTATACCACAACAGCCCCGCGACTTAAAGGCGAGATCACGCAAAAACCACCGTGAAACAAGCCTCTACGATTTCTGTTCGGAGACGGCCCACGCTCCCGCCCTGGTGGGCTGTAGCCCCACCTCAGGAATATCAATCCGATTGAGTTGTATAGTTTGAAGGTAGACGCTAGTATCCGTTCGGTGCCGCATATAACACCACAATAATGTGGCCGAAAAACCCAAAGCACTCTCCCAGACTCTTATAAAAAGCAGGAGAACGTAATGCTGCAACTTTCTTCACGTGTTGTTCGTTCCACTTTATATACAGCGATCATCGCCGCCAACAGCGGCCTGCTCGCCGGTTACGCCCCCGTAACCCAGGCGGCCCAGGCGCTGGAAGAGGTGGTGGTCACCGCCCGCAAACGGGAGGAATCGGTACAGGAAGTGCCCATCGCGGTTTCCGCGTTCTCGGCCGAGCAACTGCGCGATGCCGGCGTCTCCAACCTCAAGGACATGACCCTGCAGGTGCCCGGCGTCTCGATCGACCAGGGCAGCATCGCCCAGATCTGGGTGCGCGGCGTCGGCCAGCGCGACACCTCGTCGCGCATCGACGGCCCCACCGGGATTTATCTGGACGGCGTCTATCTGGCGCGCAAGGAAGGCCAGCTGCTCGACGTGTTCGACGCGGAAAGCATCCAGCTGCTGCGCGGCCCGCAGGGCACGCTGTTCGGCAAGAACACCACTGCCGGCGCGCTGGTCATCACCACCAAAAAACCCACCAATGAATTCGGCGGCGAGATCAGCACCCGCGTCGGCAATTACGGCCGCTGGGACACCAAGCTGTCGGTGAACATGCCACTGATCGACGACAAGCTGCTGTCCAAGCTGACCGTGGCCAACGTCAAGCGCGACGGCTACCAGACCAATATCGTCGACAACTCGAAGATGTCCTCCGAGGATCGCCAGGCCGCCAACCTGCAACTGCGCTGGAACGCCTCGGATTCGGTGACGGTGGATGGCTTCTTCTACGCCGGCAAGGTGCGCGAAACCTCGCCGGGCGAGCTGGGCCATCTGCTCTACCACTCCGGCTACGGCGGCCAGGATTCGATGTTCGCCAACAGCATCTGGCCGGGGGACACCGT
>Ga0164243_10005407_pt1 | contig 19508 bp, 14 predicted proteins | sample OricompcompostOP_FD_108781 | JGI IMG/M metagenome (GOLD analysis project Ga0164243, IMG submission 108781) | Organic Plus compost microbial communities from Emeryville, California, USA - Original compost - Organic plus compost (OP) | ecosystem: Engineered > Solid waste > Mixed feedstock >... | reverse complement strand
CGGCGGCCGGCGAGAGGTAGGAGCCGAACGAGCCGGCCAGCAGCACCTGTTGCACGTCGTCGTGCCGCAGGCCGAGCTGCTCGAGCAGCAGGGTCCAGCCCGTGGAGATGGCCGCCTTCGCGAACTGCAGCTCGCGCACGTCGCGCTGGGAGAGGTAGACGTCCTCGTGCAGCACGAACACGCGCTCCTCGCCGACCCGGGTCAGCCGGTCCGCGAGGGCGGGCACCTTCTCGGCGGCCACGTGGTCGGGCACGAACCGGCCCGACGAGTCGAGCAGCCCCACCCGGACCAGCTCGGAGACCGCGTCGACGAGGCCGGAGCCGCACAGGCCGCGCGGGGCGACGTCGCCGATCACGCCCAGCGTCACCGGCTCCGCGCCCTCGCCGAGCTGCACGGTCTCGATGGCACCGTCGGCCGCGCGCATCCCGCACCGGATCGCCCCGCCCTCGAACGCGGGGCCCGCCGGAGCGGCGGTCGCGAGCACGGTGTCGCCGTCGGACAGCACGATCTCGCAGTTGGTGCCGACGTCGACGAAGAGCCGGGTGCGCTTGTCGCGGTCCATCCCGGTGGCGAGCATGCCGGCGACGATGTCGCCGCCGACGTAGGCGCCCAGCGAGGGGAAGATGCTGGCCCGGGCGCGCGGGTGCACCTCCAGCCCGAGGTCGCCGGCGAGCACGGTCGGCGGCTGCGCGGTGGCCATCACGAACGGCGCGACGCCGAGCGGCTCCGGGTCGATGCCGAGCGCCAGCGCGGTCATCGTGGCGTTCCCGGCGAGCGCGACCTCGTAGACGTTCACCGGGTCGACGCCCGCCTCCGTGCACACCTGGGCGGTCAGCTCGCGCAGCGTCTCCGCGGCCGCCTGCTGCAGCCGGGGAAGGGTGTCGGGGTCCATCATCGTCGCGCTGATCCGGGTGATCACGTCGCCGCCGAAGGGCTGCTGCTTGTTCAGCATCGACGCGACGGCGACCGGGGTGCCGGTCTCGAGGTCGAGCAGCGTGGAGACCACCGTGGTGGTGCCGAGGTCGAACGCCACGGCGTACCGGACCCCCGAGGTGTCGCCGGGCTCGACGTCGATGAGCGCCTCGTCGACCACGACCGCGGTCACCTTGAAGTCCGCCTCGCGCAGCACCTTCGGCAGCCGGCGCAGCACGGCCAGGTCGGCGGTCGGCTCGAGGTCGTCGATCGCGTCGAGCAGCCGGACCAGGTCGGTGCGCTGGTCGGTGAGGGTCGGCTCGTCGAGCTCGACGTACCGCTTCTGCACGGCGGGCCGCAGGATGACCTGCCGGCCGACGCCGACGGTGGCGGCCTTGGGCCGCGTGGTCAGCGGGGGTACGTCGACCGCGAGCGACGTCGTCGCGGTCTGCAGGCAGGCCAGCCGCCACCCCGCCTCCAGCTCCGCGGGCGAGAACGTCCTCTCGTCGTGCCGGCTCACCGGCCCCGCGGGCTCGAGCCGCACCTTGCACTTGTGGCAGGTGCCGTGACCGCCGCAGGTGGAGTCGATCGCGATGCCGTTCCACGACGCGGAGTCGAAGACGGTCACGCCCGGCGGGACCCGCACCGACTTCGTGGCCGGCTCGGCGTGCTTCGCCCGGATCGTGAAGGTCAGGTCGACCCGGCCGGTGCCGTCGTGGGACTGCTCGACGCCACCCGGCGGCGCGAGGAGGCCCTCGCGCGCGAGCTCGGGGAACTCGGTGGTCACGTCGTGGCCGTCGATGCCTCTTGCCGGGCCCGGTGGGCCGCGATCCAGCTCATGCCCCACTCGTCGTTGCCGAGCAGCAGGTCGGCGGCGCGCACGCTCTCGACGATCTGCGGGGTGCGGGCGTCCATGATCGCGCTGCTGAGGCCGCAGGTCATCGCCATCGGCAGGAACGCGGCGTTGAGCGCGTGCCGCGACGGCATCCCGAACGACACGTTGGACGCACCGCAGGTCATGTTGAGGTCGAACTCGTCGCGGATCCGGCGCATCGTCTCGAGCGTCGCCGCGCCGGTCGCGGTGTCCGCGCCGATCGGCATCGCCAGCGGGTCGATGACGATGTCCTCCATCGCGATGCCGTACTCGGTGGTCGCGACGTCGACGATCTTCTTGACCAGCTCGAGCCGCTTCTCCGGCTCCATCGGGATCTCGTCCTCGTCGTTGGGCAGCGCGATCACCGCGGCGTCGTACTTCTTGACCAGCGGGAGGATCTGCTCCATCCGCTCGTCCTCGGCGGTGATCGAGTTGACCAGGGCGCGACCCTGGTACGCCGACAGCCCGGCCTCGAGCGCCTCGACCACCGAGGAGTCGATGCACAGCGGCAGGTCGGTGAGGTCCTGGATCATCCTGATCGCGGTGGACAGCAGCTCGGCCTCGTCGACGAGCGGGACGCCCATGTTGACGTCGAGCACGTCGGCGCCGCCCTCGACCTGCGCCTTGACGTCGCGCTCGATCGCGGACAGGTCGCCGGCCTTGAGCTGCTCCTGGAAGATCCGCCGGCCGGTCGGGTTGATCCGCTCACCGATGATGCAGAACGGCTTGTCCCGGCCGATCGTCACCTCGCGGGTGGCCGAGCGGATGACGGTGTGCCTCATGCCGGCACCTTGGCGCGGCGCTCGTCGAGGAGGGCCTTGGCCTTCTTGACGGTGGCGGAGGCGTCGGCGGCGTACCCGTCGGCGCCGACCGCGTCGGCGTACTCCTGGGTGACCGGGGCGCCGCCGACCATCACGATCACGTCGTCGCGGATGCCGGCCTTCTCGAGCGCGTTGAGGTTGGCCTTGAACATCGGCATCGTCGTGGTGAGGAACGCCGAGAAGCCCACGATGTCGGGCTGGTGCTCGCCGATCGCCTCGACGAACTTCTCGGGAGCGACCTGCACGCCGAGGTCGATCACCTCGAAGCCGGCGCCCTCGAGCATGATGTTGACCAGGTTCTTGCCGATGTCGTGGACGTCGCCCTTGACCGTGCCCATCAGGAACTTGCCGATGGTCTCGACGCCGGTGTCGGCGAGCAGCGGCCGGAGCACCTCCATCGCCCCGGCCATCGCCTTGCCGGCGATCAGCATCTCCGGGACGAAGAAGTCGCCGCGCTCGAAGCGAGCGCCAACCTCCTCCAGCGACGGGATCAGCGCGTCGAAGAGCAGCGTCTGCGGCTCCATCGACATGCCCAGCGCCTCTTCGGTGAGCTCGAGGACGCGGGGCGCGTTGCCCACGAGCGTCTCGTCGTAGAGGCCCTTCAGGATCTCCTCGGGTGTCATGCCACGCCCTCATTTCTCGTACGACGACGGAGCAGCCCGGACAGCTGCTCCGCACGGTCCTTCAACAGCCGGCCGATCTCGTCGAGCCGGCCCTCCAGCCGCTGGCTGGGCCCCGAGATGCCCAGCGCCGCGACCACGTCCCCGCTGCCGCCCCGGACCGGGACGCCGACACCGGTGAGCCCGATCTCGAGCTCGTCCACCGTCGTCGCCCAGCCCCGGCGGAGCACCTGCTCCAGCTGCCGGCGGAGCTCGGCCCGGTTGGTCACGGTGAACTCGGTGAGCTGCTCGAGCTCGTCGGCGACCTCGACCGCCCCGTGGGCGAGCAGCACCTTGCCCAGCGCCGAGCAGTGCGCGGGCACGTCGACCTGGGTCCAGTCCCGGCTGCCGAGCAGGTACGTCGAGTCCACCTGCGCGACCTGGACGACCCGGTCGCCGCGGGCGACCGCGAGGTGGATGGTCTCGCCGGTGTCCTCGCCGACCCGCTCCAGCGTGGGGTGGGCGAGCCGGACCAGCTCCTCCCACGGGTCGTGCCGGGTGGCGTAGAGCCAGAACAGCGGGCCGGCGACGTACGACCCGGCGTCGTTGCGCTCGAGGAGCTCGGTGCGCTCCAGCGCGGTGAGCAGCCGCGACGTCGTCGACTTGGGCAGCCCGGTCTCGTCCTGCAGGTCGCCGAAGCTCAGCGGCTCGTCGGCGCGCACGACGGTCGCGACCAGCGCGGCGGCGCGGTCGATCGCCTGGGTTCCGGTGCTCGCCTGGGCCACGTCGCTCCGTTCCGCTCGAGTTCCATGATGTGGAACCAATGTCCCACAACATGAGGCTAGGATGCGTTCGAGCCGAGGTCAAGCAGTGGTCAAGGAGGCCCCGATGTTCCGCAACCGGATGCCGCGCTACGAGATCCTCAGCGAGGACGCGATGGCCACGCTCGACAAGGGCTGGCGCCGGCTGATGACCGAGATCGGCGTGGAGTTCATGGACCAGCGGGCGCTCGACCTGTTCGCCAAGGCGGGGCAGAAGGTCGAGGACCACAAGGTCTTCCTCGACCCCGACTTCGTGCTGGAGCAGGTCGCCAAGGCGCCGGCCGAGTTCGACGTCCAGGCCCGCAACCCGGAGAACTCGATCCACATCGGCGGCGACTCGATGGCGTTCGGGGCCGTCTACGGCCCGCCGTTCGTGCGCGAGGGGGACGTGCGTCGCGACGCCACGATGGAGGACTTCCGCAACTTCGCCAAGCTGGCCCAGTCCTTCGGGGTGCTCGACTCCGCGGGCGGCGTCATCTGCGAGCCGAACGACGTACCGCTCGACAGCCGGCACCTCGACATGACCTACGCGCTGCAGACGCTGACCGACAAGGTCTACATGGGCAACGTCGTCTCGGGCGTCAACGCCGCGGACACCATCCGGATGGGGGAGATCCTCTTCGGCGGCCGCGAGGCGATCGAGGAGACACCGGTCTCGATCTCGCTGATCAACTGCAACTCGCCGCTGCGCTGGGACGACCGGATGCTCGAGGCGCAGTTCGAGTACTCCGCAGCCAACCAGCCGGTGGTGCTGACGCCGTTCATCCTCATGGGTGCGATGTCGCCGGTGACGATCCCGGCCGCGCTGGTGCAGCAGATCACCGAGGCGCTGTCGGGAATCGCGCTCTCGCAGCTGATCCGGCCGGGTGCGCCGGTGATCTTCGGGTCGTTCCTCTCGAACATCGACATGCAGTCCGGGTCGCCGACGTTCGGCACGCCGGAGTCCGGCATCGGGCTGCTGTGCACCGGGCAGATCGCGCGGCACTTCGGCCTGCCGTTCCGGACCGGCGGCGGGCTGACCTCCTCGCAGGTGCCGGACGCGCAGGCCGGTTACGAGGCGCTGATGACGATGCTGCCGACGTTCCTCGCCGGCGCGAACTGGGTGATGCACTCCGCCGGGTGGCTCGAGGGCGGCCTGGTGGCCGGCTACGAGAAGTTCATCGTCGACGTGGAGATCCTGCAGATGCTGCAGGCGGAGTTCACCCCGCTGGAGATCGACGAGGACTCGATGGCGTTCGGCGCGCACGAGGAGGTCGGCCACGGCGGCCACTTCCTCGGCGCGATGCACACGATGGAGCGGTTCCGCACCTGCTTCTACCGGCCGCTGCTGTCGTCCTCGGAGAACTACGAGCGCTGGGTGCGCAACGGCGGCGCCGACGCGACCGCGCGGGCCACGAAGATCTACCAGGAGAGGCTCGAGGCCTACGAGCCGCCGCCGCTCGACGACGCCGTACGCGAAGAGCTCGAGGAGTACGTCGTCCGCCGGCGCGCCGAGCTCGGCGACTGAGCGGGACCGGGACCAGAGAGAGGAAGGTCATCGATGGCGTTCGCGACCACCGACGAGGGCCCGCGGGCATCGGCGCCCGCGGGCGACTTCGTGCTCGTGCTCACCTGCCCGGACCGGCCCGGCATCGTGCACGCGGTCTCCGGGTTCCTCGTGGCACACGGCGGCAACATCCTCGAGAGCCAGCAGTTCGGCGACCAGCTGACCGGCCGCTTCTTCATGCGGATCGACTTCGTGGTCTCGCAGACCACCACCGCCGAGCAGCTGCGCGCCGACTTCGCCCGCGAGGTGGCCGACAGCTTCGACATGGACTTCGAGCTCTGGGACGCGCGGGCGCCGTACCGGACGCTGATCATGGTGTCCAAGCACCTGCACTGCCTCAACGACCTGCTGTTCCGGCACAGCACCGGCGCGCTGCAGATCGAGATCCCGGTCGTGGTGTCCAACCACCTCGACGCCGAGCCGCTGGTGCGCGCCCACGGCCTCGACTTCGTGCACATCCCGGTGACACCGGAGACCAAGCCGCAGGCCGAGGACCAGCTGCGCGAGCTGATCGAGAAGCACTCGATCCACCTGGTCGTGCTCGCCCGCTACATGCAGGTGCTCTCCGACGGCCTCTGCGACGAGCTCGCCGGCCGCGCGATCAACATCCACCACTCGTTCCTGCCGAGCTTCAAGGGCGCCAAGCCCTACCACCAGGCCTTCGACCGCGGCGTCAAGCTCGTCGGCGCCACCGCCCACTACGTCACCGCCGACCTCGACGAGGGCCCGATCATCGAGCAGGACGTCGTCCGCGTCGACCACAGCTTCAACCAGGAGCAGCTCGTCACCGCCGGCCGCGACGTCGAGGCCCAGGTCCTCTCCCGCGCCGTCCGCTGGCACAGCGAGTCGCGGATCCTGCTCAACGGTCACCGGACGGTCGTGTTCCGGTAGCGGCCGGTCGGTTTCCCACGTTCACGTGGGATGCCTGTCCTTGACGGGCAATGCTTTGCCCCACAAGGTCCGGTTTCCCACGTGGACGTGGTATCCCGACACTCCCCAGATCTCGCCATACGCCCTACTGTTGCGCCATGAGCAACGGGACGGCGGCGGGTGTGCAGTCGGTGGATCGCGCGCTGTCGATCCTGGAGGTGCTGGCCCGGGTCGGTACGGCGGGCGTGACCGAGATCGCCGCGGAGCTCGGGGTGCACAAGTCGACGGCGTTCCGGCTGGTGTCGACGCTGGAGCAGCACCGGCTCGTGGAGCAGGCGGGGGACCGGGGGCGGTACGCGCTCGGGGTCGGGCTGCTGCGGCTGGCCGGCGCCACGACCGCGCGGCTGGACCTGGTGCAGGAGGCGCGGCCGGTGTGCCGGCAGCTGGCCGCCGACACCGGCGAGACGGTCAACCTCACCGTGCTCGCCGAGCACTCCGCGCTCTACCTCGACCAGGTGGCCGGGTCCTCGGCGCTCCAGTCGCACAACTGGGTCGGGCAGCACATCCCGCTGCACGCGACCAGCAACGGCAAGGTCCTGCTCAGCGAGCTCGAGCCCGAGCAGGTCGACGCGCAGCTGGGCCAGCTCAACCGGTTCACCCCGCGCACGATCACCCGCAAGGCGGAGCTGCGCCAGGAGCTCGAGCGGGTCCGCGAGCAGGGCTACTCCGTCGCCGTCGACGAGCTCGAGATCGGGCTCACCGCGGTGGCGGCGCCGATCCGCAACGCCCACGGCGACATCGTCGCCTCGATCAGCGTGTCGGGGCCGACGTTCCGGCTCACCGAGGAGCGGATCGACACGGTGGTCGAGCAGTGCGTCGAGGCCGCCGCGGAGATCTCCCACCGGCTCGGCTGGGGGGTGCGCTGAGGGGCTACGGCCTGATAACGGTGGACGGAGGTCCTTGACGTGCGCGACTGGTCGCACCATTCTCAGTTTCACAATCGGGGTTGCGCGTAGGGCACTGTGTTGCACGATACGCAACACCCGGAACGGGACGAGGTTGCTAGGTGGCTGATTTCTACCTCGATGGCGCGTGGGTGGGCGCCCGGGACGGCGGACGCCGTGAGATCCGCTGTCCCGCGGACGGCACGCTCGTCGCGGAGGTGGACGAGGGCGGGCCGGCCGACACCGAGGCCGCGATCGCCGCGGCCCACCGCGCGTTCCACGCGTCCGGCTGGCCCACGACGTCGGCCACCGAGCGCGGCGACCTGCTGCTGCGGGTCGCGGACCTGCTCGAGCGCGACGCGGACCAGGTCGCCCGGATGGAGTCGCTCGACACCGGCAAGCGGCTCGTCGAGAGCGAGTACGACGTGGCCGACGTCGTCAGCGTCTTCCGCCACTTCGGCCGGATCGCTGGCGAGGACGCCGGCCGGGTCGTCGACACCGGCCGCCCCGACGTCGTCAGCCGGATCGTCCACGAGCCCGTCGGCGTCTGCGGCCTGATCACGCCCTGGAACTACCCGCTGCTCCAGGTCTCCTGGAAGGTCGCGCCCTGCCTGGCCGCCGGCAACACGTTCGTGCTCAAGCCGAGCGAGCTGACCCCGCACTCCGCGATCCACCTGATGCGGCTGCTCGAGGAGGCCGGGCTGCCCGCCGGCGTGGGCAACCTGGTGCTCGGCACCGGCGCCGAGGTGGGCGCCCCGCTCTCCACCGACCCGCGGGTCGACCTGGTCTCCTTCACCGGCGGCCTGGAGACCGGCAAGCGGATCATGGCCGCCGCCTCCGGCACCGTGAAACGGGTCGCGCTCGAGCTCGGCGGCAAGAACCCCAACGTCGTCTTCGCCGACGCCGACCGCGAGGTCGCCCTCGACTTCGCGCTCACCGCGGTCTTCCTGCACTCCGGGCAGGTCTGCTCGGCCGGTGCCCGGCTGGTCGTCGAGGAGTCGATCCACGACGAGTTCGTCGACGCCCTGGTGGAGCGCGCCGAGCGGATCCGGATCGGCGGGCCCTTCGACGAGAAGGCCGAGACCGGGCCGCTCACCAGCGCGGCGCACCGCGACAAGGTCGAGCGGTACGTCGCCGCCGGCATCGCCGAGGGCGCGGTGCTGCGCACCGGCGGCCAGCGGCCCGACGACCCGGCGCTCGCCGACGGCTACTACTATCTGCCGACCATCCTCGACCGGTGCACGGCCGAGATGACGGTCACCCAGGAGGAGTCGTTCGGTCCGGTGCTCACGGTCGAGACGTTCCGCACCGAGGACGAGGCCGTCGAGATCGCCAACAACAGCATCTACGGACTGGCCGGCGCGGTGTGGACCCAGGACGCGGGCAAGGCGCAGCGGGTCGCGGCCCGGCTGCGCATGGGCACGGTGTGGATCAACGACTACCACCCGTACGTGCCGCAGGCGGAGTGGGGCGGCTACAAGCAGTCCGGCATCGGGCGCGAGCTCGGCAACCACGGGCTCGACGAGTACCGCGAGACCAAGCACATCTGGCACAACATCCGCCCGGCCGAGCAGCGCTGGTTCAAGGGATAGGGGTACGACGATGGGTGCGGCGAGGCGCTGGGACTACGTGATCGTGGGAGGTGGTTCCGCGGGCTGCGCCCTCGCGAACCGCCTCTCCGCGGATCCGTCGACCAGCGTCCTCGTGCTCGAGGCCGGCCGCTCGGACTGGAAGCTCGACCCGTACATCCACATGCCTGCGGCGCTGCCGTTCCCGATCGGCAACCGGCTCTACGACTGGCGGTACGAGACCGACCCCGAGCCGGCGATGAACGGCCGCCGGATCTTCCACGCGCGCGGCAAGGTGCTCGGCGGGTCGAGCAGCATCAACGGGATGATCTTCCAGCGCGGCAACCCGATGGACTACGAGCGCTGGGCGTCCGACCCGGGCATGGAGGAGTGGGACTACCTCCACTGCCTGCCGTACTTCAAGAAGATGGAGACCTGCCTCGCCGGCGCCGACGACTGGCGCGGCGGCGACGGGCCGCTCAAGCTCGAGCGCGGCCCCGCCGACAACCCGCTGTTCGGGGCGTTCTTCGAGGCGGTGCAGCAGGCCGGCTACCCGCTCACCGACGACGTCAACGGCTACCGGCAGGAGGGGTTCGCGCGGTTCGACCGCAACGTCTACCGCGGCCGCCGGCTCTCCGCGGCCCGCGCCTACCTGCACCCGGTCCGGCACCGCAAGAACCTCAGGGTCGAGACCCTCGCCTTCGTCACCGGCATCCGGTTCGAGGGCAAGCGCGCGGTCGGCGTCGACTACCTGCGCGCCGGACGCGCACGTCGTACAGCGGACGCCGGCGAGGTCATCCTCTGCGGCGGCGCGATCAACACCCCGCAGCTGCTGCAGCTCTCCGGCATCGGCGACGAGGCGCTGCTGAGGCAGCACGGCATCCCGGTCGTGCAGCACCTGCCGGGTGTCGGCGAGAACCTCCAGGACCACCTCGAGGTCTACATCCAGTACGCCTCGAAGCAGCCGGTGTCGATCGCACCCGGGCTGAGGTGGCGCAAGCGCCCGGGCATCGGCTACCAGTGGCTCTTCCACCGGCGCGGGCTGGGCGCGACCAACCACTTCGAGGGCGGCGGCTTCTGCCGCAGCAACGAGGACGTCGACTACCCCAACCTGATGTTCCACTTCCTGCCGGTGGCGATCCGGTACGACGGCAGCGCGCCCGCGAACCTGCCGCCGGGGGGTCACGGCTACCAGGTGCACATCGGCCCGATGTACGCCGACACCCGCGGGCACGTGCGGATCCGGTCCCGCGACCCGCACGAGCACCCCTCGCTGCTGTTCAACTACCTCACCACGCCGAACGACCGGCGGGAGTGGGTCGAGGCGATCCGGGTCGCGCGGCACATCCTCAACCAGCCGGCGTTCGAGCCCTACAACGGTGGCGAGGTCTCGCCCGGCCCCTCGGTCGAGACCGACGAGCAGATCCTCGACTGGGTGCGCGCCGACGCGGAGACCGCGCTGCACCCGTCCTGCACCGCGAAGATGGGCGTCGACGACCGGGCGGTCGTCGACCCCGGGTCGATGCGGGTCCACGGCGTCGAGGGGCTCCGCGTCGTCGACGCGTCGGTCTTCCCCTACGTCACGAACGGCAACATCTACGCGCCGGTGATGATGGTCGCCGAGAAGGCGGCCGACCTGATCGCCGGCAACACCCCGTTGCCCCCGGCCAGCGTGCCCTTCTATCGCTACCGCGCGGGCGACCCTCTCTACCCACCCGGCGACCCCCGCAACGTCGCCAGTGAGGAGCAGTCATGACCGCCGTCATCGACCAGCCCGAGCAGACCGGTTCGGTCGGCACGGACGCCGCGCTCTCGGTGCGCCACCTCTGGAAGATCTTCGGCCCACGGGCCGACAAGATCATCGGTACGCCGGACGCCGACCTCAGCCGGGCCGAGCTGAAGGAGAAGACCGGCTGCGTGGTCGGCGTCAAGGACGTCAGCTTCGACGTCGCGCCCGGCGAGGTGTTCGTCGTGATGGGCCTCTCCGGCTCGGGCAAGTCGACACTGGTCCGCTGCCTGACCCGACTGATCGAGCCGACCTCGGGGCAGGTGATGATCGACGGCAGCGACATCACCCAGTGCGCCGCGTCGGAGCTGCGCGACCTGCGCCGTACCCACACCTCGATGGTGTTCCAGCACTTCGGGCTGCTGCCGCACCGGCAGGTGATCGACAACGTGGCCTACGGCCTCGAGGTCCGCGGCGTCGGCAAGAAGGAGCGGCGGGCGAAGGCCGCCGAGATCGTCCAGCTGGTCGGTCTCGCCGGCTTCGAGAAGAGCTACCCCGACCAGCTGTCCGGCGGCATGCAGCAGCGCGTCGGCCTGGCCCGGGCCCTCGCCAACGACCCCCACCTGCTGCTGTTCGACGAGCCGTTCTCGGCGCTCGACCCGCTGATCCGCCGGGACATGCAGAACGAGGTGATCCGGCTCCACCGCGAGCTCGGCAAGACGATGCTCTTCATCACCCACGACCTGCAGGAGGCGCTCAAGCTCGGCGACCGGATCGTGATCCTCCGCGACGGGGAGGTCGTGCAGATCGGTACGCCGGACGAGGTGGTCGCCGCACCGGCCGACGACTACGTCCGCGACTTCGTCAGCGACGTCCCGCGCTCGCACGTGCTCACCCTGAAGTGGGTGATGCGCGACCCGCGGCCGGACGACTCGACCGAGGGCCCGGTGATGACCTCCGACACGATCGTCCGTCAGGCGGCCCGGGCTGCGCTCGCCTCCGAGCACCCGGTGCGGGTGGTCGACAAGGGTGAGCTGGTCGGCATCGTCGACGACGACGCGATCCTGCGGGTCGTGGTGGCGGAGGAGGAGGCCGAGCAGTGACCGCCACGCTCGCCCCGGCGAAGCCCGAGCCCGGCGCGGCGCCGCCGCCGACCGAGGAGGCTCGGCGGTCGGTCCCGCGCTGGGTGTGGGCGCTCGGCGTGGTGGTCGTCTGGATCGTCGTCTACCAGCTCACCAAGGGCAACGACACGCTCACCCTTCCGGGGCGGTCGCACACCGACCTGCACAACTCGCTGACGGGCTTCCGGGACGACGTGCTCAGCAGCCGGGACACCAACCCGGTCATCCAGTTCACCTATGACCTCGGCAGCTGGTTCTCCTCGGTCGTCGAGTGGGCCCAGGGGCTCATCTCCATCCCCGACTTCCCGCGGCCGGTGCCGCAGATCGGCTGGCTGGGCGTGCTGGCCATCGCCACCTGGACCGGCCTGGCGCTGGCCGGCTGGCGGATCGCGTTGCTGATCGCGTGCAGCTTCCTCTCCTTCGGCCTGTTCGGCTACTGGAGCGCGTCGATGGACCTGCTCATCGTCACGCTGTTCTCGGTGCTGATCGCGGTGGTGCTCGGCATTCCTCTAGCGATCTGGCTCGGCACCAGCCGGAGCAGGTTCGTCGTCGGTGCCATCAACACCGTCCTGGACTTCTTCCAGACGATGCCGACGTTCGTCTACCTCCTGCCGATCGTTCTCTTCTTCGGCATCGGTGCGTCCTCGGCGGTGGTGTGCACGTTCCTCTACGCGCTGCCGCCGATCATCCGGATCGCCGGTCACGGGATCCGCAACGTGCCCGCCACCACCCTCGAGGCGACCGACTCCGCCGGCCAGACCGGGTTCCAGCGGCTGCGCAAGGTGCAGCTGCCGATGGCCCGCCGCACGATCGTGGTCGGCCTCAACCAGACGGTGATGGCCGCGCTCGCGATGGCGACCCTCGTGGGTTACATCGACGGGCCGGGCCTCGGCCAGGAGGTGCTCGACGCGCTGTTCAAGAACGACGTCGGCGCCGGGTTCGTGCCCGGGATGCTCATCGTGGTGATGGCGGTGATGCTCGACCGCACCACCACCGCCGCGAGCGAGGCACCCGAGAAGCGGATCCGCAGCGGGACCGACCCGCGTCGGCGCCGGATCCTGCTGGCGGTGACGGGGGTGCTGGCGCTCGTCGCGGTCTACCTCTCCCGGCGCACGCTCGACCTCGCCGAGTTCCCGGAGACCTCGTGGCGAGCGACCGTGGCCGACAAGGTGAACAGCTTCGAGGACTGGTTCATCGACACCTTCGGCGGCGCCACCGACTGGTTCAAGGACACCGTCAGCTCGCTGCTGCTCAACCCGATGCAGTCCCTGCTCGCCGAGTCGCCCTGGTACGTCGCCGCGGCGGGCATCTTCGGGATCGCGGTCGCGCTCGGAGGCATGCGGGCGGTGCTGCCCACCCTCATCTGCCTGGCCGGGCTGCGCTACTTCGACCTCTGGCACGACGCGATGATCACGCTCAACATGACCCTGGTCGGCACGCTGCTGGTGATGGTGCTGGCGCTGGTCTTCGGCGTCTGGATGGCGCGCAGCCCCAAGGCCGACCTGGTCATCCGACCGCTCCTCGACACCGGGCAGACGATCCCGCCGTTCGTCTACCTCATCCCGATCCTGTCGCTGTTCGACCCGACCCGGTTCACCGCCATCGTGGCCGGCGTCGTCTACGCCGCGCCGGTCGCGATCAAGCTGGTCGCGGACGGGGTGAAGGGGGTCTCGCCGACCACGCTCGAGGCGGCCCGCTCGACCGGCAGCACGACGTGGCAGGAGATCACCAAGGTCCAGCTGCCGATGGCGCGCGGCTCGATCGTGCTCGCCGCCAACCAGGGACTGCTGTACGTGCTGTCGATGGCGGTCATCGGCGGCCTCGTCGGAGGCGGTGCGCTCGGCTACGACGTGGTGCTCGGCTTCTCCCGCTCGGAGGAGTGGGGCAAGGGCGCCGCGGCGGGCATCAGCATCGTGCTGATCGGCATCATGCTCGACCGGATCGCCCGGGCGGCCGCTCATGGCGATCCGGTCACGCGGGATCCGAACAAACGTCGGCGGTGGCTCGCGGCTCGCGTCTGACCGGACTCGGACTCGGAAGTGCACACGCACACAACCAAGGAGAAGGAATGCGAACTAGGAAGTTGCGGACCGGGCTGCTCGCGGTCGGCGCGTGCGTGGCACTCACGCTCGCCGGCTGCGGGGACGACTCGATCTCCAAGGAGACGAAGGAGAACGAGGCGAAGGCCGCGGACCAGGGTGACTGCGGCGAGATCAACATGGCCGTCAACCCGTGGGTCGGCTACGAGGCCAGCGCCTACGTGGTCGGCACCGTGGTCGAGCAGGAGATCGGCTGCAAGGTCAACTACAAGGACCTCAAGGAGGACGTCTCCTGGCAGGGCTTCGGCACCGGCGAGGTCGACGTGGTGATCGAGGACTGGGGTCACCCGGACCTGGAGAAGAAGTTCTTCGCCGACCAGGGCGACGGCACCGCGATGGACTTCGGCGAGAACGGCAACGTGGGCATCATCGGCTGGTTCGTGCCGCCGTGGCTCGCCGAGGAGCACCCGGACATCCTGGACTGGGAGAACCTCAACAAGTACGCCGACGAGTTCAAGACCTCCGAGTCCGGCGACAAGGGCCAGTTCCTGGGCTCCGACCCGTCGTACGTGCAGTTCGACGAGGCGATCATCAGCAACCTCGGCCTGGACTTCAAGGTCGTCTTCTCGGGCGGTGAGGCCGCGAGCATCTCCGCGTTCGAGAAGGCCGAGAAGAACCACGAGTGGGTGATCGGCTACTGGTGGGAGCCGCAGTGGTTCAACGCCAAGGTCCCGATGCAGCGGGTGAAGCTCCCGCCGTACGAGGAGGGCTGCCAGGACGACCCGGCCAAGGTCGCCTGCGACTACCCGGAGACCCCGCTGAAGAAGATCGTCTCCACCTCGTGGGTCGACGAGGGTGGCCCCGGCGTGGAGCTGGTCAAGAACTTCAAGTGGACCAACGAGGACCAGAACCTGGTCGCGAAGTACATCACCGAGGACAAGATGTCCGCCGAGGACGCCGCGGCCAAGTGGGTCGAGGACAACCCGGACAAGGTCGAGGCCTGGCTGCCCTGACCTAGAGGCGCGTCGCGCGCTCCACCCCCGGCGGGCGGTTGACACCCGCCGGGGGCGGAGCGATCCTTGACCAAGTTTCCTATTACGAACTGTGTTGCGTATAGCGCAACATCGCACCCGCAGAGAACGACCAGCTTGGGAGGGCCCTCATGGCCAACGTCCCCGCCACGGCACGCGTCGTGGTCATCGGCGCCGGCATCGTCGGCAACAGCCTCGTCCACCACCTGGCCCGGCTGGGCTGGCGCGACATCGTGCAGATCGACAAGGGGCCGCTGCCGAACCCGGGCGGGTCGACCGGCCACGCCTCCAACTTCATCTTCCCCGTGGACCACTCCCGGGAGATCACGGACCTGACGCTCGACTCCATGGAGCAGTACAAGGAGATGGGCGTCTTCATCGAGTCCGGAGGCTTCGAGGTGGCCCGCACCGAGGAGCGGATGGAGGAGCTCCGCCGCCGGATGTCGAGCGCCAGGGCCTGGGGGATCGAGGCCGAGCTGGTCACGCCCGAGCAGGTGAAGGAGAAGGTCCCCTTCATCGAGACCGACCAGATCATCGGCGCCTTCTGGACGCCCTCGGTCGGCGTCGTCGACTCGCTGCGCGCCGGCACGATCATGCGCGAGAAGGCGATGGAGCTCGGTGCGCTCACCACCGTGCCCAACACCGAGGTGCTCGGGATCGACGTCGAGGACGGCCGGGTGCGGCGGGTCCGCACGAGCAACGGAGACGTGGAGACCGACACGATCGTGGTCGCCTGCGGTGTGTGGAGCCCGCGGATCGCCGAGATGGCCGGCGCGCACATCCCGCTGACGCCCGCGGTGCACCAGATGATCTCGGTCGGCCCCTGCCCCCAGCTGAGCGGGCTCGAGGGCGAGATCAGCGTCCCGATCGTCCGCGACATGGACACGTTCTGCTACGAGCGCCAGCACGGCGCCGACATGGAGGTCGGCTCCTACGCCCACCGGCCGATCCTCGTCGACCCCGACGACATCCCGTCGATCGAGGCCTCGAAGCTGTCGCCGACCGAGCTGCCGTTCACGGAGGAGGACTTCGACCCGCAGCTGGAGCAGGCCTTCGAGCTGATGCCGGACCTGCTCGGCGCCGAGGGCGCCGAGATCCGCTACGCGATCAACGGGCTGCTCTCGCTCACGCCCGACGGCTCGCCGGTGCTCGGCGAGTCGCCCGAGGTCGCGGGGCTGTGGTCGGCCGCGGCGGTGTGGATCAAGGAGGGCCCGGGTGTCGGGCGCGCGGTCGCGGAGTGGATGACCCACGGGTACAGCGAGATCGACGTCGCGAACTCCGACATCGCCCGCTTCTACCCGCACCACCGGGAGAAGGAGCACATCCGGGCGCGCACCTCCGAGGCGTTCAACAAGACCTACGGCATCGTGCACCCGGCGGAGCAGTACGAGTCCGACCGGCCGCGCCGGACCGCACCGATGCACGCCTCGCAGGTCGAGCTGGGCGCGTTCTTCTTCGAGGCCGCCGGCTGGGAGCGCCCGTTCTGGTACGAGTCCAACAAGCCGCTGCTCGAGGAGTACGGCGACCGGGTGATGCCGCGCGAGCACGAGTGGGACTCGCGCTGGTGGTCGCCGATCATCAACGCCGAGCACCTGCGGATGCGGGACGCGGCCGGCATCGTCGACCTGACGGCGTTCTGTGTCTTCGACGTCGAGGGCCCGGGCGCGCTCGACGTCGTCCAGCGCTCGTGCGTGGCGCAGTGCGACGTCGCGCACGGCAAGGTGATCTACACGCCGATGCTCGACCCGAAGGGCGGCTTCGTCTCCGACCTGACCGTGATGCGCCTCGGCGACCAGCACTTCCGGGTGGTGACCGGCGGCGCCCACGGCATGGTCGACCTCAAGCGGTTCGTCGACCTGGCCCGCGAGAACGGCTCCGCGCAGGTGACCGACCACACCTCGGCGTACACCACGATCGGCGTGTGGGGCCCGCGGGCGCGCGACATCGTCTCCTCGCTGACCAGCGACGACGTCAGCCACGAGGGTTTCCCCTTCGCCACCTGCCGCGAGATCGAGCTCGGTGGGCGGACCGTGCTCGCGTCCCGGATCTCCTACGTCGGCGAGCTCGGCTGGGAGCTCTACGCCCCGATCGGCGAGGGCGCCGCGCTCTGGGACACGCTGCTCGAGGCGGGCCGGCCGCACGGCGCCGTCCCCGTCGGCATCGGCGTCTACGGCACCACCGGCCGGATCGAGAAGGGCTACCGCGCCTTCGGCTTCGAGCTCGACGCGGAGCGCACGATCGTGGAGGCCGGCATGCAGCGGCCGAAGGTGAAGTCGGCGGACTTCATCGGGCGCGAGGCCTACCTCAAGCAGCGCGAGGAGGAGCCGGCCGCGGTGCTGTGCACGATGACCGTCGACGACCACACGTCGAAGAGCGGCATGAAGCGCTACATGCTCGGCGGCGAGCCGATCCTGACCCGCGACGGCGGGACCCTCACCGACGGTCACGGCCGGCACCCGTACGTGACCACCGCGGGCTCGGCGCCGTCGCTGGGCAAGCACGTGCTGATGGCCTACCTGCCGCCCGAGGAGGCGACGCTGGGCAACCAGCTGGCGGTCTCCTACATGGAGGAGCTCTACCCGGTCACGGTCGGCTCGGTCGACGCCACGTCGCTGTTCGACCCGGACAACGAGCGGATCCGCTCATGACGAACGTGCTCGTCTGCGTGAAGCGGGTGCCGGACGTCTCCGGCGAGGTCGCGCTGACCGCCGACGGCCAGGGCATCGACACCGGGCAGCTCGGGTTCACGATCAGCGACCACGAGGCCTGCGCGGTCGAGCTCGCCGTACGGATCGCCACCGACACCGGCGGCACCGCGACGGTGGCCACCGTCGGCCCGGCCGAGGCGGTCGAGCAGCTGCGCAACGCGCTCGCGATCGGCTGCACCGCGGCCGTGCACGTCGTCGCCGACACCGCCGCGCTCGGCCCGGCCGACGTCGCCCGCGGGCTGGCCGAGGTCGCCCGCGAGCAGGACCTGGTGCTGCTCGGCACCGACGCCGCCGACAGCGGCGACTTCCAGGTCGGCATCCGGCTGGCCCACCTGCTCGACCGGCCCGTGGTCAACGGCCTGTCGACGGTCGAGGTCCAGGACGGGACCGTGGTCGCGCGCGGGGACGGGCCCGAGGGACCGGAGACGTTCCGGCTGCCGCCGCCCGCGGTCGTCACCGTGATGGAGGGCGGCGTCGAGCCGCGCTACCCGAGCGTGCCGGGCCGGATGAAGGCCAAGAAGGTCCCGATCGACGAGCGCCGGCCGGTGGCCGCGCCGGCGGGTCCGAACCGGGTGGCCTACACGCTGCCCCCGCCGGTGAGCAGCGACGTGCAGATCCTGGGTGAGGGCGCCGCCGCCGCACCGGCGGTCGTCGACCTCTTCGAGCGGATCGGAGTGTTGTCGAAGTGATCATCGTCTACGTCGAGACCGACGAGTCCGGTGCGACCGAGATGTCGCGCGAGGCGCTGACCTTCGCGCGCAGCCTGTCCGAGGCCGGCGGCGGGGTCCCGATCGACGCGTTCGCCGCCGGCGAGCTGCCCGACGGCCTGCTCGCGCAGCTCGGTGAGTACGGCGTGCGCACCCTCCACCACGCCGTCGGCGACGCGGTGTCGGCGTACGGCGGCGGCGTCTGGGGCGCCGCGCTCCAGGAGGCGCGGGCCGCGGCCGGCTCGGTGGTCGTGATGGCGTCCGGCACCCCGCGCGGCAACGAGGTGCTCGCGCACGTGGCCGCGCGGCTCGACGTACCCATGGCCGCCAACGTCATCTCGTTCGGCGGGCTGGCGCCGTTCGTCGTCACCCGGCAGGTGATGGGCGGGTCGGTGCTCGAGGAGATGCGGCTCGACCAGCGGCCGGCGGTCTTCAGCGTCGCCGGGCACGCGGTCGAGGCCTCGCCCGCCGCGACGCCCACCGAGACCACGGTCGCCGAGCTCAAGCCCGAGCCGGCGCAGACCGACCTCGTCGCCCGGGTCGCCTCCCGCGAGGCACCGCCCCCGGACCTGTCCGGCGCGCTCAAGACCGCCAAGGTCGTGGTGGGTGCCGGGCGCGGGGCGGGCGGGCCGAACGGCTTCGACGGCGTGCTCGAGCTCGCCGAGCTGCTCGACGGCACCCTGGGCGTCTCGCGCGTGGTCACCGGCGCCGGCTGGCGGCCGCACCACGAGCAGATCGGCCAGACCGGCAGCCGGATCTCGCCGGACCTGTACGTCGCCTGCGGCATCTCCGGCGCGATCCAGCACTGGGCCGGCTGCTCGAGCGCCAAGACGATCCTGGCCATCAACACCGACGCCGAGGCGCCGATGGTGACCAAGGCGCACTACGCGGTGATCGGGGACATGCACGAGATCGTGCCGGCGATCAACGAGGAGATCCGCCGGCGCCGAGGCTGACCCGTCCCGGGCGACGAAACTTACGGTTCTTGTACGAAACTTCGTGCAGGAACCGTCAGATTCACCGGTTCACCGGTGAATCTGACCCCCGGTGCGCCGCCGGCGGCGGGGACGAGGGGCCGGCCCGAGCCCCAGCGCGAGCAGCAGCACCGGGACCCTGGCTCGCGCGACCACGCGATCAGCGTAGTGTTCGGAGAGTGGAAGAGCGGCCGCTGACTTTCTCCGTCGACTCGGAGACCCAGACCCTCCACGTCAGTGGGGAGGT
>Ga0164243_10005403_pt1 | contig 19520 bp, 14 predicted proteins | sample OricompcompostOP_FD_108781 | JGI IMG/M metagenome (GOLD analysis project Ga0164243, IMG submission 108781) | Organic Plus compost microbial communities from Emeryville, California, USA - Original compost - Organic plus compost (OP) | ecosystem: Engineered > Solid waste > Mixed feedstock >... | reverse complement strand
TCATCCGGATAGCTGACCTGCTCCGCCAGCAAGCCGTATTCGGTCGAGACCTCGTCCAGCGCCGAGGTCATCAGGCTGTCGGAGGTATAGGTGACTGCTGCCGCCAGTTGCCCCTTCACGCCGGACACCACGAAGTTGAAATTATCGAAGGTGCCAATCGCCGCCTGGCGCACCACGCCGCCGCGCGGCGCTTTCGGATTGACGTAGTCGAAATGTTTGAAGCCGGCCGGATATTTCAGGTCGCCGAACAGCGACAGGCCGTGCCGCCAGGTGTTGGCCTGCCCGGCGCTAGTGGCGGCGGAACCTTGGGCGGCAGCTTTGAGAGGACCAAGGATCGAGGACAGGGCGGGCGCCGTCAGAGCAAGGGCGCCGGTACGGATGAGGGAGCGGCGGGACAGGGTCCGGAACAGAGGCAATGCAGGTCTCCACGGGGGTGGCGGACGGTATTTAGGGTTTTCAGGCGAAGTGGGTACCGGTTCGCTTGAAGGAAACGCGCCAACGAAATCCAGAGGCGCGGCTGGCCTAGATTCTCATGTAGTCAGTTTTACGGACAACCTTAGCCAACGCACGTTAAATGGCGGCAATTTACCATGCTGCGTCGCCGCAGGGCGGGAACTTGCCCCACAGCGGCCGGCCCGGGGCCGCAGCCAAGGCCGATTACGCAAACGGCCGGGCAATGCCCGGCCGTTCACATCAACACCCGAAGGTCAGACTTTATTTCTCTGGCCCAGTTTTCTGCGGCTCCGGCACCGGCTGTTCCGGGGCCTTCGGCGCGGCACCAGGAGCGGCCGGCTCATTGCCGGGCATCTTGGCGGCGCCCGGCTCCTGCGGAGCCTGGCCACCTGCCGGCGCTGCTTCAGCCGCCGTCGGCATAGGGGCCGGATTGTCAGACAGGCTGCGCAGATAGGCGATCAGGTCGGCGCGCTGGCCCGGACGGCCAAGGCCGGCAAAGCCCATGCTGGTGCCTTTGATGGTGCCGCGCGGATTTGCGATGAACTGGTCGAGATCCTCATAGGTCCACTTGCCGCCGGCCGCCTTCATCGCCGCCGAGAAGTTGAAGCCGTCGCGGCCATGGCCCTTCTCGTCATTGACGATGTTGTAGAGATTGGGACCGACCTTGTTCGGGCCGCCCTTTTCGAAGGTGTGGCAGGCGCCGCATTGCTTGGCGGCCGCTTCACCGCGCTTGGGATCGGCGCTGGCAAGACGCACCGCGATCGGCTCAGCCGCCTCCGGCTTGGCCGCCTCAGCCCCGCCCGCCGGCGTTTCCGGCACGGCGATGTCATAGCCCGGCTTCTCGATATGGCCCGGGGCGAACAGCGCGCCGGCGGCGATATTCAGGGTCAGAACACCCAGGCAGGTCGCCAGCACGGCGCCCATGATTTTATTGAGTTCGAAGGAATCCATCTGGGTTCTCGTCGGGGAAGCTGGCGGCTCGTGGATTAGAACCGCATGAAGCTGCGGCGGCGCATGATTAGCCGGTTTGCGCGCAGTGATGCAACCCGTATAAGCGGTCCGTCCCCGCAACCCATGCGTGATGGGGAAGTCCCTGAAAAGCCATGTCCTGAGCGATGTGAAGTGTCGATGACTGACGGCAGCGTCCTGATCCTCATTCCGGCCCGGATGGCGGCCTCCCGGCTACCCGGAAAACCGCTTGCCGACATCGCCGGCCTGCCGATGATCGCCCATGTTGTCGCACGGGCAAAGGAAGCCGCCCTCGGCGAGGTGATCGTCGCCACCGATTCGGAGCCCATCCTTGCCGCGGTCGAAAAAGCCGGCGGCCGGGCGCTGATGACCAGCGCCGACCACGCCTCCGGCTCGGACCGGATTTTCGAGGCTTTGCAGCTGGCCGACCCGGATCGCAAGATTCAAGTGGTCGTCAATGTGCAGGGCGACCTGCCGACGCTGGCGCCGGGTGACCTGCAGGCTGCCGTGCGGCTGCTGGACGATCCGGCGGTCGATATCGCCACGCTGGCGGCCGAAATCGTCAAGGACGAGGAGCGGTTCAACCCGAACGTGGTCAAGCTGGTCGGATCGCCGGCCGGCGAGGCGCGGCTGCACGCACTCTATTTCACGCGGGCCACCGCGCCCTATGGCGAAGGCCCGCTCTATCATCACATCGGTCTTTATGCCTATCGCCGCACAGCTTTGGAGCGTTTTGTGGCGCTGCCGCCCTCGACCCTCGAAAAGCGGGAGAAGCTCGAACAGCTACGGGCGCTGGAAGCCGGGATGCGGATCGAAGCCGCCATCGTCACCTCGGTGCCGCTCGGCGTCGATACGCCCGAAGATCTTGAGACCGCGCGCAAGATGCTCTCGGCTTCATCCTGAGCAATGCCGACTCCAAAACCGCTCATCCCGGCGAAGGCCGGGATGCAGAGCTACGAGCACCGAAGTTGCAGAAGCATTCCTGGGTCCCGGCCTGCGCCGGGACGAACGGGGAGAAAGTAGAGCCAACTCGAAGGGGTGTGGTCAGTCACGATTGACCTACCAGTCGCGCAAGGCGTAACGAACAGCCCGAAACGGACATCACATGACCAAGAAAAAAATCTCGTTCCAGGGCGAGCCCGGCGCCAATTCGCATATCGCCTGCCGCGAAGCCTATCCCGATTACGAGCCGCTGCCCTGCCCGACGTTCGAGGATGCCTTTGCCGCGGTGACCAGTGGCGAAGCCGCGCTGGCCATGATCCCGATCGAGAATTCGGTCGCCGGCCGCGTTGCCGACATTCATCATCTGATGCCGCGTTCGGGCCTCAACATCATCGGCGAATGGTTCTTGCCGGTGAAGCATCAATTGCTGGGGCTGAAAGGCACGACGCTCGCCGACATCAAGACGGTCGAGAGCCATGTCCATGCGCTCGGCCAGTGCCGCAACATCATTCGCAAGCTGAAGATCAAGGCGATCGTCGCCGCCGATACGGCAGGCTCCGCCCGCGAAGTTGCCGAGCGCGGCGACAAGAGCTGCGCCTCGATCGCCACCCGCCTCGCCGCCGAGATCTATGGCCTCGACATTCTCGCCGAGGATATCGAGGACGCAGCGCATAACACCACGCGCTTCATCGTGCTGGCGCGCGAGCCGCAATGGGCGGATCAGGACAGCGGCAAGGTCATCACCACTTTCATCTTCCAGGTGCGCAACATTCCCGCCGCGCTCTACAAGGCGATGGGCGGCTTTGCCACCAACGGCGTCAACATGACAAAGCTGGAAAGCTACATGGTGGACGGCAATTTCTTCGCCACCATGTTCTATGCCGATATCGAGGGCCATCCGCATGACCATCATGTCGCGCTGGCGCTGAAGGAATTGGAGTATTTCTCCAAGGAGACGAAGATCCTCGGCGTCTATCCGGCCCATCCCGTCCGCGAGACCTTCAAGGTCGCGGCGGAATAGTCCCTCTGTCATTCCGGGGCGCAGCCGAAGGCTGCGAGCCCGGAATCCAGACTTTCTGGCTTTCCTGGATTCCGGGCCCGCGCGTTTCACGCGCGTCCCGGAATGACGGCTCGATGCCCGAAGGGTAAAAAGCCGCACCCTGATCTGCCCAAGAATAAGGCAGCTTCCTTGAACCCACGCCAGCCAGCGTGTAAGCGCGCCCGGTAGTGCAACGGGAACATATCGTGCTGGACGAAAAGCTGGAGCCAATTTACGCCGAAGTCCTTCGCCGCAATCCGGGCGAAGCGGAATTTCATCAGGCCGTACGCGAGGTGCTGGACAGCCTCGGCGTCGTCATCGCCAAGCATCCGCATTATGCCGATGGCGCGCTGATCGAGCGCATCTGCGAGCCGGAGCGGCAGATCATCTTTCGCGTGCCGTGGGTGGATGACAAAGGCCAGGTGCAGATCAATCGCGGCTTCCGCGTGCAGTTCAATTCCGCGCTCGGCCCGTTCAAGGGCGGCCTGCGCTATCATCCGAGCGTGCTCTTGGGCACCATCAAGTTTCTCGGCTTCGAACAGACCTTCAAGAACGCGCTGACGGGCCTGCCGATTGGCGGCGGCAAGGGCGGCTCCGATTTCGATCCGAAAGGACGCTCGGATGCCGAGATCATGCGCTTCTGCCAGTCCTTCATGACCGAGCTGTATCGTTATCTCGGCGAATATACCGACGTGCCGGCCGGCGATATTGGCGTCGGCCAGCGCGAGATCGGTTACATGTTCGGTCAGTACAAGCGCATCACCAATCGCTACGAATCCGGCGTGCTGACCGGCAAGGGCCTCGCCTGGGGCGGCTCGCGCGTGCGCAAGGAAGCCACCGGCTATGGCGCAGCGTATTTCGTTGAGCGCATGTTGCAGCGGCGCGGCGAAGGCTTCGCGGGCCGCAAGGTGATCGTGTCGGGCAGCGGCAATGTTGCGATCTATGCGATCGAGAAGGTGCAGCAGCTCGGCGGCCGCGTCATCGCCTGTTCGGATTCGGACGGCTATGTGGTCGAGGATAACGACATCGACCTTGCCTTGCTGAAAGAGATCAAGGAGCGCCGCCGTGGCCGGCTTGCCGATTACGCCAAGGCGCGCGGCAAGGACGTGACCTATGTCGCCGGCGGCCGGATCTGGGATGTGCCGGCCGATGTGGCGATGCCGTCAGCGACGCAGAACGAACTGAACGGGCAGGATGCGCGCACGCTGATCAAGAACGGCATTCGCGCAATCGGCGAAGGCGCTAACATGCCGTGCACGCCGGAAGCCGTGCGCCATTTCATGGAAGCCGACGTGCTGTTTGCGCCCGGCAAGGCCGCCAATGCCGGCGGCGTCGCCACCAGCGCGCTGGAGATGCAGCAGAATGCGTCGCGCGATTCATGGAGCTTCGAGGAGACCGAAGGCCGGCTCGCCGCCATCATGCACGGCATCCATGACGGCTGCGCGCAGACGGCGGAAGAATACGGCGCGCCCGGCAATTACGTACTCGGCGCCAATGTCGCGGGCTTCATCCGCGTCGCCGACGCGATGCGTGCGCTTGGGGTGATCTAAAGCACATACCACTGTCATGCCCCGCGCAGGCGGGGCGTCCAGTGAGATTTGAATATGTAACGAAAGCTGGATCGCCCGCCTTCGCGGGCGATGACAAGACGTCAAATCGTCTGGTTATATTCACCGACTTCCGGATGCGTGCGCAGCACGTCATCCACCGCCTTGAACATATCGCGCATGCGCTGTTCCGATTGCGGGCTCTCGACCACCACAACGAGTTCAGGCTTGTTCGACGACGCGCGCACGAGGCCCCAGCTGCCGTCTTCCACCGTCACCCGCACGCCGTTGACGGTGACGAGATCGCGGATCGCCTGACCGGCGACCTTGCCGCCATCGGCCTTGACCTTCTCGAAATGCTTCACCACCGCATCGACGATGCCGTATTTCTTCTCGTCGTCGCAATGCGGCGACATGGTCGGCGATGACCAGGTCTTCGGCAGCGCATTCTTCAGATCGCTCATCGACTTGCCGGGATTGCGATCCAGCATGTCGCAAATGGCGATGGCGGAGACGAGCCCGTCGTCATAGCCACGGCCGAACGGCTTGTTGAAGAAGAAGTGGCCGGACTTCTCGAAGCCGACCATCGCGCCGCTCTCGTTCACACGCCGCTTCATATAGGAATGGCCGGTCTTCCAGTAATCGGCCTTCACCTTGTTGGCGATCAGCACCGGATCGGTCGCAAACAAGCCGGTCGACTTCACATCGACCACGAAGGTCGCGCCCGGATGCAGCGCCGAAATATCGCGCGCCAGCATCACGCCAACCTTGTCGGCGAAAATCTCCTCGCCCTCGTTATCGACCACGCCGCAACGATCGCCGTCGCCATCAAAGCCAAAGCCGACATCGGCTTTCTCTTTGATCACTGCATCGGCCATCGCGTGCAGCATCTTCATGTCTTCGGGATTGGGATTGTATTTCGGGAAGGTGTAATCCAGTTCGCAATCAAGCGGGATCACCTCGCAGCCGATCGCTTCCAGAATCTTCGGCGCGAAGGCGCCGGCGGTGCCGTTGCCGCAGGCGGCGACCACGCGCAGTTTGCGCTTCAGCTTCGGCCGATTGGTGAGGTCGGCGATATAGCGCGCCGGGAAATCGTCGATGAACTGATAGGAGCCGCCGTCTCGAATCTTGAACTTGGCATTCAGCACGATGTCCTTCAGCCGCGTCATCTCATCGGGCCCGAAGGTCATCGGCCGGTTGGCGCCCATCTTCACGCCGGTCCAGCCATTGTCGTTATGCGAGGCGGTGACCATCGCCACGCACGGCACGTCGAGATCGAATTGCGCGAAATACGCCATCGGCGACAGCGCCAGCCCGATGTCGCGCACGCGCATGCCGGACGCCATCATGCCGGAAATCAGCGCCATCTTCACCGAAGCCGAATAGCCGCGAAAGTCATGACCGGTGACGATGTCGGGCCGCACGCCCATCTCATGGACCAGCGTGCCGATGCCCATGCCGAGCCACTGCATGCCCATCAGATTGATTTCCTGGCCGAGCAGCCAGCGGGCGTCATATTCGCGGAAGCCGGTCGGCTTCACCATCGGCTGGGATTCATAGGCGTAGGTATTGGGCGCAAGCTGCGGCGCGGGCTTGGGAAACATCAATATCCTCGAGGGGAAAAGGGAGAGACGGCGGGGAACGCAGACACTTTTGCGCAATGGTTGCGGCGGAAAGATGAAGCTATTGCTCCAGCACCATCTTCCCATTGGCATATTCGAAGCGCTTGAGCTTCGTCAAAAACGACAATCCGAGCAAATTTTCGCTTAACGCATTGCCGGGGACCACCAGCGCCGGAACATCGCGGACCACAAGGCCATCGATATCAACCTGGCTGAGCGTCACCGGCGCGGCCTTGACGGTGCCGTTGGCGGTCTTGACCTGCGCGGTGAAGGCATCGCGGCTGGGGCGGATGCCGAGGCGGCCCGCCTCTCGCTCGGTCAGCGCGATCACCGAGGCGCCGGTATCGATCATGAAGTCGGTCCGCCTGCCATCGACCTTGCCGCCGACCTGGAAATGCCCGCGCGCATCACGCGGCACGGTGACACTTTTGCCGGAGCTGCGCGCCGGCGCATTGCCCATCGTCGTCGGGGTGGCAACAGGCGTGGTGGAGTTGACGCTCAGCTTATCCTGCTGGCCAAAATAGCCGCCGACCAACCAGGCCGTCGCCATCACGACGGCTGCAAAAACGAGGATCGAGCGTATCATTCCAACGGCCTGTTCGCGGAGGTGGCGACGTCACGACTTTAAGTTGGGACGTGGTCCCGGCGCGGATCAAAGCATCGCCAATGAAAATGCCGCATTAAACCGAAACGAGAAATGAGGGTGTTTGGGTGCGGCTGGTGTCGCAGGGGTGAACAGGGTCGTTAAAATTTTACACATACGCCGGCCCTTCAGCACTTGATCGTCCCCGCCGCGCGGGACGACTGTATTACGGTGTCTCACCGGTCGCGAGTCTCAACGCAGAAGGTTCAGACCTGCCCGGCCTCACACCACGCGCATTTGCCAGATTTCGAAAAACTTGCCGAGCACGCGCGACACCGACGCGGCGGAGACAGCGCCGGCGCGCAGCCGCATCTCGCGGGTGATGCCTTCAGTCCGCAGGCCGGCGGTCATGTTGGTAACGACCGTTAGCGCCAGCACACGCAAATCGAACCGGCGTGCGAGGATTGCTTCCGGCACGATGGTCATGCTGAGCACATCGGCGCCAAGCTTCTGCGCCACCCGCGCTTCCGCCGGCGTCTCGAAACTCGGGCCCGGATACCACATCAGCTCGCCGTCATAAGCCTTGCGGCCAAGCTGCGCCAAAGCGAGGTTGAAGCGTTCGCGCAGATGGCGATCGTAAACACCGCGCATATCGACAAAGCCGGTATCGCCTGCCTCACCGATCAAAGGATTGAGGCCGGTCAGGTTGATGTGATCGGTGATCGTCATCATCGTGCCCGGCTGAATGTCCTGCCGCACGGCGGCGGCCGCGCCGGTCAGCACCACGGCCTTGACGCCCAGACGCGACAGCGTTTCCAACGGCACACGCATCGCGTTGATGTCGCCGGTCTCGTAATAATTGGTGCGGCCGCGAAACACGGCGATCCGCGCCGAGCCGATCGCCCCAATCAGCAACTCCGACGTCATGCGGTCGGATTGCGGAAAGCCCGGCAGATCGGAATAGGGAATGCGCGCCGTCTGCGTGACCTGATCGGCGATGGCGGCAAGGCTTAGTCCCAGCACCAGCCCGACATCGATCCGCGCGTCACCGATCCGGTCGCGAATGATCTCGACACACCGCTCGGCATCGCTTGGCACGCTGCAATCCCAATGATGATGCAGCGGCGCCCCAATGCGGCTGACATCGGCGCGGTGACGCTAGCGGCAATCATTTAACATCGGGCTACCGTGTAAAGACGTCCGGCACTTTTGATCGACACGCGCAGGCGGTGTAAGACTGGATCCGGCCTTCGCCGGGATGAGCGGGGTTTGGGTTGGTGTCACGGTAAAACAAAAATGCCGAACAACGCATCTTGCTGGTCGTCCCCGCGAAGGCGGGGACCCATACGCCGAGTCCTTTCGATCAGCGTCAGGCCGTCGTTTCCACCAATGACCTGCAGTGGTTATGGGTCCCCGCCTTCGCGGGGACGACCAAGTAACGAACATCCTCACGTCCCCGGCCGTTTCGCGCGTCGCGTCGGCAGCGCGTTGGCGGGATCATCGGGCCAGGGGTGCTTGGGATAGCGGCCGCGCATTTCCGACTTCACCGCCGCGTAGCTGCCCTGCCAGAAGCCCGGCAGATCGCGCGTCACCTGCACCGGCCGATGCGCGGGTGAAAGGAGTTCGATCACCAGCGGCACGCGGCCTTTGGCAATCGACGGATGCTGCGACAGGCCGAACAATTCCTGCACGCGGATGGCGATGGTCGGTCCGGCTTCGGCTTCATAATCGATCGGCGCCAGCGTGCCGGTCGGCGCTTCGAAATGCGTCGGCGCTTCGATATCGAGCCGGCGGCGCAGCGGCCATGGCAGCATTTCCATCAGCGCATTCGACAATTCATCGGCGCCGACATCCTTGAGCGCAGTCTTGTCGGCGAGCAACGGCGCAAGCCACTCCTGCACATTGTCCTTCAACGCTGCGTCGGACAAATCCGGCCATTCGTCACCTTCCGAACGCCGCAAAAACGCGACGCGATCACGCCATTGCAAGATGTGCTTACTCCACGGCAGGCGCTGCAAACCGGCATCGGCAATCGCCGCTGCAAGCTTTGCGGCATTATCCTCGGATGGTTCGGCGGCTGCGATCTGCTCCGAAAACACAATGGCGCCGAGCCGCCGCGCCTTGCGCGCACGCAGCGACAGCGTTGATGGATCAACGCTCACGTCATCGCGCTGCTCGATCTCATTGGCGAAACGTTGCTCGATTTCGGCGAGCGTGATCGGCGCCGCCAGCAGAATGCGCGCCTGCGCCGCGCGGCCGGATAATTCGGCGGCAACGATGAATGGCTCGCGCGCCAGCGCCAAAGCTGGATCGATATTCGCGCCGCGTCCATTGGCGAGCAGAAACGCGCCCTGCCCGCCACCGCGATTCTTGGCGATGCGATCGGGATAAGCGAGCGCAAGGAGCGCGCCGACAGTGAGGTCGTCATTCCGGGACGGCGCAATATTCTTTTCCTTACCTCCCCCCTTGTGGGGGAGGTCGACCGCTGAAAGCGGTCGGGAGGGGGGTGGTTCTGGCTGGGTTGCCTCGCTCCCGGACCCCCCTCCCCAACCCTCCCCCACAAGGGGGGAGGGAGCAGATTGAGCGCGGGGCGACGAAAGCGCCGCCCACCTTTTCGCCATGCGCCTTGCCTCCTGCGCACGGCTGCCGCGATCGCGGCGAAACTGATCAAGGCGATGCGTGAGATCGACATCGGTGCCGCCAAGCCCGCGCTCGGTAACGATCACCGCGAGCTCAGCCGCCATCTCGCCTGCGCCCTCGCGCGAGGCATCGACTACCATGCGCGCCAGACGCGGCGGCAGCGGCAACGCGCGCAACGCGCGCCCTTCATCGGTCAGCCGGCCATTGTCATCGAGCGCCGACAGCGTCGTTAAAAGCTTGCGCGCTTCGCCATAGGCAGCTTGCGGCGGCGGATCGAGAAAGGCGAGTTGACCGGGATCGCTGACGCCCCATTGCGCGAGATCGAGCGCGAAAGACGACAGATCGGCGGAGAGGATTTCCGGTCGGGCATAGGCTTCGAGCGAGGCGGTCTCGGCTTCGTTCCAGAGCCGGTAGCAGACGCCCGGCTCGGTGCGGCCGGCACGGCCCCGGCGCTGATCGGCCGCCGCGCGGGAGACCCGCACGGTTTCCAGCCGCGTCAGGCCGATGCCGGGCTCGAAACGCGGCACGCGGGCAAGACCGCAATCGATGACGACGCGCACGCCCTCGATGGTCAGCGAGGTTTCGGCGATCGAGGTCGCCAGCACCACCTTGCGGCGGCCAGGCGGCGCCGGCGAAATCGCCTTGTCCTGAACCTTCGCATCCAGCGCGCCATAGAGAGCCACGACGTCGATGCTCGCGGCTGTTTCCAGCCCGGGTAACCGCTGTTCTAGGAGGCTTACTATCCTCCTGATTTCCCCCTGTCCGGGCAGGAAAACAAGGATCGAGCCGGTCTCGGCCCGCAGCGCCCGCATGATGGCGTCGGTGACCTGCGGTTCGAGATGCGCGCGGGCGTCGCGGCCAAGGTATTGAGTTTGCACGGGAAAGGCGCGGCCAAGGCTTTCGACCTGCGGCGCATCGCCAAGGAGAGCCGCCACTCGCGCGCCGTCGAGCGTGGCGGACATGACGAGGATTTTCAGGTCCTCGCGCAGGCCCTGCTGAGCGTCACGGGCGAGCGCCAGACCAAGGTCGGCATCGAGCGAGCGTTCGTGAAATTCGTCAAATAAAACAGCGGCGTAGCCGGACAATTCGGGATCGTCGAGGATCATCCGGGTGAAGATGCCTTCGGTCACGACCTCGATTCTGGTGGCTTTGGAGACCTGCGAGCCGAAGCGCACGCGCAGGCCGACGGAGTCGCCGACCCGCTCTCCCAGCGTTTTCGCCATCCGCTCGGCCGAGGCGCGCGCCGCCAGCCGGCGCGGCTCAAGGACGATGATTTTTCCCCGCTGCGCCCAGGATTCGTCTTTCAGAACAAGGGGAACGCGGGTGGTTTTGCCGGCACCGGGCGGCGCCACCAGCACTGCGCAATCGCGCTCACGGAGCGCTGCCGTCAGCGCCGGCAGGGCATCATCGATGGGGAGGGGAGAATCGAACTTCAGCATCACCGGCAGTGTATAGCCGATGAGGGCGGCTCAGCCCCGGCCGATCCCGGTATAAGCGAAGCCGTGCCGGTCCGCCTCTTCGGGAGAATAGACATTGCGCAGATCGACCAGCACCGGGGTCGTCATCGCGGCTTTTAACGCAGCAAAATCAAGGGCCCGGAACTGTTCCCATTCGGTGGTAATGACGAGGACATCCGCGCCCTTGGCGCAGGCATAAGCATCGGCGGCATAAGTTACGTCGTTCAGCACGAGGCGCGCCTGCTCCATGCCTTCCGGGTCATACGCCACAACGCGCGCGCCCATGTCCTGTAACGCTGTGATCAGCGGGATCGACGGCGCGTCACGCATGTCGTCAGTATTGGGTTTGAAGGTGAGGCCGAGCACAGCAACGGTTTTATCCCGCAGATCGCCGCCGGCCGCGGCGAGGACCTTGCGGCCCATCGCCCGTTTGCGTTGTTCGTTGACCGCCGCCACCGTCTCGACGATTCGCAGCGGCGCCTGGTGATCTTGCGCCGTCTTAATGAGAGCGAGAGTATCTTTCGGAAAACATGAGCCGCCATAGCCCGGCCCGGCGTGCAGAAACTTGGCGCCGATGCGATTGTCGAGACCGATGCCGCGCGCCACGTCCTGCACATTGGCGCCGACTTTCTCCGCCAGATCAGCGACTTCGTTGATGAAGGTGATCTTGGTCGCCAGAAAAGCATTGGCGGCATACTTGATCAGTTCGGCTGTGCGCCGCTCGGTCACCATGATCGGCGCGCGGTTGAGATAGAGGGGACGATAAACGTCCTGCATCACCGCTTTGGCGCGCGCGTCGCTGGTGCCGATGACGATGCGGTCGGGGTGTTTGAAGTCTCGGATCGCGGCGCCTTCGCGGAGGAATTCCGGGTTGGATACCACCGCGAAATCCCCGTCGGGCCGCGTCTTGCGCATCACCCGCTCGACCTCGTCGCCGGTCCCGACCGGTACGGTGGATTTGGTGATGACTACCATGAATTTATTCACGGCTTCGGCCACCTCGCGCGCGGCGGCATAAACGTAGCTCAAATCGGCGTGCCCATCCCCTCTTCTGGATGGCGTGCCGACGGCGATGAACACGGCGTCCGCCCCTTGCACCGAACCTTTCAGATCGGTGGTGAAGGATAAACGTCCGTGTCTGGCGTTATTTGTTACCAGTTCTGCGAGACCGGGCTCGTAGATCGGCATCTGCCCGAGTTCGAGTTTTTCGATCTTTTCCGCATCCTTATCGACGCAGATCACCTGATGGCCGAAATCTGCAAAACAGGCACCGGAGACGAGACCGACGTAACCGGAACCGATCATAGTAATGCGCATAGAAATGCCCGAGCTCGGAGGAAATACGCGACATTCGGGAAGGATCAGCCCCTTACCAGATGCGCCGAACATTGACGAGCATTGTCCAATGACGGGCGGATGACACCCGCGATCCGCCGTTGCCATCCGCGGCCGGACGGCCCACATTGCCGCCATGCCCACAGCCAAATCCTCCTCATCGGCGAAAGCCGTATCCGCCCCATCCGCCGGCACCCTGAAGAAAGACGACCACGTCTTTCTGGTCGATGGCTCGTCCTATATTTTCCGCGCCTATCACGCGCTGCCACCGCTGAACCGCAAGTCTGACGGCCTGCAGGTCAATGCCGTGCTTGGCTTCTGCAACATGCTGTGGAAGCTGCTGCGTGACATGAAGCCGGAGGAGCGTCCGACCCATCTGGCGGTGGTGTTCGACAAATCCGAAAAAACCTTCCGCACCGATTTCTATCCCGATTACAAGGCGCACCGCCCGGAGGCGCCGTCCGATCTGATCCCGCAATTTCCGCTGATCCGCGAAGCCGTGCACGCCTTCGATCTGCCCTGCCTCGAACAGGCGGGCTATGAAGCCGACGATCTGATCGCGACCTATGCCCGGCTCGCCTGCGAGGCCGGCGCCAATGCCACCATCGTGTCGTCCGACAAGGATCTCATGCAGCTCGTGACCGACTGCGTGATCATGTACGACACCATGAAGGACAAGAAGATCGGCGTCGCCGAGGTGATCGAGAAATTCGGCGTGCCGCCGGAAAAGGTCATCGAGGTGCAATCGCTGATCGGCGATTCCACCGACAACGTGCCGGGCGTGCCCGGCATCGGCGTCAAGACCGCCGCGCAGCTGATCGGCGAATATGGCGATCTGGAAACGCTGCTGGCGCGCGCCGACGAAATCAAGCAGGCCAAGCGGCGACAGACCTTGATCGACAATGCCGAACAGGCCCGCCTGTCCAAGCGTCTCGTCACGCTCGATCAGAATGTCGATCTCGATGTGCCGGTCGAGGATCTCGCAGTGCACGAGCCCGATTACAAGAAGCTGGTCGCGTTCCTGAAAGCGATGGAATTTACCACGCTGACGCGGCGCGTTGCTGAAGCTGCCGACATCGATGCCAGCCAGATTGAGCCGGATGCCAGGTTGGTGTCGACGGCTGGCGCGTCTGCGCAATCTGACTCAACAACAGAGCAAGATGCGCCCCCCACCCGGTCGTCTGCGACGACCGCCCTCCCCCTTGCAGGGGGAGGGATCAGCAAAAGCAAGGGGGGAGCGAGTCAGAACGAAGTCTTCACGCCAATCTCGCTGGCGGAAGCACGTCTCTCACGGCTCAAAGCCATCGGCTTCGATCGCGGCAAATATGAAATCGTCCGCGATCTCGCGCGGCTGAAGGCCTGGATCGAGCGCGCCATCGAGATCGGCCATGTCGCGATCAAGACGCAGACCAATTCGCTCGACCCGATGCAGGCGACGATGTGCGGCTTCTCGCTCGCGGTCACGGCGAACGAAGCCTGCTATGTGCCGGTCGCGCATCGCGATGCCGGTGCCGGACAGGGCCTGTTCGATGCCGGACTGCTGCCGCATCAGATCCTTGAGAAAGACGCGATCGACGCCATCAAGCCGTTGCTCGAACATCCCGGCGTGCTCAAGATCGGCCATAATCTGAAATTCGACTGGCAAATCTTCGCGCAGCGCGGCGTTGTTACCGCGCCCTATGACGACACCATGCTGATGTCGTATGTGCTCGATGCCGGCCGCACCGATCACGCGGTCAGCACGCTGACGCATCGCTATTTCGGACATACGGTGATCGACTTCAACGAGATCACCAAGGCCGGCAAGACCCGCGTCACTTTCGATTGCATTCCGATCGAACGCGCCGCCGAATTCTCGGCCGAAGACGCCGACGCCACCTTGCGCCTGTGGCACGCCTTGAAAGTGCGACTGGCATCGGAGCGCATGACCAATGTCTATGAGACGCTGGAGCGCCCCTTGATCGATGTGCTCGGACGCATGGAAGGTCGCGGCATTTCCATCGATCGCGCGACGCTCGCCAAGCTCTCCAGCGATTTCGCCACCGAAAGCCTGCGCCTCGAAGGCGAGATTCAGACGCTCGCCGGCATGCCGCTCAATCCCGGCTCGCCGAAACAGATCGGCGATGTGCTGTTCGGATCGATGGGCTTGCCGGGCGGCACCAAGACCAAGACCGGTCAATGGTCGACCGGCGCCAAGACGCTGGAAGACCTTGCCGAACAGGGCCACGAACTGCCGCAGAAGATTCTCGACTGGCGGCAGGTGTCGAAACTGCGCTCGACCTATACCGACGCGCTACCGACCTATGTCGATCCGAAAACCCAGCGCGTGCATACAAGCTACGCACTCGCAGCGACCACCACCGGGCGTCTGTCATCGTCCGAACCAAATTTGCAGAATATTCCGATCCGCACCGAGGCCGGTCGCAAGATCCGCAAGGCCTTCGTCGCAAAGCCCGGCACCAAGCTGGTGTCGGCCGATTATTCGCAGATCGAATTGCGCCTCCTTGCCGAGGTCGCCAACGTGCCGGCTTTGCGGCAAGCCTTCCGCGACGGCATCGACATTCACGCCATGACGGCGTCGGAAATGTTCGGCGTGCCGGTCAAGGACATGCCGGCCGATGTGCGGCGACGTGCGAAGGCGATCAATTTCGGCATCATCTACGGCATCTCCGCATTCGGCCTTGCCAATCAGCTTGGCATCGCGAGAGAGGAATCCGGCGCTTACATCAAAAAGTATTTCGAGCGCTTCCCCGGCATTCGCGACTACATGGATGAGACGCGCGATTTCTGCCGCGAGCATGGCTATGTGCTGACGCTGTTCGGCCGCAAGTGCCATTACCCGGATATTCGCGCCTCCAATCCCTCGATCCGCGCTTTCAACGAACGCGCGGCGATCAACGCGCGGCTGCAGGGCAGCGCCGCCGATATCATCCGCCGAGCGATGACGCGGATGGATGCGGCGTTATCGGACGCTGGCCTGAAAGCGCAGATGCTGTTGCAGGTGCATGACGAACTCGTTTTCGAAGTGCCGGAGAACGATGTCGCCAAGACCTTGCCGGTGGTGAAGCGGGTGATGGAAGACGCGCCGCATCCCGCCATCCAGCTGCATGTGCCGCTGGCTGTCGAAGCGCGCGCCGCCGACAATTGGGACGAGGCGCATTAGACAAGGCAGTCCACTGAACCTACATCCGCCCTCATCCTGAGGAGGCGCAAAAGCGCCGTCTCGAAGGAGAAGGGCGGCCCCGATCCTTCGAGACGCGCCTGCGGCGCTCCTCAGGATGAGGCCGATCGATCGAGCCTTCCAATCAGAACAGGAATTTCCCATGTCCCTCTCTTCCTTCCCCATCACCAAGCGTTGGCCGGCCCAGCATCCTGATCGGCTGCAGCTTTATTCTTTCCCGACGCCGAATGGCGTGAAGGTGTCGATCGCGCTGGAGGAGATCGGGCTGCCGTATGAGGCGCACGCCATCAACATTCTCAAGAATGACAGCTGGACGCCGGAATTTCTGTCGCTCAATCCGAATGGAAAAATCCCGGCAATCATCGATCCCAATGGCCCCGGCGGCAAGCCGATCGGCCTGTTCGAATCCGGCGCGATCCTTCTCTATCTCGCCGACAAGACCAACCAGCTGATCCCGGCCGATCCCATTCGCCGCTACGAAGCCATTCAATGGGTGTTCTTCCAGATGGGCGGCCTCGGCCCGATCTTCGGCCAGCTCGGCTTCTTCCATAAATTCGCCGGCCGCGAGATTGAAGACAAGCGTCCGTTCAATCGCTATCGCGATGAATCCAAGCGTCTGCTCGGTGTTCTCGAAACACGGCTCAAGGGCCGGCAATGGATCATGGACGACGAATACACCATCGCCGACATTTCGATGATCGGCTGGGTGCGCAATCTCGTCGGTTTTTACGGCGCGCGTGAGGTGGTCGAGTTCGACAGCCTGAAGGAAGTCCCGGCCTGGCTCGACCGCGCGCTGGCGCGGCCGGCGGTGCAGCGCGGGCTGGAGATTCCAAAGCGGCCGGAGTGATGGCAATTCGCCCTCGTCCTTCGAGACGGCGGCGGTCGCCGCCTCCTCAGGATGAGGCGGGCTCAATCCAAACGCTCATCTCATCCAGCGTCTTCTTGGTGATCTGCGGCACCTGACAATCCTCGGCGGGATAGCCGGCCACGAGAAGGATGTAAGCCTTCTCGTGGTCGGGCCGGCCGCAGATCGTATTGAGAAACCCCATCGGTGATGGCGTATGCGTCAGGGTCGCCAACCCGGCATTGTGAAGCGCGGCAATAAGGAAGCCGGTGGCGATGCCGACCGACTCGGGCACGTAGTAGTGCTTCACCTTCTCGCCATCCGCGCCGATGCCATAGCGCTGGCCGAAAATCGCGATCAGCCAGGGCGCGCGCTCCAGAAACGGCTTCTCCCAGTCCGTTCCGAGATGACGCAGCGCGCCGAGCCATTCCTCGCCGGCGCGGCCGGCGTAAAATGACTTTTCCTCTTCCTCCGCAGCGACGCGAATCTGCGCCTTGATGGCGGGATCGGAAATGCACACGAAGGTCCAGGGTTGCTGATTGGCGCCTGATGGCGCCAGCGCCGCCGTGCGAACGGCATTGGCGATGATGTCCTTCGGTACCGGGCGGTCGCTGTAGTCGCGCACGGTGCGCCGCCGCGCCATATTAGCGAGGAAGTTCAGCGAGCGCTGCTCCATCTCCTGTTCGGGGAAGCTCTGGAACTGAAGTGGTTCGTGGATGGCGTCGCGGGTCGGCTCTGTCATCGCTCTGTCTCTCACATGCCCGGCATATGGCTGCCGGCCTCGCCGCCATGAATGTGGGAAAATGCCGGATGCCGCCAGCCGAAATTGGCGGCCCCAGCCAATGGTGCTAGTCAGGCGGAAAGTCCCGTCACCCGCATAAAGGCGTCCCATGTCGGCCTCCAATTCCCGCGCCCGTCTCCGCGACATCATCAGCCAGCGGTCTTTTGGCCGTGGCGAGATCACCCTCGCCTCCGGCCGCAAGAGCGACTTCTATTTCAACCTCAAGCCGACCATGCTGGATGCCGAAGGCGCAGCGTTGCTGGCCGAGCTGACGCTGGACGCGCTGAAGGACGAGCGGATCGACTATGTCGGCGGGCTGGAAATGGGCGCCGTGCCACTGGCCGGTGCGATTGCCCAGCTCAGCTTCATGCGCGGCAAGCCGATCCAGGCCTTCTTCGTGCGCAAGAAGCCGAAAGAGCATGGCGCGCGGCTGTCGGTCGAAGGGCTGGCGCCCGGCGAGAGCCTCGTCGGCAAGCGCATCGTCATTGTCGAGGACGTCACCACCACCGGCGGCTCGGCGATCAAGGCGGCAGAAGCCGTGCGCGACGCCGGCGGTGAGATTGTCATGGTGTTCACCATGGTCGACCGGCAGGAAGGCGCGACGGAAGGCTTCGCGGCCGCCAATCTGCCGTTCAAGTCGCTCTATACGGCCGACGAATTCCTCAAAAATTGAGCGACTGCGCTCATTTGAGCCATTCGGCTCACGACGCGTTTACGGGTCCCCTGTAGCGTTTCAATCCTCGGTGAACCATGTGTTGGGGCATGCTCCCAACATGGCGGGGATCGGCACGCAACAAATTCGCATCTGCTGCGTTCTTCAACACAGCTATCACATAGCGAAGGGGGACCCGCCGTGGGTCAATTCGGTCTTTTCTCACCGTCTCGCACTGCCATCGCCCTGTCGGCGATCCTGGCGCTGTCGCCGGTCACAGCATCGGCGCAGAGCCTGTTCGACCTGTTCTTTGGCGGCGGGCAGCGACGGGCGGCGACCGCCTCATCCTATGCCGATCCGAATTTCGACGGCCGCAGCGAAAGCCGGCGCTCCACGCGTTCGCGTTCCAGCAGCTCCTAAGCCGGTGGCGGTGGCGGTGGCGGCACCGCTTATTGCGTGCGCATGTGCGATGGCCGCTATTTCCCGCTGAACGCGCGCGGCGGCGATGCTGTCGAAGCCTGTAATTCGTTCTGCCCGGCGGCGCCGACCAAGGTGTTTACCGGCGGCGCGATCGAGAATTCCTATGCGTCTGACGGCAAGCGCTATTCGGACATTCCGAATGCCTTCGTCTATCGCGCCAAGCTCGTGACCAACTGCACCTGCGATGGCAAAAGCCCGACCGGCCTCAAGCGCGTGTCGATTGATGACGATGACACGCTGCGCAAGGGTGACTTCGTCGCCACCGCGCAGGGATTGATGAGCTATAAGGGCGAGAGCCGCAAGACCGCGCAATTCAGCCCGATCAGCGCCTCCAGCATCCCGGCCGATATGCGCCGGCAATTGCTGGCCACCCGCGTGGTGCCGGATCGCACGGCCGAAGAGATGAAGGGCGCCGACCAGGCCGCCATCGTCAGCCGCAATGTCGATCAGCGCAGTCAGGCGGCGAGATAAGTCACCACCTCATCGGCGAGCGACAACGAACTGGTGAGGCCGGGCGATTCCATCCCGAACAGATTGACCAGCATCGGCATGCCGTGATCGGCGGGGCCGACAATCATAAAATCTTTCGGCGGTTCTCCTGGCCCGGTGAGCTTGGGCCGTACGCCGGCATAATCAGCGACCAGCTTGTCATCCGGCAGCCCCGGCCAATAAGTGCGGATGCGCGCATAGAAGGCGTGGGCACGCGCCGCATCGACCGTGTAATCCTCCTGCTCGATCCATTCCACATCCGGCCCAAAGCGCATGCGACCGGCGAGATCGAGCGTAACATGAATGCCGATGCCGCCATCGACCGGCACTGGATAGATCAGTCGCTGAAAGGCGGGTTTACCGGAATAGGCGAAGTAATTGCCCTTGGCCAAAACCTGTTTCGGGATCTGAGCGGCTGGATAGCCTTCGATATTCCGCGCCACCTTTTGCGCTGACAAGCCGGCCGAATTGATCACCGCATCGACATCGAGCACACCCGGCTCAGC
>Ga0164243_10005401_pt1 | contig 19522 bp, 18 predicted proteins | sample OricompcompostOP_FD_108781 | JGI IMG/M metagenome (GOLD analysis project Ga0164243, IMG submission 108781) | Organic Plus compost microbial communities from Emeryville, California, USA - Original compost - Organic plus compost (OP) | ecosystem: Engineered > Solid waste > Mixed feedstock >... | reverse complement strand
GCCGGCGCAGCGAAGGTCGAGGCCCGCTCGGTGCTCCGGGTCGGCGACCTGGAGATGGACGAGGACAGCCGCGAGGTCTTCCGGGCCGGGCAGGAGATCACCCTGACCGCGACCGAGTTCGAACTGCTGCGCTACCTGATGCGCAACCCGCGGCGCGTGCTGTCCAAGGCGCAGATCCTCGACCGGGTCTGGAACTACGACTTCGGTGGCCAGGCTAACGTCGTCGAGCTCTACATCTCCTACCTGCGCAAGAAGATCGACGCCGGCCGTGAGCCGATGATCCACACCATGCGTGGGGCCGGATACGTCCTCAAACCGGCGAACTGAGGATCGGTGAAGGTCTTCGCCAGCCTCACCTCGCGCCTCGTCGTCACCGCCGTGGCGCTGGTGCTGGTGGTCTGTGTGCTCATCGGCACTGTGACCACGGTGGCCATGCGCAACTACCTGCTCGACAAGCTCGACGATCAGGTCCAGGAGACCCTCCATGCGGCGCTGAGCGGGCGCCCGACGCAAGGGCCCGGCCTCGGATCACGCTTCGGAACGGTCACCGCCGTCTTCGCCGATGACGGCGAGACGGTGGCCCGCCGTGTCACGGTCAGCTCATCCGGTGCGCCGAGGCAGGAGGCCCTCGAGTCCGAGGCCACCCGTGCGCTCGAGGGACTCAGGCCTGACGCTCGGGTCCACGGGATCGACCTCCACGGCCTCGGCGGCTACCGGGTCGTGGCGCAGGCCGTCCCCGGCGGCACCGTGGTCGTGGGACTGCCCAGCAACGAGGTCCATGACGCGCTCGTCAGTCTGATCCGGTGGGAGGCGATCCTCACTCTCCTCGGCGTCCTCGCCGCCGGGCTGGCCGGCAGCTACGTCGTACGCCGCCAGCTCCGGCCGCTCCGAGAGGTGGCGGCGACGGCACACACGGTCGCCGAGCTCCCGCTCGCGTCGGGCGAGGTCAGCGTCGAGGAGCGGGTGCCGGAGCGACTCACCGACGAGGCGACCGAGGTCGGCCAGGTCGGCGCGGCCCTTAACACGCTCCTCGAGCATGTCGAGTCATCCCTGGCGGCTCGTCAGCGCAGCGAGCAGCAGGTGCGGCAGTTCGTGGCCGATGCCTCGCATGAGCTGCGGACCCCGCTGACCACGATCCGTGGCTACACCGAGCTGGCGCAGCAGCGCCCCGGCGACGTACCGCTTGCGTTGGCGAAGGTCGAGGAGGAGTCGAGTCGGATGGCGTCCCTGGTCGAGGACATGCTGCTGCTCGCCCGGCTGGACCAGGGGCGTCCGTTGGAGAAGGAGCCGGTGGACCTGACCAAGCTGCTCCTGGAAGCGGTCGATGACGCCCGGGTGGTCGCCTCGGATCACACCTGGCATCTCCAGCTGCCGGCCGGGATCGATCCCGAGGAGGATGTCTCCGTGGTCGTCCCCGGGGATGCGCAGCGGCTGCATCAGGTGATCACCAACCTGTTGACCAACGCCCGCCGCTATACCCCGGCGGGGACGACGGTGACGGTCTCGGTCCGTCCCGATGGGTTCGCCGTTCACGACGACGGACCGGGCTTTCCGCCCGAGCTGATCCCCCGGGCGTTCGAGCGTTTCACCCGTGGTGACTCCGCCCGTCAGCGCGACGGCGGTGCTGGCCTCGGACTCTCCCTCGTACACGCCATCGTGACCTCCCACGGCGGTCAGGTCACCCTTGCCAGCAAGCCCGGCGACACCACTATCAGCGTCCGACTCCCGCCAGGTTGAGAGGCGGGTTCTGGTCGGTTCAGACGCGGGTTCTAGAACGCAGTCCGCGTCAGAAACCCGCTACTCAACGGGCCACAACCCGCTACTCAACGTCAGTCGGCGCTCGTCCTGCCGGGGAGGTCGAGCATCCGCTGGAGGGCGACCTTGGCGTGGTGGGCGGTGTCGGGATCGACCTCGATGCGGTTGACGACGACGCCGTCGATGAGCGATTCGAGTGCCCAGACGAAGTGCGGGAGGTCGATGCGGTTCATCGTCGAGCAGTAGCAGACCGAGCGGTCGAGGAAGACGATCCGCTTGTCGGGATGGGCGTCGGCGAGGCGCTTGACCAGGTTCAACTCGGTCCCGATCGCCCACGACGAGCCGGCCGGCGCCTCCTCGATGGTCTTGATGATGAACTCGGTCGAGCCGACCAGGTCGGCCTTGGTCACAACCTCGTGCTGGCACTCGGGATGGACCAGGATGCGTACGTCGGGGATCGTCGCGCGCAGGTCGTCGACCGCATCGGGGGAGAACCGGCCGTGCACCGAGCAGTGGCCCTGCCACAGGATCATCGTGGCATCGCGGATCTGCTCGGGCGTCAGCCCACCGCTGGGCAGGCGAGGGTTCCAGACGACGCAGTCGTCGAGGGAGAGGCCGAGTTTGAGCACGGCAGTGTTGCGGCCGAGGTGCTGGTCGGGCAGGAAGAGTACCTTCGCACCGCCTTCGACGTCCGGCTTCTGCTCAAAGGCCCACTCCAGCACCGTCTGCGCGTTCGACGAGGTACAGACCACGCCGCCGTTGCGACCGCAGAACGCCTTGATGTCGGCCGAGGAGTTCATATAGGTGACCGGCACCACCTGATCTTGGATGCCGGCGTCGGCCAGTGCATCCCAGGCCGCCTCCACCTGGCTGAGTCGGGCCATGTCGGCCATCGAGCAGCCTGCGGCGAGGTCCGGCAAGATGACCTGCTGGTCGGCAGCGGTGAGGATGTCGGCCGACTCCGCCATGAAGTGGACGCCGCAGAAGACGATGAACTCGGCCTCCGGGCGGCCGGCGGCGTCCCGGGCGAGCTTGAAGGAATCGCCGGTAACGTCGGCGAACTCGATGACCTCGTCGCGCTGATAGTGGTGGCCGAGTACGAAGAGCCGGTCGCCGAGCGCCTCCTTCGCCGCGAGCGCGCGCTTGACCAGGTCAGGATCGGAGGCCGGGGGCAGGTCGCCGGGGCACTCCACGCCACGCTCGGAGTTGAGGTCGACGCCGCGGCCCAGAGGCAGCAGCGGGAGATCCACCGTCGTCATGGCTGGATTCTATTCGGGGGCCGCAGTTCCCGGCGATGAGGGGACGATCGGCTGGCCCCGGCCCGCTGCTACAACAGCGCGCCGTTGTGGAGGTACGCCGCTGGCGGCGCCATCCCGCGCAGGCCGAGGTAGCCGTCGGAGAAGAGCGCGAGCCGAGCCGCGAGACCGATGTCGAGAGCCCACTGGTTGGCCGCGGTGACGTGCGCGACAACGGGTTCGTCGCCACCGCGGGCCAGACACTCCCACAGCAACCGCTCCGCGGTCTCGACATCCACGGCGGCGACCAGTGCGGGTCCACGGGGCCCGGCGTAGGCATAGCCCTGGCCGGCGACGTCGACGACCAGGTCGCCCATCGCCGCCAACGCCTCGTGGTCCGGACCGTGGCCGGCACCGCGCAGCTCGCGGTCGATGGAGTCGAGTAGCTCGACATCGTTCGCCGTCCCTTCCCGTAAGCCGGTCACGGCCGGGATCGCCGAGCGGTCCACCTTGCCGCTGAGGAACATCATCGGATGCAGGTCGAAGCCAGCCAGCCGGTAGCGCCGCACCGCCTTGGGATCGCTCGACGCGGAGAGCATCGAGCGCTCGCAGTTCGCGCCGTAGCCGAGGGCGGCGTCGAGCAGGCGCTTGCCCGTTCCCTGACCCTGGCGCCCCGGCAAGACGGCGTACGTCGCCAGGCACCACAGCGACTCGCGCACCATGCTGGTCGCGAAGCCGACCAGCTCTCCGTCATCGACAGCGGCGAAGCAGCCGCCCGGATCGGTCTCGAGGAATCGTGAGGTACGAGCGATCCAGTTCGCTGCTCTCGATGCGGGACGCCGCTCGGGCGCCGGCCAGGCGGGTGGGAAGGACTCCACATCGGCCTGATAGAAGGCCTCGGAGCTCAATCTCTCGGCGCGTGGGACGTCGTCGGGCTGCATCGCGCGGATCTCCACGATCGGAGCCTACGGAACCCGCTAGTTTCAGCGCATGCGGGTTCTGGTGGCACCGGACAAGTTTGCGGGCACTCTGACGGCTTCGGAGGCGGCCGAGGCGATCGTCGAGGGGTGGACCCGGCAGGCACCCCAGGACGAGGTCGACGCCGTGCCGATGGCCGATGGCGGGCCTGGGTTCCTCGACGTCCTGCACGTCTCCCTCGGTGGACGGATGCTCCCGGTGAGCGTGCGCGGTCCGTTCGAGGCGGAGGTGCCAGCCGCCGTACTACTGGTGGGGAGTACCGCCTACCTCGAGTCGGCCCAGGCCTGCGGCCTACATCTGACCGAGCGGCGGAACCCGGAGCTGGCGACGACGTACGGCGTCGGTGAGCTGCTCCTCGCCGCGCGCGAGGCCGGTGCGACCCAGATCGTCGTCGGGCTCGGCGGCAGTGGCACCAACGACGGCGGTGCCGGGATGCTGGCCGCCCTCGGCGCGACCGCCGACCGCCCGCTCGACCAGGGCCCGGTCGGCCTGGAAGGAGTGAGTCGGGTCGAGCTGCCGAGTGGCGTCCTCGAGGGTATCGAGCTGGTCGCCGCCTCCGATGTCGACAATCCGTTGACCGGGATCTTCGGCGCGACCCGCATCTTCGGCGGACAGAAGGGCTTCGACGATGCCGAGATCTCGCGCTGGGACGCCGTTCTGGAGTCGTTCGGGGCAGCCACCGACCGGTTCATCGCGTCGGGGAAGGGCGCCGGCGCCGCCGGAGGACTCGGCTTCGGTCTGCTCCTCCTGGGAGCCGAGCGGCAACCCGGCGTCCAGGTCGTCGCCGACGCGGTGCGGCTCGGCGAGCGGGCCGCAGCTGCCGATCTGGTGATCACCGGTGAAGGTTCGTTCGACCCGCAGAGCAGTGGCGGCAAGGCGCCGGCCGGGGTTGCGGCCATCGCAGGCCAGGCGGCGCGGCCCTGCATCGTCCTTGCCGGGCAGGTGGCCGTGGGCACTCGGGAGATGCGCACGCTGGGCGTCGACGCGGCGTACTCGCTGCTCGACACGGTCGGCGAGGAGCGCGCCCTCGAGGAGCCGGGCGCGGCGCTCGCCGACCTTGCCGCCCGGGTTGCCCGCACCTGGTCTCGATGATCAGGACGAGGAGAGTCCCGGGAATAACCACGGGTGTGCGAGGATTGGCCCTAGTGACAGCCTCCGCAGCCACCCTAGGGAGCCCACCGACATGACTGAGCCCATTACGGTCGAGCACAGCACTGAGCGCCGCGCCGACAGCATCAACCTGAGCCCCGTCGCCGCGAGCAAGGTGAAGAGCCTCCTCGAGCAGGAGGGTCGCGACGACCTGAGCCTGCGCATCTCCGTGCAACCCGGCGGCTGCTCGGGCCTGCGCTACCAGCTGTTCTTCGACGAGCGCAGCCTCGACGGTGACATCGTCACCGACTTCGATGGCGTCTCCGTGGTAGTGGACCGGATGAGCGTCCCCTACCTCAACGGCGCTCTCATCGACTTCGTCGACACCATCGAGAAGCAGGGCTTCACCATCGACAACCCGAACGCCACCGGGTCCTGCGCCTGCGGCGACAGCTTCCACTGAGTTCGATGGCGCGAGCGCGTCGCTCCTTCGTCGCGCTGCGCTGCCGCGCTCGCAGTCGAGTTGGTTGCCTGACCGGGTAGGCCAGGCAACCAGGCTAGGTGCCCGCGTCTGCCAGGAGCGTGAGTGTGCCACAGCCCCCGCCGAACGGCGGGGGCTGTCGTGCGTCTACTCGCGCTCAGTCCAGATCGAGGTCGAGCTTGCGCGCAAGATGCTCGGCGGCGACGAGCATGTCGATGCCATCGCGCCGGGGCACGTCCTCGAACCGGATGCTCGGCGCCGGCCGCTGTGCGGCCCGGCTGATCCGGGGCAGATCCAGGGTGCCGTCGGCGGCCTGGCAGTCGGCCCGCATCTCCTGTGGGCTGGCCAGGTCGTCGTACGCCGTCCGGTGCGCTTGCCGCAGGGTGCTCATGAGGCGACGGTAGGCGCTACTGCGGGGTAGCAGAAGCACGACCGGAGGGTAACTTCGGCGAGTGCGCCGGGTCCGGTGAGGCTGCGCCGGGCCGTGCGGAAGCGGCCCGGCACACACCTCCCCGGTAGGGTGCCGCCCATGCCCGGAGCACTCCTGATCGCAGGTTCCATCGCCACCGACCACCTGATGAGCTTCGGCGGCAAGTTCGCCGACTCGCTGGTCGTCGACCAACTCGACAAGCTCTCGGTGAGCTTCCTCGTCGACGACTTGGAGATCCGGCGTGGAGGGGTGGCCGCCAACATGTGCTTCGGCCTGGGTCGGCTCGGCCTCAACCCGGTCCTGGTCGGCGCTGTCGGCGAGGACTTCGGCGACTACCGCTCCTGGCTGGAGCGCCATGGCGTCAACTGCGACTTCGTCCATGTCTCCGAGACCCGCCACACCGCACGCTTCGTGTGCACCACCGACCAGACGATGGCGCAGTTCGCCAGCTTCTACCCGGGTGCGATGGGGGAGGCCCGGGAGATTGAGCTCAAGCCGATCGTCGAGACCGTCGGCGAGCCCAGCTATGTGCTCATCGGCGCGGACGACCCGGAGGGCATGGTCCGCCACACCCACGAGTGTCGTCAGCGTGGTTACCGGTTCATCGCCGACCCCAGCCAGCAGTTGGCGTTCAGCGATGGCGAGCTGATCCGCGACCTGATCGACGGGGCGACGATCCTGTTCTCCAACGAGTACGAGTCCCACATGATCGAGCAGAAGACCGGCTGGAGCGCCGAGGAGGTTCTCTCCCGGGTAGACACCCAGGTCACCACGCTCGGCAAGGATGGTGTCCGGATCAGTCGCAAGGGCGAGGACCCGATCGAACTGCCCGCCGCCAAGGGGGTCAGCGCGGTCGAGCCGACCGGGGTCGGCGACGCCTTCCGCGCCGGCTACCTCGCCGCGGCCGCCTGGGAGCTCGGCGTGGAGAGGGCGTCCCAGGTCGGATGCGTATTGGCGGCCTATGTCGTGGAGACGGTCGGCACCCAGGAGTACGTCTTCACCGGCGCCGAGTTCGTCGAGCGGGTCCGTGACTCCTACGGAGACGAGGCCGCCGACGAGATCGCGCCGCACGTGGGCCACCGCTGAGCCAGGTCAGCCCAGGCGTCGTACCAGATAGATCGGTACGCCGTCGGGTGCGGTGAGCTCGCCGACGTACTCCTGCTGGCGCATCCGCGCCCACGCGGGCACGTCGTAGCGCGCGGCCGGATCGTCGGCGGCGACGCCGAGGATAGTGCCGATCTCAACCTCGCCGAGGTGTCGTCCCAGCTCGATGATCGGTAGCGGGCAGGCCTTGCCGCGACAGTCGAGGGTCAGGCCAGGCTCGGTCGCGCTCATGAGAGCCCAACCTCGGCTCGAAGGCTGCTCACGACGCCCGGCAGCGCGTCGAGGAGATGCTCGACCTGCGCGCGGGTGGTGTTCCGGGTGAGGGAGAGCCGGATGTTGCCGTGGGTGAGTGCACCCATCGCGGCCAGGACATGGCTCGGCTCCAGGCTGGACGAGGTGCACGCGGAGCCGCTGGCCACGCCGGCGCCGATCCGGTCGAGCTCGGTGACCAGTGCCTCGCCGGCGGCGTAGAGCACGGAGAAGGTGACCAGATGGGGGAGTCGTTCCTCCGGGTCGCCGACCACGTCCACATCCGGGATCTGCGCCACCCGCGCCCTGACCAGGTCGATCAGCTCGCGCTGGCGCGCGTTCACTTCGTCCCGCTCGGCCAGTACGGCCTGGAGCGCGGCCGCGGCGGCAAGGGCGGCCGGCACGTTCTCGAAGCCGACCCCGCGCTCGTCGGCCCGGTCGTCGACGGGGAACGGGTTCACCCAGCGCGTGCCGCGACGCACGAGCAGGATCCCGACTCCCGCCGGGCCGCCCCACTTGTGCGCCGAACCGGCCAGCGCCGACCAGCCCTCCGGCAACGGAAGCCGGCCCATCGATGCGCCCGCGTCGACGAACAGGGGTACGTCGTCGGGCAGCCCGGCCGAGCGCAGAGCGGCGATCGGCTGGAGCGTGCCGACCTCGTGATTGGCGCTCTGCAGGGCGAGGACCGCCACCTCCGGCCCGGTCGCTGCCTCGATGAACCGACCGACGTCCACCCGGCCGACGGCGTCGACGCCCACAACCTCGGCGCGTCCCCCGAAGCGCGCGCTCCACTCGACCGCGTGATGCACCGCCTGGTGCTCGACCGCCGAGTGCACGATCACCCGCCCGGCTCGCTCGCGCGCCGCCGCCAGGCCGAGCAGTCCGAGGTGGACCGCCTGGGTGCCCGAGGAGGTGAAGGTCACCTCCTCGCGCCGTACACCGAGGCATTCGGCGACCACGTCGCGGGCGTTGTCGAGCAGCAGCCGAGCGTTTCGCGCAGGCCGATGGAGCCGTCGGGGGTCGGCGTACCCCTGGTCGATAGCGGCCAGCAGTACCTCCCGCGCGGCGGGGTGCAGCGGCTCGGATGAGGCCGAGTCGAGATAGGCGTAGTCGTCCGTAGCCCGGCCACTCCCGGCGTTCGTCACGGATGAAGCCTAGCCACGCCGCTCGGAGCCGACCCGCTCTCTCATGTCGGAGGTGATTCCGATAGTCTGCGGCCATCCCGTGATTGCATGAGAGAGAGGCTCGTAGTGGGTCTGCACTTGCCAGGGGCCGGGCGGACGCGACCGGCAGGAACCCGCGCTCGCCGTGGAGCACTGCTCGCGACGCTGGTGGCCGGCGCCGTGCTGCTTGGTGGTTGCTCCGGTGGCGAGCGACTCGGGTTCCCCGACCCGCGTTCCGAGCAGGGTCAGCACAACCTCCATCTGTGGCAGGGCGCGTGGATCGCGGCCCTCATCACCGGTGGCATCGTGTGGGGTCTGATCTTCTACGTCGTCTGGCACTACCGCCGGCGCAGCGAGAAGGACATTCCCGTCCAGACGCGCTACAACCTGCCGCTGGAGATCTTCTACACGATCGCCCCGGTCCTCATGGTGATCGTGTTCTTCTCACACACGGTCAAGACGCAGAACGCCATCCTCGACGAGCCGGCGAAGGTCGACAACGTCATCGAGGTCGTCGGCCAGCAGTGGGCGTGGACCTTCAACTACGGGATCGGCCAGGTCGACAACTCGGCCGACAAGGACGTCACCGACGACACTTACCCGTACTCCGACTACGCCTACGACGCGGGCACCGGCTCCCACATCCCCACGCTGGTTCTGCCCGAGCACGCCACCACGCGGTTCAACCTGCACTCGGCCGACGTCATCCACGACTTCGGTGTGCCGGACTTCGGGATGCGCATGGACGTCGTCCCGGGCCGGGTCAACCACTACACGATCACCACCGAAGGGGCCACCGCCCACTACGACGAGAGCGCGCCGGACCTGATCTCCGGCGAGACCTTCCGGGGCGCGTGCTACGAGCTGTGCGGCCTCTACCACAGCCGGATGATCTTCAAGGTCGCCGTGGTCAGCCAGGACGACTACCAGTCCTACGTGAACGCTCTTGAGCAGAAGGGCTTCGAGACGAAGGGCGCTCCGATGCTGGGCGGTGGCAAGTCCACGCTGCCGGCCGATCTGAACGCCAATGAGACCGAGGGAGGGTCCGAGTGACCGCCACTGCTGCGCGCCCCGCCGAGATGGGCGGGCGCAAGCCACTTGGTCAGATGGTCTACCGGCTGCTGACCACCACCGATCACAAGCTGATCGGCAAGATGTACCTGGTGACCTCGTTCACGTGGTTCCTCATCGGCGGCATGATGGCGCTGCTGATGCGTTCGGAGCTGGCGTTCCCGGGGCAGCAGATCGTCAACGACGAGCTGTTCAATCAGCTCTTCACGATGCATGGCACGATCATGCTGCTGCTGTTCGCGACGCCGCTCTTCTTCGGGTTCGGCAATGTGATCATGCCGCTCCAGATCGGTGCTCCCGACGTCGCGTTCCCGCGGCTCAACATGTTCAGCTACTGGCTGTTCCTCTTCGGTGGCATCATCGCCGCCTCCGGCTTCCTGACCCCCAATGGCGCCGCCGACTTCGGCTGGTTCGCCTACACGCCGCTGTCCAGCGCGCAGTACTCGCCCGGTGTTGGCGGAGACCTGTGGATCATGGGTCTCTACATGGCCGGCCTGGGCACGATTCTCGGTGCGGTCAACTTCATCACCACGATCATCTGCATGCGTGCCCCGGGCATGACCATGTTCCGGATGTCGATCTTCACCTGGAACACCCTGATCACCTCGCTGCTGGTGCTCATCGCGTTCCCCGTGCTCGCCGGCGCGCTGCTGATGCTCGAGTCCGATCGCCAGTTCGGCACCCACGTCTTCGACGCCGCCCACGGCGGACCGATCCTATGGCAGCACCTGTTCTGGTTCTTCGGCCATCCCGAGGTCTACATCATCGCGCTGCCGTTCTTCGGCATCGTCTCTGAGATCTTCCCGGTCTTCAGCCGTAAACCCATCTTCGGGTACGTCGGTCTGGTCGGCGCCACGCTCGGTATCGCGATCCTCTCGGTCGCCGTGTGGGCCCACCACATGTTCGTCACCGGGGCGGTCGACCTGCCGTTCTTCTCCGGCATGACGTTCCTGATCGCGGTGCCGACAGGAGTGAAGTTCTTCAACTGGATCGGCACGATGTGGGGCGGGTCGATCAGTTTCGATACGCCGATGCTGTGGTCCCTCGGCTTCCTCACGACCTTCCTCTTCGGTGGCCTGACCGGCATCATCCTGGCCTCACCACCGCTGGACTTCCAGGTCTCCGACTCCTACTTCGTGGTTGCCCACTTCCACTACGTGGTCTTCGGCACCGTCGTGTTCGCGATGTTCGCCGGGTTCTACTTCTGGTGGCCAAAGATGACCGGCCGGATGCTCAACGAGCGTCTCGGAAAGGTGCACTTCTGGCTGCTCTTCATCGGGTTCCACACCACCTTCCTGGTCCAGCACTGGCTGGGCGTCGAGGGCATGCAGCGGCGGATCGCCGACTACCTGCCAGGCGATGGGTTCACGACCCTCAATCAGATCTCGACCGTCGGTGCGTTCCTGCTGAGCCTGTCGATGCTGCCGTTCTTCTACAACGTCTACATCTCTCGTCGCTCGCCGCTGGTCACCGCGGACGACCCGTGGGGTTGGGGCCGGTCCCTGGAGTGGGCCACCGCCTGCCCCGCTCCGCGGCACAACTTCGTGTCCATCCCGCGGATCCGCTCGGAGTCCCCGGCCTTCGACCTGCACCACCCGGAGATCGCCGCCCTGGAGCTCGGCCCTGAGGCGGAGCTCGCAGGTGTGGGTGGCGCCGATCCGCGCGGCCCGCACGGCCACGGCAACAAGGAAGGCTGAGCCCGATGAAGTCCGAAGCCTGGATGTTCGCCGCGTGCACCATCTTCTTGGTGCTCGTGACCCCGGCGTACTGGTTCGTCACCGCGGCCAGTGAGCATGGCGGCGACTGGACCGGTACCTCTGCTCTGGTCATGTGCACCCTGCTGCTGCTGATGTGCACGGTCTACATCGGGTTCCACGCCAACCGGATGGACCCGCGGCCCGAGGACCGCAAGGACGCCGAGATCGCCGACGGTGCCGGTGAGTACGGTTTCTTCCCGCCGTTCTCCTGGTGGCCCCTGTGGGCTGCGCTCTGCCTCTCGACCGTCGTCTTCGCGGTCGCGATGGCGGCGTACTGGCTGATCATCATCGGTGGCGTTGCCGGCTTCATCGCTCTTGCTGGCTGGAACTTCGAGTACTACCGAGGCAAGTTCAAGCACTGAGATCGCTCGGCGGAGCGTCCGCTGCGTTGCGGTCGCACGCGCCGGGCGACCTCCGTCGGATCGGCACCGAACGCACCCCACGCTTCACGCAACCGAAGCGTGGGGTGCGCCGTCTCATAGCCGGAGCAGTTACCCTGTTCCCGGGCCGGCCATATTGGGGGGCGTGCCCGTTCACGCAAGATTCGGGAGTTCCACGCATGTCCAACCTCCGCAGCCGGCACAACGTCGCGCGCTCTCCACACCGCCCTAGTCCCCTCATCGGGGCGGCTCTTCTGGGAGTCGCTGCGCTCGTTCTGAGCGGCTGCGGTGGGTCCGGCAAGGCGGGGCAGCCGGACGACGCCGACCCGGCGGCCACCACGACGTCGAGCGCCGCCGCCGGCGTCGACTCGCCGCCCGCGGCTCCGGTGAAGGTCAGCGCCAACGTGCGCAAGGGTGCCCAGGACGTGCCTGTGGACAAGGTCCTCAGCGTGACCGCGCAGCAGGGGACGATCAAGAGTGTGACCGTCTCCGCGCCCAAGCTGGGCCGGATCGCTGGCAAGGTCGCCGCCGACGGCGGATCGTGGACGGCGACGTCGCTGCTCGAGCCGGGGGCGGCGTACACCATCAAGACGGTGGCGGCCGCCGCGGATGGCACGCAGGTCACCAGCAAGACCCGGTTCCACACCAAGGCCCTCACCCTGGCCGAGCAGACCTACCCGTCGGTGGCGCCGCTGGCCGGTGAGACCGTCGGGGTTGGCATGCCGGTGATCGTCACCTTCGACGTCCCGGTCACCAACAAGGCCAACTTCGAGAAGCACATGCACGTGACTTCCACGCCGTCGCAGCCGGGCAGTTGGTATTGGGTGAGCGACAAAGAGGCCCACTGGCGTCCGAAGAACTACTGGAAGGCCGGCACCGACGTTGACGTCCGGGTCGACGTCAACAGCGTCTCGGCCGGTGGTGGGATCTACGGCCAGGAGAATCGCGACCTGAAGTTCCACGTCGGTGACGCCCACATCTACAAGGTCAACACCCGGACAGACCAGATGAAGGTCTTCTCCAACGGCAAGCTGCTCCGGACCATTCCGGTCACCACCGGAAAGCCGGGGTTTACCACCCGGAGCGGTGTCAAGGTGATCATCGAGAAGTTCGCCAAGCACACGATGAACTCCGAGACGATCGGCATCGGCAAGAGCAACCCCGAGTACTACAACATGACCGACGTCCAGTGGGCGATGCGGATGACCTACTCCGGGGAGTTCATCCACGCCGCGCCGTGGTCGGTCGGATCACAGGGGTATGCCAACGTCTCTCACGGCTGCACCGGGATCAGCACTGCGAACGCCGACTGGCTCTACCACATGACCCTCCGTGGTGATGTCGTCGAGACGGTCGGCACCGACCGGCCGATGGAGTTCGGGAACGGGTACGGCGACTGGAACATGGCCTTCAAGAACTACAAGAAGGGTTCGGCCCTCTCCTGAGTGGCGCTGGCCGGCACCGCGTCGCAGCGTAGGATCCCGCTGAGCAGAGGTGACCGACGTCAGGCGAGGAGCTCGCGGACGCGGGGGATGACCTGCGTGCCGTAGAGCTCGATCGAGTGACTCAGCTGCTCGTGGGGCATGGCGCCGTTGCTGTACTTCAGGTCGAAGCGGGCGGCGCCCAGGGCCTTCACCGACGCGGCGATCTTCTGGGCGACCGTCTCGGGTGAACCCACGAACAGGGCGCCGGTGTCGGCCTCGCGCTCGATGTCGGCCATGCTGCTCGGTGGCCAGCCCCGCTCGCGCCCGATCCGGTCACGACCGGCCTTGAAGTGCGGGAAGAGCAGCTCTCGGGCCTCCTCGTCGGTGTCCCAGACGAAGCCGGGGGAGTGGAAGCCGATCGGCAAGACGGGCTGGTCGGGATGGAGTTCGCCGAGCGCGCGACGGTAGAGGTCGGCGTACGGCGCGAATCGGGCCGGTGAGCCGCCGATGATGGCGAGCATGAGCGGGAAGCGGTACGACGCGGCTCGGACGACGGACTCCGGCGAGCCCCCGACACCGATCCAGGCCGGGATCGTGCCGCGCTCGGTCTTGGGGAAGACCTCGGCGTCCAGCGGGCCGCGGACGCTGCCCTCCCACTTGACATGCCCCTCGGAGCGCAGCTCGGCGAAGAGGTCGAGCTTCTCGCTGAACAGCACCTCGTAGTCGGCCAGATCGAAGCCGAAGAGCGGGAAGCTCTCGGTGAAGGAACCGCGACCGAGAGTGACCTCGGCCCGCCCGCCAGAGATCGCGTCCAGGGTGGCGAAGCGTTCGTAGACCCGCACCGGGTCATCGGAGCTGAGCACGGTCACGGCGGTGCCGAGCGTGATCCGCTCCGTGCGCGCCGCGATGGCGGCCAGGACGAGGTCCGGGGCGCTGATCGCGAAGTCGGGCCGGTGGTGCTCGCCGACGTTGAAGACATCGATCCCGAGCCGGTCGGCCAGGATTCCCTCCGCGACCACGTTGCGCAGCACCTGTGCCGCTGGCAGCGGCTGGCCATGCTCGTCGGCGGTCACGTCGCCGAACGTGTCCAGCCCGAACTGGACCTCGGCAACCCGCACTTCCTCACTCATCCGCGTCCTCTCGCTGATTGGTTGACCGATCAACAAAAGTGCGAAGGAAGCAATTCCACGGGGCCAAGGCGCCCGCCGAGTCGGCGCTTGCGCACACCGCAGAAACGCAGAGTCGGCGCCGATGCAGGCGTTCTTGCACAGAGCCTGTGCAGGAATCGCAGCACTAGCGCCGACTCGGCGTTCGTGGCCGGCGCAGAAGCGCCGATTTGTCAGTGACCGCCGCGGAGCGGCTCCTCGCCGGCCTCGTGGTAGTGGTCGTCGAACTGGTGCCCGTCGGCCTGGTGGCCCTCGAGTGCGGCGAGCGCATGGGCCTCGTGCTCGGCGTGCTCGTGGGCCTCCTCGAGCTCCTCCAAGGTCGGCTTCTGGGCGTCGTCCTCGTAGTAGAGCGTCCGGATCCTGCTCCGGAGCGTCTTCTTGCCGCCTGGCTTGGGCTCGTCGTCGGGCCCGACCTCGTCGGCACCGCGGTCACGCACGGTCAGCGTGAACGCCGACTCCTCCGGAAGCGGCAGGTGCTTCTCGGCGTAGGAACCCTCGGGGGAGCGGAGGATGATGCCGGTCTCGTAGCCGTGCAGCAGGGTCTCGTTGTCGTGACGCTGGAGGGCGATGCACCAACGCCGGGTGATGATGAAGGCGATCACCGGTGCGACGAAGACAAGAGCACGCAAGGCGTAGCTGATCTGGTTGATCGAGGCATGCAACTTGATCGCGATCAGGTCGTTGCCGCCGGCCATCCAGAACATCGCATACAGCGTCATCAGGGCGACCATCGTGGCGGTGCGCGTCGGGGCGTTGCGCGGCCGCTGGAGCAGATGGTGCTCACGCTTGTCGCCGGTGATCCAGCTCTCGATGAACGGGAGCAGCAGCACGATGGTGAACAAGACGCCTGGCATCACGATGACGGGCAGGAAGATGTTCCACGACCAGGTCGAGCCCCAGAAGTGCGACTCCCAACCGGGCATCAGACGCAGGGCGCCGTCGGGCCAGCCCATGTACCAGTCGGGCTGAGAGCCAGCGGTCACCTTGGTCGGGTCGTAGGGTCCGAACTTCCAGACCGGGTTCAGCGAGAGCAGTCCGCCCATGAGGGCGGTGACGCCGAAGACGGTGAAGAAGAAGCCGGTCATCTTGGAGATGTAGTTCGGCAGCATCGGGTAGCCGACGACGTTCGTCTCCTCCCGGCCAGGGCCAGGCCACTGGGTGTGCTTGTGGTAGACGAGCAGCAACATGTGCGCGGCGATGAGCGCGAGCAGGATGCCGGGGATCAGCAGCACGTGCACGGTATAGAGCCGCGGGATGATCGAGTCACCGGGGAACTCGCCGCCGAAGAGCAGGAAGTCGACGTAGGTGCCGACGATCGGGATCGACTGGACGAAGCCGTTCATCGACCGGATGCCGGTCCCGGAGAGCAGGTCGTCGGGAAGGGAGTAGCCGGTGAAGCCCTCGATCGTGCCGAGGATCAGCAGCAGCGAGCCGATCACCCAGTTGAGCTCACGGGGCTTGCGGTGGGCGCCGGTGAAGAACACCCGGAGCAGGTGGACCATCATGCCGGCGATGAAGAGCATCGCCGCCCAGTGGTGCACCTGACGCATCAGCAGACCGCCGCGTACGTCGAAGGAGATGTGCAGCGCGGAGGCATAAGCCTCCGACATCTGGATGCCGCGCAGCGGCGGGTAGGAGCCCTGGTAGGTGAGCTCGCCCATCGACGGCTTGAACCACAGGGTTAGGAAGACGCCCGAGATCAGCAGGACGACGAAGCTCCACAGCGCGATCTCACCGAGCATGAAGGACCAGTGGTCCGGGAAGATCTTGCGCAGGTTCTTCTTGCCCACGGCCGCCAGGCCGAGGCGCTCGTCCGCCCAGGCTGCGGCGGCACCCGCCTTGGTGGGCGCGCTGGTGCTCGCGGCGGTGGTGCCGTTGCTCGAGGCGACCTTGCTGGTGTCGACGCTCACTGGCCGCCCTCCTTGTAGCCGTACTCCTCAGCGGCCTGGGCATTGCTCTTCGCCCAGCCCTTGAAGACGTCCTCGACGGAATACGTGTTGCGCTCCCAGTAGCTCGGTCCTACCGGCTCAGGGTAGTCGGAGAGTGCGACCAGGAAACCGTCCTCGTCGACGCCCAGGGGGAGCTGGGGAAGATGCCGCCCGGCCGGCCCGAAGATCACCTTGCCGGCATCGGCTAGGTCGAAGGTGGACTGGTGGCACGGGCACAACAGGTGGTGGGTGGTCCGCTCGTTCAGCGAGATCGGGCAGCCGACGTGGGTGCAGATCTTCGAGTAGGCGACGATGCCCTCGACCGACCAGTTGCGGGTGACATCGCTGACGATGTCATCGGGGTCCATCCGCAGCAGAACGGTCGCGGCCTTGGACTTCGCGACCTGGAGGGGCGCCCCCTCCAGCAGCTCGTCCTCGTCGACCTCCTCGCCGTCACGCTTGCCGAAGATCAGCTCCGGCTCGGCGTTGACGAGGTCGCCGATCTCGAGGTCACTGGGCCGGATCGGGGTGCCGACGACGTCGCGGACCACCCGCATGCCGCGGGACCAGACGGTGTGCTCGAGGCCGGCGCCGGCGTAGGGCTGGGTCTGCTCGACGTCGTGGTTGGTCGGCCCGAGGTCCTTGAGCACGACGATCGCCGGAACGCCCAGCAGGGCGATCGAGCCGATCAGCGAGTTGCGCAGCAGCGGACGCCGGCCGATGCCGGACTCCTCGAGTGCGGACTTGAGCGCGGCCACGGTCGCGGCGCGGTCACTCTCCGAGGAGGCCGCGGGGTGGCGCACCTCGACGAGCTCGACGTCGGTCATGAGCTTGCGGGCCCACTGGATGACGCCGATACCGATGAAGAGCAGAGCGCCACCGAGCGTCACGCCCAGGGCGAGGTTGGAGGCGCCCCAGCCGAGCCATACCGGCCCGTCCGGGCCGCCCTTGACCAGGATGTAGGAGAGCACGAAGAGGACCGTGCAGATCGCCGAGAGCGCGAAGAAGGTGGCCACCTGGCGCTCGGCCCGCTTCTCGGCCTTCGGGTCGACGTCCGTGGGACGCCAGTGGTGCTCCTCGAGGCCGGGATTGGGCAGCAGCGCGTCGGTGTGGGCGTTGAGTTCGTGCCCGTCGTGCGCGGCCTCGGGGGAGGTCAGGTCGCTGCTCACTGAGCCGTTCCCTTCTTCTTGTTCGTGCGCGTGGTGTGGGCGGCGATCCAGACGGCGAAGCCGATCAGGACGCCGATACCTGCGACCCACGCGAAGAGGCCCTCGGAGACCGGACCCAGACCACCGAGGCTGAAGCCGCCGTAGCCGGGCTGCTCGCGCATGTTCTCGATGTAGGCGATGACCGCCTTCTTTTCCTCGGGGCTGATGTTGCCGTCGGAGAAGTTGTCCATCGACTGGGGCCCGGTCAGCATCGCCTCGTAGATGTACTTGGGGTCGGTGTCGAGCAGGCGAGGAGCGTGGCCGCCACGCGGCATCGCGCCGCCGGCGCCGGTGAAGTTGTGGCAGGCGGTGCAGTTGGTCAGAAAGATCTGGCCGCCGAGGGTGACCGCCTGCTCCTTCTCCTTGTCGCTGGAGTAGGTGCTCGGGTCGTACTGGTTCTTGTCAGGGATGGCCGGTCCCGGCGCGAGGCTTCCGACGTACGCCGCGAGTGCGTTGATGTCGTCCTGGTCGAAGGTCGGCCGCTTCGTCTCGACCTGAGCGCCCGGCTGGGCCATCGGCATCCGGCCGGTCCCGACCTGGAAGTCGACGGCGGCGGCGCCGACGCCAACCAGCGAGGGACCGAGCAGCTTGCCCTTCTGAGTGACCAGACCTTCGCCGTTCTGCCCGTGACAGGTGGAGCAACTGACCAGGAAGAGCTCCCGGCCCTTGGCGACCTGGTCGGCCTGATCCGCCTTGTCCTCGGCGGAGGAGGCAGGGGAGAGCACGGCGTAGAGACCACCGGTGACGAGCAGGGCGAGCAGGAGCACCACGGCACCCGCCAACGGGCGGCGACGGTGCCGCGAGAGACGACCGACGGAGCGGTTCAGGAAACGCACATTCAGTCCTTGCTGTCTCGAAGGATCTTCGATACGTCGGGTCACTTGATGAGGTAGATCGTGGCGAACAGAGCGATCCACACGACGTCGACGAAGTGCCAGTAGTAGGACACGACGATCGCGCTGACGGCCTGCTCGTGGGTGAACCTCTTGGCGACGTAGGTCCGGCCCAGGACGAACAGGAAGGCGATCAGCCCGCCGGTCACGTGCAGGCCGTGGAAGCCCGTGGTCAGATAGAAGACGGTGCCGTAAGGGTCGTTGGCACCGAGGATGCCGCTGTTCATCTTGATGCCCTCCTGAATGAGGGAGGCATACTCCGTGGCCTGTCCGGCGATGAAGACCGCGCCCATGATGTAGGTGAGGATGAACCACTCGCGCAGGCCCCAGCGGGCGACGTTGAACACCGAGCCCTTACGACCCACCTGGCCCCGCTCGGCGGCGAAGACGCCGAGCTGGCAGGTGAACGACGACAGCACCAGGATGGTGGTGTTGACCGACGCGAACGGGACGTTGAGGTGGGTCGGATCGGCGGCCCACACCTCGGGGCTGACAGAGCGGATCGTGTAATACGCCGCGAAGAGGGCCGCGAAGAACATCAGCTCGCTGGAGAGCCAGATGATCGTCCCTACGCTGACCATGCTCGGGCGGTCGTGATGCCCGTGCAGCCGGGATGCCGGAATCGTCGAAACAGTCGCCACGGGCGCCATTATGTCGTGACCCTCGCGCGAGGGCACCCCGACCCCCTGATGGTGTCGCCGATTGCCGGCGATAGGGTCCGCTGCCCGCCGTACGGCGGCGATGTGTGCATGTCCAGAAGACACCGCTCGGGGCCGCGGCGTGACAGTGCTCCTGCCGCATCCGACGGTGGCGGTAGCATCGCGGCGTGACTGCCCCTAACGATCGTGCCGGCCAGCCGCTCAAGGTGCTCGTCTACAGCGACGATGTCGACGTCCGCAAGCAGGTCATCCTGGCGCTCGGTCGCCGTCCCCATCCGGACCTGCCCGAGATGGAGTACGTCGAGGTGGCCACTGAGCCGGTCGTCATCGCCAACATGGACGCCGGGTCGATCGACCTCGCGGTGCTCGACGGCGAGGCCGTGCCGGCCGGCGGCATCGGGATCGCGAAGCAGCTGAAGGACGAACTGCGGCACTGTCCGCCGATCGTCGTGCTCACCGGCCGGCCACAGGACGCGTGGCTCGCCACCTGGTCGCGCGCGGAGGCAACCGTCTCCCACCCGATCGACCCGGTGGAGCTCGCGAAGACCGTCG
>Ga0164243_10005400_pt1 | contig 19523 bp, 12 predicted proteins | sample OricompcompostOP_FD_108781 | JGI IMG/M metagenome (GOLD analysis project Ga0164243, IMG submission 108781) | Organic Plus compost microbial communities from Emeryville, California, USA - Original compost - Organic plus compost (OP) | ecosystem: Engineered > Solid waste > Mixed feedstock >... | reverse complement strand
CAGACCTCAATAAGGGATCGGTTGAACAACCCCGGGCGCTTATGAATCCGGGTGGAGAGAATCGGGAGGCGGGTCAGCAGAGCCGGTTGATACTCGCGGGCGGTTCTGGCTTCATCGTCAATCACCAGTTGCATTCCCAGGGTCTCTGCGAGCTCTTCAACAACCATCGGGGAGGTGGTCATCTGTGGGTGGGTTGCTTCGATCACGCCGACGATATCGGGATCGGCAGAACGGATAATGCGAGCAAGCTGTTGGGTTCGACGAGCGCCGCTTTCACGCAGGTTATATCCGCCTGCCAGAATATTATAGGAAACAATGCGTGTCATAGCGTTTTTTTCCTTGTATTCTGTACATGGCTGAGTTATTCTACCTTCACTATATCAGACGAATCAATAAGCTGAAAGCCACCAATGTACTCATAATAAAAAAGAGAGCCACCTGTCTTTACAAGATGGCTCTCAAGAAGGTATGAGCTATTTCCAGGTTACGCGCTCAAGCAGGTACATGGTCAGCTCGGAGATAGGAACACGGACCTGTTCCATCGTGTCGCGGTTGCGCACGGTCACAGTCTGGTCATCCAGCGTCTGGAAGTCGATGGTGACACAGTATGGGGTACCGATCTCGTCCTGACGGCGATAGCGGCGGCCAATATTGGCGACATCATCGTACTGACAGACCATGTAGCGCTGGAGCATGCGATGAATCTCTTTAGACTTGTTGACCAGCTCTTCCTTGTTCTTCTGCAATGGGAAGACCGCGCATTTGACCGGGGCCAGCCACGGATGCAGGTGTAGCACAACGCGTGTATCACCCTTCGGGTCGGTCTCTTCCTCGTAGGCATCGAGGAGCAAGAAGAGGAAGGTTCGATCAACACCACCCGAGGTCTCTACGATCCAGGGGACATAGCGCTCTTTGGTGTTGGGATCGGTGTATGCCAGATCCTGACCGCTGTACTCGCTATGGCGGGTGAGGTCCCAGTCCTGCCGCCAGTGGATGCCTTCCCATTCTTGCCAGCCCAGAATAGTCTGATATTCGATATCGAACGCCTTCTTGGCATAGTGGGCCAACTCATCCTTGCCATGCTCATGGAAGCGCAGGCGGTCCTTGTGGTTGACAATGCCTTTATACCAGTTGAAGCGGTACTCTTTCCAGTAGTCGAACCACTTGTCCATCTCGCTCGGGTGGACGAAGAACTGTAGATCCCACTGCTCGAACTCGCGCTGCCGGAACAGGAAGTTACCCGGTGTAACCTCGTTACGATACGCCTTACCGATCTGACAGATGCCGAACGGGATCTGCATACGGGAAGATTTCAGCACATTATCGTAGTCCAGATAGATGTTCTGGCAGGCCTCACCGCGCAGGTAGGTCTTCATTTTATCGCCTTCCACCACGCCGAGGTACGTTTCCATTAGCAGGTTAAACTTGCGGGGCTCGGTCAGTTCGCCACCACAGACCGGGCAGCTATTGGAGGCCAGATTCTCCGCGGGCAGATGATCGACGCGGAAGCGCCGCTTACATTTTTTACAGTCAACCAGCGTATCGGTGAAGTTCTCCACATGGCCGCTGGCTTCCCACACGCGCGGATGGGTGATTGTTGCGCCCTCAATGCCAACAACGTTGTCATGGAGCTGGACCATTGACCACCACCAGTAGCGGCGGATGTTGTTGCGGAGCTCAACGCCAAGCGGGCCAAAGTCGTAAAAACCTGCGACTCCACCGTAGATTTCTGAGTTGGGGTAGACAAAACCGCGGCGCTTGCAGAGCGAGACGATTTTATCAATAGGAACTTGAGGAGTGTTTTGTGCTTCGAGCTTCTCTTCTGTCTGTGTCATGTTGTGGTTCTCCTCCACAATAAGAATAGACCCCGGGCAATGCATAATGCACCCAGGGACGAATGACGTCGATAAAAGGCCCGGGGCCAGTTCTATGATATCGACGACATGCGCGGTCCCACCCTGCTTCTTCACCAGAACAAACAGTGAAGCTCCTCTTTATCAGGAACCCGACTCCGAAGCGCCGTTCACCTGTCGTAGATTGCCGATCTCGCACCATCTATCGGCTCGCTGAAACCTCGTGCAGGCTACTCCTCTTCTTCAACGCCGGGCATCATGTTCAATTGTGTATGCACTTCGCAAGAGGCTCTCTCTTGCATTGAAGGAAATAGAAAAGAGATCTTGTGGTTAGCTAGTATAGCTGAGACGGAACAGCAATGCAAGTGTCTGAACCAACAGTCATACTTTTAGTATAAACGTTTTTGCACACTCTTTTCTTCCCGACGTGCCTTCTTCTCCCAGATGATGGGAACGATCGTGCTGATCGCTGTAAACAGAGCCAGCCCGGCATAGACGAAGGTAAAGACCCGCTTCTTCTGTGCGTGCTCCATAATCAAAAATCCTTTCGTGACTTTTCCCTTGAACATTACTTATAGCATACCATATTTCGTCTTTACGCTAATCCTGGGAGCGAGAGGACGTATGCTTGCTTTTCCGCGCGATATCTGGTAATTAGAGAAGAAAGAAGAAGCAACAGGTATGCTCTCTGGCGTACTGCCAGTGGAAAGGAACCACCGTAATGAAGAGCCCCACGTTTCAGGATGTATTGAAGGCGCGTCGCGCTATCGCCCCTTATCTTGCGCCAACACCTCTCTATAGCTACGCTCCCTTGAATGAACTGCTTGGCACCCGGGTGTATATCAAGCATGAGAACTATCAGCCAGTAGGTGCGTTTAAGGTTCGCGGAGGCATCAATCTGATCTCGCAACTGAGCCCGGAGGAGAAGAAACGAGGCGTTATTTCTGCATCGACCGGAAATCATGGACAATCGATCGCCTATGCCGCACGTTTGTTCGGTGTGGAAGCGCGCATTGTGGTGCCTGAGGGCGCGAACCCGGGGAAGGTTGCGGCCATGAAGGGGCTCGGTGCCACGGTGCTGTTTCATGGCAAGCATTTTGATGATGCTCGCTTGTACTGTGAAGAACTGGCCGCCACACATGGCTATCGCTACATCCATTCCGGGAATGAGCCGCTGTTAATCGCTGGCGTGGGTACCTATGCGCTGGAGATACTGGAAAAGCAGCCGGAGATAGAGGTGATCTTTGTGCCAGTTGGCGGCGGTAGTGGTGCTGCTGGCTGTTGTCTGGTGGCGAAGGCGATCAACCCACAGATCAAAGTGATCGGGGTGCAGGCTGAACAAGCGCCCGCCGCCTGGCAGAGTTGGAAGCAGAGACAACTGGTTACCGCGGAGAACCGCACCTTTGCTGAGGGGCTGGCAACGGGCACCGCCTTTGAGCTGCCTCAGAAGATCCTGTGGGAACTGCTGGATGATTTTATGCTGGTGAGCGATGATGAGATCAAGCGGGCAATGGTCTGGTATCTTGAGCGGGCTCATACGCTGGCGGAGAGCGCGGGATCAGCGGCACTGGCAGCAGCATATCAAAGACGAGAGGAACTACAAGGCAAGCGGGTCGCCATTGTCTGTTCAGGGGGTAATACATCGCTGGAACATCTGAAAATGGCGTTAATGGATGCCTGAAACCTGAAGGAGTCCCGTTTCGTTGCTTGAATAGATGTCTGCTGTAAATCGTCCTGCTTGTAGCGAGTCAGGGAGAATGTTACAATGGTGCTACCAGTAAGGGCGTGCCGGAAGAGAGTTACAGAATTGAGTTAAAGAAAAGAAGATATGGACGAATACGTAGAAACAGGACACGGCATTCAGGATATAGTCGAGGCGTTTGCAGCGCGTTTCCCCTTTCCGCTTGATGATTTTCAGCTAGAGTCAATGGAACGCCTTGCAATGGATCACTCGGTAATGGTAGCGGCTCCGACAGGGACAGGGAAGACGATGGTTGCCGAGTTTGCCATTTGGTTGGCGCAGCAGAGACAGCAACGCGTCATCTACACAACTCCACTCAAAGCGTTGTCGAATCAGAAGTACCGTGATTTACGAGAGCAGTATGGGTTTGAGAATGTCGGGCTGGTAACGGGTGATATTGTTGAGCGCAGTCGGGCATCGATTGTGATTATGACCACTGAGGTCTATCGAAATATGTTGTTGGAAGAGGGCGGGACAGGAACTGTTGTCTCCGATGGGGAGCGCTTTGGACCGGCTTCTCTTCAAGATGTTGGCTTTGTTGTTTTTGATGAATTACACTATCTGAGTGACCTTGAGCGTGGCCCGGTCTGGGAAGAAGCGATCATCTGTTCACCGAAACATGTACAACTGGTTGGTCTGTCTGCCACTGTAAGCAATGCACAGGATCTGGCGAACTGGATTACGCGTGTCCATCGTCCAATAGATCTGATCATACACGAACAGCGGGCGGTTCCTCTGGAACACTATTACTTCCTGGATGGAAAGCTCCATCTTGTTCAGGATGCCGACGGCAAGCGTGTTGAAACTTTTCCAAATGTCGGCGGAGAGGCCAAGCTTGCGCGTATGCTGGGTAGAGGCCGGGTGTATGTGGTGGATGATGACGAGGAGGCCGAAGAAGAGTTTGAGCAAAAACGAGGCAAAAAGCGGGGCAAACACGGACGGAACGAGATTGCGAATGAGCTGGGCCCAACGCAACAGGAAGAGACTCCCCCACGTAAGAAGCGTATTCCGCGCCCACGCAGGGCGCCAGAGCCGGGTGAGGTTCTGACAGCGCTTCGTGATGCTGAATTGCTTCCCTGTCTCTACTTCCTGCCCGGGCGGCGGGTTGTTGAAGAGGGTGCGATGAGCGCCGCGCTTCACAGCTTTACGACGCCGGAAGAAGAGGAGTTTATCCGCGAAGAGATCGGGGTCTGGCTTGAAAAACTGCCGAAAGAGGATCGGAAGCTTCAGCAGGTGCATACGCTGACGCGTCTATTGCCTCGTGGTCTGGCCTTTCACCATGCGGGTCTGTTGCCGGGCTTAAAGGTGCTGGTAGAGACGCTCTTTGCGAAGGGCTACCTTCGTGCCGTCTTTGCCACTGATACGCTGGCGCTTGGCGTGAATATGCCCGCTCGTTCGGTCGTGGTGGGCAGCCTGAGCAAGTTCGATGGGCAGGAAATGCGCCTGCTAACGCCGAATGAATACCGCCAGTTGACTGGTCGGGCCGGACGCCGAGGTATGGATATACGCGGCGCGGCGGTGATCCCTTATTCTCCCTGGGAGCCGTTTGAAGACTCATTCCGTCGCATTACCGGTGAACTGCATCCGGTTTCCAGCTCGTTTGTGATTCGCTACAACTCGGTGTTAAACCTGTGGCGGCCCGGTGATGTTCAGCATTTGCGGCGGATTTGTGCATCCAGCCTGCGCGAATATCAGCGCTATGTTGTCTGGGAGTACAATGAGCTACAGCGGCTGGAAAGGCAGTATGCTCGCGCTCGCCAATCGGGGAAGAAGAAGAAACGCGTTGCGGCAGAGCAGGCGCTGGAAGCACTGGAACGGCGCCGCAAGCGGATTGGTGAGTACCCATTAAGTCGTGCGGGAGCCGCCGAGCTGGATGGGACCATCTTTGCACTACGCGCATTGGGCTACATTGGACAAAATGACCAGCTTACTCTGAAGGGGCGGCTGTTGCGGAGTATCTTCCATCCCGCGGGCATTATCATTGTTGAGTTGGTGATGCGTGGCCTCCTTGATGATCTGTCTGCCCATGAACTGGCGGAGGTCTGTAGCTGGTTTACCTTCAGCAATGATAAGCGCCTCAATAATAAGCACGGCGTGATCCCGCGGCTGGCGAAGGTGCGACGTGATCTTTGGATGGTGCTGCAACACGTGCAGGGCATTGAGGAGCGGGCAGGTATTGCCATTACGCCGGGCGTTGTGCCGGAGTTTCATGGCGTGGCGCTTTCGTGGGCGCGTGGCATGTCGTTGAACGGGCTGTTGAGAAGAATTGATCTGGCTGAAGGCGACCTCCTGATGCTGTTAAACCAGACCATTGACCTGATTCAGCAGGTACAGGCCGCGATGGGCCATGTGCTGGACTCAAAGGATGCCTGGGAAACGGTGGTGCCGCTGATGACAGATGGCATTATCAACGAGCGTGCAGCCTCGGTTCGGGCCAGAAATCGCATCACTCAGTTACAGCAGATGCGTGAGCGGTTAGAACACCTGCGCCCGTTGCTGGCTCAGGCCTCGGCCTCGTTGTTGCGTGGCATTATCGTGCAGAGCCGCACTGTACCCTCAATGGTGGCTCAGATCGGTGAGGAAGAAGAGGTCCCGGTGGATGCTGAAGAGGATCGTGACGCGTATGGGCTGCGTGATCCAGAAGCATTTGTTGGAGAGGTCTGAGCTGTAGCAGACGCAAACAGGATCGCGAGCGCTCTCACCGTTTGGTGGGGGCGCTTCCCTTTTCTCAAGGGAGGACAGGCGCGAGCGGGCCTGGCGGAATAGGTGAATATTGTTTCAGAGTAGAATGAAGGAGAAAAGAGAGAAATATCTATATATCAGGTTGAAGCGTCTCGAGTATGCAATATGCGTTCACAAATATCACTACAACATTACTTTGGTCATGCTTACTAGGTGAAGAAGTTGTCAGAACTATGCAAGTTGACTAATATGTACAAAGATGCTGCTACGTTGAAGAGGCAGGGAGGGGGAAACGAAAAGACGGAATTGAGCCTGCACGTAACCACGTCTGCATAATATGAGGTAGAATTTTACGATGAACGCAGAAGCATTGGTAGGAACAGTGTTGGGTACCTGTACGCTGCAAAAGCTGGTGGGACAGGGAGGAATGGGAGCCGTATACCTCGCACAACAATCGCGTCCCCGGCGTCAGGTAGCGGTTAAGGTACTCATGCCGCTTACTCCTTTAAATCCAAAGCAGTTAGCCGCGTTCCTGGAGCGCTTCCGCCGTGAAACTGATGCGGCTGCGTCTCTAGAGCATCCAAATATCGTGCCTGTACATGAGTATGGTGAGCGAGATGGGATCGCTTATCTGGTGATGCCGTATATTGACGGTGGAACGCTCCGTGACGAGATGGAACAGATGGGGCAGTTCCCGTTTGATAAGACCGTCAACTATCTGGAACAGCTGGCGGCAGCGCTCGATTTTGCGCATGAAAATGGCGTCATTCATCGCGATATCAAGCCCGCGAACATTATGATGACCCGGGACAAACGCCTCTTGCTCAGTGATTTTGGACTGGTCAAGATTAATGTTGATGGGCGTACCCCGCTGGCTCGGCTAACAGGCGAAGGGGTGCCGGTTGGCACTCCTGACTATATGGCTCCCGAACAGGTTATCGGTGAGGATGTGGATGCTCGTGCCGATCTTTACTCCCTGGGGGTGATCCTGTATCAGATGGTGACAGGAACCACGCCATTTCAGGGAGAAGTTCCTATGCAGATAGCCGCTCAACATTTGCAGATTCCTCCTCCCTCTCCTCTGATGCTCAGACCGGATCTTCCCATTGCTGCCGAACAGGTGATTTTGCGCTCACTGGCGAAACGACCGAATGACCGCTATTCGACCGCGCAAGAACTGGCCGCTTCTTTCCGCAATGCGCTGGAAATGGCCGGAATAGAGCTCGGTCCGGCTGCGGCTCCGGTGCTGACAACCAGCACCGGACGTATCTTTGTGCCGAAGGGGGTCATCGAGTCGGGCAAGACCAGCACGCGTATGCCTGCCGTTACGCTGGAAAAGAAGGACACGAAACGGAGTACCACCCTGGTTGAAGAGTCAAAAGAAACCGAGAAGGGACAGTTCGCAAAAGGACCGGCCCTGACCCTGAGCTCATTGCCAGCCATGAAGGCCGGAGGGAAAAACCCCGGTGGCCTGCTGTCACGCGCCTCCGTGAAGAGCCCCACGGCGAAAGTTCCGGCCACTCCCGCTGGTGGTGGCGGCCTGTTGTCGCGTACCGGTAAATTCCCGCTGGTTGGAAATGCAGCTGCCCCAAATATTGAAGAAATTCAGCCTGAGCAAGCAACCACTAAAGAAAAGCCGTTTGAAGGTGCACTGTTCGATGTCGCGCCTATCTTTGATACACCAACAGAGCAGAAGCAAACGGAAAATCAGACCGCAACGCAGAAAGGGGCTACCGGCCCTCTGAAAGGCAACACGGGCGCACTGAACCCGATTGGGAAAGGCAATACAGGGGCACTGAACCCGATTGGGAAAGGCAACACTGGAGCGATGCTTCCCATTGGTACAGGTAATACCGGGGCGCTGAATCCCGGTGATAGTGGCCAGATGGTGAAACTGAGCGGCCCCGCAAAAGTAGTGAAAGTGCCTGTTCCGGGACAACCGGGACGCTATATGACGGGGATTCTGCCCGTGATTCCTCCCGATGGCGGAAAAGACGAGGGACAGAAGAAGCGTCCCCCGGTCTGGATGACGATTCTGGCCGCGATTGTGGCGATTGCGGTGCTTGGTGGTGGAAGTCTCTTCTTCCTTCAGTGGCGGAACGCGCCTCAGCAGGGAGGAAACAGCCCGCAGCCGACAACGGCGGTGAACTCACCCGAGGCCAATGCCACGGCAACGGCTGTCGCGAATATTCTGTTTGAAGACCCGCTGGATACAAACCGACATAACTGGATCGAAACGCCGAAAGAGAACTACGCCTTTAAAGATGGTGCGTACCATATCACCAACACCGATCAAGGAAAGGGAAAAGCGGCTTTACTTGAAACATCGGTCATTACGGGTTCCGTGTATTATTCCCTCTCGATGAATCAGATCAAGGGAGATACAAAGAGCGACTTGAACACCTATGGCATGATGTTCCGCTTTACTCAAGGGAAGAAGGGTAATAAGGATTATACCGCTTTCTATACCTTTGAGGTGGTGAATAAGAAGGACGGCGAGTATAAATTCTGGAAGTATGATAGCAGTACCGGAACGAAAGAGAACCATTGGACGCAGATTGGCAAGAGCGTTCATTTTGGCAAGGAGTTTCAGCAGGGTCTGAACAAAGAGAACAGGGTGACAGTCTTTATGGATGGCAAGAAGTTTGTCTTCAGCGTTAACGGAAAAGAGGTTATGAGGGCTGAGGATGGCTCGCTTTCGGATGGATCGGTCGGGATGTTTGTCAATCAGAAGGGGGCAGAGGTCGCATTTAAAAATCTGCGGATCACCCGAAGTGCATAAATCGCAGGACGGCCCCTTCGACGACGGGGGATAGTCTCCTCTTGGCTGTGTGATGAGCAGAAAGAGGAATGGATAAAGAACATGTCAATCCACCTGAGAAACAGGTGTGATGAGCAGAATGGCAGCGAAAACAACATCAGGAAGGTGTCAATGAACGCAGAAGCATTGATTGGAAAGGTGCTCGGTACCTGTACGCTGCAACAGCTTATCGGGCGGGGAGGACTGGGGGCCGTCTTTCTGGCGCAGCAGTCACGTCCACGCAGACGTGTTGCCGTCAAGGTGTTGTTCCCAAACGCTCCATTAACTGCCAATCAACAGGTAGCGTTCTTCGAGCGTTTTCTTCGAGAGACGGATGCGGCTGCGTCTTTGATCCATCCAAATATCATACCTGTGCACGAATATGGGGAACAGGATGGATTGGCCTATCTCGTCATGTCCTACCTGAGTGGCGGATCATTGCGCGAGGTATTGGAGCGAGAAGGACGTTTGCCGCTTGCTCAGATAATGCTCTACCTGGATCAAATGGCAGCAGCTCTCGATGTGGCGCATGCTCGCGGGATCATTCATCGCGATATGAAGCCTTCAAATATTTTGCTTACTCCTGAAGGGCGTCTGGTGCTCAGTGATTTTGGTCTGGTCAAGGTCATCTCTGAAGGACAGCCAGAACAGGCGCGAATCACGGCCATCGGAGCCCCTGCCGATACCGCCGATTATATGGCACCAGAGCAGGTAGTTGGTGGCAGAGAGATTGATGCGCGTGCTGATATTTATTCGCTTGGCTGTATTCTGTACCACATGGTGACAGGAACGGCCCCCTTTAGCGGGGACACGCCAATGCAGGTCGGCATGCAGCATATGAATGCGCAGCCGCCATCTCCCCGCGCATTGCGGCCCGATTTGCCAGAAGGTGCTGAACAGGTCATTGTGCGAGCTCTGGCAAAGCAACCCGATGAACGTTATGCCAGTGTCCATGATCTCGCTCTCGCCTTTCGTGAGGCTCTGACGGCTGCCGGAGTCTCGCTAGGAGAAGCGACAAAAACAAGTGCAGGTGCGCTTATGCAAAACGGATCTGATTCAAGAGTATTTAAGCGACGCGGCCTGTTTGATCCGATGTGGCAGCAGAATAGTCCCTCTCAGGGAGGCTCGGCAGCCGATCAGCAGAATGCTGCGGCTGCCGGGATGAATGCTGCTACACCGGCAGCAGCCGCTCAATCTGTTGTTCCTGCTACGCCCAGACCTATGGAGGCCCGGCACGATCTGGTAGCAAAGACAAGTATGACCCTTCCCGGGTTCTTGCCGCCAAAGGACGGGCAAGGAAATGGAAACGGGGCAGGCGTGGGCTTCCGCTTTGGGAAAACCAGTCTGCTCTCTTCTGCCGGAATTGAGGGTCTGGAACCTACGCAGCAGTTGGCAAATAATCAGCAAGGAATGCGACAGGAGCGATCCAGCGAACCTGGATGGTCTCCGGCTTCCAATAGCGGAGAGGGAGTACCGCTTATGCAACCTTCCCCCGAGGCCGGGAATTCCTGGCAGAACCAGCTAGCGCCTCAGTGGAATCAACCAAATCAGCAGAATAGTACACAAGGTGCTCAGAATGTGCCGGGAATGCCGAATACCTTTCCTGGCTTCGATCAGCAACAGTATGGGAGCAATCCCAGCGGCATTCTGGGTCTGTCGCCTGGTGGTGGGGGAGCTGCGCGAGGGCAAAGCGGGACGCTGATGAATGCACCCGCGAACATGCAAGGCGGGACTGGCCTGTTGCCGCCTTCAACCGGTTCACTGGGCAAAACCAGCCTGCTGGCTCCGATTGGCGAGATCGCGAACCCCGAGACGGGCAGTACAACCAGTATGCTGCGTTTGACGCAACCGGCGAAAATGGTTAAAATACCGGTGGCCGGGCAACCCGGGAAATACGTGACCGCGATGTTGCCTTCCCTGGAAAATCCTCCAGCCGATGAAGATGACACGCTTGATACCTCGCTCAAGGGCAGGATGAAACGTGGCATGCATAACGCTGTGCTCATCATTCTGATCCTTGCGGTGCTGGTAGGAGCAGGGGGCGGGCTGACCTGGCTGGTGCTTGGCGGCGCGAAGAGCTATCAGGGAAACCATGAGCTCACCAATGATGAGGTCAATGCAACGGTCACTGCTCAGGTGCAGGCTACGGCGACTTCGGTGGCGAACATTATTCTGGTGGATCCGCTGGATCAGAAGTATCGTGACTGGCCGGATGGATCTAATGGAGGCGTGACCACTTCGTTCAAAGATGGCGCCTACCATGTGAAGAAGTCAAATGAACAGCCCGCGATGATTGCGTTGCCGGGTATCACGCTCCCGGATTCCTTTGAATACTCGCTGACAACCAAAATGATCAGCGGCCCACGAGATAACCCATACAACGAGTATGGCATTATCTTCCGGGTGCAGACGAACAAAGATGGCAGTCAGTACGAGAAATTCTATCTCTTTGATATCCGGAACACTGATGACTCGCCAAAGTATCAGCTCTGGCTCTTTGATTCGACCCGAGGAGATGGTGAATCGGCGTGGGGGGAGCCGTTGAAAGAATGGGATCCAGGCAAAGAATTCAATAAGCAGGATAAGAAGGAAAACATCCTGAAAGTGGTTGCACAGAAGGATAAGTACACCTTCTACGTCAACGGTAAGAAAATTGGAGACTTCACCGAGAAAAGTCTGAAGAATGGACTTTTTGGAATGCTTGTCTATCTGGATGCTGAAGTTGCATTCTCGAAGCTTGAAGTACGAAAACGCTGATTCGAGAAGATGAAACCAGCTCCTATGACAAAAGTACGGTTTGCCTGTAGAGTGTAGCAAACTCTACAGGCGGATCGTTCTTGATTATAGAGGGGAGAATGTGGGGATGTGCAGGTTTCTTGTATGTAAAGAACTTAGAAAACAGATTTGTTCATTGTTCTCTGTATCTTAGAGGGTGGAGGTAACGGTTGCTTCAACTGCTTTTGCATGCTGAATCATTACAAAATGGAACTGTGATAGCCGCAATTAGCTCGCGACAGATGACCGTTGTGACGGTTGCGCTCTGGATCAGTGCATTTTTATTCTGTTTAAATGTGCTGCTGGCGATTATCTATCGCAAGAGAAGAAAAGCAGAAGTCGGTTCTTATTATGCCGTGTGCGTTCTAGAAGCTCTCGTCTTTGTTGTGGCTTTGCTGGTGCGAGTGGGGGTTATTACATCGGTTCCGTTCCACCTCCCTCCCGGTTTACCTGTGGATCGCATCGACATCGGTGCTGCTCTGGCCTTTGGGATCGGTCTGTTCCCCGCTGCGTTCTGGAATCGTGTGAATTTGACCGAGCTGCCGAAACGAATCGTGCAGGATGGTCGTGACATGAAGAAGGATGCAGGAGTCAAGTTGCCCCCAAAGGAGTGGATGAATTAACCTGGACGTATAGAGGGAATTTCTAGTGCTATGCGGAATCGTAAGACGTTGCGCGAAGGATTGCGACATGTTACAGCGTGGCAGATTCGAGCTCTTGCACTGGTACTACTGGTCGTGATTGTCGGAGGAGGGACGCAGGCTTTAACGCGTGCCCTGGCAACCCGGGTCAGTAGCGAAGTGCAGAAGCCTGTTGTTACTCAACAGGAGGAAGAGCCTCGTTATCAGGCCTGCCTCCTTGTGCCTACGGTGGACCCTCTTTTAAAAAGAGTGAAAATCGAGCAATTTCCTGTTGTTGTGTCTTCGCCCTTGCAATGTGAAGAACCGAATAAGTAGCTTTATTTTGATATGTCTCTGTAGGGCGGAGCAGCTTGCAGTACTTCCCTGCAAGCTGTTTTGCTGTAAGTGGGATGGCTTGTTAACAGCCATCCCACTTTTGTTACTCCTCGGCGGATGCGTTGGTTTCTGATGGCGTGGTGTACTGATGTTTGGTAACTGTGGAAGGCGTGAACTCGATATCGGGGAGACGATAATGCATGCGACGTCGGCGCAGGAAGAGCAGCACTGGAACAATAATTAGCGCGGCGATCAGTACATATGATGTGATGCTGACAAGCGTTCCCCAGATGGGTTCCTGCTGTGCCGGTGCGCCGACCAATGGCGGATAAAGCCCGGTGATAATAAAATTCGGCTGCCCTCCCACAAAGATCGTATTGGTGATCGTACGCCCCGGGACGTCAAGCATCGCCACATTGCCTCCCTCAAGCGCCACAAAACCAAGCAGGCCATCACTGGTAATGGCGACTGATTGAGGCTGCACGCCAATGTTAATCACCCGGTTTGGCTCGCGTGGCATTTCAAAGCCGGGAATGACCGGAGCCAGCACCAGCAGACGGTTCTTTTCCTGCTCAGGCACATAGATTTCCCCGGTTGTCTCGTCGTAATCCATCGAGCCATACTTACCCCCGGCGATCACCTGCACCACCTTATGCGTACTGATATCGACCGCTACAATGCTTCCTGCGCGGGTGGTCACATAGGCTGTGGAGCCGGGTGGAATTGAAATATACTGCGGGTTTCCGGCGATTGGCACAGGGCCAAGCTGTGACCCTTTGCTCGTGTCAAAGATCTCAAGTTCCCGGTCCGTGGAGATCCAGAGCTGGTTGGCCGAGTGGGTCAGTGATGATGATGTGCGAGCAATTGCCATGCCATACACAGGACCATTGGTCTCAAATGTGCGTTGTACCGTGCACGTTTTGGGATCGACTTCACGCACACCAGAAGCACCCTTGCCGCCTGTATAAATCAGACCGGTTGAGGGATCAATGACGAGGTGAGAGGGCTGACCCGGAATATCAGTGGTGCAAATCGTCTTCCCCTCTTTTGCCCCGATGACTGAGATGCGGTCAACTTCTGGCTGCGTGACATAGAGAAGGCTGGCATCTTTGCTGAGCAGAATCGTATGCGGGTTGCCGGGCATATTAATCGTTTTTGTAACCCGTTGTTGCGCTACATCAATCACGCTGATTCCTCGGGCTGTCCCGGCCACATAGGCCAGATTAGGCGCGCCACCATCCGCGAAGGCAGGTAGCGAGCCGGGCAGGAGGAGGAGCGCGGTGAGCGCGAGTACCGCAACAATACTGAGTATTCTTTTTCTATGCATGTTCAGTCCTTTATATCCCCGACCTCGGTTGAGTTCTGGCTTTTGCATGTCTGGTGTTGACATGTTGGATCTATCTATTCCCTTTTATTCGGGTTTTGGCGTTAATGATTTCCAGCTGTTGCTCACATGATCGAAGTGAAAAACAGCGGTGGGATAGGATTCGGAAAGATAGACCTGCTCGGGATTGGCAGGGTCGGCTGTCAGGTTGAAGTAGTTGCCTTTTAATGCCGGGAGCTTGTCCCAGGTGTGACCCTCGTCGCGGCTGCGAAAGATCGCGGTGCCAGTTCGCCCGTAGAGAATGCGCGGATTACCCGGGGCGGCGGTAAGAGAATTGAGGGTATATTTGCTGAATACAAGGGAGAAGGTCTTTCCCCCATCCTTTGAGACAAAGATACCACTATCCCCGCTGGCATAAATCGGGCTTCCCGGCCCTGTTGCGGTCAATTCGTAAATGCTCCCGCTGATACCCGGGATCTTCTGCCAATGAGCGGCTCCATCGGTGCTACGCGCCAACCCATTTGGGCCCCCTGCCAGTAGGGTACCGGGAAGGCCAGGGACGGCGAGCAGGCTGGTAATCATCGGGAAGGGCAGCGGAGCCGTCTGTGTAAAGCTCTGGCCGCCATCGGTACTGACCTTCAGGCCAAGATTCCCGAGGTTGTTGAGGTAGATATAGACCTCGTCTGCTGAGCTGTTGCCCGCTGCGACGAGGAAAATATTGTTCGCTGTAATGCTCTCAGCCGCAATGCTCATGTGCCATGTAGCCCCCTGGTCTGTACTCATATATAGGCCAGGAGTGCCTTTCGAGGCTTTATTGTGGGCTGTGAGAGCACATAGATGCGCTGTGAATCGAGCGGACTACTGACCATCGAATAGGTCATTAAGCCATCCATTATCTGTCCTGGTCCGGCGGCAACCACGCGCCACGTCGCGCCATCATCCTCTGAACGGAAGAGGCCGTAATGGGTAGCGAGCAGAATGACTTTGCCGGGAAAGACCAGGAGCGAGTGTGGATGGTTGGCGTTGGTACCAAAAACATTCACGCGTTCCTGCGGTGGGACAGAAGACTGAGCATTGTAACCGTTACAGGCACTTAACAGACAGACAAGGGACAAGAGTAAGAATGCTGCTGGAAAGGGAAGCTGTTTCCCGGTTGCTGTTCTTGTCTTTGTTCTCATCGCGATTCGGCTTTCATCCTTCTTCTGATTACCTTATGGAACGACTTCTTCGACACGTGCTTCATGCAGTGATGAATCTGGCAGACGAATCAAGACCTGGAATTGCCAGCGCCCGCTCATTGCAAGCACGTCTTCGGCTTTATATTCTCCCGAAGCAACATGCTGGAACTCAATCGGGCTGGTCACCATTACCATATCGGGCATGGTAGTACGCAACGAAACCTGCGCGTTGGTGATTGGTTTTCCTGATCGATCAGTAAGACGCACTGTAAATGTATTTGGTCCGGAACGATTGGGGGCGATTGCAAGCTGGACGGTCACTATCCGGTCGGTCGTTTCCAGGGTTGCCGAGAATGGCCGGTTCGACACGGTCTGTGATGTCTGCTGCTGTGCTGTCGTTTGCACTGGTTCCGCAAAGACAAACATGAACCCCATACATACGAGTATCACTATAGCGGGTAATGGTTGCCAGTGCAAGCCCCGAAGCAGTTTTCTATAGAAGAAGTTCAGTTTACCTGTAAATTGAGATTCTTCTGGCTCTTGTCGTTTCGATGTTTCCTGAGCGGTTTTTGACTCACTCTGACGGAGCTGTGTGACACGCGGTATGAGGATACGCGTCAGGAAAAGCGTCAGAGCAAGCAATACAAGAAGCGAGACTCCACCGATTATCTGGCTCAGCCCGTAGAGAGAGGACCAGGGGCCCACCCCTTCAAGAAGGAGCCGAAACACTGTGCCCAGGATGAGGAGCAGGAAACCGTAAAGCTCAAACAGCGCGAAGCGCCGCAGCGTTGCCAGAAGCAGGGAGACCTGTTCTGTAGCGCCTCGCAGTTGGGGCAGGAAGACGCCAACCAGATAGAGCAGACCCCCGATCCAGAGTGCCGCCCCCAGCAGGGTTGCCCCTTCAGCGATCAAGGCATAGGTTCGGATGTTTGCCTCGTTCGCAGCAGCGGGACCGGTCAGGATGACAGTTGCCAGCAGAGCCAGCCCGAGCACAAAATTGATCCAGGTCGAGATATGCAGGAGACGGGTTGAGGGTGATTTCAGCGATGTCATCACCAGGGAGTGCATGATTGCCAGGACGGCGATGATGATACGGGCCAGCCAGAGCAGCCCGTATGAGCCGCCAAGCAGAGCGATGATGTTTGTGAGCGAGAGCGCCTGTGCCCAGTTCTGTCCCTGGATTTGCAGGGATTGCGCGACCAGCGTCCCGGCAGATGCAAGCAGGAAAAGGGTCAGCGTCGGAAAGGAAAAGTGCTGTTCAAAGCGGTTGAGCGCTTTTGTCTGAGTGTCAGCATAGCCGTCAGGCTGTCCAGAAGCAAAGGTAAGCCAGAGATGCCAGCATTGGGCTCCAAACCAGAAGAAGAGCGTTGCCAGCAAAACACATACCATGATAGCGGCAAGCAGAGACGGCAGAAGCGGACTGGTTGCGGCCCCATTTATCAGCAGGCGCTCGCCCTGAAAGGTGAGGTGTGGTGCCGCAGTCGATGCGGGGACAACACCGTTTGGTTCTGTCACGCTGAACGAGTAGGTTCCGCTCAGAATCTGCCCATTGGTTGCTGAAAAGACACGCCAGACCACGAAATAGTTTCCGGGAGGAAGGGGGGTTTGTAGCCGGGCTGTCAGTTCGTCAGGGTTTGATGGAGAAACCAGCGATATACCTCGATCGACTCGCTTCTGATGGGCATCGACGACGGCAACAACGCTCTGTCCGGGCTGTAGTGCGGTATTGAACCAGAGTCTGACCTGCGATGGAGCAGCCGAGAGCAGCGCTGCTGATGTCGGTTCTGAGCGCAGGAGCTGCGTTGTCAGAGGATGTGCACTGACTGTGCCGGGGATCATGAGCAGACCGAGCAGCAAAAAGATCCCGAGCAGGAGGCGCGGATGTGTAGCGATTCTATCCATGTTATTTCGGCGAACCTTCTATACTATTCAGGGGAGTGTGAACCATTTCCCCGGGTATACGTTACCTTTCGTTTAAACGGATTGTACAGCATTCTGCGAGGTCAAGAAAGTCTCACTTGTGCATTCTGTATGACGACAAACGGAGAGGTGTCGTCGTATAATGAAGTATATTTATGGGCATGTATATGCGTTGGAGAGGGAACGGGATCGTAGAAGCGTCCTGATGTTGTGTCGGTACAGCAAGAAGGAAAGAAGGCAAAGCGGATAGACCCTCGTGTTGATGCTGATATATAATGATGTATCATGAGAGATAATGAAAAAGTAGCTGATCTCATCGCGCTGGAAGAACTGCTACAGGTGCAGTTTCATGATCGCACACTCTTACAACGGGCGATCACACATCATTCCTGTTGTGTAGAAACAGCAGTACATGATTCATATGATACGCTAGAATTTCTGGGTGACGCCATTATTGGCGCTCACGTTGTTGAACATATCTATCGCACCTACCCCAATGCAACAGAGGGTGAGATGACCGCGCTCAAGTCGGAGGTTGTCAGTCGGCGGGTCTTTGCCCGTATCGGGCAGAAGCTAGGATTGTTTCCCTTTATTCGTATCGATCTGGCGAACCTGCGCACGTTCAATGAGCGCTCACGAGACTCGCTCTGTGCTGATGTGTTAGAAGCAATTGTGGGCGCGATCCATATTGATCAGGGACCAGAAGTGGCGCGTGATTTTATTGCTCGGGTTATTCTGCCTGTGGTGGAACAGGTCAGTCAGGAAGCCGATATCAACCCAAAAGGAAAATTACAGAAGGTCATTTTACAGCGAACTGGCAATCTGCCGCGCTATCGTGTCCTGGAACAGAGTGGACGCAACAATGATCGCGTCTTTCTGGTTGGCGTCTATGAACAAGAGCATCTCCTGGGGATGGGGAGGGCCTCCAGCATTAAAGAGGCTGGAAAGCTGGCTGCAAAGGAAGCGCTGGAGGCATTAAGAAGGAAAAATGGATAATAAGTAGCACAGAATAGATGATAGAAAAAGACTTCCAGAACTGGTATGAGATCTCCCTGTCATCCACCGAGCGCAAGCGTTGGGGACATTTTTCTACTCCGCCTTTCCTGGTCGAGCAGATATTAGATGTCTGTGGCTACAGTGCCGAACAGGATCTCTCACGGTTACGAGTGCTTGATCCAGCCTGTGGCGGAGGGAACTTTTTGGCCGGAGCTGCCCGCCGATTGCTTCTGTATGGACAAAAGCAGGGGTTTTCTGAGCGAAGGATCCGGGCACTGCTCCGCCGTAATATCTGGGGCTTTGATGTTGATCCTGTCTCCTGTTTTCTGGCTGAGATGCAGCTTGCGCGAACGCTAGAGGAAGCCAATGTGCGCCCTTCCTTTCGCTGGCATATTCATCAGGCGGATGCGCTAGCCTTTCCCTGGGAGGACACACAGAATGTTGATCTCTTTCTGGCGAACCCTCCCTATCTTGCGGCCAAGAATACCGATCTCAGTGGCTATCGTGCGACCCATCGAAAAGGACAGCTTGATAGTTATTTGCTCTTTCTGGAGCTGGGATTGCGAATTGTCCGGCCTGGCGGCTGGATTGGGCTTGTAGTGCCGGATGCGTTGCTCGCTCGAGCCAATGCCGCGCTTCACCGTCAGCAGTTGCTACAAGAGACAACGATCCATCATATCTGGCACCTTGCGGGAGTCTTTAGCGCGTTTGTTGGGGCTGTCGTGCTGGTTGCGCAGAAATGCCCCCCCGCGGCACACCATCAGATTGCCTGGCGACGATCTTCCTGGCACAAAACAATGACGTTGTTGCAGGAGCAGCACACGTCGATCGATGTGGAGCGTGATGAGCTGGCAGAATGCCTTTTTTCTCGACGCGAGATGCTGCATGGCTCAGTCAGTCAGGCGACCCTTGTTCGTCAGCCAGGGGCTGAGTTTCGCTATCTGCTGGATGTCTCCCGAAACACGATGATAGAACGTCTTCACTCGATTACCTGTACTCCTCGCAAGCGCTCTCATGCGCCTCTGGTACTCCTGGGCGAGCTGGTTTCGATCCGGCGTGGCGAGGAGTTGAGCAAGGGCAATGAACGCTTGCTAGCCGCGTGTCCTGAAGAGGGCGAATATTACCCGGTTTTGCGTGGTGGGGTTGATGTTCGTCCCTACGCGCCGCTTCAGGCGGCCCGCTGGCTTCCCCGTCATGCTATCAGTAAGCCACTTGAGCGCTATCTTGCCCCCAAGTTACTGGTTGTCAAAAGTACAGGTAGCTTACAGGCAACCCTCGATCTGCAAGGTCATGTCGTT
>Ga0164243_10005399_pt1 | contig 19525 bp, 17 predicted proteins | sample OricompcompostOP_FD_108781 | JGI IMG/M metagenome (GOLD analysis project Ga0164243, IMG submission 108781) | Organic Plus compost microbial communities from Emeryville, California, USA - Original compost - Organic plus compost (OP) | ecosystem: Engineered > Solid waste > Mixed feedstock >... | reverse complement strand
GTCCGCCAGACCCTTCAGGCCACTGACCGCGATGGTCTTGCCCTCCAGGTCCTTCGCCGTCTTGATCGGCCCGCTCTTGAGCGCGTAGACGCCCTGCGTGGTCTGCGTGTCATTGTCCCGGAAGGCGACGAGCGGCAGCCCGTTGGAGATCGCCTGCACCGCGGACACGGAGTTCACATAGCCGATGTCGATCTGCCCTGCCGCCATCGCCTGGATGATCGTCGCCCCGGCGGAGGCCATCGTGACGTTCAGCGTGATCCCGGCGTCCGTGAACCAGCCCTTCTGCTGGGCGATCATGACGGGCGCGAGCTCGGCGAACGGGATCAGCCCGAGGTTGATGCTGATCGGGTCGGTCGGCAGCGCGCCGGCGGTGCCGCCGCTCGCCGCCGTGCTGGCCGGAGCGGAGCTGCCGCCGGAGGAGCATCCGGCGAGCATGAGGCCGGCGGCGGCGAGCGCCGCGACCAGGGCGAGTCTCTTCTTCATGGGGATTCGTCTCCTTCGAGGACTGGGTGATTGGTCGGATTGGTGCGGTGTTGGGGTACAGGGGTGATGCGCCGGCCCGCGCCTCGTGATGGCCGGCGGACGGCGACGACCGCCTACGGGCGGTGCTCGGGGTGAATCATGGAAGCTCGTCTCCTTCGACGTCTTCGGTGAGGACGCTGTGGTCCCTCAGTTCGGGGTCTCAGGGTGCAGGAAGCGCCGGAACGCGGCGGCCACCGAGCGCACCGCCTCCGCGGCGGGCTCGTAACTGCCGGAGAGGGCGGTGAAGGCGTGCGGGAAGGCGGGGAACTCGATGAGCTGGACGTGCACGCCCGCCTCGCGCAGCCGCTCGGCGTAGGCCAGCCCCTCGTCGTGCAGCGGGTCGTGGCCGGCGAGCACGAGCAAGGTCGGCGGCATGCCGGCGAGCTCGGCGCGCAGCGGGGAGGCGTCCGGGTCGGAACGCCGCGAGGGATCGGGGATGTAGTTGTCCCAATACCACGGCAGGTCGCTGCCGGTGAGCGGGTACAGCGGGTCGTCGAAGCGGGTCACCGAGGGGAAGATCGGCTCCGCCTCCACGTTGGGGAAGAAGAGGAGCTCTGCGGCCACCGGCGTCCCAGCGTCTCGCAGGCGCCGCGCCACCACCGTGGCGAGGTTGCCGCCGGCGCTCTCCCCCGCGATCGCCACGGGCTCGTCGGGGTGGCGCCGCAGCACCTCCGCTGCGACCGCGAGGAGGTCTTCCAGACCGGCCGGGAAGGGATGCTCCGGCGCGAGCCGGTAGTCCACGTTCACGACGCGCGCGTTCGCGGCGAGCGCGAGCTGGCGGCAGAACACGTCCGAGTCCTCTGCTGAGCCCAGCGCCCAGCCGCCCCCGTGCGCGAACACGATGGTGCCGTCCAGGCCGGCCGGCTCGTACACCCTGGCCGGCACTTCCCCCGCTGGGCCCACACGGAACACGCGGTCGTTGACCGCGTCCACCTCCGGACCGGGCGGGCTGCTGAGGGTGCGCTGACGGATCGCGGCCCGAGCGCTCTCGACCGTGCCCTCCCTGACCGGGCGGCGCCCCGCCTCGAGGCTGGCCTGGTACCGGGCGCGCAGGCCGGGGTCGAGTTCCTCAGTCAATGGAGATTCCCTCGTAGCCGCGCGCCGCGACCTCGCTGATCTCCTTGTCGTAGCGGCTGAAGCCGCCGACGTACGGCAGGAACTGGCGCTTCTTGCCCGGCACGTTCGCGCCGACGTACCAGGAGTTCGGGTTCGTCGGGTAGAGCGTCTTCCAGCCCAGCTCGCTGACGTGCTCGCTCCAGCTCTCCTCCGCTGCCGGCTCGGCCTCCAGGCGCCGGGCGCCCTCCGCACGGACCTTGTCCAGCAGCTGCGCGATCCACTCGATGTTCATCTCCAGGGCGACGACGGCGTTGCCGACCGAGCCGGGGTTCCCGGGCGCGCCGATGAGGAAGAGGTTCGGGAAGCCGGCCGCGAACATGCCGAGATAGGTCTTCGCGCCGTCCTTCCAGTGATCCTTGAGGGTCCGTCCGCCGACGCCGTGGATGTCGATCGCAGTGAAGGATCCGGTGACCGCGTCGAAGCCGGTTGCGAAGACGATGATGTCCAGCTCGGTCAGTCCCTCATCGGTGACGATGCCGCCCGGCTCGATGCGGTGGATGCCCCCGGTGTCCCGGCCGACGTCGACGAGGCTGACGTTGTCCCGGTTGAAGGTCTCGTAGTAGCCGGTGCCCGTGCACAGGCGCTTGGTGGCGAAGTAGTAGCCCTTCGGCGTGAGCAGCTGGGCGGTCTTCGGGTCCTTGACGATGTCGGCGATCTTGCGCTCGACGAATGCGCCCGCCTGCTTGTTCGCCTCCGGATCGGTGAGGATGTCCGAGAAGGAGCGCAGGATCCACAGTCCGCCGCGGTCCCAGAGCTCCTGGTAGATCCGCTCGCGCTCCTCCGGCGGGGTGTCCATCGTCTTGCGCTGGATGACCGGCTGGTTGATGCCGTTGCTGGACTGGTGGCGGGCGAAGGCGCGCTTCTCGGCGTAGTGCGCCTTCCATTCGGCCTCGTAGTCCGGGTCCATGGGGGCGCTCGCCGAGGGCATGACGTAGTTCGGCGTGCGCTGGAACACGGTGAGGTGCTTCGCCGTCTCCGCGATGACCGGGATCGACTGCACGCCCGAGGAGCCGGTGCCGATGACGCCGACGCGCTTGCCGGTGAAGTCCACCGGCTCCGACGGCCAGTTCGCCGTGAAGTAGATCTGGCCGGCGAAGCTGTCATATCCCGGGATCTGGGGCTTGAGGATGGTGGACAGGCCGCCGACGCCGAGCAGGACGTAGCGCGCCCGGACGACGTCGCCCGTGGAGGCGGTGACCGTCCAGCGGTCGGCCTCCTCGTCCCAGACCGCGGACTTCACGAATGTGTTCAGCTGGATGCTGCGCCGCAGCTCGAAGCGGTTGGCGACGTGGTTCATGTACGCCCGGATCTCGGGCTGGCGCGCATAGGTCTCGGTCCAGTGCCACTCCTGCTGCAGACCCTCGTCGAAGGAGAAGGAGTACTCCAGGCTCTCCACGTCACAGCGGGCGCCCGGGTAGCGGTTGTGGTACCAGGCGCCGCCCACCCCGGCTCCGGCCTCGAAGCCGTAGACGGAGTGGCCGCGGCGGCGCAGCTCGTAGATCGCGTAGAGCCCCGCCCAGCCGGCGCCGACGACGATCACGTCGAACTCGTCTGCCGGCGGGGAGAGCGGGTGCTCGCCGAGATGCTGCGCCTCTTCGGCGTCGAGCTGCTTGTTGTCCTTGACACTCGCCACGTTGCGACCATTTCTCTTGGTGACATTGCCCGGCGGGCACGCGCTGCTCTGCACGGCCACCTCGCCGTACAGTGGAGAGTAGGGGCCCGTTCCGACAAATCTCAGTGGACTTTTCACTGAATGAACAATCCGGGATGATGTCGCCCGATGAGCGCCGGGCTCGTTTTCCGCCGATCGGCACCGGATTCGCCTTATTTATAGGGGCGCCGGCTCGAATTCCTTTCAGCGGAAGCCGGTGTTTCCATTTGGAAACCGCTTCCCTAGCATGACGTAGTTGCCGGACGCCCCGGCCGATTCACCACCGATGTTGTTGGAGACCGATGTCACCGTTGACGTTGACGCGATGCGCGCCCCCGCGGAAGGGCAGCGCCCGATGACCACACTGACCCAGGCCGTCGCGACCGGGGAGCTCGGACGCCCGCGCGGCCAGCTGCCCATGTGGCTGCTGGGACTCATCGGCGTCGTCGCATTCCTGCTGCTGTGGCAGTTCCTGCCGCTCACCGGGCTCGTGTCCCGGAACTACCTGCCCCCCTTCAGCGAGGTCGTCGTCACCCTCGGCGGCATGCTCGGCCAGCCGGCCTTCTGGCTGGCCTTCGGCCAGACCCTGCAGGGCTGGGCCCTGGGATTGGCGATCTCCTTCGTGATCGGCACGGTGCTCGGCATCGTGATCGGCTCCGTACCATACCTGCAGGAGATCACGAACTCGACGATCGAGTTCCTGCGCCCGATCCCCTCGGTGGCGATCATCCCGCTCTGCGTGCTGATCCTCGGCACCTCGCCGCAGTCCACCCTCGTGCTCGTCGTCTGGGCGGGGGTATGGCCGATCCTCGTGCAGCTGCTCTACGGCATCCGCGACGTCGACCCCGTCGCCCGGGAGACCTCGCGCTCGTACCGCTTCCGTACGATGACGATGGTCCGCACCGTGACCTGGCCCACGGCGCTGCCCTACCTCATGACGGGCATCCGCCTGGCCGCGGCGATCACGCTCGTGCTGGAGACCACCGGCGAGCTCATCATCGGCTCCCCCGGCCTGGGCAACATGCTGGACAAGGCCCGCTCCGGCGGCAACGTGCCGCAGGCCTTCGCGCTGGTGCTCGTCATCGGCCTCGTCGCTGTCGCCGTCAACCTGCTCGCCCGCGCCGCTGAGCGGCGGCTGCTGCGCTGGCACCCCTCGATCAGGACGGAGGCCGCGTGATGCGCGGACGGGTCTTCGCCAAGCGGCTGCTGTTCATCCTCGGGCTGCCGATCGTCCTCGTCGTCGTCTGGTGGTTCGTCAGCGCCGCGACACAGAACGTGCTCTGGCCCTCGCTGGGCAAGATCCTCAGCGTCTTCCCGCAGACGTGGTTCCAGGGGCGGCTGGAGGACGACGTCCTGCCGAGCCTGCTGCGCCTGCTCGGCGGCTACTTCATCGCCCTCGTCATCGGGGTCGTCCTCGGGGTCGTCATCGGCATGTCCCGCACCGTGCGGGGCATCCTGGAGCCCGTACTGGAGTTCCTCCGCGCCGTGCCGCCGCCAGTGCTCATCCCGATCATCATGCTGTTCGCGGGCATCGGCGAGGAGATGAAGCTCACCGTCATCGCCCTCGGCTGCATGTGGCCGGTCCTGCTGAACACCGTGGAGGGCGTGCGCGGGCTGGACGAGGTCCTCAAGGACACCGGCCGCAGCTACCAGCTGCGCCCGATGACGCGGCTGTTCCGGCTCGTACTGCCCGGCGCGAGCCCCCAGATCGCCGCCGGAGCCCGCCAGGCGCTCGCCATCGGCGTCATCCTCATGGTCATCGCCGAGATGTTCGCGTCCAGCGAGGGCATCGGCTTCGACATCGTGCAGTTCCAGCAGAGCTTCGCGATCCCCCAGATGTGGACCGGAATCATCATCCTCGGCATCCTCGGCATCGCGCTCTCGCTGATCTTCCAGTTGATCGAGTACTTCTGGCTCGCGTGGTATCGCGGGCTCCGTCAGTCACAGAGAGAGGGTTGAGGGTGACCTTGACATCCACCGCAACGAACGAGTCCTCTGGTGGACAGGCCGGTGACGCGAGGACCATGCTCGACGTCAAGCACGTCCGGAAGATCTACCAGTCCCGGACCAACGCTGTCGAGGCGATCCGCGACCTCGACTTCACGGTTCGGGCCGGTGAGCTGGTCTGCATCGTCGGTCCCTCCGGTGCAGGCAAGACCACGCTGCTGCGCTGCATCGCCGGCCTGCTGAACACCACCTCCGGCGAGATCGTGCTGGACGGCAAGAAGGTGACCGGTCCGCCCCGCGGCATGGCGATCGTGTTCCAGGAGTACGGGCGCAGCCTGTTCCCCTGGATGACGGTCCGCCAGAACGTCGAGCTCCCGTTGAAGGAGAAGGGCGTCCCGAAGGCGGATCGGCAGCGGCTCATCGACGAGGCGCTCTCCGCCGTAGGTCTCACCGACTCCCAGAACGCGCACCCCTGGCAGTTGTCCGGTGGCATGCAGCAGCGCGTCGCGATCGCCCGTGCGGTCGCGTACGAGCCGCAGATCCTCCTCATGGACGAGCCGTTCGCGGCCGTCGACGCCCAGACGCGGGCGGAGCTGGAGGACCTCGTCCGCACCCTGTGGCGGCGCCTGGGCGTCACCGTGCTCTTCGTCACGCACGACATCGACGAGTCGGTGTATCTCGGCGAGCGGGTGCTCGTCCTGTCCAACCGGCCGACGGTGATCCTGGAGAGCGTCGAGATCGACCTGCCCTCGCCCCGCGACCAGCTGGAGACCCGTTCCAGCCCTCACTTCGCCGAGCTGCGCTCGCACGTCTACGAGCTCATCCAGAAGGCGAAGAAGGGCTACCGGCCCGGGGGCGAGACCGCCTGAGCGGCGGGACGAACCGCTGATGCGCCGACGGCCGGATCCCCGCTCGAAGTACAGGGGCCGGCCGTCGAGGCCCGGCGGCTCGCGTTCCGGGGTGCCCACCGCAGGGCTGCGCGAGGCGCCGGCAGGCGCCCCCGCCCAGCCCGGTGCCGATCGCCGCGTCTGCTCAGGGGGCGTCGCGCACCGTGATGCCTGGCCGCCAGCCCAGCAGGCGCGAGATGCCGAAGCCGCTCGCCACGATCGAGGGGACCACCGCGTCGAGGCTCACCGAGCCGGCGCGCACCACCACGGACAGGGCTGCCACGACGATGCCGCGGCCGTCGACGATCCGCGTCGCGACAGAGTCGGCGTTCAGCGTCAGCTCGCCGCGGACGATGGCGGTGCCGCTCTGGCGGCAGACGGCGAGCTCGCGGCGCAGCTCGTCCGCCTCCACCGGTGTCTTCGGCGTGTAGCGGCGCAGCTTCCGGCCCAGGATCTGCTCGGTGAGGCCGGGGCCGCCGTGCGCGAGCAGGATCTTGCCCACCGCGGAGGCGTGCAGCGGCACCCGGCCGCCGACCCGGCCCACGAGCGTCGGCGCGCGCGGCGCGGAGAGCCGCTCGATGATCACCGCCTCGGTGCCGTCCAGCACGGCGAGCTGCACGTGCTGCCGCAGGGCGGCGTAGAGGTCCTCGGTGAAGGGCTGGGCGACGGCGCGCAGGGACTCGGTGCGCGGTGCGAGGGTGCCCAGCTGCCACAGTCGCAGTCCGATCGCGAAGCGCCCGCGCTCGTCGCGGCTGAGGGCGCCCGCTTCGACGAGCTCGAGCACCAGGCGGCGCACGGTTGCGTACGGCATTCCCGTGCGCCGCACGAGCTCCGCGAGGGTGAAGCGCTGATGGTCTGGCTCGAAGGAGAAGAGGATGTCCAGAAGCTTGGAGCTCACGCTCCGACCGGGTTCGTTCGTTCGCGCCATCGCGTCGGCTCCCCTTCGAGTGCTGCCCCGATCCTATCCGCAGATTGTCCATTCAATGATCAACGACAGTTCCAGTCCGATGGGCGGCTGGCACCATGTCTGCGACGCGGGCGCCCCGTGCCGGGCTCCTCCGCGGCAATGACGCCACAGGCGACGCGCCGTCCGGCGCACCCCAGGAAAGAACAGAACGGAGCGGGTCAAGGATGACTGGCAGAACCGAGCAGCCTCGTATCGTCATCCTCGGCGGCGGGATCGGCGGCCTGGCCGCGGCAGCCTTCCTCCACCGGGCCGGGCTGGAGGCGCAGGTCTACGAGCAGGCTCCCGCCTTGACCGAGGTCGGCGCCGGGCTCGTGGTCGCCCCGAACGCCGCACGGCTGTTGCGCCGCCTCGGCGTCCTGGGAGCCTTCCGCGAGCGCGCGGTGCAGATGGATGTCGGCTGGGAGTTCCGCCGCTGGGAGGACGGCACCGTCCTGTCCGCGGAGGACCTCGCCGAGCGCTGCGAGCCGCTGTACGGCGAGCAGACCTACGTCGCGCACCGGGCCGACCTGCTCAACGCCATCCGTTCGGCGGTGCCGGAGGAGTGGATCCACCTGAACGCGCAGTGCACAGGCGTCGACCTCGACGGCGAGCACCCCGTGCTGCGCTTCGCCGACGGCAGCACCGTGGAGGCCGATGTGCTCGTCGGTGCGGACGGCATCCACTCGCAGGTCCGCGGCGCCCTGTTCGGCCCCTCCCCCGCCACCTTCTCGGGCATGTGCGCCTTCCGGGCGCTCGTGCCGATCGAGAAGGCGCCGGAGTTCTCCCGTCGTCCCGCCCACACCCTCTGGCTGGGGCCCGACCACCACCTCGTGCACTACCCGATCTCCGGGGGCGAGTACGTCAACCTCGTCGCCGTGGCCCCGGCCGGAGACTACTCCACCGAGTCCTGGACCGCGACGGCCACTGTCGAGCAGTTCCTCGCCGAGTTCGAGGGCTGGGACCCTCGGCTCATCGAGCTGATCTCCTCGGCCAGCCAGATCGGACGCTGGGTGCTGCTGGACCGGGCGCCGCTGAAGCAGTGGGGCAAGGGCAGCGTCACCCTGCTGGGCGATGCCGCTCACCCGATGTTCCCGTTCTTCGCCCAGGGGGCCGCGCAGTCGATCGAGGACGCGGAGGCGCTCGCGAGCTGCCTCGCGGCCGAGCCCGGCGGCCCGGAGTCGGCGCTGCGCCGCTACGAGTCGATGCGCATCCCGCGCACGACGAAGCTGCAGGAGCTCAGCCACGAGCGGGCGACGATCAACCACCTTCCGGACGGTCCCGAGCAGCAGGCGCGCGACAAGCGCCTCGCGGAGTCGGACGCCCTCGTCGCGAACGGATGGATCTACAAGTACGACCTCGAGGGCGCGGACGCCTAGTGCGCCGGGCCTGGTCCTTCCCTTCCCGTCCCTCTGAGGAGATCTGACCAGCAGAGCGCACCAGGATTCACCGTTCCCGTATCAACCACGACCTCATTTCAAGGACAACCATGACACAGTCACACGAATCGCTTCAGCAGCTGATCGACCGGACCCCGGACCTCGTGGAGTACCTCCGCAACGACGTCACGGCTCCGCACTTCAGTCGCCAGGGCACCAAGGCTGCGGCCTTCATCCCGCCGGCTTTCAGCAACTGGCGCGATGAGCAGACCGCCTGGGCGGAGACCGCCGCCCTGTTCCACCAGTCCCACCACATGCCCGAGCTGTTCCTCGACGGCCCGGACGCTCTGAAGCTCATCGAGCGGCTCGGCATCAACCGGGTCGACAACTTCACCCCGGACCGCGCGAAGCAGCTCGTCGTCTGCAACCCGCAAGGCCAGGTCATCGGCGACTGCATCGTCTACCGTCTGGGTGAGCAGAGCTTCGAGCTGGTCAGCGGCATGCCGCTGCAGAACTGGGTCGAGTACAACGCCATCACGGGCGGCTACGACGTGCAGATCGTCCGCGACGCGCCCTCGAACATCAACACGACGGGTCGTCGCATGAAGTACCGCTTCGAGCTGGACGGGCCCGCCGCCGGCGACATCTTCGCCGCGGCGATCGACGGCGAGATGCCGGAGCTGGGCTTCTTCCGCACTGCCAGGGTGACGATCAAGGGCAGAGAGGTGCTCGTGCTGCGCCACGGCATGGCAGGGCACAAGGGGGTGGAGATCTCCGGTCCCTACGAGGACGAGACGCTCGTGCGCGACGCGATCCTCGAGGCCGGCGAGCCCTACGGGATCCGCCCGGTCGGCACCACGGCGTACTTCAGCACGCCGATGGCGAACGGCTGGATGGCATACCCGATCCCGGCGATCTTCACGGACGAGTCGCTGCGCAGCTACCGCGAGTGGCTGCCGGGCGACGGCTGGGAGGGGCGCTCGGAGATCGGCGGCAGCTACGTGTCCTCGAATATCGAGGACTACTACGTGACGCCCTACGACGTGGGCTATGGCCACATCATCTCCTTCAACCACGACTTCGTCGGCGCGGACGCGCTGAAGGCGCTGCCGGACGAGAAGAAGCGCAACAAGGTGGCGCTGGTCTGGAACCGCGAGGACGTGACCCGCATCTACGCCTCGCAGTTCGGCGACGGCCCCCGGTACAAGTCGATCGACTTCCCGATGTCGTACTACTCGTGGATCCAGGCGGACGAGGTGCGGGACGCCGCGGGGAACTTCGCCGGGGTGTCGAGCCACTCCGGCTACGTCAACCCGGACGGCGAGGCCCTCTCGCTGGCGATGCTGGACGCGGAGCACGCCGTGCCCGGCACCGAGGTGGTGATCACCTGGGGCGAGCCGGGCGGCGGCACGCGCAAGCCGCAGGTCGAGCGCCACGAGCAGACCACGATCCGCGCGACGGTCGCCCCGCCGCCCCCGCTCAAGCGCGAGGTCCGCGAGGCCTTCCGCGAGGGCATCGGCATGCGCTGACCGCAGGCGTGCTCGAAAACCGGCGTGGTCCGGCGGCGTCGACCCCGCCGGACCACGCCGCATCTGCGGGACGCTTCGGCGCCGGCGCAGCGTCACCCAGGGGCAGGTCACCACGCTCGGCGAAGACCCTCTTCGCACGATGGCGACGTTGAGAGCCTCCGATCGTCCTCGCCGGGAGAACCGGCCGCGAGACGCGAGGAGCCCGCGGGAGTCCGCGGGCTCGCTCTCTCGTGGGCGATACTGGGTTCGAACCAGTGACCTCTTCCGTGTCAGGGAAGCGCGCTACCGCTGCGCCAATCGCCCGGGTCTCATGAGAGAGGTGGCGACGGGATTCGAACCCGTGTGGACGGCTTTGCAGGCCGCTGCCTCGCCTCTCGGCCACGCCACCGTCGTGGACTCGCCACCAGTGCGCGCCCGGCTGGGTGCCGGGTCCTCACTCGAGCGGATGACGAGACTCGAACTCGCGACCCTCACCTTGGCAAGGTGATGCGCTACCAACTGCGCTACATCCGCATTAGCCCGCTCACGCGGTGCTCACCTACGTTACTCGATCGCGGCCGCCCATGACAAACCGGGGCGTGCAGATCGGCCGTGAGCTTGCTGAACGTCGCACGAGCGCCCCCGGCGGCATCGGCGAAGGTCCGCGAGAATGAAGGAGTGACCAGCCCTGACCCCTTCCCGAGCCGCCCCAGGCGGCGACGACGCCGGTGGCCCTGGATCCTCACCGCGTGTCTCGTGGTGCTCGTGCTGGCCTGCGCCGGGCTGACCTTCCTGTTCCGGCAGACCATCGCGGACATCGTCGCAGCCAACGGCTTCTCTCCGAGCAGTCAGCTGCAGCAGCTGGTCTCCGCGACGACGATGACGCCGGAGGCGACACGCACCTTCTACGCCACGCGCCCGGAGATCGACGGAACGCAGAACTTCAACACCGACTGCTCAGGCACCGACGCGCGCCCGGAGGGGACCAATCTGCTGGGCTGCTACGTGGTGCGCTCCGCGTTCCCCGTGCTGGACGACAGCATCTACCTGTATCCGGTCACCGACGCGCGCCTGGACGGGGTCATGCAGGTATCCGCCGCCCACGAGATGCTGCACGCCGCGTACGCCCGCCTGAGCCCGGACGAGCGGGGCCGCCTGCAGACGGAGCTGCTGGACGAGTACACGCGCCTGACCGCTGCCGATCCCGCCCTCGCGGAGCGGATGACCGCCTACCAGGACCTCGACGACGAGCAGCTGGCCAACGAGCTGCACTCCATCCTCGGCACCGAGGTCGCCGACCTCTCCCCCGCCCTGGAGGCCTACTACACCCGCTATTTCACGGACAGGCACGCGATCGTGTCGCTGTACCAGGGCTACAGCTCGGTGTTCACCGGCCTCACCGAGAGCATCGCCCAGCTCCAGCAGCAGCTCACCGATCTCGGCGCGTCGATCCAGGAGCGCTCGGCGAGCTACACGAGCGCGCTGGATCAGCTCAACGCGGACATCGAGGACTTCAACTCCCGCGCTCAGACCCCCGGCGCCTTCCCCAGCGACGCCCAGTTCCAGGACGAACGCCAGGAGCTCCTGGACCGCGGCGCGCAGCTGAACGCCGAGCGCGACGCCATCAACGCGGACGTGGAACGCTTCAACGCCCTCAAGGCTCAGCTGGACGCGCTGGGCGCGGAGTCCGACCAGCTTCGGCAGGACCTGGACTCCACGCTCGCGCCGCCTCCGAGCGTGGGGTGAGACGCGGCCGGGGCGAACACGCTAGTATCGACTGGTCCGCGGCACTGCCGCCGGGGCGATTGGCGCAGTTGGTAGCGCGCTTCCTTCACACGGAAGAGGTCGTCGGTTCGAGTCCGGCATCGCCCACCAGCTGGCCCGCCGATGGTGAGGCGCCCTGAGGGCCCGCATCGTCGTCCTTCCGAGCGGTCAGTGCCGCTTCGCGCGCAGCCCGTCCAGGTGGATCCGCACGAACCGCCGCCAGGCGGACTGCTCCTGTCCGGGCGCGGCCGCGATGACCGCTCGCATCGCGACGATCAGGGCCGTGATGTCCTCGCTGGTGACGTCCGCGGCGAGCACACCCGCCTCGACCGCCCTGCGCGTGAGCTCCGCCACGCTCTCGGCGGTGCGCCGGCTCGCCTCCTCGCTGGCCACGCGATCGGTGAGCGCCGCCGCGTAGCGGAGCTTCTCGACGTTGAAGGCGCCGGCGAACTCGAGAAAGCCTTCCAGCCCGCGAGCCACGTCGGCATTCGCGAGAGCGTCAGCGGCGGCTCGGTCCATCTCCTCCACGAAGAGCTGCGCGATGGCGTCCAGGAGCGCGCCCTTGCTGGGGAACCTGCGGTAGATCGTCCCCACGCCCAGCCCGGCGCGGGCCGCGATCGACTCCATGCTCGCCTGCGGCCCCTGCTCGGCGAAGACTGCGCGCGCGGCGCTGACGATGGCGGCGTCGTTGCGCACCGCGTCGCGCCGCTGGCGTCGCGGCGCGGCGGAGAGGGGAGACGGCATGCGCCCAGCGTAGCAAAAACGGAATTTAGCTTCAGGTTAATGCTAACGTGAATGCACATTCCGTTTTCGACGAGAGGATGGCCATGAGGACGACGACCGCCTGGCAGAGCCTGGATCCGGGCACGAACAAGCTGAGCCTCGTCAGCATCGAGCGACGCGACCTGCGTCCCGACGACATCGCCGTCCGGATCGACTACTGCGGCGTCTGCCACAGCGATCTGCACCGGATCCACGGGATGCTCGGCGAGAAGGACCTCGTGCCCGGACACGAGGCGACCGGTGTCGTGACCGCCGTAGGATCCGCCGTGACCGGCTTCGCACCCGGGGAGCGCGTGGCGATCGGCACGATCGTCGACTCCTGCGGCCGGTGCCCCATGTGCCTGGCCGGGCAGGAGAACTACTGCTACGAGCGGCCGACCACCACCTATGGCGGCATGGACCGCATCGACGGCGCAGTCACCCAGGGCGCCTACAGCCGGGAGTACGTGCTCCGCTCGAAGTTCGCGTTCCATCTGCCCGACGGGCTCGACCCGGCTGCCGCCGCCCCCCTGATGTGCGCCGGCGTCAGCGTCTGGGAGCCGATGCGTGCGGCGGGCATCGGCCGCGGCAGCCGAGTGGCCGTCGCGGGCCTCGGCGGTCTGGGACATCTGGCCGTCAAGATCGCCGTCGCCCTCGGCGCCGAGGTCACGGTGCTGAGCCGCAGCACGGCCAAAGCGCAGGACGCGCGCAGGCTCGGCGCGTCCGAGCTCCTGGCCACGGCCGACGAGTCCCGGGTCGCTGCGGCACGCGGGCGGTTCGACTTCATCCTCGACACCATCTCCGACGAGCACGACCTCCAGCCGATGATCAGCATGCTGGACCTGGACGGGACGCTCTGCGTCCTGGGCAACCCGCTCCTGGCCGGCCCGCAGCTCTGGGCGCTCGGCGCGGGCCGCAAGAAGCTCACCTCCTCCGGGACCGGAGGCATCCCCCGCACCGTCGAGATGCTCCAGTTCTGTGCCGCGCACGGCATCGCGGCGGAGGTGGAGATCCTGCCCTCCCGCGCGGTCGAGACCGCCCTGGACCGACTCGCGGTCGGAGACGTCCGCTACCGCTTCGTGCTCGACCTGTCGGATCTGGACGCGCCGGCCGACTGAGACGCCGGGAGCCCACGGGCTGGACCAGTGCCGTCCTGAACGACGTGGGCGTACCATCGGGGCATGGGCGATCGCAGCGCGCGGCGCGTCGTATCGGTGCCCGATGTGGTGGGGATGCCCTTCCACATCGCTCGGGACGTCGCGGCCCGGGCGGGCGTGGCCCTGGCGAACCCCGACCCGGACGGGCCTCCCATCGCGGCACTGGCATGGCCGGGGCTGTACTACGTGGTGCGGCAGGAGCCGCAGCCGGGCACGCGCCTGCGCGAATGGGACTCGCTGAGGATCGAGGTCGTGAAGCACGGCGACGCACCCGAGCGCGCGCCCGCCGAGCCTGTCCCCTCCCCGCCCGCCGACACAGCCCACGCCGCAGCCGGGCGACGGGAGCAGCCGCAGCCGGAGGAGCACATCGACCTCACCCGCGCTCACCCGCCCGCCCGCGGCGGGTGAGCACCAGCGCCACGATTCCCGCGACGAAGGGCGCGGCAGCGGACAGGAGCAGCAGCGGCAGCGTCGGATCCTCCTCGTCCATCTCGGCGCTCGTGCCCAGCCCCAGGACGATCGCCCCGATCGCAGCGGCGGGCATCAGCCAGCGGACCAGGTCGCGGAACAGCCCGCCGCGGAACACCGCCGCGCTGCGCAGGGCCCCGGCGACGATGCCTGCGAGGGCCAGAGCGAGCGCTATCACCGCGAGCAGGAGCGTGAGGGCCAGCGGCGTGGCGGCGATCCACCGCGCCCGCACGAGCGCACCCGGGTCAGGACCGGCGAAGGTGCCGCGCGGGAAGTCGAAGGCCGCGCCCAGATCGTCGACCGTGAGCTCGCTCGGCCCGTAGTAGCCCTCGGAGTCCGCCCGGAGCGCGAGCTGCTCGCTGCGCAGCTCGCCGGCGGCGGCGCTCTGCTCCTGCGCCTGACCGCCGCCGCCGGATTCCGCCGCCGCCGTTCCCGCAGGCTCGAGAGCGGCGACACCTCCGAAGGCGATGACGGCGTCGCCCCGATCGAGCGGCTCGGAGTCGCGCGTGTAGTCATGGGTGATCCAGCCGGCCCGGAGCGCGCTCTTCGCGAGCTCGTCGGTGACCCGGACCGCGATGCGCACACCGTCCCCCGCCCCGTCATCGCTGCTCCAGGGCGTCTCGGAGTCCCAGCCGTCCAGAAGGGCAGCCCACCACACCCGATCCACCGGAGCGCCCGCCGAGTCCTCAGCCGCGAATGCGGCGGAGCCCAGCCGGTAGTCGACCTCGACCTCGTGACTTCCGGTGAGCACCTGGGCGAGCTGCGTGCGGGCGATCACCGTGTCCGCCGCTCGCTCGGTGCTGAACGGCACGGCCTGCCCGTCGACCCGGATCTGCCCGATCGTGAGGTCGAGGTCCTGCCCGTTCTGCCGGGCGGGCCACTGCCGGGCGAACTGCGGGATCGACGGCGCGTCGTCCTCGAAGCTCACGCTCGTCCGCTCGGTCACCTCCAGCTGCGCCCTGCGGTCCGGCCCCCGGGAGAGCGTCGCCGTGGCGTCGAAGCCCGTCACGGTCGCCCAGAGCATGCCTGAGCTGTCGTTGGCATCCGCCGCGCCGGAGCCGCTCCAGGGCGACACCGGCCGCTGGGCGGCCAGCAGCATGCCCGGGGCGAAGGGGGCGAGCACGATGGCGCCGACGACGAGCAGCGGTGAGAGCAGCCGCACGATCAGGCGCGGCCAGCTGAGGAAGTCCGGTGTGCGCCAGCGCCGGCGAGAAGCGCCCGGCTGCCCGAGCTCGGCCTCCAGGAGCGCGACCATGCGCCCGCCGGCCTGGCGGGCGGGGGCGAGCAGCACGGCGTACGGCAGCAGCGGCTCCGTGACCGGGCCGCGCTGCAGCATCCCGGTGCTCTGGGCGAAGACGCCGGCGCCGAGCAGATGCTGCTTCGCCAGCGCTCCCCTGCCGGTGAGCGGGCGGCGGCTGAGGGCGATGGCGAGAACGACGAGCGCGACCGCTGTCGACACCAGGACGAAGACGACCGGCCACCACACCACCGCGAGGGTGGCCTGGTGCGACAGCTGCCTCACCAGTCCCCACTGCAGGAGGGTGAGGGCGATCGGCGCCGCCAGGAAGAAGTCGCGCACGAAGCCGCGCGGGATGCGCCGCCAGCCCTCGTGCAGCACCGCGCGCCGCTCCGGCGCTGCGAGCCAGGCCGCCCAGACGCGCGGCAGATCCCCGACCCTGCCGGTGCGGCGGGCGGTGCGGGCGGCGGCCAGCAGCAGCTGCTCTCGCTCGGCGCCGCGCGCCCCTCGCAGTCGGGTCAGCGCGCCGGCGAGCAGGGCCGCGCGGGGACGGGCGAGGATCTGCGCCGCCATCGCGGGGCTCACCCCATCCGGGGGCTCGTACTGGGCCACGTACCACGGCCGCCCGCGCGCGTCCGACCAGGCGACGGCGCGAGCGGCCAGCGCGAACAGCAGCAGTGCGAGGAGCACGGCCAGAGGCAGCAGCGGACCCAGGCTCTGCAGCCAGAACAGCGGCGTGAGCGGGGGCATCGCGAAGGTGCCCGGCGCGAAGCTCAGGGTGAACCAGGCGGCCGCATGGGGAGGGACGTTCTGATCGAGGTCGAAGGAGTAGCGCGTCGTCCCCGGCGGGCTGTCGTCCTCCGGAGAGAGCCAGGAGCCGTCGCCCACGAGGGTCCAGGCGACATCGCCGCGCGGTTGGCGGATCAGCTGCGCGTCGAGCTCGGCCGGCAGGCTCAGGGAGACGTGCAGCGCGGCGAGGCCCTGCGGCCAGGACGGACCGAAGACGTCCCACTTCAGCAGGTCGACGCTCTGGCCTGAGGCCTCGTCCTCGGCCGGATAGGCCAGATCGCTCAGCTCATAGCGCAGGACGAAGACATGGTCCCCGGTGAGCGTGCCGGCTCCGGCGTCGAGCGTGAAGGTGAGCCGGTCGGCGGTGGCGGATCGCCCCACGTCGAGGGGCCGCCCGTCGACGGTCGCGCTGATCGCCGCCGGGGCGAGGTCGTGCCCCTGATACTGGGTTGCGAGCACCCGCTGGATGCCGCGCGCGTCCTGTTCGGGCAGTCCCTCGGGGAAGAAGGCATCGATGCGCTCGGTGACGCCGACCCGCAGGCGGCCGTCCTCCGAACGCGAGAGCGCGTAGTCGGCGCTGAAGTCCCGTGCGATCCAGCGGTCCGTGACGCCCTGCGCATCGCGGGTGATGTCGTCCAGCGTGAGCGGCGGGTTGATCACCGGCCCCAGGAGCAGGACCAGGCCGGCGGCCGCAACCGCGGCCCAGAAGCCGCGGGTGGCCCAGCGCAGACCGGACCCTCCGTGCGAGCGCAGCCACGCCTCCAGGCCCAGCAGCCAGCGCGACAGGAGGGTCCAGAGCGGCGTGGGTCGGGGGGCCTCGTCCGCGAAGCGCTCGCCCCGCGCCTGCGCGGCATCGGCCTCGGCGCGGTAGCGCTCCCCGAGGGTCTGCTCGCGCGCGGCACGGTGTCCCCCGTTCGGGTGGTCTCTCACACCCCGACCCTAGCCAAGCCCCGCCGGTGCGAGCGGCACGGCGCACAGGCCGGTGTCACCCGGGCGGTGCGGCGCCGATAGGCTTGCTGTGCAGCAGCGTCCCCGAAGGAGAGCACCATGGTCGAAGCGATCGCCCTCACCGTCGCCGCCATCGTCATCATCGCGCTCGCGATCGTGTTCGTGGAGTGGCAGATCCACGACCACCTCGCCTCGCGCGCGAGCGAGGCCGCTGCCTCGGACGCGCTCGTGCGCACCACGGGCACGCCTTCCGGGCACTGACGGCCTCGGCGGTTCCCCCGCCGTCCCGCCGCAGCGCGCCGACTGACGCAGGGGCCGCGGGGGCCGCAACAGCCGCGAGCGGCGCTCAGCGCACGATGCCCCGCACGTAGGCCGCCTGGCCCAGGTGCTGGGCATCGTCGTTGAGGATGCTGACCAGCCGCACGCCGAGCGTCACGGGCGGGTCCCACCGGGTGTCCACGATCCGGTCGAGGTCCGCCTCCTCCACGGTGTCGAGGAAGGCGAGCGTCGCCCGGTGCGTCGCGGCGAGGTACTCGCCCAGCAGCTGCGCGTCGGCGCGCACCTGCCCGACCTCCTCGGCGCTCTGACCGTAGCCGGTCGCGGAGACCGGGAACGGCAGCGCGAAGCGCTCGGCGAAGCCCTGCGAGGTCCAGACCTGCTCGGTGCCCGCGACCTCGGCCAGCTGCGCGTCCTGCACGCGGGCGATGTGCCACAGCAGCCACGCGATGGTGTTGGCCTCGGGGGCGACGCGGTGCGTGAGCGCGGCGTCGTCGAGGCCGTCCAGGACCCGGGCCCCGCCCTCCGCGATCCGGCCGAAGGCGTCCTTGAGCAGTTCAGCAGGCGTCATGTCGTCCACTGTACGCCCGGAGCCTCCGGCCGGGACCGCGGCGGGTCAGGCGGCTAGACGGAGCGCCGGCGGCCGAAGATGAGGCCCCAGATCAGCACGACGATGATCGCGCCGATGATAGCCCACAGCCAGGTGTGCCAGGACCAGAAGTCGGCCAGGCCGCTTCCTGTGATGGCCCCGGCGATCCAGCCGCCGAGGATCGCCCCGACGACGCCGAGCAGGAGCGTGACGATCCAGCCGCCGCCCTGCCTTCCGGGGATGATGAGCTTGGCGATAGCGCCCACGATGAGCCCCAGGATGAGGAATGCGATGAATCCCATGGTCGGTGTCCTCTCCGTTCGAGTCGGCGGACCCCTCCCAGGGCCGGCCGAGTGCTGATCCGGTACCCCGAGGGTCCCCGCGATCGCCAGGCGGCAAACGTCGCCGCGTCTGACGGCACCGCGCCACGGCCCGCGCGCGGTGCCGTCCCGCCCTCGCACGTTTAGGACCGCACCCGCTCGGGAACACGGGCCGCACAAGGGAAAGGAGCCGCTGATGGGATTCCTGGACGACGCGAAGGAGACCGCGCAGGCGGCCGCGAAGAAGGTCGGCCGCGCCTTCGAGGACACCGTCGACAGGGCGCGCGACAAGGCCGACGAGATGAAGGCCGACGCGGACGCCCGGCGCGCGGAGGCCGAGGCCGACTCGGTCAGGGCGCGCAACGACGCGAAGGAGCGGCTGCGCGACTGACCGTGCATCGCCGCTCACGACGATGGGGCGCCGTCCCGAAGGACGACGCCCCATCGTCGTGAGCGCGGCGGATTAGGCGTTCTCGAGCGCGTAGCTCTCCTCGCCGTGCACCGAGATGTCCACGCCGGCGACCTCGTCCTCGTTCTTGACCCGGAAGCCCATGGTCTTCTCGATGAGGAAGCCGATGACCCAGGCCAGGACGAAGGAGTAGATCGCCACTCCGAACGCCGCGATGGCCTGTGCGCCGAGCTGGGCGAAGGAGCCCGTGTCGATCAGGCCGATGCCGGAGCCGAAGATGCCGATGTACAGCGTCCCGATGAGGCCGCCGACGAGGTGGATGCCCACCACGTCGAGGGAGTCGTCGAAGCCGAGCTTGAACTTGAGCTCGACCGCCAGGGCGCACACGGCGCCGGTGATCGCGCCGAGGACGATGCCCCAGCCCGGCGTCAGGATGTTGCAGGCGGGGGTGATCGCGACGAGGCCCGCGACGGCGCCGGAGGCGGCACCGATCGAGGTCGCCTTGCCGTCCTTGATCTTCTCCACGACGAGCCAGCCGAGCGTGGCGGCGGCCGGGGCTGCGAGGGTGTTGATCCACGCGATCGCGGCAATGCCGTCCACCGCGGCCTCCGAGCCGGCGTTGAAGCCGAACCAGCCGAACCACAGCAGCGAGGCGCCCAGGAGCGTCAGCGGCACGTTGTGCGGCTTGGCCATGCCCTTCTGGAAGCCGATCCGGCGGCCCAGCACGAGCGCGAGCGCGAGGCCCGCGGCACCGGCGTTGATGTGGACGGCCGTGCCGCCCGCGAAGTCGTTCACGCCGAGGAGAGCGGGCGCCCAGCCGTCCCCGAGGTTGAACACCCAGTACGCCACCGGG
>Ga0164243_10005397_pt1 | contig 19526 bp, 19 predicted proteins | sample OricompcompostOP_FD_108781 | JGI IMG/M metagenome (GOLD analysis project Ga0164243, IMG submission 108781) | Organic Plus compost microbial communities from Emeryville, California, USA - Original compost - Organic plus compost (OP) | ecosystem: Engineered > Solid waste > Mixed feedstock >... | reverse complement strand
GTGAGGCCCGCTCGTCGCAAGGCGCGGAGAGCCCACCGGGCCTCCCTGGCCCACCGGGCCACCCTGGCCGCCACGTGCGGCCTCCTCGCCGTGGTCCCGGCCGGCCTCGCGAGCACGGGCACCGAAACCTGGTCCGGCACCCCACCGGCGCCGCAACGGCAGCACGTGATCGGCCCCATCCAGGGCATCCCGCCGGACCTCGTCCGCATCAGCGTCAACGGCGAAGTCAACGGCGAACTCCCCGAACCCCCGCAGCCGCCCCCGCCCGAGGACCTGCCCACCGGCCCGCTCGGCATCCCGGACACCGCTCTGCGCGCCTACCGCAACGCCGCCGACATCCTGCGCACCGAACGCCCCGGCTGCCACCTCGACTGGGCCCTCGTCGCGAGCATCGGCCGCATCGAGTCCAACCACGCGCGCGGCGGCTACCTCGACGCGGGCGGCACCACCCGCGAACCGATCCTCGGCCCGCAGCTCAACGGCCTCGGTGCCGTCGCGGCCATCCCCGACACCGACGGCGGCCGCTGGGACAGCGACACCACCTGGGACCGCGCGGTCGGCCCCACCCAGTTCATCCCCACCACCTGGATCTTCTACGGCGCCGACGGCAACTTCGACGGCTCCGCCGACCCCAACAACATCTTCGACGCCACCCTCGCCTCCGCCCGCTACCTCTGCTCCGGCGGCCTCGACCTCGCCGACCCGGCGCAGCTGCGCGCCGCGATCTACCGCTACAACAACTCCGCGGCCTACGTCGACACCGTCATCCGCTGGGCGCAGGCCTACCGCAACGGCATCGCAACCCTCCCGGACAGCGACGTCCCGGTCGGCGCACCACCGGCACCCACCGCACCGGCCCCGCCCGCGGTCCCACCGCCACCGATCCTCGCCGCACCGCCCCCGCCGATCCTCGCCGCACCGCCGGTCACCACCCTCCCGCCGTCCACCAGCGACGACACCGGCACCACCACCAGCAGCACGACCACCACGACACCGACGACGACCACGACACCGACGACGACCACGCCACCCACCACATCGACCGGTTCCACCACCACCGAACCCACCACGCCGACCTGCGACACCACACCGCCGACGACCACCACCCCGACGACGCCCGAACCCACCGACCCGCCGCAGCCGTGCGACCCCACCGACACCCCCACGTCGACCACCGAATCGACCGTGGAACCCCCCACGACACCGACCCCGTAGGGTGGGCGCATGCCACGTGTTGCCGCGATCGACTGTGGAACGAACTCCATCCGTCTGCTGGTCGCCGAGCTGACCGAGCGTCACGACGGCACCTTCGACCTGCGCGACCTGCACCGCGAGATGCGCATCGTGCGGCTGGGACAGGGCGTCGACGCCAGCGGCCGCCTCGCACCCGAGGCGCTGGCCCGCACCCGCGACGCGCTCAAGGACTACACGATCGCGGCCCGGCGCAAGGGCGTCGAGAAGGTCCGCATGGTCGCCACGTCGGCCACCCGCGACGCGAGCAACCGCGAGGACTTCTTCGCCATGACCCGCGAGGTCCTCGGCGTCGAGGCCGAGGTGATCTCCGGCGACGAGGAGGCCCGCCTGTCCTTCCTCGGCGCCGTCGGCGAGCAGGACCCGGACGACGGCCCGTTCCTGGTGGTCGACGTCGGCGGCGGCTCGACCGAGCTGGTGCTCGGCGAGTGGGACGGCAAGCGCGCCTCGATCGCCGCCGCGAAGTCGGTCGACGTCGGCTGCGTCCGGATCACCGAGCGGGCCCTGCACTCCGACCCGCCCACCTCGCACGAGATCGTCGCCGCGCGCGAGTTCGCCACCGAAACCCTGGGCGAGGCGCTCGACGTGGTCGACGTGTCGAAAGCCCGCACCTGGATCGGCGTCGCCGGCACCGTCACCACCCTCTCCGCGGTGTCCCAGGACCTGCCCGAGTACGACTCGGAGCAGACGCACCTGTCGCGGCTGTCCACCGCCGACATCACCCGCGTGTCCGGGCACCTGCTCGAAGCCGACCACCACGCGCGTGCCGCGAACCCGGTGATCCACCCCGGCCGCGTCGACGTCATCGGCGGCGGTGGGCTGATCGTGCAGGTCCTCGCCGAGGAGATCGGCCGTCGCGGCGGCCCGACCGAACTCGTCGTCTCCGAACACGACATCCTCGACGGGATCGCCCTCTCGCTCGTCTGAGCTGCGGGTTCCGCCGAACCGGCTTACCCTGGCCTGCGCGCACACGCGGGGAGGCCGGGATGAGCCAGGCACACGACATCGCTGCGGGATACGCCGCCGAAGGCGGGGCACTCGAACTCGGCGCCGTCGTGGTCGACGGCACGCCGGACCCCACCGCCGCGGTCCGGCTGCCGTTGCGGATGCTCAACCGCCACGGACTGGTCGCCGGGGCCACTGGCACCGGCAAGACCAAGACGCTCCAGCTGCTCGCCGAGCAGCTGTCCGCGGCGGGCGTGCCGGTGGTGCTCGCCGACGTCAAGGGGGACCTGTCCGGGCTCGCCGAACCCGGCGCGGGCGGCGACGGCATCACCAAGCGCGCGGAGCAGACCGGCGACCGGTGGCAGGCCGAGCGCTGCCCGGTGCAGTTCCTGTCGCTGGGCACCGGCGGCAAGGGCATCCCGGTGCGCGCCACCGTCACCAGCTTCGGCCCGATCCTGCTGTCCAAGGTGCTGGGGCTCAACGACACGCAGGAATCCACCCTCGGACTGATCTTCCACTGGGCCGACCAGCGCGGACTCGCCCTGCTCGACCTCAAGGACCTCCGTGCCGTCATCACCCACCTCACCAGCGACGAAGGCAAGGCCGACCTGAAGGGCATCGGCGGGGTCTCGCCCGCCACCGCCGGGGTGATCCTGCGCGCGCTGTCCAACCTGGAGTCCCAGGGGGGCGGGGAGTTCTTCGGCGAACCCGAACTCGACGTCCGCGACCTCACCGGCCACATCGACGGCCACGGCGTGGTCAACCTGCTCGAACTGGACGAACTGCAGTCCAAGCCCGCGCTGTTCTCCACGTTCCTGATGTGGCTGCTCGCCGAGCTGTTCGAGGAGTTCCCGGAGGAAGGCGACCTTGACGCCCCCAAACTGGTGTTCTTCTTCGACGAGGCGCACCTGCTCTTCGACGGTGCGTCCAAAGCCTTCCGCGACCGCATCGAACAGACCGTCAAGCTGATCCGGTCCAAGGGCATCGGCATCTTCTTCTGCACCCAGCTGCCCACCGACGTGCCCAACGCCGTGCTGTCCCAGCTGGGCGCGCGCATCCAGCACGCGTTGCGCGCCTTCACCCCGGAAGACGCCAAGGCGCTCACCAAAACCGTGCGAACCTACCCCACCACCGACGTCTACGACCTGGAAAAAGCCCTCACCAGCGCGGGGATCGGCGAAGCCATCGTCACCGTCCTGTCCGAACGCGGCGCGCCCACCCCGGTGGCGTGGACCCTGCTGCGGGCGCCGCGCTCGAAGATGGGGCCGATCGGAAACGACGCGGTGCGCGCGAGCGCCACCGGCTCCCCGCTGTGGGGCAGGTACGGGGAGACGATCGACCGCGAATCGGCCTACGAACGGCTCGTCCAGCGGGTCGCGCCCGCCGACGAGCCCGCCGCGGAGGACGCGCCCGAGCCGGAACGCGCGAAGGAACCGAAGGACGCCCCGGGGCTCCTCCAGCAGGCGATGACCAACCCGGCCGTCACATCGTTCTTCCGGTCCGCCGCGAGCTCGCTCGGCAGGGAGATCACGCGCGGGCTGTTCGGCACCCGACGAAGGTAGGGTTTTCGTACCCCGCAACCGGTTCCGGCAGGTAGGTTCCACTCACCCTTGGTGAGGAGGAGTTCCTTGATCAGAACCAGGTTGCTCGTCGCGGCCCTCGCGGTCCCGCTGATCGGCGGGGCCGTCGCGCTGCCCAGCGCGGGTGCCCAACCGTCCGCGCCCACCGGGCCGACCGCCGAGTTCACCGTGCTCGCCGACGGCGAGCAGAACACCGAAGCCGCCGAAGCGGCCGTCCGCGCGGCGGGCGGCACCGTGGTCCACACCAATCCCGCCGTCGGCCTGATCACCGCGAACGCGCCCGCGGACGGGTTCGTGCAGCGGGTCTCCGCCGAGGGCGCGGTGTACGGCGCGGCCAAGGCGACCGCGATCGGCCACGCCCCGGCCGGCCGGGTCGCACCGAAGCGGTCGGACGTGGAGAAGGAGAGCCGTCAGGCGCCCCACCGTGGCGGGAACGGCGGCAACAACCACGGCGGCACCGGCACCGACCCGCTCGACGACCAGCTGTGGGGCCTGAAGTCGGTCCGCTCCGACCTGGCCCGCACCGTGCAGCCAGGCGACAAGCGCGTCAAGGTCGGCGTGATCGACACCGGCGTGGACGGCACCCACCCCGACATCGCGCCCAACTTCGACCGCGCTCTGTCCCGCAACTTCACGCGCGACATCCCCACCGACCCGAACGGCGCGGTCGTGGACGGGCCGTGCGAGTTCCGCGGTTGCGTCGACCCCGCCGACCACGACGACAACGGGCACGGCACCCACGTGGCGGGCACGATCGCCGCGGCCGCCGACGGCTTCGGCATCTCCGGCGTGGCCCCGAACGTGTCGATCGTGAACCTGCGCGCGGGTCAGGACTCCCGGGTACTTCTTCCTCGCCTCCGTCGTGGACGCGCTCACCTACGCGGGTGACGCGGGCATCGACGTGGTGAACATGAGCTTCTACGTCGACCCGTGGCTGTACAACTGCGCGGCGAACCCGGCCGACTCCCCGGAGCAGCAGCTGGAGCAGCGCACGATCACCGAGGCGATGACGCGCGCGATGAACTACGCGCACCGCAAGGGCGTCACCCAGGTCGCGGCGCTGGGCAACCAGCACACCGACCTCGGCGCACCCCAGCCCGACACGAGCAGCCCGGGCTACCCGGCCTCGTCGGAGCACCCGCGCGACATCGACAACGGCAGTTGCGTGTCGCTGCCGGTCGAGGGGCCGCACGCCATCGGTGTGTCCGCGTTCGGTCCGAGCGGGGCGAAGGCCGACTACTCGAACTACGGCACCGAGCAGATCTCGGTGTCCGCACCCGGCGGGTACTACCGCGACGGTTTCGGCACGGACTGGTACGGCACCAACGAGAACCAGATCCTGTCGGCCTACCCGCGCAACGTGGGCGTCGCCGAGGGCGCGATCGACGCGGACGGCAACGTCACCCCGGACGGGGAGGCGCTTGGCGTGCAGAAGGCGGTCACGGAGGACGGCCGGGCGGCCTACTACCAGTTCCTGCAGGGCACGTCGATGGCCTCGCCGCACGCGGCCGGGGTCGCGGCGCTCATCGTGTCCGAGTACGGGCGCGGCGGCCGGGGTGGCATCACGATGGACCCGGACGTCGTGCAGCGGGTCATCGAGGGCACCGCGGCGCAGATCGCCTGCCCGGTGCCCGCCACGGTGGACTACCTGGACGAGGGCCGGGACGACTTGTTCACCGCGACCTGCGAGGGGAGCCCGTCGTTCAACGGGTTCTACGGCCACGGCGCGGTGGATGCCTGGGCGGCGGTGACGCGCGGGCAAGAGTTCGCGCGCGGCTGAGCTCACGCGAGGCCGCCCCCGGTGTGACGCCGGGGGCGGCCTCGCGCCCTCAGCGGTCGGTGTACTTGACCGCGGTCAGCGTGATCACCGCGTCCGCGGGGACCCGAGCACCGGCGGGCGGGTCCTGGCCCACCTGGACCCAGTTGCGGTCCAGCACCAGCATCCGGCCCTGACCCGTGCCGTCGACCTCGCGCAGGTTGTACAGTCCCGCCGCCTGCATCGTGTCCTGGGCGAGCTGGTGGTTCATGCCGGACACGTCCGGCACGGTGATCAGCTCGGCCGGGGCCTCCACCGGCGCCGGGGTCACCGAAGTTCCGGTGGGCCCGGCGGGCGCGGTGGTGCTCGGCGGTGGGGTCCCGGACCGGGCCGGTGCCGTGTCGTCTGCGGCGCCGCACGCGCTGACCAGCGCCACGAGCACCACGGCCCCGGCCCAGGCCGCCCCCTTGCCACCGGAAGGGTTGTGCACGGTGTCCCCCTGTCGTCGATCGTTCGTCGGACAGCCAGTCGCCCGCCCGGCGCCGATCGTCACACCGGGTGGAACACCGTTTTCGATCCGTTACCTGTTGGAGCTGTGCGCCACGAACTCCGCCAGGTCCTTGGACTGCTGCACCCGCGACGGTTCGTGCACGTACATCATGTGGCCCGCCTCGTAGTAGGCCGATTCGATGTTGCCGCGCAGGTCGTCCGGGATCTGCAGGTGCGCGAGCACGTGCTCGGCCGCGAAGTACGGCGTGGCGCCGTCGTAGTAGCCGAGCGCGACGTGCACCTTCAGGTGCGGGTTGGCGCGCATCGCCGCGCTCAGGGTGTCCACGGCGGACACCGCACGGCCCTCGAACTCCGAGTAGGACCAGTTGCGCACCACGTCCATGGACAGGACCTCGTAGGGCAGGTCGTTCTCGTAACCCAGCTCGGCCCGCACGTAGTGGTTGAACCCGGCCGCGTACGCGCCGATGATCCGCGACACCGACGCGTCGTCGCTCATGTGCTCGCGGCCGCCGTCCGGCTCCCACGTGGTGAAGCGGCCGTCCATGCGCCCGGTGGTCAGGCCGCGCTCGCGGAGAAGCTCGGTGAAGAACCGCACGTGCTCGATCCGCAGGTTCACCCGATCCACGTAGGTCTCGTCCAGCCCGGTGAGCGCCGCCAGCGTGGACACCGCGGCCGCCTTCTCCTCGGGCGTGAGCCGAGCCCCGCGCGCCAGCGCCCACGGCAGCTCGCGCGCGGCGAAGTCCTCGGCCTCGGCCAGCACGTCGGCGAGCTTCCGCTTGCCGTGTTTGCCGTGGTAGTGGGCGATCGCGGCGTAGGTGGGCACGAACAGCGGGTACGGCTGGTCGTTGCCCTCGGTGAAGCGGATCGTGCCCATGTCGAGCACGGACGAGATGAGCATGAGCCCGTTCAGGTAGAACCCGTGCCGCTCCTGCAGGTGGCCCGCCAGCGCGGCGGCCCGCAGCGTGCCGTAGGACTCGCCCGCCAGGTACTTCGGCGACAGCCAGCGCCCGTTGCGCGAGGTCCACAGGCGGATCACCTCGGCCACGGACTCCACGTCGGCGGTGAACCCGTGGTAGTCCTTCGCGCTTTCGCCCTTCTTGGGCCGCGAGTAGCCCGTGGACACCGGGTCGATGAACACCAGGTCGCTGTGCACCAGGAGGGTCTCCGGGTTGTCGACCACGCGGTAGGGCGGCGGCTCGGGCGCGTCGACGTCGCCGGACACCACCCGGCGCGGTCCGAGCACGCCCATGTGCAGCCACACGCTCGCCGACCCGGGGCCGCCGTTGAACGCGAACGTCACCGGCCGCGAACCGGGCTCGGCGCCGTCGAGCGTGTACGAGGTGAGAAACACCTCGGCCTTGGCGGCGTACCCGTCGAACTTGCCGTCGGTGTGCACCTCCTTGCGCAGCACGATCCGCCCGGTCTGGGCGGTGTAGGCCAGCTTGCGGCGCTTGACGGTGATCGTGTGGGAGGTGGTGACGAGGTCGTCGGTCGGGTCCGGCGCCTCGGTGGTCTTCTCCTCTTCGGGGGTTTCCGGCATGGTCGCCAACCTAGCGGGTCACACTGACACCGTGCCCCGTCGAAAGCCCCGCACCCTTGCCGAACTGGACGCCGAGGTGACCGGTTGCCGCCGCTGCCCGCGCCTGGTGCGCTGGCGCGAGGAGGTCGCCGCCACCAAGCGCGCCGCGTTCGCCGACTGGACGTACTGGGGCCGGCCGGTGCCCGGCTTCGGGCCCGCGGACGCGTCGCTGGCCATCGTCGGGCTGGCCCCCGCCGCGCACGGCGCCAACCGCACCGGCCGGATGTTCACCGGCGACCGCTCCGGGGACTTCCTCTACCAGGCGCTCTACGACATCGGGCTCGCGTCGCAACCGCACGCGACCCACCTCGGCGACGGCCTCGAGCTGCGTGGGGTGCGCATCACGGCGCCGGTGAAGTGCGCACCGCCCGCGAACAAGCCGTTGCCGTCCGAGCGGGACAACTGCAGGCCGTGGCTGGTGCGGGAGTTCGAGCTGCTGCTCCCCACCCTGCGCGCGGTGGTCGTGCTCGGCGCGTTCGGGTGGCAGGCGCTGCTGCCGGTGCTGGATCGGACCTGGCCGGTGCCCCGGCCCGCGCCGAAGTTCGGGCACGGCGCGCACACGGTCCTGACCGGCCCCTCCGAACTTCACCTCTTCGGGTCATTCCACGTCTCCCAGCAGAACACCTTCACCGGGCGGCTGACCCCGGCGATGCTGCGCGACGTGCTGTCTCGCGCCGCGTCGGTGGCCGGGCTTGTCTGAATCGTTTTGTGCTGCCACGCGACCCTGATCACAGGTGAGGAGGGTCTACGAGCGCCCAGCTGGTGGGAGTGGGAGGATGTGTCTATGGCCGCAGCGAAGTCGGAACCGACTCGGATCCTCATCCTGGGTGGCGGGTACGTCGGGCTCTACACCGCGTTGGGACTCCAGAAGAAGCTCCGCGCCAATGAAGCCTCCGTGACGATCGTTGACCCTCAGCCGCACATGACCTATCAGCCGTTCCTCCCGGAAGCGGCGGCTGGGGCCATCGAACCGCGCCACGTCGTGGTGCCGCTGCGGCGAGTGCTCAAGCGTTGCCACGTGCTCACGGCGCGCGTGAACAAGATCGAGCACGAGCGGAAGGCCGTCACGGTCGAAGCCGCCGACGGGCACATCGAGCAGCTGAACTACGACGTGCTCGTGGTCGCGCTCGGTGCCGTGCCCCGGCTCCTGCCGATCCCCGGTCTCGCCGAAGAGGGCATCGGCATCAAGACCATCGGCGAAGCGATCTACCTGCGCAACCACGTGCTGACCAAGCTCGACCAGGCGGCCAGCACGCTGGACCCGGAGCTGCGCAAGCGCCTGCTCACGTTCACCGTCGTCGGTGGCGGGTTCGCGGGCATCGAGGCGCTCGCCGAGCTGGAGGACATGACCCGGTTCGCGACGCGCTACTACGAGAACATCCAGCCGGAGGACATCCGGTGGGTGCTCGTCGAGGCCGCCGGCCGGATTCTGCCCGAGGTGCGCGAAACGCTCGGCGTGTGGACGGTCGAGCAGCTCGAGCGCCGTGGCATCGAGGTGTTCCTGTCCACCGCGGCGAAGTCGTTCGAGAACGGCCACGTCGTGCTCTCGGACGGCACCGAGTTCGACAGCGACACGATCATCTGGACCGCTGGTGTGAAGGCCAACCCGGTGCTGGCCAACTCCGACCTGCCGGTCGACAAGCGCGGCCGCGTCGAGGCGACCGCCGCGCTGCAGGTCGTCGGCCACCCGGACGTGTGGACCGCGGGCGACAACGCCGCCGTGCCGGACCTGTCGCGCACCGAGACCGACCCGACGGCCACCTGCCCGCCGAACGCGCAGCACGCGGTGCGGCAGGCGCGCCACCTGGCGAAGAACATCATCAAGGTGCTCCGCGGTGGCCAGCCCGCGGACTACTTCCACAAGAACCTCGGCGCCGTCGCCGGCCTCGGCCTGCACAAGGGTGTGGCCGACGCGCTGAAGCTGAAGATCAAGGGCTTCCCGGCCTGGTTGTTCCACCGCGCGTACCACCTCAAGGCGATGCCGACCTTCAACCGCAAGGCGCGCATCCTGCTGGACTGGACGCTCGGCGGCCTGTTCCGGCGCGAGGTCGTGTCGCTGGGGCAGATCAACAACCCGAAGGAAGAGTTCGTCCGCGCGGCGAAGTCCTGACCCGACCTCTGCTGGGACGGAGGGCACCGTTCACATAGGCTGGCGGTGCCCCCGTAGCCCAATCGGCAGAGGCAGTCGACTTAAAATCGATGCAGTGCGGGTTCGAACCCCGTCGGGGGCACTGGATCGCAGGTCAGCGGGGTGGGGTCGATGCCCGCCAAGATCATCAGCCCCACTTTTGCGCTGACTCTCACAGGACGTCATCCAGAGCGACGGCGTTCTCGGGGGAGACCTTGCCCCGGCCCATGTAGACACCCTGAGTCATGGACGGCCGTGCCGCGCCTCGTGCTGGTTGAATCCGTTGCATGACGATCTGGCCGATCCTGCACTACGACGACACCGACCGCGCGTTGCGGTTCCTCCTCGCGCTCGGCTTCGCCGAGGAGGTCGTCGCCCGGGATGACGAGGGGGATGTCGTCCACGCGGAGCTCTCGTGGCCCGGCGGTGGGCGCCTCGTGTTCGGCGGCACCAAGCACGTCGAGAGCATGCACGGCCGGATGCGCGCGGGTGACAACGCGGTCTACGTCGTCACCGACGACGTCGACACCGTGCACGACCGGGCCCGCGCCGCCGGCGCCACCGTGCTCGAACCCCCGCAGCACGCGCGCTTCGGCTCCGGTGCGCAGTCGCTGATCTGCACCGTCGAAGACCCGGAGGGCAACCTGTGGACCTTCGGGACCTACCGGTGAGCGGCGGGTGGCGGGTGTTCCGTCTGTTCGACGAGCTGATCGCGCCGGGCGTGACCGGCGCGCGCTCGACGTCGGCGGTGGAACCGGCCGCAACGCCCGCTACCCGGCCGAGCGCGGCTTCGCCGTGAACGCTGTCGACATATCGACCACCGCCATCGCGCGGGCGGCGAGTGCTACCGGCTGGGATTTCCGGCCCTCGGATGCTCGACGTCGACGACGCGCAGGCCCGCGCCGTCCTGGAGCTGCGACTGCGCCACCTCGCGCCGCGGGAGCCCGACCGGCTCTGACGGTGGCTCGAGCGGCCGGCGCCTAGGACGTGCCCGTCCCTTGGTCATCAGGACCCGGGGTTCGGGCCAGTTGCTCGACTGCCCGAACCCGGCCGCCGCCGTGAACGTGCCCGTCACGGGGCCCTTCCCGGGCCCGCCGCGCGGTGTCACCCCGCCGTCTGGATCCTCGGCACCAGCCCGACGTCCGCGCTGCACATCGCGCGCTCCCGCGGCCGGGCACCGGTGAGTCCGCTCCCACAGCGTCGGGCCGCGTCGCGCGTTACGGCCACCCGCCCGGGTGAGGGCTCACTCCGCGGGCTCCACCCGCCGGTGGTGCCGTCCGGTGCGGGACAGGTGGTGCCGCCACCGCGCCGGGCGGTCGGTCTCGTGCCGGTTGCCCGCCCGGGACCCGCTGCCGAGGACGTCGTCGACCGGGACCAGCTGATCGGCACCGTCCTGATCGGTCAGCGGCACGAGCAGTCCGCGCGTCGCGTCCGTGCGGCATTCGCCCGTCACGACGCCCACCCGCACGGTGACCTTGTCCGGCCCGTCGTCGTCGCGGTCGAGGTACATCAGGTGCTTCCCGACCGGGAAAGCATCCGCCTGCAATTGGTGACCGTGAGACGTCGTTGTCATCCGGTGCTCCCCTCCTTGAGTCCGTCCAGAGCGGGTGTCCGCCGGGGTCCGGAACGGATTTCGCCGCCGCCCACCTGCCTCCCGGTGACGGCGGAACCCGATGCTAACCGGCAAATCGGAAGATCACAGCATTTTGTTTCAGGACAACCGTCCACATCGATCTTGCGTCGTGTGTTGAAGATCCACTGTGGAGCGACCGCTTGTGCGGGAGCGCTGTGCGGCTCTACCGTGGATCCGGCGGGCTGAGGCGGATCGAAGCAGGCGCACGATGGCGATCACCGCGTTCGAGACGGCACGGGCGATGGGCGATGCGCTGTTGTACGACGGTCGCCGGTGTGCTGGGGCGCTGTTCCCGCCCGCGTGCGCCTCGCCCCGGGACGGCGAGTATGCGGACAGTCGCGTGGAGTGCGCACTCGAGCCCGGCGCGCACGCTGTGCTGCACGTCCGGTTACGGTTCCAGCAGACCCAGCTGCAGGTCGTCCGGCGCTGGACCGCGGAGGGTGGCGTCGAACCGGTGCCCGCGCTGCTCCTCGGCAACGTCGAGCACCGGACCCGGAACGGATCGCTCGCGCGCGAGGTGGACGCCGTGCTGCCTGCGGCGGAGTTGACCGCACACCCCACCCGGGTGCCGTTCGTCGTCGGCGGGGCCGAGCGAGCCGAACAGCTCGGCGACGTGGGGGAGCTCGTGCGCGTGACGTGGCCGCTCACCGGTGAACTGCGGGTGAGCGCGCTCCCGCTCGACCAGGGGGTCCACCTGCGCGCCGAGGCCGCCAACACGACGGAGTGGTACGAGCCGGACGCGAGCACCGCCGACACCCTGCGGCACGCGATGCTGGCCGCACACCTGGTGCTCGCGGTGAACTCCGGGCGGTTCACCTCGCCCGTGGAGCAGCCGGTCCGGCCCCGGGAGCCGGGAGAACGGTGCGCGCACCAGCGCTTGTGGCCGGTCCTGCTCGACGACGGCAGCGCGCTGCTGGCCACACCGGTCCCGCCGGATCCATAGTGGACCTCCCGGTTCTCCGCTGACCCGCACGCGGCGTGAGGCCGCACGCTGGCGGTCATGACCGAGTACTACAACGCGTTCGAGATGAGTCCCGTCCCGCCGCCCGGCCCGGACGCCGCCCCGCCGGAACCGTTCCGCGGCATCTACGGGATGCCCGCGTTCGTGCGGATCCCCACGGCCGACCTGGGCGCCTCACTGGACTTCTGGGTGCGCGGACTCGGGTTCTCCGACCTGTTCAGCATCCCGGGTACGCTCGTGCACCTGCGCCGCTGGGCGTTCCAGGACGTGCTCCTCGTCGCGGCGGACCGCGCCGCCGCGGAGCCGCCTGCGCTGGAGGTCAGCTTCGGCCGGACTGCGTCGAGGGCCCGCACGACACCCCGTGGACCACGCGCGACATCACGGTGATCACCCCGGAGCACACGCGCGTGGTGATGACCGCGGCCAAGCCCTTCGACCGGGACAGCGCGCAGGAGCGCAACCTCGCCGCGGTCGGGATCACGCCACCGGAGGAGCACAATGGCGGCCATGAGTGATGCCTCGGACGGCTTCACCGTCGGTCAGGTCGCGGCGCGGCTGGACGTCACGGTCCGTGCGTTGCACCACTGGGACGAAACCGGTCTCGCGCGGCCCTCGTTGCGCACGTCAGGCGGCTACCGGCTCTACACCGCGAGCGACGTGGAGCGGCTGCAGCGGATCGTCGTCTACCGTGAATTCGGGCTCGGGCTGGACCGGATCCGGGAGCTGCTGGATGACCCGGCCACCGATGTGGCGAGCGCGTTGCGGGAACAGCGCGCCCAGGTGATCGAACGGATCGAGCGGCTCAGGCAGCTGAGCACCGGCCTGGACCGCATGATCGAGGCGCACGAACGGGGTCTGCTGCTCACCGCCGAGCAGCAGACCGCCATCTTCGGTCCGGAGTGGAACCCGGAGTGGGCCGAGCAGGCGCGCCGGCGCTATGGCGACACCGAGCAGTGGCGCCAGTACGCCGAACGCTCCGCCCCGCGCGGGCCGCGGGAGTGGCAGGCGGTCGCGGCCACCGTCGCCGAACTCGAGCGCGCGCTCGGCAAGGCGGTGGACACGGGCGTCCGACCGGGCAGTCCGGAAGCCGACGACCTGGCGGACCGGCACCGCGCGGTGATGTCGCAGTACTTCCCGCTCACCAGGCGGATGCAGGTGTGCCTCGGGCGGATGGACGAGTCCGATCCGGACTGCGCCGCGCACTCAGCATCGACCCGGACACCGCGACGTGGGAATAGGCCACTGGTGCCGGACCGTCCATGACGGACCGGCACCGGTGGCCTACCGCCGCGCGAGAGCGGCTTGCGCCATCACCTGCTGCATCAGCACCACGAGCACCTGTTTGGTCGACTCGCGATCACGCGCGTCGCACAGGAGGATCGGCACCGTCTCGTCCAGTTCGAGCGCCGCACGGACCTCCTCGGTGCCGTAGCGGTAGGCGTTGTCGAAGCAGTTGACGCCCACCACGAACGGCAGGCCTCGGCGCTCGAAGAAGTCCACGGCGGGGAAGCAGGTTTCCAGACGCCGGGTGTCCGCGAGCACCACGGCGCCGAGCGCGCCCTGGGCGAGCTCATCCCACATGAACCAGAACCGGTCCTGGCCGGGCGTGCCGAACAGGTACAGGATCAGCTCGGGGTTGATCGTGATGCGGCCGAAGTCGAGCGCCACCGTGGTGGTCGTCTTGCTCTCCACCCCGGTCAGGTCGTCGATCCCGGCCGAGGCCTGGGTGATCGCTTCTTCCGTGCGCAGCGGGGAAATCTCGCTCACCGAGCCGACCATGGTGGTCTTGCCGACCCCGAAACCACCTGCGATCAGCAGCTTCACCACCGTCGCGGAGACGTTCCGCCGGGGCTCAGAGCCTGCGAATGCCATCGAGTACCGCCTGGAGTACGTGTTGGTCGGGGGCTTCGGACAACGGCTGCGACGTCCGGTAGATCACGTGACCGCGTTCGATCAGATCGGCCAGCAGCACCTTGACGATCGGCACCGGCAGGTCGAGGTGGGCCGCGATCTCGGCAACCGACAGCGGGCGCTGGCACAGGCGCACGATGCGCGCGTACTCCGGCGCCATCGAGTCGGCCTCCGCGGGCCCGGGCAGCGCGACCACGAGGGACAGCAGTTGCAGGTCGATGTTGTCGGCGTGCGTTCGCCCGCCGGTGATCGTGTACGGCCGGGCGATCGGGCCGGCCGCGTCATCGAACCAGGTGTCGTCCTCACGCGGCATCATCATCATGGCGTGCTTCGCTGCTCAACCCGGGGCGCGGCGCTGAGTGCGGCACCGACGCGCTTCACCATCATGTTCATCGCGTACGCGACGAGTCCCATGTCGACGTCGGCCGTCGTCAGCAGGGCAAGGCAGGCGCCGTGCCCGGCGGTGGTGACGAAGAGGAACGCGTTGTCCATCTCGACCACCGTCTGCCGCACCGCGCCACCGCCGAAGTGCCGTCCGGTGCCCTTGGCGAGGCTCTGGAACGCCGAGGCCACCGCCGAAAGGTGCTCACCATCCTCTTCGGACAGATTTGTCGAGCGGCCGATGAGCAGGCCGTCGGCCGACAGCACGACCGCCCGGTCCGCGCCGACGACCTGTTGCAGGAGGTCGTCGAGGAGCCAGTCCAGCTCGTTGATTCCCGCGTTCGGCATCACGTGTGCTCTCCCGGAGTGTCGGTGTTGCTCGGGTCCTGTTCACGGGCGCGGCGAGTGCCCTGTTGGAACGCCGAAAGCCTGCTGCGCGCGTGCTCCGGGCTGTCGGCGACGCCAGGGCCGGGCTCGCTCGCGGCGCTGAACGTGGCGGTCTGCTCTTCCTTGCGCAGCTGCGGCGCCAGGTTCTGCTGCTTGCGCCGCCGCGGCAGCGGGGGACGGTCGGGCGAGATCGCGGCACCGGGCTGAGGTGGACGGGACTGCGGCGGCCGCGTGTCGACCGGGACCCGCGTGTCCGACGGGCGGGATGGCGCGGGTGGCGGGGTGCGCCGCTGCTGCGCGTGCTGGGGCATCTGCTGTGGACGGTCCTGCGGAGCGTGTTCCCGCGGTGTCACCGGGACGTTCGGCTGGAACAGGTCCACGCGGGTCGGCGGTTCGTCGCGGTGGTGGCCGTCCGCGCGCGGTCGGTCCGGCGCGGCGTCGCTCTCCGCGGGCCAGCGGTGCGTCGGTGCGTCCGGTGCAGGCACCACCGGCTGCTCGCCCGACGGCGAGTCGCCCCGCTCCGGCACGGGCGCGAGCAGGTCGGACCGCACGAGCACGATCGCCCGCGTGCCGCCGTACGCGGAATCGCGCAACGTCACCGAGATCCCGTGGCGGGCCGCCAGCCGTGCGACCACGAACAGGCCCAGGCGCGGCTCCGCCGACAGCGCCATGACGCCGAAGTCCGGTGGGTCGTGCAGCATCGCGTTGAGCTCGTCGAGCTGGTCCTGGTCGATGCCGAGGCCCTGGTCTTCGATCTCGATGACGACGCCCTTGCCGACGACGTCCCCGAACACCTCGACGCGCGAGCTGGGCGGGGAGAACGACGTGGCGTTGTCGAGCAGCTCGGCCAGCAGGTGCACCAGGTCGGCCACCACCGGACCGGCGACCGCGACGTCGGGCAGCTTGCCGATGGAGACGCGGGCGTAGTCCTCGATCTCGCCGGTGGCGCCGCGGATCAGCTCGGCCAACGCGACGGGGTTGCGCCACTGTCGCCCGGGCCGCTCGCCACCGAGGATGATCAGGTTCTCCGCGTTGCGGCGGGCGCGGGTGGACAGGTGATCAAGGCGGAACAGCATGTCCAGCTGGTCCGGGTCCTCCTGCTTGCGCTCCGCCTCGTCGAGCGCCTTGAGCTGGCGGTGCACCAGCACCTGGCTTCGGTGGGCGATGTTGAGGAACACCTTCTTGGTGCCCTCACGGGTCTTGGCCTCGTCGACGGCGGCCGCGATCGCGGTCTGCTGCGCCTTGTTGAACGCGTCGGCCACCTGACCGATCTCGTCCGCGCCGTGGTCCAGCAGCGGCATCTCGTGATCGGGGTCGACCTCCTCACCGGAGCGGACCCGGTCGACGAGCTCGGGCAGCCGCGTCTCGGCGGCGTCCAGGGTTTCCTCGCGCAGCCTGGTGAGCCGGCGCACGAGCCGGTTGGACAGGCGCCACGCGACGAAGAACACCGCGATCGACACGAGCAGCGCCGCCGCACCCGCGATGATCGACGTGACCAGCGTGCGGTCACCGTTGTCGAGGCCGACCTGGGTGGCGTTGGAGCTCTGTTCGATGTAGAGGCCCATCAGCGCGTCGCCGACCTGGGTTGCGGCGTCGCGCCACTGCTGCTCGGCCACCGGGAGCGAGTTCTGGTTGCCCCGCAAGAAAGCGTTTTCAACCGTCGTCAGCGTGTCCCACGCCGGGCTGGCCAGCAGCGCGTCGTACTTGGCCCGCACGGACGGGATCATCTGTGGGGCGGCGATGTCCAGCTCGGCGTGGTAGGCGCCGACCTGGCCGATGTAGGTGCGGAACTCCTCCTCGGTGAGGCCGCGTCCGGCGACCCCGGCGGCCGCCAGTGCGTCCCCGCGGGACATCGCGTCGGCCGCCGTGAACAACGGCATCGCGGTGACCCTGAGGAACGCGGTGGTGGCATCCGGTGCGCCCTCGGCCACGCCGTTCAAACCTGCCGCGAACTCGTCGATGATGCGGTTGTAGAAGGTGTAGGCCTCCAGGGGAGAAGCCTGCCCGCTGTCCACCCGCTGCCGCACCCCGGGCAGTTGCGCGAAGTTCGCGTTGGTATTGGTGATCGCCTGACGCACCGGATCCGGTGCGTCGTCGACCATGTTCTGCAGTGCGGTCGCCATGCGCGCGGCGGTGGTGTCGGTCGTGCCCCTGGCTTGCGCGAGATCCGGTCCGGGCGCACCGTTGCCCGCGAGGGTGCGCAGCGTCAGCACCCGTTCGGCGCGCACGGCACCGAAGAACAGCGCCGCCGGCTCGGCCGAGTCGTGGACCTTGGTGGCGAACTGCCGCGATTCCACGGCCTGCGCCACCAGGTAGCTGGCGAGCGTCACGCCCGCCAGCAGGAGGGCGACGCTGGGCACGATCGCGATCGCGAGCACCCTCGACCGGATCGAAGCACGTCGCGTGCGTGTTCCGAATGCCTTGTTCAACGCTCTGAGGAGCCTTCCGCAACTCGATGTCATGGCCTCGGCCCCCGCACCCGGACAACTGCGAGTCAACGTCGCGTTCGTCCACGCCGGACGCTTTCGGCGTCAGGGACTTTCTCACCGCGCGATTTTCAAGTCGTGCGGTTGTTCGATCTCGTTACGTCCACGACGACGGCACGGCCAGATCCACATCGGACCGTGACGCCATTCCGCCGTTCGGTCTCCGACGGCTGCTCCGGCGGTCGCAGCGGACCACGTTCGCACCGTCGATCCTGTGGCCTGCCGCACTTCTGTCGAAGGGGCCGGGACGCCGAACCAGATTCTAACCGGCGGGTAACCGGTTCCGGGTGTGTCGACCCTGTCACCCCGGCGCGGGCCGGAGGCGGGGGCGACGCCGCGAGCAGGGTTTCTCACCGGCCGTAGACCTGACGTGCACGAGGGGTGCCCGACCGATCGTGACATATCCGACATTGCGTCGGTGTGATTGATTTGATCGTTGTGCACTGTATGTGGCCGGTTCATCACGGCAGCGGCCAATCGGCGGATCACCTGAATTCCGAATGCCGGAAACAGCGGTTTTCCGGGGTGCGGCGATAGGGTTTCGCCATGGAGATCACGGCGACAGAGCTGGCCCGGGCGGTGCGGGCCGGCGAAACGGATCCGGAACGCGAAACCGAGCGGGTGATCGCGGGAATCGAGGCGGCGGACCGGATCGTCGGTGCGTTTCGCCGGGTCCGTTCGGCCGAGGCGATCGAGGAGGCCCGCCGGGTGCGGCAGCGCAGCGATCTCGCGGCGCTGCCGCTGGCCGGGGTGCCGGTCGCGGTCAAGGACGTGGCGCAGGTCGAGGGCGAGGTCGTGACCCACGGGTCGCGGGCCACCTCGGCGGTCGTGGCGGGATCGGACCACCTGGTGGTCCGGCGGCTGCGGGACGCGGGCGCGGTGATCGTCGGACTGACGCGCGTGCCGGAGCTGTGTATCTGGCCGATGACGGACTCGCCCGAGGCGGTGACCCGCAACCCGTGGGCGCCCGCGTACACGGCCGGCGGGTCGTCGGGTGGCAGCGCGGCGGCGGTGGCGGCCGGGCTCGTGCCGGTCGCGCACGGCACGGACGGGCTGGGCTCGGTGCGGCTGCCCGCGGCGATGTGCGGTCTGGTCGGCATCAAGCCGGGCGCCGACCTGCTGGCCGAGGACGGCTGGTTCGGGATGTCGGCGCACGGCAGCCTGGCGACGACGGTGGCCGACGCCGCGTTGCTGTTGTCGGTGCTCGCCGATCGCCCGGACCTCGCGACGGTGGCGGAACCGGGGCGGTTGCGGATCGCGGTGTCGGTCGACGTGCCGCTCACGCACGCGCCCGTGCCACGCCCGCTGACCGCGGCCGTGGAGCGGACCGCCGACCTGCTGTCCGGCGCCGGGCACGCGGTCGAACGGGCCAAGCCGCGCTACGGGGTCGAGCCGATGACGGGCATCCTGGAGCGCTGGTTCGCCGGGCCGGCCGAGCAGGCCGCCGGCCTCGACGCCGCTCTGTTGCAGCCGCGCACCCGCACGCACGTGCGCTTCGGCGCCGCGATGCGCAAGCTGGTACGCCCCGGCACCGCGCGGCGGTGGGCGGAGCGGGCCGCGGAGTTCTTCACCGACCACGACGTGCTGATCACCCCGACGCTGGCGGCGCTCCCGCCGAAGGCGCAACGGTGGCACGAGCGGTCGTGCGCGGCCAACGCGCTGCCGTCGATCGCGCTGGCCGGTTTCACGGGGCTGTGGAACCTGGCGGGCTTCCCGGCGATGTCCGTGCCCGCGGGCAGGCACCCGAACGGGCTGCCGCTCGGGGTCCAGCTGGTGGCCCCACCAGGCGGCGAGGGGCGGCTGCTGGCGGTGGCGGCGCAGCTCGAGGCGTTGCGGCCCTGGCCGCGGCTGCCGTAGCGGCCGGTGCCCGGCGCGCGGCGACGGCTGACTGGGAGGCGCCGTTTGGCCGGAGGTGCCGCACCGGCTGGGGGGCGCTGCCTGACCGGAGGTGCCGGCTGGCCGGGAGGCGCCGTTCGGCCGGAGGCGCCGCACCGGCTGGGGGCGCCGCACTGGCTGGG
>Ga0164243_10005392_pt1 | contig 19535 bp, 15 predicted proteins | sample OricompcompostOP_FD_108781 | JGI IMG/M metagenome (GOLD analysis project Ga0164243, IMG submission 108781) | Organic Plus compost microbial communities from Emeryville, California, USA - Original compost - Organic plus compost (OP) | ecosystem: Engineered > Solid waste > Mixed feedstock >... | reverse complement strand
TGGAAGGATTTACCCACCTGATTCCATTTGCGGCGGGCCACGAGATCATCCGTCAGGGTCGCCGTGATCTCACCCTGGTCCGGATGACGCCCGACGTCATCTTCGACCAGCTCGTCGGCATGGGCTGCGCGAGGAAGCTCGTCTTCTCCTGGGGCGGGAACCCGGGGGTGGGTTCGCTGCACCGCCTGCGCGACGCGGTCGAGCAGGGCTGGCCGCACCCGCTGGAGTTGGAGGAGCACAGCCACGCGGGCATGGCGAACCGTTACGTCGCGGGGGCCAGTGGCCTGCCGTTCGCCGTGCTGCGCGGCTACGTCGGCACCGACCTCGCCCGGCGCACCGCCACCGTACGGCCCATCCAGTGCCCGTTCACGGGCGAGCAGCTCACCGCCGTACCGGCGCTCAACCCGGACGTCACGGTGGTCCACGCCCAGCGGGCCGACCGCGCCGGCAACGTGCAGTTGTGGGGCATCACGGGCGTGCAGAAGGAGGCCGTGCTCGCGGCCCGGCGCAGCCTGGTGACGGTCGAGGAGGTCGTGGCGACCCTCGACCCGCGGCCGGGGGCGGTGGTGCTGCCGACCTGGGCGGTCACCGCGGTCGCCGTCGTGCCCCACGGCGCCCATCCGTCGTACGCGCACGGCTACTCCACGCGGGACAACGAGTTCTACGTCGCCTGGGACGCGATCAGCCGCGACCGGGACGTCTTCACCGCGTGGATGGCCCAGCATGTGCTGTCCGCGCAACCGGTGGGGGGTGCGGCGTGAGCGGGGCGGGACTCGCGTGGAGCGCCGACGAGATGATGAGCGTCGCCGCGTCCCGGGCGCTGCGCGACGGCGCGGTGTGCTTCGTCGGCATCGGGCTGCCGAGCACGGCGGCGAACCTGGCCCGACGCACGCACGCCCCGAACCTGGTGCTCATCTACGAATCCGGGACGCTGGGCGCCAAGCCCGGTGCGTTGCCGCTGTCGATCGGTGACGGGATCCTGGCCGAGACCGCCGACGCGGTCATCAGCGTGCCCGAGGTCTTCAACTACTGGCTGCAGCCGGGCCGGGTGGACGTCGGTTTCCTCGGCGCCGCTCAGATAGATAAGTATGCGAATATTAACACCACGTTGATCGGCGGCGACTACGACCATCCGAAGATCCGCCTGCCCGGGGCGGGCGGGGCGCCGGAGATCGCGGCGTCGTGCCGCGAGGTGGTCGTGGTGGTGCGGCAGAACGCCCGTACGTTCGTCGAACGCGTCGACTTCGTCACCAGCGTCGGCTTCGGTGCCGGCCCCGGGGACCGGGAACGGCTGGGGCTGCGCGGCGCCGGACCCCGTACCGTGATCACCGATCTGGGCATCCTGCGCGCGGACCCGGCGACCTGCGAGCTGACCCTGACGCAGCTGCATCCGGGCGTCTCCGTCGACCAGGTCAGGGCGGCGACGGGCTGGCCGTTGGCGGTCGCGCCCGATCTCGCGGTCACCGCGGCGCCCACGGAGGAGGAGTTGGCGGTGTTGCGGCACCTGCAAGCGACCAAGGGACAGACGGGCCAGTGACGTCGCCCGGCACGGCTGCCGCTGGTCGGATGGGTGGTCGAGGTTCGGCCTTACGTCCGAGGGCGGCATGCCACCGGTCGGTTAGCGTCTTACCCGTGGCAGGGGACGACCGGTACGCCCAGACAGGTGCCTATCTCAAGCTGCTCCTGGTGCGGCCCGGAAAGGTCCGCTCGACCTGGGAGCGGTTCGCTGGCACGCGGGTCGCCGATCTCGACTACCGGGCGGTCGCGACGGTCCTGGCGGACGGGGCGGTGGGCGAGCGCGACGTCGCCGCGGTGCGCGGGGCGATGGACGGCACCTGCCTCTCGCCGGAGATCATCGACCGCTACGTGCAGGCCTTCGACCTCGGTTATCGCCACGCCGACCGGCTGCGCAATCTTTGGCGTGGAAGTCAATCCGTCCGCATGATCAGCCGTCCGGCCCAGGCTCCCGTCGCCGCCATGCCGGCGCACGCGCGGCACCGCACCGTCTCGGTGCACGAGATGCACACCCTCGGTCCTGACGGTGTCCCCGCCGAGCACCAGACCCTGCAGGTCATCGAGTCCACAGTGGATGATCTCGACATCTACCCGTACTGGTTCGACACCGACCAGGTAGCCGTCGACGTGCTCCAGGGAGGCCGCGTCGGGGAGCCGTACGTCGTGACGGAGGGCCTGTACGGCGTCGACATCCTGCTCGACGAGCCGCTGGCCCGCGGCGAGCGGGCCTCGCTGCACTACCGGACCGTCTTCGGCTACACCCGGCCGCCCGCACCCCAGTTGCGCCGGGGCGTGCGCAGCACCATGCGGGACGTCACGCTGTGGGTGCAGTTCCATCCCGACCGGTTGCCCGCGCGCGTGTGGTGGGCGCGGTGGGATCGGTTCGCCGACGCGCGGATCGTGGAAGAGCGGGAGATCGATCTCGAACCGGACGGCTCGGTGCAGGTCCGGTACAGCCAGGAGGCGGGCGAGGTGCCCCCGGACGGGTTCGTCGGCTTCCACTGGTCCTGGCAGTAGCCTCCGCGACTATTCGCCTTGCGCCGGCGGTCTCTCGTGTGCCGGCGAGTTCGGTTGCGCCGGTGAGCGGAACGTGCGTCGGTAGGCCAGCGGCGAGACGCCCACCGCCGCGTGCAGGTGCGTGCGCAGCGACACGGCGGTGCCGAAACCAACCCGGCGCGCGATCGTGTCGATGCCGAGGTCGGTGGACTCCAGCAGCGTCCGAGCGTGCTCGACGCGTTGCCGGATGAGCCACTGCCCGGGGCTCATCCCGGTCTCCTCACGAAACCGGCGGGTGAACGTACGGACGCTCATGTTGACCCGGGCGGCCATCGCGGCCAGGTCGAGCGGTTCGCCCAGCCGGGTCAGCGCCCACTCCCGGGCCGGCGCGGTGGTCGAGTCGGTCGGGCCGGGGATGTGTCGTTCGATGAACTGCGCCTGGCCGCCCTCGCGGAACGGCGCCACCACGGTGCGCCGGGCGGCTCCGTTGGCCGTCACGGCGCCGAAGTCGCGCCGCACGACGTGCAGGCACACGTCGACGCCGGCCGCGACGCCGGCGGAGGTCAGCACGTCGCCGTCGTCGATGAAGAGCACGTCGGGGTCGAGCCGCACCCGGGGATGCCGTTTGCGGAAGTGGTCGGTGTAGGCCCAGTGCGTGGTCGCGGGGCGTCCGTCGAGCAGGCCGATCGCCGCGAGGGCATAGGCGGCCGTACAGATGGACACGATCCGAATCCCCGGCCGCAGTGACCGCAGCACCTCCTCCTCGGCGGGCGTCAACTCCCAGCGCGCGGGTCGCAGGTCCTGGTCGAAGACCCGCATGCCGGGCACGACCACGGTGTCGACCTCGGCCAGGATCTCCGGGCCATGGTCGGGCAGGCACTGGAAGCCACCGCTGGTGCGCACCGGCTTGCCGTCGACGGTGCACGTGCGCACCTGGTAGAGCCGCGAGCCCTCGGTGTCCCACGCGGCGTGGAAGATCTGCGCGGGGATGCCGAGGTCGAACGCCACCACGCCCTCCAGGGCCAGCACCGCGACCTGATGAGTCATGGCCGAATTCTTTCACAGGGTGGCTCACGGGCCACTCGCCGGTGCGCGTGGCGCTCGGACAGGATGCGATCGTGACCTCCACTGTGGATCTGCGCACTGCCCCCGACGGCCCCCGACCCGCGAAGACCCGCCGCATCCACCCGGCCTGGTTCGTGGCCGCCGTGGCGTTCGTGGCGATCATCGGTTCGGCCGGCTTCCGGGCCACGGTGGGTGTGCTCATCAACCCGCTCGAGGCCGAGTTCGGCTGGTCGCACGGCGCCATCTCGGCGGCGGTCTCGGTGAACCTGCTCCTGTTCGGCCTGACCGCGCCGTTCGCCGCCGCCCTCATGGACCGGTTCGGCGTGCGCCGGGTGGTCAGCGTGGCGCTGCTGCTTGTCAGCGCGGGCAGCGGCCTGACCGTCTTCATCGGACAGAGCTGGCAACTGTTGCTGTGCTGGGGCGTGCTCGTCGGCCTTGGCACGGGATCCATGGCGCTCGTCTTCGTCGCCACCGTGACCGGGCGGTGGTTCGTCGCCCGGCGGGGCCTGATCAGCGGCGTGCTGACCGCCGCGGGCGCGACCGGCCAACTGATCTTCCTGCCGGTGCTGGCGAAGCTGGCGACCGAGCAGGGCTGGCGCACGGTGTCGCTGACGGTCTCGGCGGCGGCGCTCGCCGTGGTCCCGCTGGTGGTCTGGTGGCTGCGCAACCATCCCGCCGACCTCGGGGTGCCACCCTATGGCGCCACCGAGGTCGTGCCCGCGCCGCCGCCGTCGCGAGGCGCCGCCCGGCGGACCATCGCCGTCCTGTCCCACGCCTCCCGCAGAGGCACGTTCTGGTTGCTCGCGGGCGGATTCTTCATCTGCGGGGCGAGCACCAACGGTCTGATCGCCACGCACCTCATTCCGGCCGCGCACGACCACGGCATGCCGGAGACGACCGCGGCCGGGCTGCTGGCACTGGCCGGTGTCTTCGACGTCGTCGGCACCACCATCTCCGGCTGGCTCACCGACCGGTACGACTCGCGTGCCCTGCTCGGCGTCTACTACGCCCTGCGCGGGCTGTCCCTGCTGGTGTTGCCGAGCCTGATCGCGGCGACCGTACGGCCAAGTCTGTGGATATTCATCATTTTCTACGGTCTGGACTGGATCGCGACGGTCCCGCCGACGATGGCGCTGTGCCGCCAGCATTTCGGCGCCGACGCGCCGATCGTGTTCGGCTGGGTCTTCGCCGCGCATCAGGTCGGTGCGGCCGTCGCTGCCACGAGTGCCGGCGTCGTGCGCGACCTGCGGGGCGAGTACGACCTCGCCTTCGTCGTGGCCGGTGTGCTGTGCCTGTTCGCCGCCGTGATGTCCGTACGCATCTCCCGTTCCCCGGCCCTGGGAGCCGGCACCGCCTGAGCCCTTTTCCGCGCACGACCCCGCTGGCATCGCCACAGCTGAGATCCAGGACAGGCGCGGCTGCCTGTGCATCCAGTTGTTATGCTGGGACCCGCGCGAGCGGTCCCCGAACCCGACGCCTTCCCCGACTGGAAAAACTGAACTGTCCGCGCCGATCGTGACGCGGTCAGCAGGCTCAGATTCGGCATTCGACGAGTTGCCGAATCAATTGTTCATGGCAAATGCTCGAAGCATTGGTCCACGACGTCGGGCAGGAAACATCGCTGATGAATGAGTTCTTTCGCGACGACGAGCTGATCCCCGATGGCCTCCCGGATCCCGGCGAGGTCGCCGCACGGGTGCGGGTTCCCGTCGTCGTCGCCGCCTGCGACAACCTCGACGTCGTGGTCCCCGCGATGATCCAGTTGCTGTCGGCGCTGTCGCGAAGCTGGGAGCCGGCGCAGTTGCGGTTCGTGATGAGCGCGGGCGGGCAGCTCCGGCCGGCCGCCGAGTGGCAGGTCGACGCCGCCGACGCCGAGACCGCGCTGTCGGTCGCGACGAACCTGATGACGATCGCGAACGCGGTGCTGGTCGACATCCGGCTGGGCAAGCCCGTGCCGGTCGCGCTCGTTCCCCCGCCACGGGAGGCGGCCGACGCCGGCGGCGAGCAGGCTGACCCGGAACCGGTCGGGGTGGCGGACTTCGTGGCGTCGCGGCGGGCGCGCGTCGACTACGTCCGCGGGGTGAGTTCGGCCTGGCGAGCGGCCCGGGAGGACGCCGTCCGGTGGCAGCTCACGATCGACCTCGACGCCCTGCTCTCGCCGCTCACGGACGGGGACGCGGAGGTCGCCGAAGAGAAGATCGTCTATCCCGAGACGCCGACGCCCGCGACCGCCCCGAGCGGGGTTCGGCTGGTCGGCGCGCGGATACGGCTGGTCTCCTTCGGCGAGAGCCGGGCCGCTGGCGCGATCACCGCGCTGTTCAGCGAGGACACGATGGGACCGTACGGGCTGCAGAGCCTGCCCGTGAGCGGTCCCTCGGCTCCGGTGACGTGGCTGCCGGTCAGCCTCGCCGCGCACCTGCTCGCGGCGCCGGCCCGGATGATGAACGCGTTCCCGCCCGCGCCCGTGCCGCCGCAGGAACTCTTCGCCATGTTCGAGCGGGCGGCCACCCCGCACATCCTGATCCTGGGCAGCACCGGCCAGGGCAAGACGGTCTTCCTCTCCCGCTTGGTGCACCGGGCCTGCGAGATCGGTGAACCGCCGGTCGTGGTCGACGTGCACGAGGGTTGGCTGGCGCGGCGGGCGGTCGCGTTCGCCCGCGAGCGGGGGATGCGCCCGGTCGTGGCGGACTTCTCGAACCCGGCCCGCGCACCGCGGCTCCGGCTGGCTTCGGCGCCCGAAGGGATGAGCCGCCGGCAGTGGGCCGACGAGCTGTGGGACGTCGTACGCCACCTGCTGTGGGCCGACATGCCGGTCGAGTACTTCGGGCCGGTCGGCGAACGCGGCATTCGGGCACTCATCAAGATGGCCGTCCTCGACCCCGACGACAGCACCGAGCTGGCCGACGTCCCCTCGCTGATCACCGAGCCGTCGCTCAAGGAGATCCGCAAGGCGCTGCTGGAGCGCATCGGCGACGCGGAGCTGACCGGCGTCATCGAGCACGAGGTCATGCCGATGCTCACCGCGCGTGACGCCGGCAGCAGCGCCACCTGGCTGGTGAGCAAGCTCGGCCCGCTGTTGGACTCGTGGGCGGTCCGGCCCGCCCCCGGCAAGCCGGACACGCTCGGCGTCGAGCGGGCGGTCAAGACCGGGCGGCCGTTCATCGTCCACGCCCCCGCCACCACGCTCGGCGACAGCGGCAGCAGGCTGGTCGTCTCCCTGACCCTGCACCGGCTGTGGCTCGCCACCCGCCGTCGCGCCAAGCCCTCGCCCCGGCACGTGGTGGTGGACGAGTGGCAACTCTATCCATCGACAACGATCGGCTCGATGCTGAGCCAGGGCCGCAAGTACGGTCTGCGGATGCGGCTGGCCAACCAGAACCTCGCCCAGCTCTCGCCGGCGCTGCGCGACACGGTGCTGGGCAACAGCGGCTCGGTGGTCTGTTTCCGGCTCGGCCCGGCCGACGCCGTCCTGCTCGACGGTCAGTTCCCGACCGTCGCCCGGACCCGCCTGCAGACCCTGCCACCGCACACGTGCGCGGTCACGTTCGGCGACCGTGACCTCGTCACCGCGGCCCCGCCGCCGCTGCCCGAGTAACGATCTCCGGTACGGCTGGCCGGCGGTCAGGAGCGGCCGGCCGGGTCAGGAGCGGCCGGCCGGGTCAGGAGCGGAGTTCGGCGATGATCTGCAGCAACGCGGGTGGGTCGAGGCGTTCGGTCATGGCGGCGATCTCGTCCAGCGTGCGCCAGGCGAAGCCCCGCAACTCGTCGAGTTCGGCGGGCTCCAGCCCGCTGAAGTCCGGCTCCGGCCGATCCGTGGCGTAGCGGGCGAGGAAGAACGTCTCCGGTCCGATCCGCAGTGTGTTCTTCCAGGTCCATTCGTAGAGATGGAGCACCGGACGGTCGATGATGGCGGTCGGGTCGAGCCTGGTCTCCTCGACCAGTTCCCGCCGGGCCGCCTCGATCGGCGTTTCGCCGGGGTCGATGCCGCCGCCCGGCGGTGCCCACTGCATGGTGCCGTCGAAGGGGTCCTGCCACCGCAGCAACAGCACGCGGTCCTCGGCGTCCAGGCACACGATCCGCGCGGCCGGCCGGCTCAGTCGCTCCATGTCTGGTGATTATCGCGGCCTTCGTGTCGGTCGGGCTGGCGGGGCGAGGGCCGGCGAGGGCGGCTCGGCATTCCCGTCCGCTCCGGTCATGGCGCCCGCCGAGCCCGGGTCAGCCGGTGCGACGGTAGACGGGAATCTCCGTCAGCGGCACCGGCCGGTCGACCACGCACGGTCCATTGTGGACCTGCCCGGTGAAGAAGTCCGTCCACTGCCCGGCCGGGAGGTAGACCGGCCAACGCGTGACGCCCGGCGCCGTCACCGGCGCCACCAGCAGCTCGTCGCCCAACTGGTACTGCAGCGGCCACTCCCAGACGCGGGCATCGTCGTGGTCGAAGAACAACGGCCGCATCAACGGCCGCCCCGTGGCGACGGTGATCCGCGCCTGCGCCACCAGGTACGGCACCAGGGTCTCGCGCAGCTGGGCGAAGCGCCGGAAGGTGTCGAGCACGCTGGCATCGCCGGTGCGTTCGGCGATGTTCCACGGCGTGCGATCACGACTGGGCAGGCGGTGGTGGTTGAACTCCGAGTGGTACTGCATGATCGGACAGAAGCACGCCATCGCGGTGGCTCGCAGGTAGAGTTCGGCGTCCGGGATCTCCCCCGAGAAGCCGGCCAGATCCCAGCCCCAGAACCAGATCCCGCTCACCCCGGCGGTGAGGCCGGCGGTGATCGAAGCCCGGTAGGCGTCCCAGGTGGAGTCCTCGTCGCCGGCCCAGTGGCAGGGCGCCGCCGCGGCGCCGGTGAACCCGGCCCGACTGAAGGTGACGTCGGTCAGCCGGTGGTAGGCCGCGGCGTACAGCGCCGGGAAGCGGTTGTTCGTCTCGTCGCCACGGGTGCCGTCGGCGTACCTCAGGTCGTGACCCCACGGATGCTCGCCGCCGTCGGTCTTAAACCCATCGATGCCCACCTCGTCGACGAGGTAGCGGCGCTTGGCCAGCCACCAGTCGACGGCGGCCGGGTTGGTGAAGTCGGGCAGCAGCGCGCCCGGGAACCACCAGCCCCGGTTGTGGTGCGGGCTGCCGTCCGCCTCACGCACCGCGAAACCCTGGCGTACCAAGGCCTGCGCGTCCGCCTCGACCTGCTCCCCGTGGCCCCGGTCGGTGGGGATCAGCGGGATCTGCCAGAGCACCACCTTCACGCCCCGGTCGTGCAGGGCGCGGACCATGCCCACCGGGTCGGGCCAGGCGCCGTCGGCCGGGAACTCGAAGTCGGCCAGGCGGTGGGGTGATCCGTCGGGGTGGAGGGGGTACCTCGCGTCGCGGAACATGGTGAACGTCGCCTCGTCGCTCCATGCCTCGATGACGACGGCGCCGACCGGGATCCGCGCGGCCAGGCTGCGCTCGACCTCGGCGAGCACCCGCTCCTGCGTGTTCCACTCGTTGCCGCTCATCCACAGCCGGAACACCCAGTCCGGCGGTGTGACCGCGCCACCCACCGACGCGACGAAGTCCCGCACGATCTGGGCCGGCGAGCCGTGGAAGATCCGCACCTGTACAGTCGGATCCCCCGGGTCGACCTCCACCCGCACCTGAAGCTGGTCCGTGGTGGACGCTCCGACGTCGTACCAGCTGCGCCTGGTGGTGACCACGTGGAAACCCCACGTCCCGTGGGGGCCGGTGACGAGCGCGAACGGGACAGGCAGGTAGGTGCGGTGCCCCTGGCGCTTGTACTGCTCGAAGACGGTCACGTCGAGCCGTTCACCGCGCTGGTCGAGGCCGTGGAATCGCTCGCCGAAGCCCACGACGTGCTCGCCGTCGCGCAGCGGCAGGGCGAACCGGACCTGGCGGGCACCCGACGAGCCGACCAGCCATGCCACGTCCGAGGCCTGGACGAATGGCGCGGGCTGACCTGAATCGTCCACAAGGGACAGTTGTCCGCCGTCGGGCCGCCAGCGCGCCGGCTCGACCGCGAACGGGCCGAGCACCTCGCCGCCGCCACTGACCACATAGGACGTGTCGGACTCCGCCGGTACCACGCACACCCAGACCGTACGGCCATCGGTGTCCGCGGCCGCCGACGATGCCGCCGCCAGGTGACCGTCGCCGGTGACCGCCGGGGCCGGTGGCGGGCCGTGGTCGGTGACCAGGTCGGCCGGCGCGACCCGGTGCAGCGGCACCGTTTCGCCGGAGTCGAAGACAGCGCAGACGCTCTCGACCGAGGCATCGGCGAGCACCCGGATCTCGTAGGTTTCGCCAGCGACCGGGCGGGCCGGAACGCGCTGGTCGAGGTCGTACCGGTACGGGTGTTCGGTCCCCCAGGGACGGTGCGACAGGAGGTTCACGACGGGCTCCAGGCCTTGCTCTCGATGGCCAGCGTCAGGAACATGGCGTGCGACCAGAGCAGGGGAGTGGCCACGGGTCCCCACCGCTTCGTCCAGACGGGGACGAACGACGGGTCCTGAGCCCGCCCCGTCACCTGCTCCGGCAGCCAGCCCTCGGGGGTGGCCTGCGCCGCGATCCAGCCCAGCCGGGTGCGGGCCAGCTCGTCGCGGCCGGTGAGGGTCTCGTACCAGCCGAGCCACGCGGTGAGCAGGAGCCACTCGCCGCCGCCGTAGAACGTGTCGCCCCGGTAGCGGTAGACCCCGTCGGCGCGCAGGTCGGCCAGCACCCGCAGGTAGGTCGCCTCGGCGAGCGGCGAGCCGGGCTCCACGGTGGCGAAGGCGGTGAGGCACGACAACAGGCTGCCGTCCACCGCCGTGCTGCCCAGCCACTTGGCCAGGTGCCCGTCGTGCGTGCCCTGCTCGAGAATCAGGGCCTCGATGGCGTCGGCGGCCCGCGTCGCGTCGGCCGTGCGGGCGGGGTCGTCCAGCAGGTCGGTGGCTGCCCGCAGGCCGGCGGCCACGGCGGCCAGGGTCGAGACGTGACGCTGGGTCGGCTGCTCCTCCCACCAGTCGAAGCAGGGCCGGGTGCCGAAGGCGACGAGGTAGTCGACGGTCGTGGCGACCGCGGTCCGCAGCGGCTCGTCGGGGCGGGGGAACCGCGCCCGGTGCGCGCGCAGGGCCCACAACCAGGTGCCGTAGCCGTCGAGTTGGAAGTTCTCCCAGGGCTCGTCGGACTCGTCGCCGTCGAGCGTGTAGCGCGTGGGGAGCAGGTCGGTGTCGGGAACGTGTTGCCCCGAGGCGGCCCGGGCGATCAGCTCGGCGATGCGCTCGGCCCGGGTGTCGATGACCCGGGCACACCACCCGAAGAAGGCCTCGGCACTGGCGGGCCGGCCGCCGCGGCTCATGGCGTCGGCGATGAACGAGCCGTCGCGCAGCCAGCTGAAGCGGTAGACCGGATAGTGGGGGCAGGCCGGGTAGGCGCCCGAGGCGTGTTGGTGGGCCTCGATCAGGTCGAGGCTGGTCCCCGCCAGGGCCGCGATGGCGGCGGATGCGGACGACACCGATGTACTCCCGTGGTGCTCGCGGTCGGGTGGGGTCTGGCCGGCGATAGGCTCGCGGGCGGGGTGCGGCCGAGTGCGATTCGGCCGCACCCCCTGCGGCCGAGTGCGATTCGGCCGCACCCCGGCGGCGGTGGGCGCCGGTACTGTGTCACTACTTGCTGATCAGCGCGGTCACCGCGGCCGCGGCGTCGTCGAGCGCCTGCTGCACCGACTTCTGGCCGTTGGCCGCCTTCTCCAACTCGGCGGTGACGATGTCCTGCATCTGCGCCTGCTGGTCACCGATGACCGGTGGCAGCGCGATGGCCTCCAGCGCGCCGAAGACGGCCTGCCGGTTGGCCGGCGGCAGCTTCAGGTAGGAGTCGAACGCCGCGCTGTCGTTCACCGCGGGCAGCTCCCAGCTGGAGGCGAGCCGGGTCTCGACGGTCTTCTTCGAGCTCGACAGGTAGAGCGCCCACTTCCAGGCCGCGGTCCCCTTCTTCGTGCCGGCCGACACGGCGGTGGCGTTCATGAAGACGGCGTTGGCCTTCTGGGTGTTGCCCGGCTCCACCACGATGTCGTAGTCCAGGCCGGCGGTGTCGTTGAGCGTGGCGAGCTGCCAGATGCCGTTGTGCCACATGGCCAGCTTGCCCGACTTGAACAGCGCCGTGTCGAAGTCGGCCTTGCCACCGATCTCGGCGACCGTCGGCATGACCGTGCCCGGCTTGCCGATGAGCCACTGTGCCGCCTGCAGGCCCTTGGCGTCGTTGAACGTCGCCTTCTTGCCGTCCGCGGACAGGAACGAGCCGCCGCTCTGGGCCAGCGCCTTGTAGAACTCGTAGAAGGAGACCGGCTGGTAGTCACCGTAGATGCCGGCGGCCTTGTCGGTGAGCTTCTCCGCGGCCGCCCGCTCGTCCGCCCACGTCCACGACGCGGACGGGTAGGCCAGGCCAGCGGCATCGAAAAGCTTCTTGTTGTAGATGAGTACCACGTCGCTGAAGGTCGACGGCAGCGCGTACTGCTTGCCGTCGACCTGGAACGCCGCGAGCGCCTTCGGGTAGATGCGGCCGGCGTCGTATCCGCTGTCCGCCTTGGCGAGGTCGTCCAGCGCGAGCAGCGCGCCGTTGCGGGCGTAGGTGAAGAAGTTCTCGTAGTTCAGCTCGAACGTGTCGGGTGCGTTGTTGCCGGCGATCTGGGTCTGCAGCGCCGTGAAGTAGTCGGCGTAGGCCGCGGTGCGGACCTCGACCTTGATGCCGGGGTTCTCCGCCTCGAACGCGGCGCGGATCGCGTCGAGATCCTTGAGGTGGTCCGGGGCGGCCGAGAAGGTGAAGTAGGTGATGGTGCCGGTGGCGGAGTCGCCGCTGCCACCACTGTCGCAGGCGCTCAGCGCGCCCGCGGTGGCCATGACCGCCATGAGGGCGATCACGGTACGTCGACGTGCTCTCATGCGAGGTTCTCCTTTGGGACGTGCATTCGCAAGAGCGCGGTCATGCCTTGATACCCGTGGACGCGATGCTGCGCACCACGTACCGCTGGGCGAAGACAAACAGCGCGAGAATGGGCAGGGACGACAGCGCCGACCCGGCCATGATGACGTTCCAGGCTGGGCTGTAGCGGCCCAGCAGCAGCGACAGGCCGACCGGGAGGGTCATGTGCTCCTCCGTCTGGGCGATGACCAGTGGCCACAGGAACGCGTTCCAGCTGGACATGAAGCCGAACACCGCGAACGTGGCGAGGGCCGGCCGGACCAGCGGCAGCAGGACCTGCCAGAAGACCCGGAAGTGGCCCGCGCCATCGACGAAGGCTGCTTCGTCCAGCTCTCTCGGCAGGGCGAGGAACGCCTGCCGGAGCATGAAGACCCCGAAGCTGGACACGATCGTCGGCAGGATCAGGCCGGCATACGTGTCGACGAGTCGGAGCGTGCGCAGCTCGATGAACAGCGGCACGATGATGACTTGCATCGGGATCATCATGGTCGCCACATAGAGCAGGAAGACGGCCGTCGCACCGCGGAACCGCAGCCGGCCGAAGGCATAAGCGGCGGTCGCGCTGGTGAACAGCTGCAGCACGGTGGAGACCACCGCGATGCCCAGGCTGTTCAGGGCGAAACGCCAGAACGGGAAGACCTCACCTATCTGCCGGTACGGCTGCAGGGTGACCGGATCGGGCAGCAACCCGGCGCCCACGGTCTCCAGTTGCGACTGCGTGGTCAGGGATGTGGCCACCATCCAGAGGAACGGCCCGATCATCGCGGCACCGCCGAGGACGGCCAGGCATACCCGCGCCGCTGTGGCCCAGCGCGACCGCCGGCGACGGTTAGTCATAGTGCACCCACCGTTTCTGGAGGCGGACCTGCAGCGCAGTGACGAGCATGACGATGGCGAAGAGGACGATGCTCATCGCGGAGGCGTAGCCGACCCGGCCGTACTGGAACGCGTACTTGACGATCTGCTGCACGACCACGGTCGTCGCGTCGCCCGGCCCACCGCCGGTCATCACGTAGACCTGGTCGAAGACCTGGAAGCTGTTGATGACGCTGATGACCGTCACGAAGAACAGCGACGGCGACAGCAGCGGCAGGGTGACACTGCGCAGCCGCCGCCACGCGTTGGCGCCGTCGAGCGCCGCGGCCTCCTTGAGATCGGTCGGGATCGCCTGAAGACCCGCGAGCAGCAGCACGGCGACGAACCCCAGGTCCTTCCAGACACTGGCCAGCACCACCGCGGGCATCGCCCAGTTCGGGTCGGTCCACCAGCCGGGCCCGTCAATGCCCACTGTGGAGAGTGCTCGGTCGAGCAGGCCGCCCGCCGGGTTGAGGATCCACTTCCACAGCAGCGAGACCGCCACCCAGCTGGAGATGACCGGCAGGAAGAAGACCGCCCGGAACAGCGGCATGGCCGGCAGCGCGCTGTCCAGCAGCAGCGCCACCGCCAGGCCCAGCACGAGCACCAGCGGCAGGTAGGCGACGATGAACAGCAGCGTGTGACCCAGCGCCGCGTGGAACTTCTCGTCGGTCGCGAGCTCGACGTAGTTGTCGACGCCGGCGTAGCGTGCCTTGCCGATCAGGTTCCAGTCCTGCAGGCTGATCCAGATCGTGCCCAGCATCGGGCCAATCCAGAAGGCCAGCAGCACGACCAGACTCGGCGCGAGAAAGGCGCCGACCACGAGTGCCTTGCGCAGGCCGCGGTCGCCTACCATCCCGACACCTCGACCGGTGCGCCCTCGCTCGTGCGGGTCTGCTCCACCAGCGGGGCGGCATGAGTTCGTTCCGCGCCGGGGAAGGCGGCCAGCCGTGCGCGGATGGCGTCGGCGTGCGGGTCATCGGCTGAGGTGAAGGGCGCGCGCAGCACCAGGGCAGCCGCGCCCAGCGCCCACTTCGTGTCGTCCCACGGATCGACGAAGACGTTGAGCGCGTCGGCCAGCGGCGGGAAGAGTCCCTCCCGCAGGGCGGGCAGGAAGCCGCCGGCCAGATGCGGCCAAGCCGCGGTTCCTTCGCCGCTGACGAGAATGGCCTGCGGATCGAGCACCGCGGCCAGCCCGGCGACCACGGTGCCCAGGCGGGCGCCGGCCGATCGGTAGATCTCCCGTACGGTCGTGTCACCGGCTTCGGCGAGGGCGAGCAACTGTGCCGGACTGTCCACATCGGCCCCAGCCGCCCGGGCCTGCGCCACGAGGGCGGCGTCGCGGACGTACTGCTCCAGGCAGCCGCGCTTGCCGCAGTGGCACAGCGGCCCGGCCGGATCGACCGGTACGTGACCCAACTCGCCCGCCGCGCCATGCCCACCGCGGCGCAGGTCGCCGCCGCAGACGACGGCTGCGCCGACCCCCAGCCCCAGGGTCAGGGTGAGGAAGTCCGTGTACGAACGGCCAAGACCGTACAGGTGCTCGTAGGCGCCGAGGGTGTTGACGTCGTTGTCCACCAGCACCGGCACATCCAGCAACTGGCTCAGGTACTGGGCCAGCGGCATGTTCCGCCAGCCGAGCAGCGGCGCCTGGACCTGACCGGTACGGGCGTCGACGAAGCCGGGAACGCCCAGCCCGATCCCGAGCACCCGCACCCCGTCTGTGCTGGACAGGTGCGGCGCGAGCAGGGTCGCCAGCGCCTCGAAGGGGTTGGTCGAGCGCTCGTCGAAGGGCGCGGAGAAGGTCTCCCGTACGGTCCCGTCCAGATCGGCCCTGACGCCGGTGAGCCGGCCGGAGGCAACCTTCACGCCGATGGCCACGGCCGCGTTGCCGGCGACAGCGAGCAGTTCGCCCGGCCGGCCGCCGCGTGACTGCTCGTCGTCGACCTTGTGAATGACCCCGGCCTCCATGAGGCTGCGCGTCACCGCGGTCACCGTCGCCGGGCTCAGACCGAGTCGCCGGGCGACATCGGCTCGGGAGATCGGGCCGTGTCGGCCCACGAGCGCCAGCACGGCGATGCGGTTCACATCCCGCAGCCGTGGGCCCGGTGCTGCGTTCGCCATCGGCAACTCCTGAGGACTTCGGCTGGGGTCTTGCTTCCGGATCTAAATTCGGATGCCGAAGAAAGTAGGCAGTGTTGCCGGCGTGTGTCAAGACCCTCACCGTGCCCGCGCCGCGCGCCCGTGCCGCGCGCCCGTGCCGCTGGTGTGCGCGCTCCGGTGGGCGGGGCGCGGGCGTGGTGAGTCGCGGCCTCGGGCCGCTCAACCGGTGGGCGAGGTCTGCCGTCCGCTACGAAAGCCAGCGGCCCAGCAGGCTCAGATCCGCCGCACTCAACCGGTCGGCGGCCGTCTTGGCCTGGTGCCAGAACGGATAGCGCAGCGGCGTCCCGCTCACCTCGTCGAGCCGCGCGATCTCCTCGGGGTCGAGAACCAGCTCGGCCGCGGCGAGGTTGTCCGCCAGCTGTTGGGTCGTACGGGCGCCGACGACCAGCGACGTCACCGCGGGTTTGGTCAGCAGGTAGGCCAGCGACACCTGGGCCGCTGACACACCATGGGCCTGACCGATCGCGACCGCGGCCTCGATGGTGGCGTACAGCTTGTCCTCGTCGTGGACCGGGGGTTCGGACCAGCTGCTCAGGTGACGACTGCCCTCGGGCGCCTCGACGCCGCGACGGTACTTGCCGGACAGCAACCCGCCCGCGAGCGGGCTCCACACGAGGATGCCCACCCCTTGGTCGAGACAGGCCGGCACGATCTCGTCCTCGATGTCACGGCTGTGCAGCGAGTAGTAGACCTGTTGGCTGGTGAAGCGGTCCAGGCCGCGGGCGTCGGCGACGGCCAGTGCCTTCATCAGCTGCCAGGCGGCGTAGTTGGAGCACCCGAGATAGCGCACCTTGCCCGACCGCACCAGGTCATCGAGTGTGGTCAGTGTCTCTTCGAGCGGTGTGCGCCCGTCCCACTCGTGCACTTGATAGAGGTCGATGTAGTCGGTGTTCAGCCGTCGCAGGCTGGCCTCTACCGAGCGGGTGATGTGGTGGCGCGACAGGCCCGCGTCGTTCGGGCCGGAGCCCATCGGCATGCGGACCTTCGTCGCGATGAGGAAGTCCTGGCGCGCGCTGCCGAGCGCCTGGCCCAGGATCTCCTCGGCAAGACCCGCCGAATAGACGTCGGCCGTGTCGATCAGGTTGACGCCGGCGTCGCGCGCCAGGGCGAGTTGCTCCTTGGCGCCGGCCACGTCGATCTGGCCAACCGGCGCCGCCCAGCCCGTGCCGCCGAAGCCCATCGTGCCCAGGGTGAGAACGGAGACGCGCAGGCCCGAGCGTCCCAGTTGTCGATACTCCATCGCTGCATCCTCACATGAGAGGGCCGGGCAGGGTGGCCCGGCGCGGTCATCGCCGTCGGCCGTCCCCGGGGCGGATGCCATGCTCTTGGTCGGCGGCCCAGTTCCCGAAGGACGTGAGATGACCAAGGCTGACCTCCTCATCCGTCGCGCCCACCTCGACCCCCGAGTGACCGGGGGAGTCCCCGGCGACGCGGTGGCGGTCGCTGGCGGACGCATCCTCGCGGTCGGGCCCACGGATGCGCTCGCCGACCTGGCGACTCCCGACACCCGTGTCATCGACCTCGCTGGCGCGTCGCTGCTGCCCGGCTTCCAGGACGCGCATGTGCATCCCGTCATCGGGGGCGTCGAGCTGGGCCGGGTGGATCTGGCCGGGGTGCGCAGCGTCGACGAGTTCCTCGCCACCATCGGCCGGTGGGCCGCCGCCCATCCGGAGGCCGAGTGGATCCGGGGTTGGGGCTGGACGATGGAGCTGTTCCCCCACGGGCTCGCCCGGGCCGACCTGCTGGGCGACATCACGGGCGGTCGGCCGCTGTTTCTGCCGGTGCGGGACGGGCACAGCGCGTTGGTCAACGACGAGGCCCTGCGCCGCGCCGGCATCACGCGGGAGACCCCCGATCCACCGGACGGACGGATCGAACGCGACCCGGACGGCACCCCCACCGGCATGCTGCACGAGGGGGCGATGACGCTGGTCTCCCGGCTGCTGCCGGCCACCTCGGCGCAGGAGATCCGCGAAGGGCTGTTGCGCGCGCAGCGTTACCTGCACAGCCTGGGCATCACCGCCTGGCAGGATGCCGCGGTCGGGGAGGACGTGCTGGGACTGGGTATCAGCAACTACGAGGTCTATCGGGACCTGGCGGCGTCGGGCGAGCTCACCGCGACCGTGGTCGGGGCGTTGTGGTGGGACCGTGACCACGGCATCGAGCAGCTGGAGTCGTTGCGGGAACTGCGTTCGGGCGTGCCGGCCGGCGGCCGGTTCCGGCCCACGTCCGTGAAGATGATGATGGACGGGATTCTGGAGACCTATACCGCCTCGATGCTCGAGCCCTACCACGGAATCGGGCACGCCCACGCGCATCCGACGGGACTGCGCTTCATCGACGCGCGGGCGGTTCGCGACTACGTCGTGGCACTGGACCGGGACGGCTTCCAGGTCCACTTCCACGTGATCGGCGACCGTGCCGTGCGCGACGCCCTCGACGCCGTACAGGCTGCTCGCGACGCCAACGGATTCGGCGGCCGGCATCATCTCGCACATCTGCAGGTGGTCGATCCGGCCGACGTCGCGCGGTTCGCCGCGCTGCGGGTGGTGGCGAACGCCCAGCCGCTGTGGGCGTGCAACACCCCGCAGGTCGTGGAGTTGACGAACCCCTTCCTCGGCGAGGAGAGAGCCGGTGGCCAGTACCCGTGGCGGACCCTGGTCGACGCCGGCGCACGGCTGGCGATGGGCAGCGACTGGCCGATCTCCACGCCGGATGTGCTGGAGCAGCTCTACGTCGCCGTCACCCGCAAGGTCCCGCCGAGCGAGCGCACTCCCGGTTGGGGGCTGGACGACACGCCCTTCTTCCCGCAGCAGTGCCTCACCGCTGCGGAGGCGGTCCAGGCCTTCACCGTGGGATCTGCCTATGTCAATGGCCGGGATGAGGTCAGCGGCACCATCGAGGTTGGCAAGGAGGCGGACCTCGTCGCTGTGGACACCGACCTGTTCACCTGCGACCCGGAGGCGATCCCCGCGGCAACGGTGCTGCTGACGGTGGCGGGCGGTCGGATCGTCCACGAGGGACAGTAAGCGGTCATGTTCGACGATGACGATGCCGCCGCCGTCTACGATCTGCTCAACCCCTGGGATGGCGCTCGGTTCGCCTGCGACGCGTTCTACGACGCGATGGTGGCGCAGGCCGCCTCGGTGCTCGACGTGGGCTGCGGGACGGGCAACATGCTCTGCCAGGCGCGCCGCGCCGGGCACCGCGGCCGACTCGTCGGCCTCGATCCCAACCCGGCAGCGCTCGCCCGCGCGGCCCGCAAGCTCGCCGCCGCCGGGCTGCCTCCGGACATCGAGTGGGTGCTGGGGGTCGCTGCCGACGCCGGCCGGTGGGAGCGTGAGTTCGAACTCGCCACGATGGTCAGCCACACCTTCCAGTTGCTGGTCACCGACGATGACCTGTACGCCTCCCTGACCGCCATTCGCACGGCGCTCGTGCCTGGCGGCCGGTTCGTCTTCGAGACCCGCCATCCGCAGGCGCGCGAATGGGAGGAGTGGACTCCCGACGAACCGTCCGATGTGGACGATGAGCACGGTCGGATGTTCCGGGTGGTCTACCAGACCGAGGACGTCAGCGGCGACGTGGTCACCTTTACGGAGACCACGATCGACTGGGACCCGGGCGACGTGTTGCGTGAGGACCGCTTCCGGCTGCGGTTCCTCGACGTGCCCGACCTGGACCGGTTCCTGACGGCCTGCGGGTTCGAGGTCCAGGATCGCTACGGGGACTGGCATCGGGGCCCCCTGACCAGTTCGAGCCGGGAAATCATCACGGTCGCCCGCCGACGGTGAACGGCACGTTGGTGCACAGTGGACACTTCCTCTCCTGGTGGCGTCCGCGTTCTCCCGCTTTCTCTTCGCCGCTGTCGTGGTGGGTCAGAGGGGTGGTGGGTCAGAAGGGCGGTGGGTCGTGGTCGGTGCGGGGTTTGGGTGTGGCCAGGGGCATGAGTCGTGGGGGTGTGCCGGGTCGGCAGGAGGGGATGACGAGG
>Ga0164243_10005391_pt1 | contig 19540 bp, 19 predicted proteins | sample OricompcompostOP_FD_108781 | JGI IMG/M metagenome (GOLD analysis project Ga0164243, IMG submission 108781) | Organic Plus compost microbial communities from Emeryville, California, USA - Original compost - Organic plus compost (OP) | ecosystem: Engineered > Solid waste > Mixed feedstock >... | reverse complement strand
GACACCGTTCGGGCTGAGCCTGTCGAAGCCGGGGGCGGCGCTTCGACAAGCTCAGCGTGAACGGTTGAATGGGGCTGAACGCGCTTCCGCCTCAAGCGCCCGGCATCGGCGCCCCGCAGTGCCAGCACTGCTCGAATCCGCCCTCGACGAACTCGCCGCAGGCGCAGTGCCACTGCCGCTGCGGCGGATGCCGGAGCGCCGCCAGCAGGCGCAGCGCCAGGGCGTGCTGCGCGTCGTCGCCGATCCACAACTCGGGCAGGCATTGGTCGGGCGGCAGCTCGCCGGCGGCGGCGCCGAGGTACTCGCGCTGCACCGTCACGTCCAGCCCCTCGGCGCGCAACGCATCGGCCCACAGCGTGGCGATGGCGAGGTTGGGAGCCTGGGCCAGCCGGCGCATGGGGCCTCGGTCGGTCGGGCCGGATCAGGCCGCCGAAGGGCTGCCTTCGCCGGCCGGCGCCGCGGCGGCGGTGCGGCGCGCAGCCTCGGCCTCGCGCGCGCGCTCGGCGTAGCGGTTGAAGCGCCAGGCCGTGTCCTGCATGGTGATGCGGCGCCAGGTCCGGCGCTTCTCGGCCGGCGTCATGGCGGGCCAGTGCTGCACTTCCTCGAAGCTGCGCCCGCAGCCCTTGCATTCGTCGTCGCCCTGGCTGGTCGAGCAGATGGCGATGCAGGGCGTATCGGGCGTGGTCCCGTACCACGCCAGCCAGGCGTCCCAGGCCCGCGGCGGGAAGCCGACCTCGTCGGCCTCGTCCTCGCCGTGGAAGACCATGAGCGCATACACCTCGGCCAGCGCCCGCACCTCGGGCGCCAGCGTCAGGCCGTCGGGCGAGGGCTTGCGCTCGCGCCAGAAGTTGATGGCGGCCTCGATGTCGGTGATGTGGATGCCGGCCATGGAAAAAGGGAAGGGAAACAACTCGGAAAAAGGGCGGCGCACGCCGCGGGGCGCCGATCTTAGGCGCAGCGCCGGTGCCCCGCCGGGCCGTGCGGCCTCCTTGCGCTGCCGGCATGGGCTGTGGTCCAATCCGCGGATTCGAGGGGGAGTAGCTCCCGGCCCGTCGATGCATCCACGCGGATGCACCCGCCGCGGTCCGTCGATCTGTCGTCAATACGAAGCATCCGCTTCCGGCAGATCGGGCAGAGCGCGCAGCGCCATGCGCCGCGCCAGCCGAGCAAGACCTTTGATTGAGCCTTCTTCGGGCTGGTCAAGGTCATGCGTCGGTCCCTCACGTTCTTCGGTGTGCGGTCCATGCATCCTGGGCCGTCGCCCCTGGCAGGTCAAAGCGGGAAGCAGCGTCCCCACGCGCCTTCCCATCCGTGGCTGACACTGAGGAACCTATGGAATTTCTGACTGCTCCCGAGTTCTGGGTCGCGCTGGGCCAGATCATCATCATCGACATCCTGCTCGGCGGCGACAACGCCGTGGTGATCGCGCTGGCCTGCCGCAAGCTGCCGCCCGCGCAGCGCACCAAGGGCATCATCTTCGGCACCGCCGGCGCCATCATCCTGCGCGTCATCCTCATCGCGTTCGCGATGACGCTGCTGAACATCCCGTTCCTCAAGTTCGTCGGCGCCATCCTGCTGGTGTGGATCGGCGTGAAGCTGCTGGCCCCCGACGAGGAGGGCCACGGCGACATCCAGGGCAGCGACAGGCTGCTGGCGGCCATCAAGACCATCATCGTGGCCGACCTGGTGATGAGCGTGGACAACGTGATCGCCATCGCCGGCGCCGCGCAGAACGCGGGCGACCATTCGATGCTGCTCGTGGTGCTGGGCCTGCTGATCTCGATCCCGATCATCGTCTGGGGCAGCCAGCTCGTCATCAAGCTGATGGAGCGCTTCCCGCTGATCATCACCCTGGGCGGCATGCTGCTGGGCTGGATCGCCGGCGGCATGCTGGTGACGGACCCCGCCTTCGTCAACACCGAGAAGTGGACCTGGATGCCCAAGCTGGGCACCGTGGGCGCCGACGGCCAGGCCGTCATCTCCGACACGCTGTACTGGACGGCCCACGTCGCCGGCGCGCTGCTGGTGCTGGCGATCGGCAAGCTGCTGGCCTCGCGCCGCACCGGTGGTGGCGCGCAGCACGGCTGATCTGGCACACTGTCCGCACCTGCCGCCGCGCCCCCGGGCGCGGCCTTCCATCCCGGCGCGAGCCGCCCTCCCTGGAGGAGATTCGAGATGAGCGACAAGATCATTCTCTACGTCGATGACGCGGCCTACGCCCGCGAACACCTCGAACGGCTCGCCCCCGCCACGGCCGGCGGCGCGCCGCGGCACTGGGTGCTGGTGGCCTGCGCCCCGCGCATGACGCACCGCATCAGCAAGTGGGTGAGCCACAGCGCACGCGAGAACTGGCGCGCCAAGTGGTTCGCGCGCGCGCAGGAAACCATGGCCCCGGCCCTCACGGCCGGCGGCGCGCAGGTGACGGCAGTGCTGGCCAAGGGCCCGCTGGTCGAGCTGACCCGCAAGCTGCAGCTCGAGCACGGCGCCGTGCCCGTCGTCGATGCCCGCCGCCCGAAGGTGGGCGTGGACATGGAGCCGGTGGCGGTGGGCCAGCAGCCGGCGCAGTCCGGCTGGGCGCTGCCCGGCGCGGTGGCCGGCATGGGCGCGCTGCTGGTGCTGGCGAACGAGCTGGCGGAATAGGCCGCTGCTGCAGCGGCATTGCCGCTATGCTGCGGCCATGCGTCTGATCCTCAAATGGCTGCTCAGCGCTGTGGCGCTGCTGGCAGTGGCTTATCTCTATGGCGGCGTGCAGGTGGCGAGCTTCGGCAGCGCGCTCATCGCCGCGGCGGTGATCGGCCTGCTGAACATGGTCGTGCGGCCGGTGCTGGTGGTGCTCACCTTTCCTGTCACCATCGTCACGCTGGGCCTGTTCCTCTTCGTCATCAACGCCCTGCTGTTCTGGGCCGCCTCGGGGCTGCTGCAGGGCTTCCACGTCAGCGGCTTCTGGGCGGCGGTGCTGGGCTCGCTGCTGTACTCGATCCTCGGGGTGCTGATCGAGGCGGCGCTGGGCGGGCTGCTGGGCAAACGCTGAACCGGCAGCCGCCGCCTATTTACTGCAGCGGCTTGTCCTTGTCGGCGAGCTGCTCCTTCGCCTTGGCCTCCACCTCGCGCGCACGGGTGTCGATGATCGACGCCTCGTAGTGGTCCACCTTCGTGCCGGGGCCGGCCTGGCGCACCCAGTCCTGTGCGGCGCGGAAGCGGTCGCGCGCGGCCACGTAGTCGAGCACCGCGACGTTGGCCTCGGCGTCGGCACGGATGGCGCGCAGCGTCTCGCCCTGAACCCCGTACACCGCCGACAACGTGCGCCACGCGGTCGCATCGCGCGGATGCAGCGCCACCCAGTCGCGCAGCAGCGGGGCCACGCCGTCCGGCTGGCGGGCGGCGACGGCGGCCTGCGCCGCGAGCACCAGTTCCGCGCGGTCCTTCGGATGCGCCTTCGGGTCCAGCAGCGCCGCCGCGGCGGGGCCATTGCCGGCGTCCAGCTCCACCTCCGCCTGCAGCAGCCGGGCCAGCCGCTCGGCCGGCGCGTCGCCCTGCACGCGGGCGGCCAGGCGCGCGGCCAGGGCACGGGCGGCCTTCAGGTCCCGCAGTTCGACGGCGGAGCGGGCGGCGGCATAGAGCATGCCGGCCTGCTGCGCCGGGCGGGCGCGGGCGAACTCGCTGCTGTCGACCGCCTGCAGCCACTGGCGCAGCAGGTCGGCGCCGGGGCGGCTGAGCACCCGGGCGCGGGCCGCGATCATGGCGTGCTCCATCTGCGGCGCCAGCGGCGCGACCGCCTCGGTGCGGAACTGGAAGCGCGCCTCCATCTCCGTGAGGCGCTCGCCGGTCAGCGGGTGGCTGCGCAGGTAGGGATAGGAGCCGTTGTCGTTCAGCCGCGAGGCGTACTGCAGCTTCTCGAACATCGCGGCCGCGCCGCGCGGCGAGAAGCCCGCCTGCGTCATCACGCCGAAGCCGATGCGGTCGGCCTCGCGCTCCATGTCGCGCGAGAAGTCCAGCTGCTTCTGCATGGCCATGGCCTGGCCGCCGACCATCGCCGCCATGCCCAGGTCGCCGCCGCTCCTGCTCTTGGCCGCGGCCAGGCCGCCGAGGATCATGGCGGCCAGCAGCAGCGGGGCCTGGCGGCTCTGCTGGGTCAGCATGCGCGAGATGTGGCGCTGCGTCACGTGCGTCAGCTCGTGCCCCAGCACCGAGGCCAGTTCGTCGCGGGTCTCGGTGATCGCGATCAGCCCCGTGTGCAGGCCCAGGTAGCCGCCGGGCAGCGCGAAGGCGTTGACGGTGCGGTCGCGGCCGATCATCACCTGCCAGGCGTAGCGCTCGTCCAGTTCGGGGGTGAGCTCGCCGCGCGTGCGGGCGGCGGCCAGCAGGCGCTGCCAGATGTCCTGCACGTAGTCCGCCAGCACCGGGTCGTCGATGTAGTCCGGGTCGCGGTACAGCTCGCGGGCGATGCGGTCGCCCAGCTGGCGCTCGGCGGTGGCGGTCATCTCCGCGCCGTCGGACAGGCCGGGCAGCGTCTGCACCTGGGCATGGCCCTGCAGCGGCCACAGGACCTGGGAGGCGATCAGCAGGGCGGCCAGCAGCGGGCGTGCATGGCGGAAGGCAGGAGGACGCGGGGGCAGAGGCGGTCGAAGCATCGGTCGGCGGTTCTCGTCGGGCGTGCGGGCAGCGGCGGGCGGCCGCCGGACCCGGCCCGTATGATGCGCCACACCGCCGATCGTTCAGCATGAGTTCGCCCGCCGCCTCCTCGCCCCTCACCCACTTCGACGCCCAGGGCCAGGCCCACATGGTCGACGTGGCGGGCAAGCCCGCCACCCGGCGGGTGGCCGTGGCCACGGGCGTCATCGAGATGCGGGCCGAGACGCTGGCGCTGATCGAGTCGGGCAGCGCGAAGAAGGGCGACGTGCTCGGCGTGGCCCGCATCGCCGGCATCCAGGCCGCCAAGAAGACCAGCGACCTCGTCCCGCTGTGCCACCCGCTGGCGCTGACGCGGGTGGCCGTCGACTTCGAGACCGCCGCCGCGCCCGTGCCGCACGTGCGCTGCACCGCCACCGTCGAGACCGTCGGCCCGACCGGCGTGGAGATGGAAGCGCTCACCAGCGTGCAGGTGGCGCTGCTGACGGTCTACGACATGTGCAAGGCGGTGGACCGGGGCATGGCCATCACCGGCGTGCGCGTGCTGGAGAAGCACGGGGGCAAGTCGGGGAGCTGGGTGGCGGCAGGCTGAGCGGCCGGACCGGGTGATCCGCCGGGGCCTGCTCGGCCCGACACCCACAGTTCACTCGCCTCATGGGTGGAAGCACTCACTATCGCTTATAGCGGCAAGTGGATGAAAGTCGGCTGATCGAATGCTTCCGCCCCGGAAGCATCGGCCGACGAATGGCACGAAAGCACGGATCAACGGGTTTGCAATTGAAAACAATTGCAGACACTCTGTGACCATTGTGTCTTCGTGCGCGCGCCGGAAGGTGCCGACGCACCTGGCGTTCTCCTTCCGAAGGGCCATGGCTTTGCAACACCCCATCCATTTCCGCCGCCGCGCCGTCCGCGGCTTCACGCTCATCGAGGTCATGATCGTGGTGGCCGTGATCGGCATCCTGGCTGCCATCGCCATCCCGAGCTATCGCGACTATGTCCTGCGCGGCCAGGTGGTGGATGCCACCAACGGCCTGGCCGCCATGCAGGCCAACATGGAGAGGCACTACCAGGACCACCGCACCTACGCCACGGCTGACGGCGTGACCACGCCCTGCGCCACGACGCCTGCCAGTGGCCGCAAGGTGGGCAGTTTCCAACTGTCCTGCGACGGCGATCCCACCGCCACGACCTATACCCTGCAAGCCGTCGGCAGCGGCACGACCAACGGTTTCACCTACAAGCTCACGCACCAGAACGTGCGCTCGTCCACCACCAGCGCGTGGGGCAACTGCAGCTCCGCCTGGGTGCTCAAGAAGGGGCAGGCGTGCTGACCCTGCGCTCATCCGCCCGCGCGCGCGCCGGCGGCTTCACACTGGTGGAGCTGATGGTCACCATCACCCTGCTGGCCATCCTGCTGGGCCTGGCCATGCCGCCCATGCTCGGCTGGGTCCGCGACAGCAAGGTGCGCGCCGTCAGCGAGACCCTGCAATCCGGCCTGCGCGAGGCGCAGAGCGAGGCCCTGCGCCGCAGCCGCCAGGTGGTGTTCTCGCTCACCGACGACAAGCCGACGGCGACCGACACGGACGTCACGGCCAAGGAGGACGGCAACCACTGGGCGATCCACACCCTGCCCTCCATGACGGCCGACGAGAACAGCGCCTTCGTGGGCAGCGGCGTGCTCACCGACGTGGGCGCCGGCGTGACGATCACCGGCCCGGCCGCCCTGTGCTTCAACTCGCTGGGCCGCGTGGTGGCCAACAGCACCAGCACCCTGACCGGTGTCACCGGGGGCGCAACCTGCGCCGCCACCGACAACGCCGCCTACGAGATCGGCATCGAAGGCGGCCTCACGCTGCGCGTGCTGGTGGCACTGGGCGGCCAGGTGCGGCTGTGCGATCCGCGCAAGACCCTGTCGAACACCCATCCCGACGGCTGCCCGTCCGACGGCTCGACGCCGCCGGACGAGGACGAAGCCTCTTCCACGCCATGAACAAGCGCCGCACACCCTCCCGCCGCCAGCGCGGCGTGGCCCTTATCGAGGTCCTGGTCGCCATCCTGATCTTCTCCATCGGCGTGCTGGGCCTGATCGGCCTGCAGTCGCGCGCCATCGCCGTGTCGATGGACACCGAGGACCGCAACCGCGCCTCGCTGCTGGCCAACGAACTGGTCAGCATGCTCTGGCTGCGCGGCACCAGCGGCATCACGGCCGACGAGAAGACAGCCTGGGAAGGCCGTGTGGCCAACACCATCGGCGGCGGACTGCCCAATGGCGACGGTGACTACACGATCACCGCGCTCACCGGCGGACGCCGCCAGGTGGACGTGACCATCACCTGGAAACCGCCGGGCCGCAAGACCGCCGACCCGGAGAGCCGTCTCACGACAACGGTGGTGCTGCCATGACCATGCGCCAACGCTCCAAAGCCCAGGCGGGCCTGACCCTGGTCGAACTGCTGGTGGCCATGGCCATCGGCCTGATCGTCACGCTGGCCGTGACCAGCGTGGTGCTCGTGGGCGAGAACCACAAGCGCGCCACCACCGCCATCAACGACGCCAACCAGTCCGGCAGCTACGCCGCCTACCTGCTGGACCGTGCGCTGCGCAGCGCCGGCTCGGGCTTCACGCAGGCCTGGGACCTGGGCGTGTTCGGCTGCCGGCTCAACGTCCGCCGCGGCGGCAGCGCCGTGCTGCCGCGCGCGTCAGCCTTTCCCGCGCCCTTCGCCGGCGTGCCGCAGACGCTGAACATGGCGCCGGTGCTGATCCAGCGCGGCGACGACGCCGACGTGCTGGTGGTGATGGGCGGCAATGCCGCGGCAGGCGACATCCCGCGCCCCATCCTCTCGGCAGGCGCCGACGAGAACTCCCTGCGCCTGAACAACACGATCGGCCTGCAGGCCGGCGACATCGGCCTGGTCAGCCGCGAGGGCGTGGACGACTGCCTGATCGAGCAGGTGAGCGCCGCGGGCGCCAGTAGCGGCGGCGGCAGCGAATCCGGAGGAGAAGAAGGAGCCACGCCTCCCAACGACCTGCTGACCCTGGGCGGCACCTACCTCGCCACCACCGGCCAGGACGCCGACCTGAGCACCCTGGTGGACGGCGGCAACGCCTTCTTCTCGCCCGTGGGCCGGGCCGGCGCCAACAACGTGCAGTTCCAGATGTTCGGCGTGGACGGCGAACGCCGCCTGCTGAACTACGACCTGATGCACTTCGCCGGCAGCGACAGCGCCGCCGTGCAGGCCCTGGCCGACGGCGTGGTCACGCTGCGCGCGGTGTACGCCCTGGACGTCAACGGCGACGGCCGCTTCAACACCGCCGACGGCGACCGCTGGGCTGCGCCCGACGAGGAGGGATACACCATCCAGTCGCTGATGGCCACGCCCGCCACCGCGCGCCAGGTGCTGGCCGTGCGCGTGGCGCTGGTGCTGCGCAGCACGCATTTCGAGAAGCCCGCGGCCGAGGACGAATACGTCTCGCCGGCCAGCCTGACGCTGTTCGGCGACCTGCCCGAAGCCCAGCGCAGCACCTACACCATCGCCACCGAGGACCGGCAGTTCCGCCACCGCGTGGTCGACCTCACCGTGCCCCTGCGCAACATGCTGCTGCTGCCCACGTCATGAGCCCCTCCCGCCGAACCCATCTCTCCTCCGTCCGTGCGCGACAGCGCGGCGTGGTCCTGCTGTTCGCGCTGATCGTGCTGGTGATCCTGCTGGCCGGCGGCGTGGCGGTGGTGCGCTCCATGAACGCCTCGCTCAGCAGCGCCGGCAACCTCGCCTTCAAGCGCGACCTGGTCAACCAGGGCGAGCGCGCCGTGGCCCGCGTGCTGGCCGCCTTCGACGGCAGCGGCGCGCTGGCGCAGGCCGCGACGCGGCAGGGCCATCTCAAGGCCGCCAACTACAGCGCCACCGCGCTCCAGACCAACGACCAGGGCGTGCCCCTGGCCCTGCTGAGCGACAGCGCTTTCAACGCCGTGGGCCAGGACAGCAACGACATCGAGGACGAAGGCGTCCAGCTCCACATCCGCTACGTGATCGACCGCCTGTGCAGTGCCACGGGCGCATCGGGCGTGCTGGGCGCGGCCGGCTGCGTGTTCCCACCCTCCAACAGCGACGTGCGCGGCGGCAGCAGCCAGGAAATGGGCACGCGCATCCCGCCGCCGCCGTCCATCACCTACCGCCTCAGCATGCGGGTGACCGGCCCGCGCGACACGCAGGTCTTCCTGCAGGCCTCGTTCGCGCGGCCGGACCAATAAGCGCCAGACCAAGGCATCGCCATGACCCTTCTTCATCGCTTTCCCCGTCTGCGCCGCGGCCTGTGCATGGCGCTCACCGGCGCGCTGCTGCTGCCGAACGCTCCCGCGCTGGCCGCCACCACGCCGCTGGCCAACCAGCCGATCTTCTCGACCTCGGAGGTGCCGGGCAACCTGGCGCTGGCGCTGTCGGTTGAATTTCCGACCGTCACGCGGGTGGCCCACGTGGCCAACTACACCAGCACGCGCAGCTTCCTCGGCTACTTCGACCCCAACAAGTGCTACGCCTACGTCAAGAACACGACGGCGGTCACCAGCCCTGGCGGCGGCACCCTCGCCACGAAATGGGGCGACTCCAGCTACTTCCAGCCCGTGGGGCTCGCCACCAATCGCACCTGCTCGGGCCGCTGGAGCGGCAACTTCCTGAACTGGGCCACGCTGACCGCCATCGACCCCTTCCGCTGGGCCATGACCGGTGGTCGGCGCGTGGTAGACGAGGTCGGCAACACGATCATCGAGAAGGGCTGGCATTCCGGACAGGGCAGCTACTTCCCGACGCGCAACCAGACCGACCGCACCGAGGGCAAGATCCCGCTGTCGGAAGTGGCGGGCGCCACGCCCTTCGGCAACGCCGTGACCTCGCTGAGCGTGGCCGTCAACGGCCTGGGCTACATGATGCAGGTCGATCTGCAGGGCGGCCGCTCGCGCACCTTCGACGTGCGCTACTTCCATTTCTCCGGCACGCCGGGCGATAGCATCTTTGCGGGCACCCCCGTTGCCACGGGCACCGGCCACAACGCCTATTCGGATTGGGGCGAAGACAGGCCGGTCAGCGGGGTCAACAAGGACAACTTCGCCGTGGAATACCTGGGCTCCTTCACGGCGCCCGAAACCGGCAACTACATCTTCCAGACCAACTCGGATGATGGCGTCCGCGTGTGGGTCAACACTTCCGGCACCAACACCTTCGACAACAGCAACCGGGTCATCGACAACTGGACGGACCACGCGCCCACCCTCAACCAATCCGGCAGCGTCTATCTCACCGCAGGCCAGAACTTCAACATCCGCATCCGCTACTACGAGAAGGGAGGCGGCGCCGTCATGCAGTTCTCGTGGCGCACGCCATCGGCCTCCAGCTTCTCGGCCTTCAGCGAATCGGTGTCGGGGGCACAGAACTACACCGTCCGCGTCAAGGTCTGCGATCCTTCCCCCGGCAGCGGCGGCGTGGAGACCAACTGCGTGCAGTACGGCGAGGGCAACTGGAAGCCGGAAGGCCTGATCCAGGAATACTCGCAGAAGATGCGCTTCAGCGCCTTCGGCTATCTGAACGAAACCGGCAACCAGCGCGACGGCGGCGTGCTGCGCGCACGGCAGAAGTTCGTGGCCCCGACACAGCCGGTGCCCGGCCAGGCCGCTGCCAACAACAGCCTCCGCGAATGGGACCCCACCACCGGGATCATGGTGCGCAACCCCGACAGCGCGGATGCCACAGCCACCAACACATCGGCGGGCCTCACGGGCGACAACCGGGTAATCGACAGCGGGGTCATGAACTACCTGAACAAGTTCGGCCAGATCCTGCTGCCCACCGGCACGAGCATGCCCAGCGAGTACTACAAGGGCAACGACCCCGTGGGCGAGTTGTATTACGCCACCCTGCGCTATTTCGCCAATCTTGGCAATGTGCCTGAGTGGTCCAACCTGAACACGACGGACAACGCCACCAAGCGCAAGCGGCTCGACGGCTTTCCGGTGCTCACGAGCTGGGACGACCCCATCCAGCACTCCTGCCAGCGCAACTTCGTGCTGGGTATCGGCGACATCTACACCCACGACGACGCCAACGTGGCGGGTGTCACCGGCAGCAGCGTGCCGCAGAAGGTCAAGGACGACAAGCATTTCAATGGCCCGACCGTCACCGAACAGGCAGGCCGGCTGTATGACGAGGGACCACCCAGGACGCAGATCTGGGGTTCCGGCCTGGGCACCTACAGTTCCGGCCGCAGCAACCGCTACACCATGATCGGCCTGGCTTTCGACGCCAACACGCGCGACATCCGGCCCGACAATGCACAGTCGCCGCAGACCATCGGCAAGCAGACCGTGCAGACCTACTGGGTCGACGTGCTCGAGGCACCGTTCGAGAAGAACAATCAGTTCTACCTGGCGGCCAAGTTCGGCGGTCTGGATCAGAGCAAGCTGCCCGCCAACTTCGACCCCTACACCTTTGCGGGTGACATCCCTCTGGACTGGTGGTCCACCACGGCGGATACGGTCGGTACGGGCAGCAACACGCAGCGGCGCCCCGACAACTACTTTACTGCCGGCAGTCCTGACGCGATGGTCGAGGGCCTGAGCAACGCCTTCCGCCGGATCGCCAACTCGATCCAGGCGTACACCACGTCCTTCTCGCTGTCGAGCGCGCAGGTCTCGTCGCTGGGCGCGGCCTCCTATGCGGCGCAATACGACTCCAAGGACTGGACCGGCCGGATCTCCGCCAATCGCATCACCTTCGACAGCGATGGCAATCCCACGTCCACCCAGGTGTGGAGCACCGGCACCACGCTGCAGACCCAACTCGCAGGCAGCGGATGGAACACGGGCCGCATCGTGGCCACCTTCAGCGGGTCGGCCGGCATCCCGTTCCGGTACGACAGCCTGTCGAGCGATCAGCAGGGTTGGCTCGATACGAGCTATGGCGCCGGCAATGACGGAGCCAACTACCTCAACTGGCTGCGCGGCGACCGAACGAACGAGCGAAGCACCACCAGCCCGACGGCACCGTACCGCACGCGCAGCCTGCTGCTGGGCGACATCGTCAACGCCAAGGTCACGCCCGTGGGGCCGCCGTCGATGAGCTTCTCCGACGCGGTGAACCCAGGCTATGCCGCCTTCAAGACCGCTCATGCAGACCGCCCCGTGGTGGTGTATGCGGGTGCCAACGACGGCATGCTGCACGCGTTCGACGGCGCCCTGGAAGGCACCAACGCGGGCAAGGAACGTTTCGCCTACGTGCCCAGCTTCCTGTTCGGCCGCCCGGCGGGCCAGGACACCGGCGACGGCCTGCTGGCCAGGCTGGGCGACCCCAACTACGAACACCGCTTCTACGTGGACGGCACCCCGCTGGCCTTCGACATCGACTTCAACCACGCGGGCGGCACCTTCACCACCACCAACGCGGCCAACGCCGACTGGCGCACCGTGCTGATCGGCGGCCTGGGCAAGGGCGGCAAGGGCTTCTATGCCATCGACGTGACGGACCCGGCCGCCATGAACTCCGAAACCAACGTCGCCGGCAAGGTGCTGTGGGAGTTCACCGACGCCGACATGGGCTTCAGCTACGGCGCGCCCGTGGTGGTGAAGACCAGGAAGTACGGCTGGGTCGTGCTCTTCACCGGCGGCTACAACAGCGCCGGCACCAAAGGCTACCTGTACGTGGTGAACCCGCGCAGCGGCTCGCTCATCCAGAAGATCGAGACCGCCACCGCCGCCAGCGGCATGGCCCAGGCCTCGGCCTACGTGCAGGACTTCAGCGATGGCACGGCCGACGCCGTGTACGCAGGCGACCTGGACGGCCAGATCTGGCGCTTCGACCTCACGGCCGCCAAGGGCAGCACCGGCGGCTACCCCGAAGGCCAGCGCATCGCCCTGCTGACCGATGACAACGGCAGGGCGCAGCCCGTGACCACGCAGCCGCTGATCGAGATCCAGCCCAACACCAAGAAGCGCTTCGTGCTGGTGGGCACCGGCCGGCTGCTGGATGCGAGCGACATCCAGTCGAGCGACGTGCAGAGCTACTACGCCATCATCGACGGCAACGCCGCCACCTTCGGCGTGGCCGGCACCACCTACCCCATCCGCCGTGCCGACCTGGACGCCGTGAGCGACCTGACGGAGGGCGTGGCCCTGGGCAACGGCGACCTGGGTTGGTACGTGGACCTGGGCGTGGATGACAACGTGGCCTGGCGCATGACCTCCGCCGCCACCTCCTACAGCGGCGTGGTCGCCTTCACCACCCTGAAGACGGCGGGCGACGCCTGCAGCCCCTCGGGCAGCAGCCGCATCTATGCGCTGGACTTCGGCGCAGGCAAGACCGTGCTGGCCGACGGCTCGCCCTTCCAGAGCGTGAACGCCGCCATCACCGACCTGCGCTTCCTGAGCGTGGACGGCAAGGTGCGCCTGGTCAGCGGCGACAACCAGGGCACGATGCGCAACACGCCCATCAACCTGCCCGGCATCATGGGCCTGCGGCTGCTGAACTGGCGCGAGGTGCCGACCGTGGATTGAGGCGGGCGCCGCACGCAGGAGCATCAGGCCACCAGCGGGCGGCCTGATGGCTTTCACGCAGCGCAACCGCCGAAGCCATGTCGGCGCTGCGGCATCCGCGTCCGCTATCCTGCACCCGATGTCCTCCCCCCGCCCCCGCATCGGCCTGGCCCTCGGCAGCGGCTCCGCGCGCGGCTGGTCGCACATCGGCGTGATCCGCGCGCTGGAGCGCGCGGGCCATGTGCCCGACATCGTCTGCGGCACCTCGATCGGCGCGCTGGTGGGCGCGGTGCATGCCGCCGGCCGGCTGGACTGGCTGGAGGACTGGGTGCGCCGGCTCACCTGGTCCGGCGTGGTGGCGATGCTGGACTTCCGCATGGGCGGCGGACTGATCGAGGGCTCGCGGCTGACCGGCTTCTTCCGCCAGCATTTCCGCGACGAGGGCATCGAGCGCCTGCCGCTGCCCTTCGCCTGCGTCGCCACCGAGCTGGGGACGGGCCGCGAGGTGTGGCTGCGCGAGGGACCGGTGATCGACGCGGTGCGCGCCTCGATCGCGCTGCCCGGCCTGTTCACGCCCACGCAGCTGGACGACCGGCTGCTGGTCGACGGCGGGCTGGTCAACCCCGTGCCGGTGTCGCTGTGCCGCGCCATGGGCGCCGACGTGGTGATCGCGGTGGACCTGAACTGGGACCTGATCGGCCGCCGCGCGCGCGCCGAGGTGCAGACCGAAGGCAGCGGCGCCGACGAGGCCGGCGCGCCTTCGGCAGCGACGTCGCCGATCGCCGCCCTGCTCGCGCGCCTGCGGGCTGCCGCGCGCCGCGGCCGGCCGGGCGCGGCAGGCGCCCTCGATGCTGGACGTGCTGACCACCAGCCTGAACATCATGCAGGTGCGCATCACCCAGAGCCGGCTGGCGGGCGAGCCGGCCGACGTGGTGATCCGGCCGCGCCTGTCGGACATCGCGGCCATGGACTTCCACCGCGCCGCGCTGGCCATCGCGCAGGGCGAGGCGGCGGTCGAGCGGGCGCTGCCGCTGCTGGAAGACGCGCTGGGCGAGCCGCCGGCGGCCTGATGAGCACACCGGCGCGCACGCATTGCCCCTGCGCCGGCAGCCCTGGCGGCCAGCCGCCACAATGCCCGACGCCATGCAGAAACTGACCCCGCGCCAATGGGCGCTGCTCGTCCCGCTCACCCTCATCTGGGGCCTGAACTGGCCGGTGATGAAACTGGGCATCGCCGACTTCCCGCCACTGAGTTTCCGCACGCTGTCGCTGTGGCTCGGCGTGCCGGTGCTGGCGGCGATCCTGCTGGCCGGGCGGGTGTCCTTCCGCGTGCCGCGGCAGCACTGGGGCGAGCTGCTGTGGCTGAGCGCCACCAACATGTTCGTCTGGCACGCTTGCATGATCCTCGCGCTCAAGCACCTGTCGAGCGGGCGCGCGGCCATCCTGGGCTACACCATGCCGATCTTCTCGGCACTGATCGGCGCCCTGCTCTACGGCACGCGGCTGAGCGCGCGCGGCTGGCTCGGCGTGGGCGCGGCCGCCCTGGGCGTGGGGCTGCTGCTGTGGCACGAGATCGCGGGCATGGCCGGTCGGCCCGGCTACCTGGCGCTGGCCCTGGTGGCGGCCGCGGTGTGGGCGCTGGGCACGCAGTTGCTGCGGCGCTCGCAGCTGCCGGTGCCCACGCTGACCGTCACCTTCTGGATGATCGCGCTGACGGCGGTGGTGATGACGCTGCTGTCGGTGCTGCTGGAGCGCGACCAGTGGCACGCGCCGGATGCGGCCGCCTGGAGCGCCGTCCTCTACAACGCGGTGCTGATCTTCGGCTTCGCGCAGGCGGCCTGGTTCGCGCTGGCGCGCGGCCTGCCGCCCATCGCCTCGACGCTGAGCGTGATGCTGATCCCGGTGCTGGGCGTGTTCAGCGGCGCGCTGTGGCTGGGCGAGGTGCTGCACTGGCAGGACTGGGCGTCCGTGCTGCTGATGATGGTGGCCATCGCGGCGGTGCTGGCGCCCGCCCGGGGCGCGCCGGCGCCGGCCGGCTGAGCGCGCCGCCCATGACCTTGGGGGTCATCGACGCGCTGCCGCTGCCGCGCGACAGTCGGTGCAACGTCAACAACCCCGAAGGAGAACAGCATCATGGGCACCGGCTTCGACATCCTCCCCCTGGCCGTCGCGCTGCTGATCGGCATGAGCGCGGTGGGCTCGTGCATCGGCATCGCACTCCTGGGCAGCAAGCTGATCGAGGGCTCGGCCCGCCAGCCGGACCTGATGCAGGAACTGCAGGGCAAGTTCTTCCTGGCCGCCGGCGTGACGGACGGCGCCTTCATCATCGCCACCGGCGTGGGCCTGTGGTTCGCGACGGCCAGCCCGTTCAAGTGACGACGACGGACGACCGCGCGCCGGCCGGCGCGAGATCGGTGACGCGCAGCATGCCCTCCTGCGCGGCGGAGGCCACCAGGCGGCCGTCGCGCGTGTAGACCCGGCCGAAGCACAGGCCGCGCGCGCCGCTGGCGCTGGGCGAGTCCACCACGTACAGCAGCCAGTCGTCGAAGCGGAAGTCGCGGTGGAACCACATGGCGTGGTCGAGGCTGGCGGCGCGCACGTGGCCGGCCAGGAAGCTCAGGCCGTGGCGCACGGCGGCGGCGCGCAGCAGGCCGTGGTCGGAGGCGTAGGCCAGCAGCGCGCGATGCACGACCGGGTCGTCCGGCAGCGGGGCGACGGCGCGCATCCAGATGGCACAGCCGCCCTCGCGCGGCGCGGGGGCGAGCAGGTCGTCCTGCTCAACCGTGCGGTACTCGATGCCGTGCGGCACCGTGCCCTTCACGCGGAAGGGCTCGGGCAGGCGGTCGCCGGCCTCCACGCGGCGTTCCAGCTCGCTGGGCAGGCCCTCGGGGCCGGCCACGGCGGGCATCGGCTCCTGGTGTTCCATGCCCGGGTCGCGCGTCTGGAAGGAGGCGGCCATCTCGAAGATGATCCGGCCGTTCTGCCGCGCCAGCACGTGGCGGGTGGTGAAGCTGCGGCCGTCGCGCACGCGGTCCACGCTGTAGTCGATGGGCGCATGCTCACCCGGCAGCAGGAAGTAGGCGTGCATCGAGTGCACCGGCCGCTGCGGCTCCACGGTGAGGCTGGCGGCCATCAGCGCCTGGCCCAGCACCTGGCCGCCGAAGACGTTGGGCGTGCCGATGTCCTCGCTCTGCCCTCGGAAGCGGTCCTCGCCGGCGGGCGCGAGGCGCATCAGGGCGACGAGGTCGTCGACAAGGCAGGCGGTGGTGGGTGCGTCGGTCATCGGTGCGGCGGATTCGGGGAAACCCTGGAACATAGCAAAGGTGGTGCCGGCGCGCTGTCACGCACCCGCTCAATACAAACGCCGGCCGCCTCCAGATTTTCTTGCCCCCTCGAGGGGGCGGGCTTGGCGCAACCCGGCCGTCGGAGCGCTCAGAACGCGCCTGCTTGGGCACAATGCCGCACTCCACCGCGGCCGTGCCTGCCGGGCGCGCCGTCCCTTCGGCCCTTCCTTCCTGCCCATCATGCAGACACCTTGCTCCTCGCCTTCCCTGTCCGTCCTGGCCCTGGCGGCGGCCGGCGCCGTCTTCCTGGCCGGCTGCGGCTCCACCTCCGGCGGCGGTACCGCCGGCACCCCGGCAGCGGCCCCCGCGCCCGCCGCCAGCGCGCCCCCGGCACCGCCCGCACCGCCGCCGACGCCCGGCTACGCCGAGGTGGCGGGCGCCTTCGAGGGCAGCAGCCTGGCCCAAGTGCGCCAGCAACTGGTGGGCAGCACCGTGGCGCTGGACCTGCAGCGCCCGGCCAACCGCAGGGCGCCGGCCAACACCTGGGTCTCGGCCGAAGGCGACGCGGTGAGCTTCCGCTGCCTGGCCACGGACAAGGGCTTCCGCGGCGGCGCCGTCACCACCGAGGTGCGCGCCGTGCGCGTGGCCGGCAAGCAGCGCACCGTGGACCTGGCGCGCTGCGCGGCAGCCGCCGAAGCAGCGCCCGCCGCAGCGGCTGCACCGGCCGCAGCGCCTGCAGCCGCACCTGCGGCGGCCGCCGCCGGCGCGGGCACAGTGGGCGCCGGCAAGCCGGGCATGGACGCGCGCGGCAACGTGGTGGATTCATCGAAGGTCGAGGCCGGCAGCGGCCGCACCGTGAAGGGCCTGAACGACTACGAGGGCGAGATCACCGGCAACCCCGCGCCGGGCAGCAAGTTCGCCAAGCTGCAGATCGGCATGTCGGCCTTCCAGGTCACCAGCCAGATCGGCCCGCCGAGCGACCAGGGCGCCTACATCACCGGCAAGGCCTGGATCCCCTTCTACTTCGGCTCCGACCGCCACCGCTTCGAGATGGTCTACAAGGGCCAGGGGCGGCTGATCTTCGCCGGCGGCAGCGTGGGTGACTTCAGCAACGGCTACCTGATCTGGATCATCCACAACGCGAACGAGCCGGGGACGCGCTGAAGGGGAGGGCCGCTTCAAGCGGATCGTCGCCGTGTCAGGGCGCACCGCCTTCCGGTGTGAACTGAACGGCAATCTCCGGCGCCAGCCCGAGGGTCGCTTTTGCGCTGGGGCGGCGGAAGGTTCCGGCGGCCGCTTTGCGCACGCGCAATGCGGCGAGCACTTCGGCCTGCTTGACCGCTGCGGCCATCTGGTCGACCACCGGCACCGGAATGCGGTGCTTGACCTTGCTGGCGAGGCCTGCGAGGGGAGCACCGGCCAGGATGACCACGTCGGCCTCGCTCTCGTGCACGGCCGCGTTGGCGAGCTTGACCAGCAGTTCCTCCTTCTCGTCCTGCACATCCGCCACGGACGCGAAGGCGCCATCGAGCATGTGGATGCCCGCCAGCCGCCCTGTCAGGCCATGGGATTCGACGCACTCCTGATACCAGGGGCCCAGCGCCTGCGCGAAGGTCACGATGGCAAAGCGCCGGCCCAGCATGCAGGCTGTGAGCATGGCGGCCTCGGCCATGCCGACGACAGGAATGTCGAAGAGCTCCCGCGCGGCAAACAGGCCGGGGTCGCCGAATGCCGCAATCACCGCCGCGTCCACATGCTTGTGCTGCCGAGCCAGCATCTCCAGAGCGATCGCGCCACCGATCTGCGCTTCGGCCCGCGTGGCGATGTAGGGAAAGCCGCGTGGTGCCGTCATGGACACCAACTCCGTTCCGGATGCCGCAACGGCCTGCGCCGCCCCCATCAGCCGGTCGGTGATGCCCTGGGTCGTGTTGGGATTGAGGATCAGGATCCGCATGGCCGTGCTCGTGGTTCCGTGGTGAATGCGATCGTCGCGACGAGGGGAAAAGCTAGCCGCGCGCCGTGAGCGGGCGCAACGCGGCTTCGAAAAGCTCTGCCGCGGCCAGAAGCAGGTGGTCGCGCCCCCGGGCCGCCACGACCTGCAAACCCACAGGCAGCGCATCGCGGCCCAAGCCGCACGGAATGGAAATCGCCGGCACCATCGCATGGTTCATGAATGGCGTAAAGACGGCATGCGCACGCGGCTCGACGGACTGCCCTTCGATGATCCGGGGGCCTGGCCGGTCGTTGGGCCACGCCACGCACGGCGTGGTGGGACACACCAGCAGGTCGTGGTGCTGCAGGAAGTCGCCGAGCGTCAACGCAATGCGCAAGCCGGCCTCGCGAGCGCGGGCGACGTCGGCGCCACGCCACTTCAGTCCACGCTCGATCTGGCGGGCGATGTCCGGATCGAAGACATCCGGATCGCGCCGCCAGTCGCTCTCGAACAGGCTTGCGAGGCCGACGTGTTGAAGCGGCATCAGGGCCTCTTCACTGGCGCCCTGGGGCCAGGAGGGGTCCGCGCGCTCGATCGGCAGGCCCGCGCCGCGCAGCCGCTCCACGGCGGCCTCCATGCACGCCGACACGTCCGGGTCCACGGGCACATCCAGCCCCAGGCGCGGGCTGAAGGCGATGCGCAGCCGGCGCACATCGGCATCGGCGGCGGGTTGCAGCTCGATGGTCTGCGGGTCCCGCACGTCCACGCCTGCCATGGCGTCGAACATGAGGCGGGCGTCGGCCACGGTGCGGGCGATGGGCGCCAGGGTCTGCAGGCCGATGAAGGCATGCGCGAAGCCGAACGGATCGGCGATGGCGCCGAAGGAGGGCTTGAATCCCACCACGCCCACATGCGACGGCGGGCGGCGGCTGGAGCCGCCTCCGTCCGTGCCCAGGGCCAGCGGCGCCAGGCCGGCGGCCACCGCAGCCGCGCAACCTCCGGAGGAGCCGCCGGGCGTCAGCGACAGGTCTTGCGGGTGCCGGGTCAGGCCATAGACGCGGTTGGTCGTCAAACCCTTGCAGGCGAACTCGGAACTGTTGGCCATGCCCACGATCAACGCGCCGGCCCGGCGAAGCCGCTCCACGGCGGCCTCCATGCACGCCGACACGTCCGGGT
>Ga0164243_10005388_pt1 | contig 19544 bp, 19 predicted proteins | sample OricompcompostOP_FD_108781 | JGI IMG/M metagenome (GOLD analysis project Ga0164243, IMG submission 108781) | Organic Plus compost microbial communities from Emeryville, California, USA - Original compost - Organic plus compost (OP) | ecosystem: Engineered > Solid waste > Mixed feedstock >... | reverse complement strand
CATTGCTTGGGCACCACGTAGCCCACGCCGCGCACCGTCTGGATGAAGTCGTGCCCCAGCTTCTTGCGCAGGCCGTGCACGTAGACCTCGACGGCGTTGCTGGCGATCTCGTCGCGCCAGCTGTAGAGCTTCTCTTCCAGCTGGGCGCGGGAGTAGATCATGCCGGGCCGCGCGATCAGGGGCTGCAGCACGGCCCATTCGCGCGCGGTCAGCGTCACGGGCTGGCCGTCCACGGTGGCCTCGCGCGTGTGCGGGTCCACCACCACGCCCTTGTGCTCGAACACCGGCTCGGCGCGGCCGGCACTGCGGCGCAGCAGCGCGCGGATGCGGGCCAGCAGCTCGTCGGGGTCGTAGGGCTTGACCACATAGTCGTCGGCGCCGGCGTCCAGCCCCGCGATGCGGTCGCTGACGGCATCGCGCGCGGTGGCGATCAGCACCGGCGTGCGGTCGCGGCGCTCGCGCAGCTCGCGCAATACCGACAGGCCGTCGCGCCGGGGCAGGCCCAGGTCCAGCAGCACCAGGTCATAGGGCGCGGCCTGCAGCGCGGCCGCCGCGTCGGCGCCGTTGCGCTCCCAGTCCACGGCATAGCCGTCGGCGCGCAGGCAGTCGAGCACGCTTTCGCCGATCATGGGGTCGTCTTCGACGAGGAGGAGGCGCATGGATTTACCGCGGCGGTATGAAGCTGAAAAGCATAGGCGATTTCGGATCAGGCCGAGCCTTTCCGGTTCCTTTGCGAGATGCTGCGAAGTGTGAATTTTTATGGCATCATAAGTTACATATTGTCGTATATAGGGCGCCCCTGAACCGGCCATGTCTTCCGTTCCACGCGGTCCCCGCACCACCCGCCGTGCCCGTCTGGCAGCGTGTGCCCGCACGGCGGCAACCCAGTGGCGCTCGGTGGAAGACGGCGGGCACACGCCGTTCACGCTGGCGCTGTGCCTGCTGATACTCATCCTGGTGTCCTTCACCATGCTGTGGCTGGGGGACAAGATCAATCGCCAGGGCGTGGCCATCACGCGGTACATGGCCACTACGCAGGCGCCGCTGACCGGGCTGCTGTATCCAGACGGCCCCGCCGCGGCGCGCGGGCAGATCACCGTGATGCTCTACGACTCGGCCTACCTGCACGACACCGGCAGCGCCTGGCCCATCCCGTATCGCGACCACGCCGACTGGTTGATGCGCATCGCGGGCGATTCCCAGGCTCGCCCCAAGGCGGTCTTCGTCGACCTCACCTTTGGAGAGGCGCGGCCGGATCCGACCCTGCCGCAGCTGCGCGACGCCCTGTGCGAGCTGCACCGGCAGGGCGTGCCGGTATTCCTGGCCGCATTGCCGGACGGCACCGGGCGGCTGTCCGTGCATGCCGGGCTGGCAGCGGCCGGCGAGGATGGCCGGCCCTGCTACACCCTGGTGGGCGTGGATGCCATGCCGGATCCGGTCGACCGCCGCAGCTGGGCCTATCCGCTTACCCGGCATTGGGACGGCCGGGGATGGGCCGCCGGCCCGGCGCCGGCAGGCGCGCCGGCCTATCGCAGTGCCGCGATGGCGCTGGCCCAGGATGTCGCCGGCATCGAGCTGGGGCCAGAGACCGAACCCATGTCGCTGGTGTGGGGCACGCGGCCCGCGGCGGGGCCGGCGGCAATGCCGTGCCGCCCGGACACCAAGGGCTGGACGCGCCTGGTGCCGCGTCCGCTGCGGCAGCTGTGGCAGGACGAGGCGGAGCGTGCGACGCCGCTGTGCCCCTTCCACCGCACGCTGTCCATGGCGCAGGTCCGCAATCTTTCCGACGAGGCGCTCGCGTCGGCGGTGGCCGGCCGGTACGTGATGATCGGCGGCGCCGTGCCGGGGCACAACGACTTCGTGTATTCGCCGGTGCATGGGCAACTGCCTGGTGTCTACGTGCATGCGATGGCGCTCGACAACCTGCTGACCTATCGGCAGACCTACAAGCAGAGCGGTGAATGGGGGCTGCCGCCGCCGGTGGACCTGGCCTTCGCCGGCCTGATCGCGATTGTCTCGGTCTTCCTGGTCCGCATGGCGTTCATGGCCGTGCGGCGGCGCGTGCGCGCCTCGGCCTGGGTGCAGGCCCGCTTCGGCGCGTGGGTGATGGATACGGCGCAATTGGGCCGTGCGTCGCTGGGGCGGCGGCTGGCCAATGCGCCGTTGCGGCTGGCGTTCTGGATCCTGCGGCTGGCGGTGCAGGCCTGCCTGGCCATGGCGCTGATCGCCCTGCTGCAGCAGCTGTTTCGCATCGGCATGCTGCCGGTGGTGGAACTGGTGGGCATGACGATCCTGGCGGAAGGCCTGGAATCCATGGAAAAGATTCGCGCGTTCGTCCTGGGCGCGCCGCACGAGGCGGCCGCAGAGCCGCTGGGGTCCCGTCCCGGGCCGCGTACCTGACCGGGGCAGAGGCCGGCACAGGCCGGCGGTTCGATGAAGAGGAGCAGTCAGCATGAGATTTCCGCTTGTTGCCGCGTTGTGCGCGATGGCGTTGGTCGGCCCCGTGCCGGCATGGGCGCAGACCGAGATCACCGGCGTGTCGCCCAGTTCGCGCAAGGCGCTCGATCTATACGCCGATCCGCACGACCTCCAACCCGTCCGGCAGGCGCCCGTTGCCGAGATTGCCTTCCCCTTGCAATCGCCGAAACGCGACAACGGCTTCTACGCCATCACCCTGGCAGGCCAGCCGTTCTGGGTGCGATCCATGCACGTGGTCACGAAGAAGGGCAACAGCGCCGGATGCAGCCCGGGCATGCGCGTGCTCGGGCCCACCAATTCCACGCCCGCGGCGTCGGAAGCCGGGTGCGGCACGCGATGAGGGGCCGTCTCCGCCGCCTGGCCTGCGTGTTGCCTGCCATCATGCTGCTGGCGGGGTGCCAGGCCGTGTCGCAGCTGCCGATGCTCGGCGGCGCAGGCGACATCGCCGTCACCGGCGAGCTTCCGCCGCCGCCGCCCCGCACCTGGCCCGACCCGCAGGTCGACGTGCTCAACCAGCGCGTGCGCAGCTACGGGCTGGTGCGCCTGCCGGCCATGCAGCGCTATCTCGACGGGCTGCTGGCCGATATCAAGAAGGCAGCCGGCGTGCCCGACTGGCCCGGCCGCGTCTACATCCTGGCCGACTATCCTCTCGAGGCCTATGCCACGGCCGCCGGCAACATCTACCTGTCCTGGACCTGGCTGGATTCCGCGCAGAGCGAAGATGAAATCGTGGCATTGCTGAGCCATGAGTATGGGCACGTCTACCTTCACTACCACCAGCTGGAGGGCGCGGTCCAGACCGCCGATACGGCGGCGGGCGTGGCCGCGCTTGCGCTGGGCGTGGCCCAGCGGACGGGCCAGGCGGCCGGCTGGACGCCGGTCGACACGCTGATCGCCAGTTATACCGTCGGGCGGGAGCTGACTTCCGCGGCCTGGGGCCGGGGCCAGGAAGCATCGGCCGACCGCTGGGGCATGAATGTCAGCCTCAGGCTGGGCTATTCCTACGAGGCGGGCTTCAAGGCATTTCTCGAGCGCATCCTGACGTGGGAAGACGAGAACGCCCAGCGGCGGGCGGCGTTGAAACAGCAATTGTTCGAGCAGGTGCAGCGGCAGGCCGAACAGGAGGTGCTGGCGCGCGACCAGAGCCCCGGCACGCCGGGTTCGCAGCTTCTGATGCAGCCATTTGCCAAGATGGCCGGCGCGCTGGAGGGCATGGTGTTCCAGGGCAAGGAGCAGTTGGGCGGCCTGTGGGATGCGTCGGCCAGCCGGCATCCGGACACCGTGGCGCGCCTGGACGACCTGGCCGAACAGGCCGATCTGTTGCCGCCGGGCCGGGAGGGCGGCGAAGGCCGCGTCGAGCCCTGGCGCAAGGCGCGTAGCCAGCCCGCCGTCGCGAACGTGCTCGGAAACTATCGGCTGGCCTATCAGGCGCTGGACAATCTGCAGGCGCCCGACGCGCTGGCCCGGGCGCGCCGTTCGGTGCGCGGCGCGACGGCCACGCATGCGTTGCCCTTGAAGGCGCTGTACGCGGCCCAGCAGGCCGGCCGCGGCGGCCGGCGGGACGACAGTGCCGTGCTCGACCGCAATCTGGCTTCCGAATCCGATCGCGCCTGGATGAGCGTCGTCGAGCGCAGCGAGGCGTTGCAGGCGCGCGGGCAACGTGCCGCCGCCTTGCGGACCATGGATGCCGGCTTTCGCTATTTCCACGACGCAGGCGACGCCTGGCCGTCGGCCATCGCCTTCTATGGCAATGTCGTCGGTTGGGATCGGGCCAAGGCGCTGGCCAAGGAATGTGCGAGCCGATTCGCCGCACTGGCGCAGGCCTGCGACAAGGCGGCCGCCACGCCGGCCGAGCGGGCGCAGGCAGACCGCCAGGCCGAGCAGAAGGCCAAGGAGATGGTCGATCGGTTGTTCAAGTAGCGGCGGCCGACCGCGTATGGCGCCTTGCGTGCTCGCGCCGGCGTTTCCCGATGTACGGGGAGGCGCCTGCCGCTCATGGTACAACCGCTTCCCACCGTCTCTCACTTGCCAGCCCCGCACCTCGGCAACCCACCATGAAAAAAACCGACCTGGAAAAGAACAAGGCCCTGAAGCTCATGGGCCAGCTCAAGGCTTCGGCCATCCCCAGCCGCTACGCGGGCGATCCCGTGCCCGATCGCCGTGAACAGCGCCGGCTGGACCAGGCCGCCGGCCTGGTGGCGTTTCCGGTAAAGCTGAAGCAGCCGCTGATCGACGCCCTGCGCGCCCGTGCGCAGGCCGATGGCGTATCGATGAATGACCTGGTGAACGACCTGCTGGACCAGGCCCTGAAGAACTGACGGATCTCGGCTCGCGGCGCTGCCCCTGGAAATCTACGCGACGCCGTAATCAAACCGCCTCGGCAAGCCCAAGCCCGAATACCGCCGGCCCATGCGCCGACGGCGCTGTTCTGCGCCGCCGCGGCGTTGCAGGCGGCAGCCGTCGCCTGCATGGCGGCGGGCAGGCCGCGCAGCCCTGCATCCCGTGCGTCATCGCGCCGCGTTGACAGCCTCGATGCCCCGGAGTAGCGTCATTGACGCAAGCTGTCGCCGGGCCGTTTCGGCGCGCCCGGTCTGCTACTTACCGGAGCCAGAAGATGAAAGATTCCAAAAGCAGGACCCCCAACGCCTCGCTGAAGAAGGCCGCCCTGAAGACCCCGTCCGACCTGGGCGCCGAGGCCGCGAGCCAGATCGCCGCGCAGCTGAACGTGCTGCTGGCCGACGTGTTCGCGCTGTACCTGAAGACCAAGAACTTCCACTGGCACATGTCCGGCCCGCACTTCCGCGACTATCACCTGCTGCTGGACGAGCAGGCCGACGAACTCTTCGCCACCACCGATCCCATCGCCGAGCGCGTGCGCAAGCTGGGCGCCACCACGCTGCGCTCCACCGGCCAGATCGCCAAGCTGCAGCGCGTGCTGGACAACGACGCCGACTTCGTCACGCCGCAGGACATGCTGGCCGAGCTGCGCGAGGACAACAAGCAGCTCACCATCCACATGCGCGCCGCGCACGAGGTGTGTGACGAGTACAACGACGTGGCCACGGCCAGCCTGCTGGAGAACTGGATCGACGAGGCCGAGCGCCGCACGTGGTTCCTGTTCGAGGCCTGCCGCAATACCTGACGCCGCCTGACGCACGAAGGGCGGCCGCGGCTGCCTTTCGTGCGTCGGTTTGCCGCCACGCGGGGCGGTTTCTGGCGCGGCGGCCGCGCGCTAGCCGCGGTAATCCGGCTTGTCGCCGTCGATCAGCCGCAGCGCGGCATCCCATGCCAGCCTGATCGTGCTGTCGTCGTCGCTGACGTACTGCGAGGCCGTGCGCCGGCGCACGGCCTCGGACGGAAAGCGCAGCTGGCGCCCGCCCGCCAGGGCCTGCACCTGGGCCTGGCACGACCGTTCCAGGAAATAGATCTCGTGGAAGGCCTCGGCGGCGGTGCCGCCCGCGGCCAGCAGGCCGTGGTTGCGCAGGATCATCGCCTTGTGCGGCCCCAGCGCGGCGATCAGCCGCTCGCGTTCGTCCAGGTCCAGCGCGATGCCTTCGTAGTCGTGGTAGGCCAGCTTGCCGTAGAACTTCAGCGCGTGCTGGCTGATGGGCAGCAGCCCTTCCTCTTGTGCCGACACCGCGATGCCGGCGGCGGTGTGGGTGTGGATGACGAAGTTCAGGTCGTGACGCGCCATGTGCACGGCCGAATGAATGGTGAAGCCGGCGCTGTTGACGCGCGGCGGCGGCGTGCGGCCGGTCTCCAGCACCTTGCCGGCATGGTCGATGCGCACCAGGTCCGAGGCACAGACCTCGTGGAACAGTACGCCGTAGCGGTTGATGAGGAACTGGTCCGGCCGGCCCGGCACGCGCGCCGAGATGTGCGTGTCGATCAGGTCCGTCATGCGGAAATGCGCCATCAGGCGGTACAGCGCGGCCAGCTCGCAGCGGGCCTGCCATTCCAGGCGGTCGAGATCGGCGTCGGAATCGGGGAGGGTGGTGGCGGTCATGGGGGCGGGGCAGGGCGAGGGGGCAGGAGTGTCGATCGTACACCTCCGTCCCGCGGGCCGGGAGCCGGGTTTGCCTGGTGGGTTTGCCTGGTGGCGCCGGGCGCCGCCTGTGGCATGATGGCCCCGCCGAAGCCCGCAAGGCCAGGCGCCGCCGACCCATCGCCACTCCTGCCCGCGACTGCCCATGAACCTGCAACCCGTCCTCGACGAGATCGTCGCCGCGCTGCGCCCGGCGCTGGGCCGCGCCGGCAAGGTGGCCGACTACATTCCCGCCCTGGCGCGCGTGCCGGCCGCGCAGTTCGGCATCGCCGCGCGCACGGCCGGCGGCGACGAATACGCCGCAGGCGACAGCGCGGTGCCGTTCTCGATCCAGAGCATCTCCAAGCTGTTCTCGCTGACGCTGGGCGTGCGCGCGCTGGACGAGCGGCTGTGGGACCGCATCGGCCGCGAACCCTCCGGCAACCCGTTCAACTCGCTGGTCCAGCTGGAGCGCGAGCAGGGCGTGCCGCGCAATCCCTTCATCAACGCCGGCGCCATCGCCGTGGCCGACCGCCTGCTCAGCGTGGGCGATGGCCTGGACGACGTGCTGGCCTTCCTGGGCAGCCTGGCGGGCGAGGCCATCGGCGTCGACCGCGAGGTGGCGGCCTCGGAGGCCGCGACGGGTTTTCGCAACATCGCGCTGGCCAATTTCATGAAGAGCTTCGGCAAGATCGACAACGACGTGTCGGCCGTGCTGGACGTGTACTTCAACCAGTGCGCCATCCGCATGACCTGCCTGCAGCTGGCGCGGGCGGCCGCCTTCCTGTGCCGCGACGGCGTGCACCCGCTGCAGCGCACCGAGGTGCTGACCGACCGCCAGACCCGCCGCGTCAACGCGCTCATGCTGACCTGCGGCACCTACGACGCGGCCGGCGAGTTCGCCTTCCGCGTCGGCCTGCCGTGCAAGAGCGGCGTGGGCGGCGGCATCGTCGCCATCGTGCCCGATCAGTTGAGCCTGTGCGTGTGGTCGCCGGCGCTGGACGCCACCGGCAATTCGGTGCTGGGCATGCGGGCGCTGGAGATGTTCGTGGCGCGCACGGGGCTGTCGGTGTTCTAGCCTGCACCGTTCCATGGATGGAACACGCCTGGCGGCCCATGGCGCTATGCAGCGCCCGCGCCCGGCCGTATCGTGGCAGGCAATGCCGCGCCTGCGCGCGGCGCCGATCATGGAGCATTGCCGCTATGAACCAACCGGCCTCGAAGCGCGTCCTGGGCGTCTACGGGACGCAGGGCACACACTGGGTGGGCGACGGGTTTCCCGTGCGCTCGCTGTTCTCGTACCAGGGGCTGGGCCGCCAGCTCAGTCCCTTCCTGCTGCTGGACCATGCCGGACCCGCGCAGTTCGAGCCCTCCGCCCAGCCGCGCGGGGTGGGCGAGCATCCGCATCGCGGTTTCGAGACCGTGACCATCGTGTACGACGGCGAGGTCGCGCACCGTGATTCCACCGGCCAGGGCGGCACGATCGGCCCCGGCGACGTCCAGTGGATGACGGCCGCCTCGGGCATCCTGCACGAAGAGTTCCATTCCCCCGCGTTCTCGGCCCGTGGCGGCCGGATGGAGATGGCGCAGCTGTGGGTCAACCTGCCCGCGCGCGACAAGATGGGCCCGCCCGGCTACCAGGAGATCCGCTCGGAGCGCATCCCGGCGGTGGCGCTGCCCGGCGGCGCCGGCACGCTGCGGGTGATCGCCGGGCAGCATGGCGAGACCCACGGGCCGGCCCGCACGTTCACGCCGGTCAACGTGTGGGACCTGCGGCTGGCAGAGGGTGGCCAGGCCGACCTGCCGCTGCCCGCCGGCCACAACGCCGCCGTGGTGGTGCTGCGCGGCGCGGTCGAGATCGGCGGCCACCCCCCGGTGCGCGACGGGCAGGTGGCGGTCCTGGCGCGCGAGCCGGCCGGCGCGGCGCTGCGCGCGCAGGCCGATTCGCTGGTGCTGGTGCTGTCGGGCGAGCCGATCGACGAGCCCATCGTCGGCCACGGGCCGTTCGTGATGAACTCGCAGGCCGAGATCATCGAGGCGATCCGCGATTTCAACAGCGGGCGCTTCGGCAGCATCGCGGCCTGACCGGGTGGCCGCTGGTTTGCGGCGGCCATGGACGGCCGCGTGCGCAACGCAAAGCGCCCTCCGCGAGGAGGGCGCTTTGCCTGCACGATCATTCCCGGCCCGGCCGGGACATCGGCCTGCTTACTCGCCTTGAGCCAGGCGCGAGTTGTCCGCGTCGCGGCCGCCGAACACGCCCTGGAAGGGCACGTTGTTGGGTTCGACATTGGAGACCAGGCCATGGGCCTTGGCGTCGGCCAGTTCGGCGCGCACCTGGGCGCGGGTCTTGGCGATGGACTCGTCCTGGCCATAGGCGCCCTGGAACGCGACGTTGTTGGGCTCGACGTTGGACACCTGCCCCTGGGCCTTGGCCTGGGCCAGTTCCTGGGCGACCTGCGCGCGGCTGACGCTGTCGTCGCGCTGGCCGAACACGCCCTGGAAGGGCACGTTGTTGGGCTCGACATTGGAGCTGGCGTAGGCGCCGGCGCTCAGGACGGTGGTGGACATCAGCAGGGCAGCAGCAAAGGTTTTCATGGTGGGACCTCCCGGTACATTCATTTGTCGATCTGGGGACGGAGGCGGGCGGGTCATTCCGCCCGGGGCCGTGTGTTCCCCGATGGACTGCATTCTGCGCCGGAGAGGACCTGGGATAAACCCTAGTTTCGGAAAAAGATCATTCCAAAAAACTGGCTAATAAAGGGTTTGAAGAAAAACTACATCATTTCATGGAAAATGTAACGAAAATGAAACGCGCGCCGGCCGTCAGGCCGCCACCCGGCGCGGCAGCCAGCGCCAGAACACCGCCGCGGCCACCAGGCCCAGCGTGCCCACGCCGAACGAGGCCGCGCCCAGCGACAGCACCGCGGTGATCGCCGACAGCAGCACCGGCCCGCCGCTGGTGCCCAGGTCGGCCATCAGGCGCCAGATGCCCAGGAACTGCGTGCGCGCCGCCGCGGGCGCCGCGTCGGCGCCCAGCGTCATGACGATGCCCGAGCCGATGCCGTTGCCGAAGCCCAGCAGCAGCGAGGCCACGACGAAGCCGGTCATGCCCGAGGTGAGCGGAATGGCCATCAGGCTCAGCCCCATCAGCAGCGTGCACGGCAGCGCGACCCACAGCCGGCCGCGCAGGTCCATGACCTTGCCGGCCGGATAGAACACCGACATGTCGACGGCGGCCACCAGGCCGTAGATGAGGGACGTGGTGGTGGCATCCAGGCCGAGGTGGTCGGCCCACAGCGGGATGACTACCTGGCGGGAGGCGCGCAGCGCGCTGACCAGCATCACGCCCACGCCCAGCGTCAGGTAGACGGGGCCGTGGCTGCGTACGATGTGGCGCATGCCGAGCGGCGCGCCGGCCGCCGCCGCGGCCGCGTGCTCGCCTTCCATCTCCGGCGCCAGGATGGCGATCAGGCCGGCGCCCACCATGGCGATGACGGCCACCCAGTAGGCGCCGTCCAGCCCCATCCAGTGGATCAGCGCCGCGCCCGCGAAGGGGCCGACGAAGACCCCGATGCGGGTGGTGCCGCCCAGCGTGGACAGCGCACGGGCCCGCAGGTACAGCGGCACGGCCTCGACCAGGTAGGTCTGCCGCGCCAGCAGGAAGATCGACGAGGCCATGCCGACCAGCAGCATGGCCACCGCCAGCACCCACACGTGCGGCGCATACATCGCCAGCAGCAGCGCCACTACGCTGACTACGGCGGCGCCGGCCATGGCGCGCCGCTCGCCGTAGCGGGCGGTGAGCAGGGCCGAGGGGATGTTGCTGACCAGGGATCCCACGCCGATCAGCGCGGAGATCAGGCCCGCCAGTGCGAACGAGGCGCCCAGTTCGCGCGCGGTGAGGGCCACCACGGGAAGAATGGCGCCGTTGCTGATGCCGTAGAGAAGGGAGGGACCGAAGGCCGGGACGGCGATCTGCTTGAAACTGAAGGAATCGTCTGACATCGGGAGGACAGGGAGTCTGCGGGCGCACACGGCGCGCACCCGGCGGGGGCGAGGCAATGCGGCGGCCCCGTCATGCCGGAGTCGTGGCACCGCATTGTAGCGGTGCCGCCGCGGCATTGCGCTGGCCATGCAATCTGGCTATCCTTTTTCGGGCCGGGAGCCACCCAGGCAGGCCGCGCACCGCTCGCCAGAAGCGCCGGCGCCTGCCCTCACCAGACAACACCGATGAACAGCATCCAGAAGCTGGCCGACCTGCTGGGCCGGCATGCCACGGAGGACGGCATGCACCCCTGCGGGATCCCCGGCCTGTGGCTGGTCCGTTCCTGCCACCCCACCGAACCCGCCCATGTGCTGCACGAGCCCGCCGTCTGTTTCGTGGCCCAGGGCCGCAAGCAGGTCATGCTGGCCGAACAGACCTATGTGTACGACAGCGCCAAATACCTGGTGGTGTCGGTCGACCTGCCCATCAGCGGCCAGGTGATCGAGGCCAGCCCGCCCGAGCCCTATCTGTGCGTGCGGCTGGACCTGGACCCGGCCATGCTGGCCGAGCTGATCGCCGAACTGCCCGGCCTGCCCGTGCCGGCGCAGCCGGCGCGCGGGCTGTGCGTGGGCGACATCACGGAAGACCTGACCGACGCCATGGTGCGGCTGGTGCGCCTGCTGGACCATCCGGCCGACCTGCCCACGCTGGCCCCGCTGGTGCTGCGCGAGATCCACTACCGGCTGCTGGCCGGCGACCAGGGCGAGACGGTACGGGCCTTGGCGGTGTCCGAAAGCAAGTCGCGCCAGATCGGTCGGGCCATTGCATGGATCAAGCGCCACTACGACCAGCCCTTCAGCCTGGAGGCCGTGGCCGCCGAGGCGCGCATGAGCGCGTCTTCGCTGCATCTGCATTTCAAGGCCATCACGGCGATGAGCCCGCTGCAATACCAGAAGCAGCTGCGCCTGCAGCAGGCGCGCCGCTTGATGCTGGCCAGCGGCATGGACGTGGCCCAGGCCGCCTACGAGGTCGGCTACGAGAGCCCCTCGCAGTTCACGCGCGAATACAGCCGCCTGTTCGGCGCGCCGCCTGCGCGCGACATGGCCCAGTTCCGCCAGAAGTCCGTGGGCGCCGCGCCGGCGTCCAAGGCACACGCGGCCGTGCCGCCCGACGCGCCGGCAGTTGCTCCGGCGCCGGCCTCGCTGGCCTGAGCCGCGGCGCCGTCACACCGTGTGCGGCGCCTGCACGGGATCGAAATCCACCCACTTGCCGCTGCGCCAGCGGCCTTCGGCGCGTTCCACGTCCTGGCCGCCGGCCTCGCGCAGCACCTGCGTGGCGGTGCTTTCCTGCTCGGCGGACGAGACGTGCACCGCGGTCAGCACGCCGCTGTGGCGGATCTGGACCTCGGGCTGCCCGGGGTGCGCGTCGCTGCGGCGGCCGGCCATGCGCATGGCGCCCGCCAGCGAACCGACGTAGGCGCCCACGGCCGCGGCGATGATGAGTTCGAAGCCGGTCAGCCCCAGCGCGAACAGGATGCCCGCGCCGATGGCCGCGCCCAGCGTGGCCAGCAGCCCGGCGCCCAGGAAGGCGCCTTTGCTGGCGCCGCGCGCGTCGGGGTCGGCGGTGCGGTCGCCGCCCAGCGGGTGGCGGTCGTGCCAGCCGGGCGGGTTGACGAAGAAGATGTTGACGGCCTCCTCGCGGAAGTCGCGGGCGAAGAGCTGCCGCGCCGCGTTCTCCGCGGCCGGGAAACTGTCGAAGCGGGCTGCGACGATCAATGACATGGCGTGCTCCTTGCTGGATGCGACGCGCGGCCCGGCCAGCGCCGGGCGCGCGCCGTCCTGGGATGGGACGCTATCGGCGCGAGGTCGAGGCAGACGAGAGCGCCCCGGCCACCAGCCCCACCACCACGGCCACGCCCAGTGTCTTCCAGGCATTGTGATGGACATAGCGGTCGGCATGCGCGGCCACGCGCTTCAGGTTGCGGGAGCGGGCCATGCGCCGCAGGCCGTGGGCCTGGCGCTGCAGGCGCTCGCGCACGCCGTGCTGGTCGCGGCCGCCGTCGGCATGCAGCAGGTCGTCGACGCGCGAGAGCAGGGCATGCACGGGTTCGCTGGCGTGGGATTGGGCCTCGGCCCGGTCGTGACGGGAGAATTTCATGCGGGGCTCCTTTCTTGTGGGCTGCCTGGGGCAACCGCATTGACGGGGGCCTGCCGGCCCTGGAGTCGGCAGGGCACGATTTCATTCTGCGCCCCCGCACGCGGCCATGGCTAGGCTTTGGCTACCAGGGGTAAGTGCCTGTTTCCCGGGGGCGCGCGGGCCTTGGGCCGCACGCCGGGGCGGCCGCAATTCGATACGTTAGAAAACGCGCCCGCTACAATCCGCGGCCGTGCGAGAGGCGTTCAAGCCTCGGCGCGTGCCAGGGGGGGCGGCATACCGGATAAGTTCGGTTTTTCTTGGTACCCTTTCCGGGCATCCACTTCCGATCCAGGCCAGTGCATTCGTCAGCCCCGTCCGTACCGCCGTCTTCCGTCCCGTTCTCCGCCGGCCCCGGTTCGCCGGGCGGCCGGTTCTTCGCACGGCGCTGGCTGCGCGGGCTGGCGGGGGCGGCGCTGCTGGCATTGCTGGCGGCCTGCGCGTCCACGTCCGGCCCGCCCGCGGCCGGCTACTACCGCGTGAAGGATGGCGACACGCTGACCCGCATCGCCCGCGAGAACGGGCAGAGCGTGGACGACCTGGTGCGCTGGAACCGCCTGGGCAGCCCCGATCGCATCAGCAAGGGGCAATTGCTGCGGGTGCGCCCGCCGGGGCAGGAGGGCGCGGCCGCCAAGCCGGCGGCCGGCCAGGGCGGCGGGTCGGCGGGGCCCTCGCGGCCGGCGCCGGCGGCCCGGCCGGTGCGTGGTATCTCGCTGGTGTGGCCGGCCCAGGGCACGCTGGCCAGTACCTACAACGGCACCAGCTCGCGCGGCATCACCCTCGTCAACGCGGCCGGCACGCCGGTGGTGGCCGCGGCGGCGGGCACGGTGGAATACGCCAGCAACGGGCTGCGCGGCTACGGCAACCTGGTCATCCTGCGCCATGCCGGCGGCTTTCTCACCATCTACGCGCACAACCGCAAGCTGCTGGTCAAGCAGGGCGGGCGCGTCACGCAAGGCCAGCGCATCGCCGAGATGGGCAACAGCGACGCGGGCCGCGTCGGGTTGTACTTCGAGCTGCGCCAGAACGGCCAGCCGGTCAACCCGCAGGGCGCGCTGCCGCCCCGCTAGGGGCCGGTGCAGGCCGTCCCCCGTCCCCGCGCCGGCCGCCTCCCGTATTGGTTCCCTCTTCCTGACGCGAAGTGGCGCTATTTTCGGTGGCGCCGCTCCGATCTAATACGGGCTGCGCCGGGCGGGTCCGGCGGTTTCCATACCGAAAAAGGGGATTTCGATGAAGATCAAGGGATATGCGCTGGGCCTTGGCCTGCTGGCCGCGACGGCCGCACTGCCGGCGGCGGCGCAGGCGCAGGCGGGCAACTGGCCCGAAAAACCCATCAAGATCGTGGTGCCGTTCCAGGCCGGCTCGGCCACCGACCTCATCACGCGCCAGGTGGCCCAGGCGCTGGGCCAGGAATACGGCCAGAGCGTGGTGGTGGAAGACCGTCCCGGCGCGGCGGCGGCCATCGGCAGCACCGTGGTGGCGCGCGCGCCGGCCGACGGCTACACCCTGCTGATGTCGGGGCCGGCCTCGATGGTCACCAACCGCTTCCTTTACAAGAACCTCAGCTACGACCCCGCCGCGTTCGAGAAGGTGGCCGTGGTGGCCGTCACGCCCAACATCCTGCTGGCCAACCCCAGCGAGCCCTTCAAGACCCTGCCCGAGATGATCGCCTACGCCAAGGCGCATCCGGGCAAGCTGACCTATGCCTCGTTCGGCGCGGGCACCACCTCGCACCTGGCCGGCGAACTGCTGAAATCGCTGGCCGGCATCGACATCGTGCACGTGCCCTACAAGGGCGCCGGCGAGGCCATCCCGGCCCTCATCAGCGGCCAGGTCTCGATGTACTTCGACACCATCATGACGGCGCTGCCCTACGTGCAGGCGGGCAAGCTCAATGCGCTGGCCATCTCCACCGCGCAGCGCTCGGACATGGCGCCCGGCATTCCCACCGTGGCCGAGCAGGGCTACCCCGGCTATGACGTTGCGCCGTGGTACGGTATCGTGGCGCCGGGCGGCACGCCCAAGCCGGTGGTCGACAAGCTCAACGCGTCGATCAACCGCATGCTGAAAGATGCCGATTTCCGCGCCAAGCTGGCCGCCACCGGCGCCGAGCCGAGCGGCGGATCGCCGGCCGACTTCAACGCCATGGTCGAGGCCGAGATCCCGCGCACCGAGCAATTGATCAAGCAGTCGGGAATGACGCTGCAATAGCGCCTTCCACGCCGTTCTTTCCCTTTACAGCGAGCTTCGCACCATGCAGCAGTCCTTCGATTGGTCTTTCCCGTATCCTTCCCAGAAGATGCCCGTACTGGCCCGCAACGTGGTCAGCACCAGCCAGCCGCTGGCGGCGCAGGCCGGGCTGCGCATGCTGTACCAGGGCGGCAACGCCGTGGACGCCGCGCTGGCCACGGCCATCGCGCTGACGGTGGTCGAGCCCGTGATGAACGGCATCGGCGGCGACATGTTCGTGCTGCTGTGGCGCGACGGCAAGCTGCATGGGCTGAATTCCAGCGGCTGCGCGCCGGCCGCCTGGACGGAAGACTATTTCGCGGGCCGCGACAAGATGCCGCCCATGGGCTGGGACACCGTCACGGTGCCGGGCCAGGTGGCGGGCTGGAAGGCCCTGTCCAAGCGCCATGGCAAGCTGCCGTTCGAGCGCCTGTTCGAGCCGGCCATCGCCTATGCCGAGGAAGGCTACGCGGTCTCGCCCACCGTGGCGCGCCAGTGGGCCGCGCAGGCGCCCCGGCTGGCCGAGCAGCCCGGCTTCCAGGAGGCCTTCCTGCGCCTGGGCCGCGCGCCGCACGCCGGCGAGCACTGGCGCTTTCCCGAGCAGGCGCGCACGCTGCGCCTGATCGCCGAGAGCGGCGGCGAGAGCTTCTACCGCGGCGAGCTGGCCGAACGCATCGACGCCTATGCCCGCCAGACCGGCGGCGCGCTGCGCGCGACCGACCTGGCCGCCCACCAGGCGCAGTGGGTCGAGCCGCTGCGCCAGGATTTCCGCGGCTACACGCTGCACGAGATCCCGCCCAGCGGGCAGGGCATCGCGGCGCTGATGGCGCTGGGCATGCTGGAGAAATTCGACGTCGAGGGCATGGGCCTGGACAGCGTCGACTACTACCACGCCAGCCTGGAGGCCATGAAGCTGGCCTTCGCCGACCTGCACCGCCACATCTCCGACCCGTCCACCATGGCCGTCACGCCGGCTCAGCTGCTGGACCCGGCCTACCTGGCCGGGCGCGCGCGCCTGATCTCGATGGACCGCGCCGCCGACCCCGGCCCCGGCGCGCCCGGCACGGGCGGCACGGTGTACCTGACGGCGGCCGACGCCGACGGCACCATGGTGTCCTTCATCCAGTCCAACTACCACGGCTTCGGTTCGGGCGTGGTGGTGCCGGGCACCGGCATCGCCCTGCACAACCGCGGCTGCGGCTTCGTGCTGACGCCGGGCCACGTCAACCGCGTCGGCCCGGGCAAGCGCCCGCTGCACACCATCATCCCCGGCTTCGTCTCGCGCGCCGGCGAGCCGGTGATGTCGTTCGGCGTGATGGGCGGCTCGATGCAGGCGCAGGGCCACTTCCAGGTGATGGCCCGCCTGGGCGCCTTCGGCCAGAACCCGCAGGCCATCAGCGACGCGCCGCGCTTCCGCGTCGAGAACGGCCCGGTGGTCACGCTGGAATCCCACATCGCGCCCGAGGTGGTGCAGGGTCTGCGCGACCGCGGCCACCGCGTCGACGTGGCGCCGCGCTTCAGCCTGGACTTCGGCTCGGCCCAGTTGATCCGCCGCGGCGAGTACGGCTACGTGGCCGCATCCGACTCGCGGCGCGACGGCCAGGCGGTGGGTTTCTGAGGCCCGCGGCGCGGCCCGCCCCGGGGGCGGCCACGCCGGCTGGGCGCCCGGTCGGGCGCCTTTCCGCAGGCCCGCTGTCCGCGGGTGTCCCCGCAGACGCATGCGCGGGCGCCTGGCGGATGCGGCGGACGGCGGGATCGGCATAAACTTGCGGTTCCCTTGCCTCTCCCACAGGATCCGCGCCATGCCGAGCTTCGACGTCGTCTCCGAGGTCGACAAACACGAGCTGACCAATGCCGTCGACCAGGCCAACCGCGAGTTGGCCACCCGCTTCGATTTCAAGGGCACGCAGGCTGCCTTCGAACAGGACGGCTACGTCGTCACCCAGACCGCGCCCAGCGCCTTCCAGCTCAAGCAGATGCTCGACATCCTGCGCGGCCGCCTGTCGGCGCGCGGCATCGACGTGCGCTGCATGGAGGTGGCCGATCCGCTGGAGAACCTGGGCGGCGCCCGCCAGAAGGTCACCATCCGCCAGGGCATCGAGCAGGCCGTGGCCAAGAAGCTGGTGGCCGCCATCAAGAACAGCAAGGTCAAGGTCGAGAGCCAGATCAACGGCGACAAGCTGCGCGTCACGGGCAAGAAGCGCGACGACCTGCAGGCCGTGATCGCGCTGCTGCGCAAGACCGACGTGGACCTGCCGCTGCAGTTCCAGAACTTCCGGGACTGATCCCGCCGGGGCGCGCCGCGCCCCATCCCCGCGAGGAGACACGTGGGCCATTCACACGAACTGGCGCTGGTGGTGGAGCTGGCGCGCGCCGGCAGCGTCTCGGCGGCCGCGCGCGAGCTGGGCGTGACGCCGGCGGCCGTCAGCAAGCGCCTGGCGCAGCTGGAAGACCGGCTGGGCGTGCGCCTGCTGCACCGAAGCACGCGCCGCATCGGCCTCACGGCCGAGGGCGAGCTGTACCTGGAGAACGCCCGCCGCATCCTGGGCGACCTGGAAGACCTGGACCGCCTGGTTGCCGGCCGCCAGGCCGAGGCGCGCGGGCTGCTGAAGGTGAACGCGCCGCTGGGCTTCGGCCGCACCTACATCGCGCCGGCGGTGGCGCTGTTTCGCCGCCGCCATCCCGGCGTGGAGCTGCAGCTCGAGCTGTCTGATCACGCGGCCGATTTCGCGCGCGACGGCATCGACCTGGCCATCCGCTTCGGCGACCTGCCCGGCACGCGCCTGATCGCCCGCAAGATCGCGCCCAACCGCCGGCTGGTGTGCGCCTCGCCGCGCTACCTGGACGAGCACGGCCGCCCGCGCACGCCGCACGACCTGCTGCGCCACCAGTGCATCGTGCTGCGGCAGAACGAAGAGGCCTACAACCTGTGGCGCTTCTCGCGCGGGGCGCAGACCGAGACGGTGAAGGTGCGCGGCGCGCTGAGCAGCAACGACGGCGAGGTGACGATGACCTGGGGGCTGGCCGGCCTGGGCATCCTGCAGCGCGCCGAGTGGGACCTGGCGCGCTACCTGCGCAGCGGCCGGCTGGAGCAGCTGCTGCCCGACTACCAGCTGCCGCCGGCCGACATCTATGCGGTATTCCCCGAACGGCACCACCTGTCGGCCAAGGTGCGGGTGTTCGTGGATTTCCTGGTGGAGCACTTCGAGACGCGCCGCCGCCGCGCCGGCGAGGCGGGCGGCTGGTAGGCGCCCGCGCTCAGTCCAGCTTGATGTCCGCCTCGCGCACCAGGTTGCCGTACTTCTCGGTGTCGCTGCGGATCTGCCGCGCCATCTCGGCCGGGCTGTCGCCGATGGGCACCGCGCCGATCTCGGCCATGCGCCGGCCGAAGTCCGGCGAGCGGATGATGGCGACCATCTCGGCGTTGAGCTTGTCCAGCACCGGCCGCGGCGTGGCGGCCGGGGCCAGCACGCCGAACCAGGTGCCCATGTCGAAGCCTTGCAGCCCGGACTCGGCCATCGTCGGCACGTCGGGCAGCGCCTGCGAGCGCCTGGCGGTGGTGACGGCCAGCGCGCGCAGCTTGCCCTGCTGCACGTGCGGCAGCACCGGCGTGATGGTGTCGAACGACATGTCGATCTGCCCGCCCAGCAGGTCGGTGGTCAGCGGGCCGCTGCCCTTGTAGGGCACGTGCAGCAGCTTCACGCCGCCCTGCGACTCGAACTGCGCGCCGATCAGGTGCTGGCCGGTGCCCACGCCGTTGGACCCGAAGGTGAGCTTGCCGGGCTCGCGTTTGGCCAGCGCCAGCAGTTCCTGCACGGACTTGGCCGGCACGTTGGGATTGACCACCAGGATGTTGGGCACCAGCGCCACCGTGGTGATGGGCGCGAAATCCTTCTCGAAGTCGTACTTCAGGTTGCGGTAGACGCTGGTGGCGATGGTGTGGTGCACCGCGCCCATCAGCAGCGTGTAGCCGTCGGGGTTGGCGCGCGACACGAAGTCGGCGCCCAGCGTGGAGCCGGCGCCCGGCTTGTTCTCGACCACCACGGGCTGGCCCAGGCGCTTGGTCAGGTCCTGTCCCAGCGCGCGGGCCAGCACGTCGGTGGTGCCGCCGGCCGGGAAGGGCACGATCAGGCTGATGGGCTTGTCGGGGTAGGCCTGGGCCGGCGCGGCGCCGGCAAGCAGCAGTTGGGCCAGTGCGGCGGCCAGCAGGCCGCGCGCGTATCGCAGCGTCTTCTTCATGGTCGGTCTCCTCCAGGATGGGAATCCCGCGCCGCTGTGGTGTCGTATGGCGGGCGGGGCACTGCCGCCGCGGCGGCCCGCGCCGTCCGCGCCCGCCCTGCGGGCGGGACGGGATGCGCGAGGCGCGCCGCGGCGCGGCGGCGGCTAGGCCGCCTGCCGCTCGGCGGCCTGCCGGACATGCCGGCATACCGCCTCGGTGACTTGCTCGGTGGTGGCGCTGCCGCCCAGGTCGCGCGTGTGCAGCGCCGGGTCGGCGGTGACGGCCTCGACCGCCGCCATCACGCGGCGCGCGGCCTCGTCCTCGCCCAGGTGCTCCAGCAGCATCACGATGGACCAGAAGGTGCCCACGGGGTTGGCCAGGCCCTTGCCCATGATGTCGAAGGCCGAGCCGTGGAT